>Ga0209985_10003951_pt1 | contig 12226 bp, 14 predicted proteins | sample NOAtaG_FD_187305 | JGI IMG/M metagenome (GOLD analysis project Ga0209985, IMG submission 187305) | Freshwater lake microbial communities from Lake Erie, under a cyanobacterial bloom - NOAA_Erie_Diel6S_1000h metaG (SPAdes) (version 2) | ecosystem: Environmental > Aquatic > Freshwater > Lake ...
ACGGGATGGCTCGATTCGCTAAGGAAAAGCACGCGGTGAGATATCTTACGCAAAAGTACCCGCACCTCTGCAAAAAGAACGCCAAGAAAAGCGAAACCTCAAAGTTTGACGAGATTACCTTGCTCCGAAACTCATATTCGCCGAAAAAGCTTCAAGAGGCTCAAAGGATCATCGATGCAAAAATTGGACACACAACAGTTTGGTAATTCAGGATGCGAAATAACCAAAACAGAAGATTGGGTCACAAAGAAGTCGGCATCGTTAGAGTACAATAAAAGATTCATTCTTCAGATCGCAAAACAAGCCGTTTACACCGGCAACTTCCTCACTCCAAAAATCGAAAACGTTTATGCCGAAAAAGATGGTCTCATCGCCGCTGTGATGGAGAATTGTGGCAACCCTGTTGCCATGATGGCGCACGAGGCACCAATACTGGAAAAAATGCTCACAATGCACCTAAGCCGCAAATTTGGCAAAGCGGACTTCAGGGCGCAGATCCTCCAAAAATTCCAAGAAGTCAGCTCAAAACTCGAAGACCAAATTTTTGCACAGAAAGTCAAGCGACGCGCAGAAAAAGAGATTTACATTCTGCCAGTGGGTTATTGTCATGGCGACCTAACCCTTACGAACATTCTCTGCAAGGATGGAGAGTTTTACCTTATTGACTTCCTCGAAGACTGGATACCTTCGCCAGCGTTCGACATGTGCAAAATCCTCCAAGACTGCCACTACCGATGGTACACGGTCACGGGCGAACCGTTTAAGGAGTGGCACAAAAAACTTGGTGAGAAGGTTTTTCTAGACTACATCGCCGCACACGGAATTGATCATATCTGCGGAGTTATGCTCCTAACGCTTTACAGGATCCTCCCCTACTGCGAGAAAACACCGAGAGGGCAATTTATTAAGGATCTAATATGCAAAGAGTTCCTCTAATCCTCACCTGCGCAGGGAAAAGCACCCGCTTTGGTGACCGCAAGCCCAAGTGGGCACAAACCCACCCATCGGGCAACATCATGGCGGTGGAGGCTTTGAGGGGCTTGGGGTTTGACTTCGAGATCATCCTCTGCGTCGGCAAAGACCACTCGGCTATGTTCAGGCTTGACGAAATTGAGCGTTGCTTTGCATCCGCGGGCTATGCGCTAAAAGCCATCCTTAGCATGGACACCCCCTCCCAAGTGCAGACCGTTCGCGAAGCGTTAGAGCATATCGACGCCGAGAACTTTGTAGTACGCGATTGCGACAGCCTTGTATCCGTGAGCTCCATTCCATCGGGCAACTTTGTTACGTATTTTGACGCATCAGGCTCGTCGATCAACATCTACAACAAATCAACCGTGCGCGTTATTGAGGGAGAAGTCATCTCCATCCGTGAAAAGTCCGCTCACAGCCCCCTCGTCAGCGTCGGGCTTTATGGGTTCAAAAGAAAGGCATTTGAAAAGGCGTTAGCCGAGGTTAAAAAAGACGGGGAGCTCTACCTGAGTGACCTTTACCAGCAGATGACCAACATCAAAGCCGTGCAAGCTTACGGGTACAGCGATTGGGGCACAAAGACCGATTGGATCCACTTCAAACGCGACTATGCCACGCTGTTCGTTGATATTGACGGAACCCTATTCAAGTCATCCCATCGGCATTTTAGCCCGAAATGGGGAGAGTCCGAGCCGCTGGAAAAGAACATTGCTTTCATAAATCAATGCGTCAGCAGCGGCAAAAAGCACATTGTCCTCACCACCTCGAGAACGGAGGATACCCGTCAGATTACGGTCGAACAGCTGCAAAGGGCTGGGCTGCAATACCATACGCTTCTGATGGGGTTACCAGTGTGCAAGAGGGTGATCATAAATGACTTTGACGTAGATAGCGGCATAATCGGTTGCGGAGAGATTAACATTCCGCGCGATTCTGATAAACTTGAACTAGAGTACCTCGCCAGAATTGGCAGGTAAAACATTCCGAAGGGAAGGCAAAATGGAACCGGAAAAGAATCTTGGTGGAAGACCAAGAAAAGAAATCAATTGGTCTAAGCTGGACGACATCATCATTTGGGCATCGCAACAGTATTGCGCAGAGCAATTAGATGTCAGCGTTGACACCCTCGCCAGAGCAATTACTGAACGATTTGATATGGGATTTGCGGAATATAAAGACAAAAGACGCGAGCCGCTAAAGATTAACCTTTTAGTAAAACAGTATGAAGTAGCCATGCGCGGAAACGTGGCTATGTTGATCTGGCTGGGCAAACAACACCTCGGACAGGCTGAAAAAGTCGAAGAGAAGAAAAACTCAAACATCCAAATTAGCATCACTCCCGATGATGCAAACCTTTAGGAAAACCCGCAAACAGGCTGAAGCCATCCGTTTGTTGTCGGATGCGCTTTTTCGATACTGTATGCTTTACGGTGGCTCTCGGTCAGGGAAGACGTTTATCGCCATCTACGCCATATGCGTGCGCGCCTGCAAGGAGAAATCCCGCCACGCCATTCTGAGGCTGAAGTTTAACCATGCAAAGACATCCATCTGGTTAGACACACTCCCCAAAGTTTTGTCCACGTGCTTTCCCGACATAGTCGTCAAGCCCATGAACTCCGACTTTTACATGCTCTTTCCAAACGGCAGCGAGGTGTGGATTGGGGGTCTGGACGATGCGGCACGAGTAGAAAAGATTTTGGGTAAAGAATACTCAACGATCTACTTCAACGAGAGCTCACAAATTCCGTGGAAGTCCGTCGAGGTCGCCCTCACCCGTCTGGCGGAAAAGAACAATCTTAAGAAAAAAGCCTATTTTGATATGAACCCCCCAACCAAAAAGCATTGGGCTTACTGGTTGTTTGAGAAAAAACTGAACCCCATAACCATGGAGCCAGTGGACAATACCAGATACGGTAAATTGCTCATGAACCCCATAGACAACATAGAAAACATTGACCGGGACTACATCTCCGAGGTGCTGGACAAGCTATCGCCCGAAGAAAGAGCCCGCTTTAGAGATGGAGAGTACCAGGATTCGGGCGAGGGGCAGGTTTACCATGCCTTTGATCGATCGATTTGCGTTCATCGTATTGAGCCACAGAAGAGAGTTGGTACGGTAATGGTCGGGATGGACTTCAACGTAAACCCCATGACCGCGATCGTTGGCTACTATGTGGACAAAACCTTTTACGTCATCGACGAGGTTTACTTACAAAACTCAGACACATACCGCATGGCTGACGAACTTATCCGCCGGGGCTACGCAGGGGCGTGGGTTTACCCCGACTCAACGGGAAAGAACCGTCGCACGTCGGGGAAGTCCGATCATATTATTCTGAGAGATGCGGGATTCTTGGTCAAACCAACCGTCAATCCCTTTGTGCGCGACCGCGTAAACAACATGAACAGGCTTTTACGTGATGGTATGATTATTATTGAACCATCGTGCAAGAAGCTCATTCAAGATCTTGAGAAAGTTGTTTGGAAGGGAGATCATTTAGATGATGGACCAGAAGGCGACCTGACGCACATAACCGATGCGCTTGGCTATTGGACTTGGTCACTGGATAACTTAGTCTATAAAACACCGTCACGAATTGAGATTAAATAAGGGGATAAAAATGGACGTCAGCTTGGTACCAAGGATTTTGCAGGAAATTGAACTGAAGGAGAACTCTGAGCGTAAGCGACAAGCCTACAAGTCATACCAGGCTTACGAGGGGAACCTTAGGTATTTTGTAGAAGACCGTCTTAAGCAAATGTTCCCCAAAACCTGGGAAATGTTTCAAGTGTCGGACTACTCGGCGATTAAAAAGATCGTGGATAAAAAGTCCAAATCCTACAAAGAGGCGCCCTTACGTAAGCTGGACTCGCCTGAGGAGACCGCCCTTTACCAAGATCTTGTTAAAAAGTTCTCTCTAAACGAGGCTATGAAAGTTACCGACAGGTATTTCAACCAGCACAAGTACTCGCTTCTTGCCGTGTTCTTCGAAAGATCGCCCGATGTATTTGGCAAAATGGCTGAGGTCTTTAAGTTTATCCCTCTCGCGCCTTTTGAGTTTGATGTTGTTCTTACCGAAATGGGCGATCTTGAGGCGGTGATTCTTTCCTATCCAGACGAGCAAGTTGTGATTGGACCAGAGACCGACAACCTGGACACGTTGATTGCTGGAGACGTACAAGACCGCGGCACCGACAAAAAGGTTTACGCCGTGTGGACCGCTAAAAATCACTGGCTCTACCAAGGCACCAAGAATAGCGACGGCGCATGGGAGTTCTTCCTTGCTCCAAACGAAAAGAACCCCAACAACCTAAACCCTTACGGTATCCTTCCGTTCGTTTACCTGCCCATCGACTTCTCTTCCGACTATCCGGTAGGCTCACCGCTGGCTTATCAGACCATCGAACTGAACGCAGAAATGTCCACCTACTATACCTCAGGGTCAATGCAAATCGGCACCCTGGTCCTCAAGTACCCATCAAGTCAGGCTATCGAGAGCGTGGCAAACGGACTCTTTACCGGCATGAAGTTGCCTCAGTCCGAGAACCCTGACGCTCCGGCAACAGAGGCGGAATACATTGCGCCATCGCCCAATATGTCGGGGCACCGCGAGGCTATCCTTACCCACATGAGTGCGATCCTCGACGAACAGGGCATCAACTCCAACCAGCTCATCAAGCCCAACGAGGAGTTTTCATCAGGCTTTGACAGGCTCCTTGCATCGGCGGACGTTCAAGACATCATCGAGGATAATCAAGGGTTTTATTCGAAGGTTGAGGAGAAGGTTTATCACATCGTGGCAATGATCCACAAAAACTTCCTCAAACGCGACATCTTTAAGAGCGAAACGATCTCGGTCGTGTATAGAAAACCAAAAGTCCTGATCTCTGATACCGAAAAGCTGGGGAACCTAAAGCAGATGGATGAGCTTGGTCTTTTGCTGCCTTGGGAAAAGTTTATGATCCTGGATCCAAACCTCTCCGAAGAAGACGCAAAGGCAAAGTACGACCTGATGAAGTCACTGCAGAAAAAGGCTCTCGACACATTGGTTGGCGAAAGCACCGAAGAAGAGGACGAGGAGGAGAGTGACGAGGCGGGCGAGGAAGAGACAGGGGAATAAACATGGCATTTTCCGTCGACGAGCTTACGAAAAAAGTTTCCGTGGATATTCCCTCTGATCTTAAGGCGAGGGAACGGAAGGAGCTTCTTGAGGAGATCGGCGAGTACATCAAAATCACCATGCTCGACATGATTGGCGATGGCAGATCCCCTGTTACGGGTCAGGAATGGAGGCAACTATCAAAGGACTACTCCAAGTTTAAGGGCTCTAAAGAGGCAAACATGGATCTAAACGGCGATATGCTTGACTCATTAGATTACGAAGTTTCTAAGGGCGAGCTGTACGTAGGGTGGTTCGATAGCGACCAAGCGGTTAAGGCTTATGGGCACACAACAGGCATGAAGGGTCATCCTTTTCTGGATGGTGTAGCACCGAAACGCAAACTATTACCAACCGACAAAGAAAAATTTACGGCAGAGATAAGATCTGGCGTAGAGGAAATTGTCAGGGAGTTTTTAGATGCCCGTGAGAGTTAGAGCAGATTTAAAGGCTCTGCTAAAAGTCACAGAAGACGTTAAGAAGAGGTTTCGCAAAGAAGTCACCAATGGGGCTATCGGCTACGAAATGGTAAGGACGATACAAGACCTTATCGACAAGGGCATCTCACCCGTGGATGGAGAGGGTAGATTTGAAAAATACTCCGACAGCTATCGTAATGCCATCAAGGCTGGGAGGGTGGAAGGCAAAAAAACCGTTAGCCCTGTCGATATGTATGTGACCGGCGATATGATGGGCTCGCTACAATCGGTGGAAAGAAACGGAAGGGTCTTTGTTGAATTTACTGACGAGAAAGCCTCTTACCACCAAGAAGGGAATTCAAAACTCCCACAAAGGAAACTATTGCCTGAAGAAGGCGAGAGCTTTACAAAGCGCATAACTCAGCTAATTTTGAAGGCGCTACGGAAGGCGACGAGAAATAAATAATTGACCCTCAATAACGAGGCGAATAGTATTAAGGAGAACCCTATGTCTGACGAACGTCAACATACCCAAGCCCCTGAACAGGGACAATCACCAACAGCAGAAGAACTTGCAAAGCAGCTTGAGCAGCTAAAGCAAACAAATTCGCGCCTGTTGGAAGAATCAAAAAAGTACAAAGAAAAAGCCAGATCTTACGAGTCAGAAGTAGAGCGAGCTACCGAGGAGTCAATCTCCAAGGAAAAAGATCTATCTAAGGTTCTGGAGACGGAAAGAAAAAAACTCGAAAAGTTGCTGAACGAGAATAAGGGCATGAAGCAAAAAACCCTTCAGGCTAACATTCAAAACACGGTCGCGCGGTTTGCTGGTGAGGTTAACGACATTGAGGACTTGCTAAACCAACCGAAGTATGGCGAAATCTTGAAGAGAGGCATTGATACCGACTCTCTGACGCTGGACGAGGAAGTTGCCAAAGAATATGTAGAGGCAGTTCTGAAAGCAAAGCCCTATCTGCGGAAACAGCCCGAGGCTACAACCGTAATGACAAAAAAGCCCGGCTACGACGCATCGACAGGAAAGATCAAATCTGTAGATAAGATGGACCAGAAAGAAATTGAAGAAACACTTTTCCGCTTATACGGAACCAAATAGGAGAAATAGATGATTAACAATCCTGAAATGGCACCTACTAAAATGGACCTTATCACCGCAGCCGCACAGCGCGAACTCCGCGCCCAGGCTCAGTTGGCTGGTTTCTTCAGCGATAAGTCGCAATTTGCGGGAAAGGGCAGCAAGTCTGTATCCTTCCCTAAGCTTTCATCCTTCACCGCTCAAGATCGTGCCTCTGGCGCGGCGGGCGTTGAGCAAGTGGTGTCTGCCACTGTAGACAAGCTCGACCTTAACAAGAACAAGCAGGTTCTTTGGGTAATCGACCCTGCCGACGAAATCCAATCAACCCTTTCGTGGGAGCTCGAGACCGTTAAGCTCGCCGCCTCGGCTCATGGTCGTCAGTTCGACCGCGACCTCGTAGATGCCGCCCTGGTTGCTCGCGCATTGGTTTCCGTTTCTGGTGTTATCACTCGCGACAACATCCTTGAGATGATCGAGTACCTCACCAAGAACTTCGCGAACAAAGCCCAAACTGCCCTCTTCGTGGCTCCAAACCAGAAAACCGCCATGCTGAAAATTTCTGAGTTTACTCAGGCTCAAATTTTTGGAAACACCGTAATCCCCTCGGGAACCATCGGTCAGGTGTACGGTATTCCGGTCGTTGAGGCTCCGATCCTGAACAACGGCGAGTACTTTATGGCTGACAAAGACAGCCTGGCTTATGCCCTTCAAAAGGCTCCTGCCTATGACGAGCAGAAGGCAATCGAGTTCGGTGCCGGTGCTATGAAGCGCACCCTCGACCAGCTCTACGGCATGAAGGCTTTGCAGATCGATGCGGGTCCAGCGGTTCAGTCTGGCAAGTCGGGTCTTATCATCGGTTACGCTCCGTAGTAATGCGATCGGCTAACATAATTCCAATGTCGATTAAAGCCCCTGATACCGAAAGGTTGACGGGGCTTCTTTCCATGCTCCAGGCGACATTGGGCGGCGAAATAAAATACATCAACATTTATTTCGACTCTGCCACCAAAGAGCACATTGCATGGTTTTTTTGCGACATTGAGAAAGCTCAGATCGTGGAGAGGCTAAACGCAAAGAGGTAGAAAATGGCTTTTCCATACGACGTCAAGGAAATGTGGAACAAGGCATTTAGGCAATCAGGCTCTAATACCTCAATCGCGGTCACAAGCGATACCGGTCTCCCGGTTGAGCTCGTAGAATCAATCGCACAGCAAATAATAAAGGCTTCCGATAGAAACAAGTCATTTACCTGGCTTGATTTCGGCACTAGGAACGAAAGAGTCTCGTCCATAATCTACACCGCACCATCGGTTGGTGCTTATTTACTAACGAAAAATTTTACCTATTCACTGTCGGGGAATGCTTATAGACTTGATAGTGAATCATTGGTTTTAACGGGGGCATAAAATGAAACTAGTCGATCTTAAATTGCTTGAAAGCGTTGGCGGCACATACGATCAGAACCGTACCACAATTCAAGGACGCGTAAGCCAAAGAACGATCGACTCTAAGCCCGTTTTGGGTCCATCTCCCACCCGATTCCTTGACGTGTTCTCGGACACTGCCGGTGCATTCACGCCGACCACCACAATGTTTGCAAGTGACAACGGGCGGGTGTTCATGATCGGCGCCATCGCGGGTGGTGCTCTTCCAGTTGTTTGCTACGAGATCAACCAAACCACCGGCGTTCATGCCTACGTTGGGCGAGTCAACATAGCCATGCCGTCATCTCCTGCGATTGTTCACACAATCCGATCTATTAAAGTGATCGATGATGGTGTGTCTGGCTGGAAAATCTACGTTATCGCTACCGGGACAATTCTTTTCGGTGGGTCTGGTGTATTGCTTGCGAATAACATTGCAAGGGCGGACTTCTCACAAGTCTCTCCCCCTACAATCCCCTTCGCTACCGGCAACAATCAAAAAGCCGTGTACCAGCTTGGTCGTCTTGCCTCACTCGGCACTCGCTCCATGACGATCACGCTGGGCACGCCCGTGAAGTTTAACTTCACCGCCCACGGTCTCAGCAATAACGATCAAGTCTACTTCACCTCTCAGGTTGGCTCTGCGTGGACAGCCTCAACATTTGCCGTCAACACGAAGTACTTTGTTCGTAACGCTGGCTTAAACGACTTTGAACTGTCAGCAACCTTTAACGGCGCCTCCATCGGTGCTGCCGCCGGACCAACCTCCGTTGTGATGCAGCCTCTGAACCAAGAGATTGATTCCTTTGGTGCAATTATCGACGTGGCAGCAAACCGCCTCTATACCCACGTGGGAACTGCCGGTAACCCGCAGTATTTCGTGCGTGACACCTCAGTAGCTCCAACCTACTCACCCTTAACCGTTGACGTAACCTCGGGAACCCCTGCCAAGATTGGACTGGTCGCCCACGGTTTGACAGAGAACGAGCCCGTCCAGTTTCTTGCTGGTACGCTGCCCGCTTCCCTTGCGCTCAATACGACCTATTTCGTGCGCGCTGTAACGGCTAACGACTTCGAGCTGTCCGCCACCGCTGGCGGTGCTTCGATTAACGCCGTCACAACCTCAGCGGGTGTGACACTTGGGAAAGCGTTTGGCTACACCAATTCCCAATGGCTGCACTCAACAAGCATCCTTCCAGCAATTTCAGGTACTCTGCTCGCCACGACTGACGTTGATGCAATTGCTACTCCCGTCAGTGCTCCACTCAACGGCTCACTCCTCAACGGGCAAAAATGCGCCTTCTTTGCAACATCAACCAACCTGTATCTTGGCAGACTTGATGAGCTGACCGCTGGCGCAACAACATGGGCATCACTCACAACATCGAACATGCTCGGATTGCCGTCCCAGATTGTTACACCCGTTGTTATTTCTGCCTCATGGTCGGACGCACTTGATCACGCCATTGTGTTAATCGGTCAAGCAGCAACCAACGCATTCCGGTTCATGCTTAAAAAGGTCGAGAACAACAAACTGACCGCCCTGTTTGGCGACTCGTGCATGGAGTTCTTTGAGACATCCACCAAAGAAGCTTATGAGATGCGCCCATCATTGCCCTATCTCAACTTCACGAATAACTCTGGATGGCTGTTTGGTCTATCTGGCGCGGTTGGACAGAGAGGTGTTTTTGCTTCAGACGTAAGATCAGACACGCTTTTTGACTTCTCTTATATTGTCTCAAAGGTCTTAAGCATTCCACAAAATGCCATCATCAAGTCTATCGACGTAAAAAGGGAACTGATCAAAACCGGTGGTGAGATCGACGTAAAATACCGCTTAAGTGGATTTGGTTCTATTTCTGGTGGATGGACATTGCTTGATGCTGATCAGGAGCTATCCCTCGCAGCAGGTAGTCAGATTCAATTCAGACTAGACTTTAGAAGCCACTCAGCCGACAAGACAAGCCACGTTCAGGTTTCAGATATGCTTGTTGGATACGAGGCACAGGAAGAATTGTCTGATAACTGGGAGTACAGTTTCGATGACTCATCAAGCGGCTCACCCACAAGATCAGGATTCAGGCTCAAATCCGCATATGTTTCTTCTATTCCATCAACGCTCACATTTAGAGCGTTTGACCTTAGCGGTACGCAGATTGTAGCCGACTCGATCTCTTCTCAGCCGACTAGATTCCAGTACTCTACGGACAATGGGTTAACGTGGCTTGCGCTCGGAACGATTCCAAATGTGGTTGGAACACTGGTTCGCTACAACTTTACATCTCCTCCAGGGACGGACGTAAGACCATCACTTAAGGATGTTTAATGTCTAACCAACTCATATCTGGTGGGACCATCACTCAGGGCACGACCCTGGGCGCTGCTTTCGCAAACCAGCTAATTTCTGGAGGAGCCTTTCAGCCGACATCTCAGGCATGTCTCGTTGACCTAACTCCCCCCACGTTCGCTGGCATTGACTTTCTTACCAGGGGTCCTCTTGGGCAACTGAGAATGTCTTGGCTACCGGCTACAGATGCAACTGCCCCGCTCCGCTATGAGGTCTATGTAAAACCCGTTGATGACTTTAATCTATTCCATGTTTCAAACATCGCCATCGTTACCTCACAACTAAATGCCGATGTGTTTGCCCTGGGCAACGGCACGCTCCTTGAGACGGGCGTAAAATACTATGTCGGGGTTCGGGCTATTGATGCCGTCGGGAACAGAGACACAAACACAGTTATCCGCAACCAGACAAGCCCAGGGATCACGGGCGCAACAAATGCTCAGATCAATGGTGTATTTGCCGTTAACGTCAACAACAACCTAATCGCAACGTTCTGGGTAAATGACAACGACGGCGTGATCAACGATCCCCTCAGGCTTGGTAGCGCCTCCTATGTGATCTACGACAGCACGGGAAATCTTATCCCAAGCATGTCCGAGACGGGCATCACGTTTGATTCAAATGGGTTCTTTGAGATCACGCCAAGACCATCGGTACTTAACCTCGATAACACCTTCTATACGGTCAAGGTTTCAATCCCGGTCGACGGCGTGCAAATCATTTACAATCTGCCCATCACATACCCCGAGGCTGGTCCTGAGTATGAGCCAAGAGCGGTGTTCTCGATCAATGCCGCCAACCAACTTCAGGTTTCGATGTGGGTCGTCAAAAATGGCGAACAAATGAACTCCGATCTAGGGGCGGCGTCGTTCTCCCTCTACGATAAGGACGGCGTTGCGGTGGGAATTTCCCAGTCAGGGATTGTGGCAGATGTGAATGGGCTATTCAAATCAACCCCGGTGAGCGCGGGCATTCTTACAGACCTGACGCACTATACAGCAATTTTCTCAGTCGTTGCTGACTCTCAAGCGAGAAGGGGGGCGATTGGTCTGACCATCGCAGAATAAAATGAGAAGAGTACAGCTGCTTACATCAACCAGTTTTATTCAACCGCTAAAGTTGCGGTTCAATAATCCTGTGGCGATAAGCAGCTTCACACAAATTTTGCCAAAACTAGGATTCAGTAAGCCGACGCAAAAGGATCTCAGAGTAAGGGCATGGGCAAAGTTTGATGCAGAGAACTTTGATGGCATCCAGCTCATTTCGGCACTGACCATAAATGGTAGGGATAAGTCAATCTCATCGGCTGAGTTCACCGTTAAATCCATTTCATTAGACGACACCTGGGCGGAGACACTGGTTGGTGCGTATGCTGGCACACAATCTGGGAAAAAGTTTATTGCCTCCATACCGCAATCTTCCTTGAGCCCCACAACCCTTGGCGGAGACACTTCTCTAAAAGTAGAAGTGAAAATCACGGCTTTAGGAAAAATCTACAGAGACTATTTTTATGTTAACCACCTCGGTATTTACGACGAGATGGTTAGGGCAAAGAACAAAATTAAATTTCTAGAGCTCACCAAGGCTGATGAGTAAGGAAACCTATGCTTACAGTATTTAAAGGTACCGAAAATCTGTCCCAGGCTCTTGAGAATTACCTCACGGACTCCAAGACTTTATCATTTGCCACCGGGGACTTCCTCTATGTAGGGTATAGAAAGCCCTTTTCCGACATTTATCTTGAACTTAAGCCACTGGCTATTGTGGCAAATAGTCTGTCTGTGGACTATTTTGACGGCTCATGGACGAGCCTT
>Ga0209985_10003953_pt1 | contig 12221 bp, 10 predicted proteins | sample NOAtaG_FD_187305 | JGI IMG/M metagenome (GOLD analysis project Ga0209985, IMG submission 187305) | Freshwater lake microbial communities from Lake Erie, under a cyanobacterial bloom - NOAA_Erie_Diel6S_1000h metaG (SPAdes) (version 2) | ecosystem: Environmental > Aquatic > Freshwater > Lake ...
GGTCAGGTCGACGGCCGAAAGTCCAGGACCCCGACCATCGGCGGGAGCGACAAACTTCAGGACGGCGTTGTTCAGGCGAACCTCCGGAACGCCCCCGGCGGTATCCACCGGCGCCCCGGTGACGGCGCTCCACAGGCGGGCCGCCTGGTCGGGATCGTCCGCCTGCAGCTCCACGCCGGTGAAGTCGACCACCAGGTCCTGCCGGACCTTGTCTTCCCATCCCGTCCCGCCCGCAGGCGGCCAGGGGCCGGAGAGATCGCCGTGCTCGTCCCACTCCACGTCCAGAAAGGTTGTCTTCAGGTCGCCGGGATGCAGCTGGATCAGGGTCCACCCTCGGCGGGCCGACTCCCAGGCCACGCGCACGCCCGCGGCGGCGGCTTGCGCGCGGACGGCCTCCAGCTCCGCCAGGGTGGGGGTCTGGGTGATGACCATGTAGCCGCCGTCACCACCGCGTCGGTCGAGGTACCGGCCCGCCGCCGTATTCTCCTGAACCGGCGCCACCACTTCGAAGAAGTTCCTGCCCACCGGCATCAGCGTGTTCTCAAGGCCGAAGGTGGCGACCCCGGGATCGATGTAGGCGCGGGCAAGTCCGAACACCGCCTCCAGGTCCTGCAGCACCGGCTCGAGCTTCGCGGCAACCAGGGCGATCTGTCTCAGCTGGATGGTCATGCCTGTCTCTCCCCTTGTCCCGGGCGGCGGGTGCGGAGGAAACCTGATCCTGCTGCAGCCGACTGGCAAGGGCGCCGGTCTTGGCATTGGCGCAACCTATGCTGATCATAAATTCTTCCAGTTTGCCCTATGCAGAGGTCGGGCTTAGGAGGATCCTGAACCGCCGCCCCTACGCGGCCGGTCGACCCTGACGCCGCACGTCGGCGTCCCAGCCCTGGAGACCCAGATGAGCCTCGCGACCAGCAAGACCCTGCAAAACCTGAAGGACGCCTTCGCCGGCGAGAGCCAGGCGAACCGCCGCTACCTCTATTTCGCCCAGAAGGCTGACGTGGAAGGCTACAATGACGTCGCCGCCGTGTTCCGCTCGACAGCTGAAGGCGAGACCGGCCACGCCCACGGCCACCTGGAATTCATGGAAGCCGTCGGCGATCCCGCCACGGGCCTGCCGATCGGCGGCACCGAGGCCAACCTGAAGGCCTCCATCGCCGGCGAGACCCACGAGTATACCGACATGTACCCCGGCATGGCCCGGACCGCCCGCGAGGAAGGCTTCGACGAGATCGCCGACTGGTTCGAGACCCTGGCGAAGGCTGAAAAGTCTCATGCCGGCCGCTTCCAGCGCGCCCTTGAGTCCCTTTCCTGATCCCTCGGGACTGACGATGCGCCGGCGGCGGGCCGCAAGGCCCGCCGCCGGTTTCGCATCCACTGCCTGGAGCCTGCGCCATGTCGGACACGAAGAAGCCCGCCGCCCGTGAGGGCAGTCTGGACGCCCCCTTCCGCCACCCCATCGAGTGGCGCGACGAGGCCTATTACGATCTCGCGGCCGTCGAGGCCGAGATGGAGCGGCAGTTCGACGTCTGTCACACCTGCCGGCGCTGCTTCAACCTGTGCGACAGCTTCCCCCGGCTCTTCGACCTGATCGATGAGTCCAAGACCGGTGAACTCGACAGCGTCCCCAAGAGTGAGTACGCCAAGGTCGATGAAGCCTGCACCTTGTGCGACATGTGCTTCCTCACCAAGTGCCCCTACGTTCCGCCGCACGAGTTCGATATCGACATCCCCCACCTGATCCTGCGCTACCGGGCCGCCAAGCGCCGGGCCGGCGAAAAGAGCTTCGTGCGGGACGAGCTGGGCAAGACCGATCGCAATGGCCGGCTGGCCAAGCCGCTCGCCCGCATCGCCAACTGGGGCACGGCCCGCAAGAACACCCCGATCCGCAAGCTGCTGGACGCCATCGCCGAGATCGACGCCGAGGCCGAACTGCCGAAGTACTACGGCAAGACCGCGAGCGACCTTCTGCCGACCCCGGTCCCGCCCGACCCGGCGGGCCCGGCCTTCGGCAAGCGCAAGGTGGCGATCTATTCGACGTGCTCTGTGGAGTACAACGGCCCGGACACCGGTGTCGCGGCGGCGCGCGTGCTCGCCCGCCAGGGCATTGAGGCCAAGGTCGTCTATCCCGAGTGCTGCGGCATGCCCCAGCTGGAAGGCGGGGACCTTGCGGGCGTGGCCGGCAAGGCCGCCCGCGTCGCCGCCGTCTTTGAGCCCTACATCGACCAGGGATACGAGGTGGTCGCCCTGACGGCGTCCTGCGGCCTGATGATGAAGTTCGAGTGGCCGCTGATCCTGCCGGAGAACGCCGCGGTCGCGAAGCTCGGGGCCGCCACCCGCGACGTCTGCCAGTACATTGTCGACCTGAACCGGGACCTGGGCCTGGCCCCCGGCCTGACCCCCGTCGAGGGTGGGATCACCGTGCACCACTCCTGTCACGCCCGGGCCCAGAACATGGGCGCGCGCTCCGCCGACATGCTGAAGCTGATCCCCGACACCCAGGTCGAGATCGTCGAGCGCTGCTCGGGACACGGCGGCACCTTCGGGGTGATGAAGTCGACCCGACCCCTCGCCGTGAAGGTCGGAAGACCCACGGCCAGGCAGGTCGCTCAGAAGGGCTCCGCCGAGCTCTGCTCGGACTGCCCCCTGGCCTGCAAGCACATCGGACAGCTTCTGGCGGACGAGGAGGCGACCGCCAGCGGTCCCCAGCCCCGCCAGTCTCATCCCATCGAAATCTTCGCCCGAGCCTACGGAGTCCTCTGACCATGCCCGCCGCCCTGCGCCGCATTACGCCGGCAGACATCATCCCCGACGCCGAGTTCGCCAAGCAGCGCAAGGCGCGCCGCTCGGCCCTGCTACCCCTGAAGCGCCTGCGCCGGGTCGACCTCGGCCCGGTCTGCTCATTCTACTTCGAGACTTATGAGACGATGCTCTTCCAGATCCAGGAGATGCTCCTGATCGAGAAGGGCGGGGCCGCTCAGGTCGCGGACGAGCTCGCCGCCTACAACCCGCTGGTGCCGCAGGGCTCAGAGCTGGTCGCCACCGTCATGTTCGAGATCGAGGACCCGGTGCGCCGGGCCGCGACCCTGGCCCGATTGGGCGGCGTTGAGGACCACCTCTACCTCCAGGTCGGCGAAGAGAAGATCTACGGCGTTCAGGACGGCGATGTCGAACGAACCCGTGAGGACGGCAAAACTTCGTCCGTACACTTCCTGCACTTCCCCCTGACCGAGGCCCAGAAGGCGGTCTTCCGCTCGCCGGGCGTCCAGGTCCTGGTCGGCAGCGACCACGAGGCCTACGCTCACATGGCGGTCCTGACGCCGGCGACCCGCGCCGAGCTCGCCCGCGACTTCGCCTGAAGCCGGACGCCGGTCGGCATGGACAGGCGGGCCCTCCCCGTCGCATAGGAGGGTCCGTGACTCCGGTCCCCTCACAGCGCCGCGCGGACATCGACTGGATCCGCATCGCCGCCTTCGGCGTGCTGATCCTCTATCATGTCGGCCTGGTCTATGCGCCGTGGGACTGGCATGTGCATAGCCCCCACACCATCGAGGCCCTGGGTCTGGCGGCCCTGGTCACCAACCCCTGGCGGCTGACCCTGCTCTTCATGGTGTCCGGTATCGCCCTGAGGTTCATGGTCCGGAAGACCCCGCCGGCCCAGGCCTTTCGTCAGAGGCTGGAGCGGCTGGTCCCGCCCCTGCTGTTCGGTGTCCTGGTCCTCGTGCCGCCGCAGTCCTGGATCGAGGCCATGGAGAAGGGGAGCTTCTCGGGCGACCTCTGGACCTGGTGGCTGTCCGAGTTCAGCCCCGCCGGGCTTCGGGACGGGGTCCCCCTGAATCACATATGGTTCGTGCTCTACATCACGGTCTACAGCCTGGCGGCGCTGGCCCTGGCCACATCCCCCCGGCTGTTCGACCGCCTCGAGGCGGGACTGGGGCGTCTCCTGGCCGGTGGAAGACTCCTGGTCGTCCCGATGATCTACCTGGCCCTGCTGCGTCTCCTGGTCTTTCCCTGGGCGGGCCTGACCAACCACATCACCGACGACCCCTACAACCACGCCATGTCCCTCGGCGTCTTCCTGACCGGCTTCCTGCTGGCTCTGCGCGAGGATGTGTGGACCCGCTTCGAGCGGATGCGCTGGACGTCCCTGGCTGTGGCGGTGGTCAGCCTGCCGGCCCTGATCCTTCTGTCCCAGCCGGTGGACCATCCCCCAGCTGCGCCGGCGAACCTGGTCTTCGCCATCTACCAGTGGGCGACGATCTGTGCGGTGCTGGGCTTTGGCAGCCGGCTCCTCCGGGGTGCGGACGGCCCGGCCCTGCGCTACCTGACCGACGCTGTCTTCCCCTGCTACCTTGCGCACCAGACCCTGCTGGTCATCGCCGCCCATCTCCTCAAGCCCTGGGGCCTGCCCGTGGGCGCTGAAGCCTCTCTCCTCGTCCTGATCACCCTGGGCGGCAGCCTGGCGGTTTACGAGGTTGTGCGGCGCATCGGCTTCCTGCGCCCGCTCTGGGGCCTGCGTCCGAGCCCGAGGCCGACATGACCCGGTTCCGCCGCCGCCGTTTCCTCCTGTGGATCGGGATCGCCTCGCCGATCCTGGCCTATGTCAGCGTGGGCGTCGCGGCCCTCACCTGGCCTGGCTTTGATCACGCCACCCAATACATCAGCGAACTCGGCGGCGAGGCCGCGCCCCATCCCGCTATCTTCAATGTCGGCGTGCTGGTCTCCGGGGCCGGAGCGGGTGTGGCGGGCATCGGCTTCGCCCTGTCCGTCCTGGCCCTCGGCGGGGCGCGGATCTCCGCCGCGATCATCGCCCTCTGCTTCGGGCTTGCGGGCGTGGGCCTGGTCCTCTCCAGCCTGTATCCTTGGCCGGACCCGCGGCACCTGGCCATCAACCTCGGCCTGGGCATCCAGATCGCGCCCCTGGCCATGGTCTGGGCCCTGAGGCGGATCGAAGGCATGGGCCGGCTCCGGATCTTCCTCCTTGCGGTCTTTGTCGTCATGGCCATCCTGACGGTCCTGACCAAGCACCTGATCTTCAAGGGACTGGTCAACGACGACAATGTCGGCTGGTGGGAACGGGCCTTCGCCATCGTCCTTGTGGGCTGGACCGGCATCGCCGCCTACGCCCTGGAGCGTCGCCTCCTGATCATGGCCAAGGCCGAGTCGGAAGCCTGACCAGGGCCCGGCGCCCGGAAACCGGGCGCCCGCCCGATAACGCCGCCCGAAGTTCATGCAGGCTTGCGTTCACGTTTCCGTTATTGCATATGCGGCGCTGCAACATAACGGGTTTGTGATCCTCTGCCTTCAGGGGCGGAGCGAGGGAGCGGCGCGGCGCGATGGACGGTCTTCGCAGCAGGGAGTTCGGCGCGTCCGCGGACGGCGTCTGGACCAGCGAAGCGCCCGTGCGCGTCTGGCTTCCCGCTGAGGCCCCCCTGGACATGCCCCGGCACGGTCTGGCCGAGGACGGCGCGCCGCCGCCTGTCCCCCGCCCCCGCGGCCTGGCCCTGCGCCGGACAGTCATGCTGACTGCGACCCTGGGGCTCTCCCTCCTCGCCTTCCTGACCCCTGCGAGGGTCTATGCGGAGGACGGCTTCACGGCCCTCGAGATCATCGCCCTGTGCCTGTTCTCGGCCCTGATCATTCCGCTGTCGGGGTGGTTCTGCAGCGCCTTCGCCGGCCTGGTCCTGCAGATCGTCCGCGGCGACCGGGACCACTTCGAGTTCCCGGAGCATCCGAGACGGCCCCTGGTCCGCACGGCGCTGCTGATGCCCCTCTACAACGAGGACGCCGGCGCCGCCTTCGCCCGCCTGGCGCGGATCGACCAGGGCCTCCGGGATCTCGACGCCGCCGGCGCCTTCGACCTCTTCATCCTGTCCGACTCCACCTGCCCCGAGGCGGCGGAAGCCGAATGGGCCGCCTTCCACAGCTTCCGCCTGAGCGCCGCCTGCCGGACCTTCTACCGCCGCCGCGAGACCAATACGGAGCGCAAGGCGGGAAACATCGCCGACTGGGTCCGCAGGTTCGGCGGCGCCTATCCGCACATGGTCATCCTCGACGCCGACAGCCTGATGTCCGGCGACACCCTCCTGCACCTGGTCGACGCCATGGAGCGCAATCCGAGGGCGGGCCTGATCCAGACCGCGCCGGCCATCATCAACGCCGAGACCCTCTACCAGCGCGTCCAGCAGTTCGGGGTCCGGCTCTACGGGCGCGTGGCCGCCACGGGCCTGGCCTGGTGGACCGGCCCGGAGTCGGCCTACTTCGGCCACAACGCCATTGTCCGTGTCCGCGCCTTCGCCGAGTCCTGCGGGCTTCCGGTCCTGCCCGGCCGCAAGCCCCTGGGCGGCCATGTGATGAGCCATGACTCCGTCGAGGCCGCCTATCTGCGCCGCCAGGGGTGGAGCGTGCACATGACCGGCGCCCTGCCCGGAAGCTATGAAGAGGCGCCCCCCGGCCTGCAGGCCTTCCTGGCCCGCGACCGCCGCTGGTGCCAGGGCAATATGCAGCATATTCGCCTGCTGACGGCGGCGGGTCTCCATCCCATGAGCCGGCTCCAGATGCTGATCGGCGTCATGGCCTACCTGGCCTCACCCCTCTGGTTCCTGGCCCTCCTGACCGGCCTGGTCATCCAGTTCCAGACGGAGCCGCGCCTGCTGGAAATCTCCACCCTGCACGGCTGGCGCACCATCGTGGAGCCCCGGCAGGACGGCCTTGTCGTTATCTGGATGGCCGCCCTGTCCTGGTTCCTGCTGTTCGGGCCCAAGCTGTTCGGCAGCCTCCTGGCGCTGGGTCGCCGGCGCGACCGCGAGGCCTTCGGCGGCGCCGGCTTCATCCTGCCCGGCGTGGCCCTCGAGATGGTCATGTCCATGGTCATGGCGCCCATCATGATGGTCAGCCATACCCGCATGCTGATCGAGATCTTCTCCGGCCGGGACTCCGGCTGGCGGCCCCAGCAGCGCGAGGCCGGGCGGATGCGGTGGTCCGAGGCCTTCGCGGCCCACGCCTGGGAGGTCCGCGCCGGTGTGGTCTTCGCCGCCGCCCTGCTGGCGCGCCCGGACCTGACCCTGGTCTTCCTGCCCATCGTCCTGCCCTTGCTGGCGGCGCCCGCCATCTCCCTCCTGGGGTCCCGGACCACGATCGGCGCTGCGGCGCGGCGGGCGGGTTTCCTCCTGACGCCCGAGGAACTGGACCTCGTCCCGCGCCCCGCGCGCGAGCGCCGCGCGGCGCCTGCGGTCGCCCCGCAGAGTCTGGCTGGGGCCCTTCCCGAGGCCGCCTGATCCAGGTCGGGCCTGCGGGCGACCCAATCAGTCGCCGGGATAGACTTCCTCGACCAGGGCCAGGGGCTCGCCATCCGGCGTCTCAAGAATGGCCCGACAGTGCAGAAACGGCGCGCGCCCCGCCGCCTCGACCAGCCGGGTCTCGCGCCGGACCCGACGGTAGCCGAGGGGGCGGGCGACCACCCCGAAGGGCTCATCCGTCTCGGCCAGGCGCCGGCGCATGTCGGCCGTCAGTCGTTCGGGCCGGTACCAGTTGACCGCCCGGGACAGGATGAGGTCTCCCCACACCAGGCGTACCCGACGACAGGCCAGGACCTCTCCGGGCGACGCCTTGAGCCGACCTCTCACCGCCTCGTCCGCGACCGCGTCACTGGGCTCGACCCGGGCGCGCACAACCGGGCCGCCGGGCAGCCCAAAGGCTTCGCAGCGGGCCTGGAGGACCGCGGTGGCGCTGTCGGCGGCGTCGAGGTCCCGGCGGAGGGACGCAAGGTCATCGGAAAGCAGGAACATTGGCCGGGGCCTTACCACCCCCCGCGCCTTCGCCCAATACATTCCGGGGGCGCCGCCCTTGGGCGCCCGGCCAGGTGGAGCTATGAAAGGGGAATGTCCCTTCCCGCCTGCCGTCTCTACCTCATCACGCCCCTTCAGCTGGGCGACCTTACCGCCTTCGCCGGACGCCTTGAAGCCGCCCTGTCCGCCGGGGACGTGGCGGCCCTTCAGGTACGCCTCAAGGACACCCCGGAGGCCGGGATCGTCGAGGCGGTCCGGGTGCTCGGGCCCGTCGCCCGCGCCCATGACGTGGCCCTGATCCTGAACGACGACCCCGACCTCGCCGCGCGCCTCGACTGCGACGGGGTTCACGTGGGCCAGTCCGATGCGTCCTACGCCGAAGCCCGGCGCCGGGTCGGACGGGACCGGATCGTCGGCGTGACCTGCCATGACAGCCGTCACCTGGCCATGGAGGCCGCCGAGCAGGGGGCCGACTACGTCGCCTTCGGCGCCTTCTTCCCCACCGCCACCAAGGACGCCCCGACCCGGGCGGAGCCGGAGATCCTGACCGTCTGGCAGGAGAGTATGGAAACCCCCTGCGTCGCCATCGGCGGGGTCACGGCGGATAACGCCAGGGGCCTGGCGGCCGCCGGCGCAGACTTCATCGCGGTATCCGCCGGGGTCTGGAACCACCCGGGCGGAGAGGCCGAGGCGGTGCGCGCCCTCAATACCGCCATCGCCCAAGGCCTGGCCGACCGGCGCCCCGCGACCGGAGTCTGAGGCCCCGCCGCCCTGCGCCTTGCCTTGCGGCGCCCCGACCACTAGGGTCCGCGCCCCATGTCGACCCAGTCCGCCCTCCTCAAGGTCATGTCCGACGCCGCCCGCAAGGCGGCGCGGGGTCTCAACCGCGACTTCGGCGAGCTGGCCGAGCTCCAGGTCTCCCGCAAGGGCGCCGCGGACTTCGTCTCCGCCGCAGACCTGAAGGCCGAGCAGGCCATCTTCGAGAGCCTGTCCAAGGCCCGGCCCGGCTACAGCTTCCTCGGCGAAGAGCGGGGCCTGATCGAGGGCACCGACAAGACCCATACCTGGATCGTCGATCCGCTGGACGGCACCACCAACTTCCTGCACGCCATCCCGCACTTCGCCATCAACATCGCCCTTCAGCGCGAGGGCGTCGTGGTGGCGGCGGTCACCTACAACCCCGTGTCCAACGACCTCTTCTGGGCCGAGAAGGGCAAGGGCGCCTTCGTCAATGATCGGCGCCTCAGGGTCGCCGCGCGGCAGCGACTGGACGAGTCCGTGCTGGCCACCGGCATTCCCTTCCTGGGCCATGGCCAGCACGCCCGGTTCCTGAAGGAGCTGCACCAGATCAGCCAGCGCGTCGCCGGCGTCCGGCGCTTCGGCGCCGCGGCCCTCGACCTCGCCTGGGTCGCGGCCGGCCGGATGGATGGCTTCTGGGAGCGCGACCTCAACGCCTGGGACCTGGCGGCGGGCGTCCTTCTGGTCACGGAGGCGGGCGGCAAGGTGACCACCGCCGAGGGAGGCGATGATGTCCTGACCGCCGGCAGCGTCTGCGCCGCCAACCTGGACCTGCACCCCCTGATCCTCGAGCGCCTGCGCGCCGCCGCCTGAGCCTCCGGGCCCCGGCTTGACGAAACCGTCACGCGCCTGCGTTAGTCCGGGTCCATGCGCTCCCTCATTCCCTCGCGCCGCGCCTTCGGGACCGGCCTCGCCGCTGCAGGAGCCCTGATGGCCTCCGCCCGCACCGCCGCCGCCTCCCCGCGCCCCCAGGTGGTCGCCCACCGGGGCGCCAGCGGCTATCGCCCCGAGCACACCGCCTCGGCCTACCTCCTGGCCATCGCCCAGGGCGCCGACGTCATCGAGCCCGACCTCGTCCTGACAAAGGACGGCGCCCTGGTGGCCCGGCATGAGAACGAGATCGGCGGCACGACGGATGTGGCCTCTCGCCCGGAGTTCGCCGGGCGCCGGACCGCGCGGGACATCGACGGCGAGCGGGTCGAGGGCTGGTTCACCGAGGACTTCACCCTGGCCGAGCTGAAGACCCTGCGCGCCCGGGAGCGCCTGCCCCAGCTGCGCCCCGGCAGCGCCCGGCACGACGGCGAGGACGGCGTCCTGACCTTCGCCGAGGTCGCGGCCCTGGCCCGGCGGGAGTCGGCGCGGACCGGGCGCACCATCGGCCTCTGCCCGGAGATGAAGCATCCGGCCCATTTCCGCAGGCTGGGCCTGGCGTTCGAACCCATCATGGCCGCCGCCCTGAAGGCCGAGGGCCTGGACGCCGCAACGGCGCCGGTGCTGGTCCAGTGCTTCGAGGTCGGGCCGCTGAAGACCCTTTCCACCCTGTCGAAGGCGCCCCGCGTCCAGCTGGTCTCGGCCGAGAGCGGCCCTGCCGACCTGCCCGGCGCCCGCTACGCCGACATGGTCACGGCCGAGGGGCTGAAGGCCATCGCCGCCTATGCCCAGGCTGTGGGTCCGGAGTGGCGACAGGTGCTGAAGGTGGATGGCGCGGGCGCCCTCGCCGGCCCCACGTCCCTCGTCGCCGACGCCCACGCGGCGGGCCTGAAGGTCTTTCCGTGGACAGTGCGGGCCGAGAACACCTTCCTCCCCCCCGCCCTGCGGCGAGGCGCAACCCCTGCCGACCACGGCGACGCTGCGAGCCTGCTGACGGCCCTCTACGCCGCCGGCGTCGATGGGGTGTTCTGCGACTTCCCCGACCTTGCCGTCGCCGCCCGGGGCGGCTGAGGCTCAGTCCCGGCCGTCGGTGAACTGCAGGGCGGCGAGGCGGGCGTAGAGCCCTCCCCGGGCGGTCAATTCGGCGTGGGAGCCGGTCTCGACCACGCGACCTGCGTCCATCACCACGATGCGGTCGGCCTTCAGAACGGTGGCGAGCCGATGGGCGATGACGAGGGTGGTGCGGCCGCGCATGGCCTCGTCCAGAGCCTCCTGGACCAGCTTCTCGTTCTCCGCGTCAAGGGCGCTGGTGGCCTCGTCCAGCAACAGGATGGGCGCCTGACGGACCAGGGCGCGGGCGATGGCCAGGCGCTGCCTCTGGCCGCCCGAGAGGCCCCTGGCCCGCTCGCCGAGCGCGGTCTCGAAGCCTTCCGGCAGGGCCTCGATGAAGGCCTGGGCCTGGGCCGCCCGGGCGGCCGCCCGGACCTCCTCGGGACCGGCCCCCTCGCGGCCGAAGGCGATGTTGTCGGCGGCGGAGCCTGAGAAGAGCGGACTGTCCTGGGCCACAAGGGCGGCCTGTGCGCGGATGGCGCGGGGATCAGCCTGGCGAAGGTCCACGCCATCGATCCGGACGACGCCGGAAAGCGGATCATAGAACCTCAGGAGCAGCCGGAAGACGGTGCTCTTGCCGGCGCCGGAGGGGCCGACCAGGGCGACGCGCTCGCCCGGGGCGACCGTCAGGGTAAAGCCGTCCAGGGCCGGCGTCGCCTCGCGGCCGGGATAGGCGAAGACCACCTCCTCGAAGCGCACCTCGCCGCGGCCGGGCAGGGTCTGCGGTGCGTCGGGCGGGGCGATCCCGGGCCGGGCGGCGAGCAGCTCGGCGATGCGCTCCATGGCGCCGGCGGCCTTCTGGATGTCACCCCACATCTCGCCCAGGGCGCCCACGGAGCTGGCGGCGAAGACGGACAGAAAAGCGAACTGGAAGAGGGCGCCCCAGGTCAGCTCGCCCCGCTGCCCGGCATGCACCCCGAGCCAGAAGACGGCCACCACGCCGCCGAAAACCAGGACGATGGCCGCAGCGGTCATCACAGCCCGGGCGGTCATGCGCCGCAGGGAGGTGCGGAACGAGCGCTCCACCGCCGCGCCGAATCTCTCCGAGGCGGCGCCCTCGCGGCCGAAGGCCTGGACCGTCTCGAGGGCGTCGAGGGTCTCGCCGGCGTGGCCGACGGCCCGGGCGAACTCGTCCTGAGTGGCGGTGGTCAGGTTGCGCAGGGGGCGGGCGAAGAGGAAGAGCGGCACCACGACCACCGGAATGATCAGCAGGACCAGCAGGGTCAGTTTGGGGCTCACCCAGAGCATCAGGATCAGGGCGCCGATCAGGATCAGGGTGTTGCGGAGGAAGATCGAGGCCGAGGTCGCGAGCAGGTTCTCGATGATCTGGATGTCGGTGGTCAGACGCGACAAGACCTCGCCGGTGCGTGTAGCACTGAAAAAGGCCGGGTCCAGGGTCAGGATGTGGCTGTAGACCGACTTGCGCAGGTCGGCGACGATCCGCTCGCCCAGCCGGGTGACCCAATAGTAGCGCAGGGCCGTGAAGAGGCCGAGGGCGACCGCAACGGCGCCCAGCAGCCAGAACCAGGGATCGACCGAGGCCCCGCTCCTGTCCGAGGTCAGATGCTCGACCAGCAGGCGCACCGCGCCGCTCATCCCCAGGGTGGCGGCCGACGTCGCCATCATCAACAGGCAGGCGATGAGGGTTTCAACCCTGTG
>Ga0209985_10003957_pt1 | contig 12218 bp, 12 predicted proteins | sample NOAtaG_FD_187305 | JGI IMG/M metagenome (GOLD analysis project Ga0209985, IMG submission 187305) | Freshwater lake microbial communities from Lake Erie, under a cyanobacterial bloom - NOAA_Erie_Diel6S_1000h metaG (SPAdes) (version 2) | ecosystem: Environmental > Aquatic > Freshwater > Lake ...
GACGACTCCCGCCGACACAAGGTAGCGGAGAGCCTCGTCTATGGTGATGGGAAGTTCGCGAACTTGGTCGCGCGGGACGGTGACGGTCCACCCTGTGAACGGCGTCGGAGAGCTTGGAACGAAGACCGTCACGGAGTCGCCTACGGCCGCCTGCACTTCGCGGGCGGCATCTCCCGTCACCAAGCCCATCGACCAGATGCCGGGGCGGGGATACTCGATCATCACCACTCGGTTGAAACTGAGTTTCTTCCGTTCGCTTCCGAAGAGAAACTCCACCACTTGCTTCAATGCGGGATAGACGCTTCGGATGCCCGGGACCGAGAGCATTCCCGACTCGAAGGCGGCCAGGAGGCGGCGACCGATATAACCGCCTACGAGGCGTCCCAGGATGTAGACGGCGACGATGGCGAGGGCCAGCCCCGCGAGGTCGAGGTACCAGCGCGACTCCCACCACTCGGCGACATTCGCCCGGATGACGCGCGCGCGGGCCGCGCTCTCCGAGGCGTCGAGCCGCAGCCGCTCGGCCCGGGAGATCTCGGCCTGAAGCGCCTCGGGGGTGGCGCGGAACTGCTCGATGTCGGAAGCGCCGGCGACGGTCGCGACGCCGAAGCGGAGGCCGGCGTTGATCGGTGCGGCGATGTTTCCGTCGATGAAGCGGAAGGCCGCGACCAGGATCCAGAGCGTCAGCACGCTCGGCAGGATGACGCCGAGCCCCCGCAGGAAGAACCTCATGCCGCCGCCTGCCCGCTTGGGCGCACCGGCCGATGCGGCGCCCGGAGCCTCACTTCGTTCGATCGAATGCATGCGAGTGAGTGTAGGTCGCGCGAGGATCCCTGTGTCCTCGGGAAACTCCGCTCATCGGCCGAGCGGCCGAGGCGTGACCATCTCGGACCGGTCCGCGCCGTCGCGGCGGAAGCGGACCTCGACCGCTTCGCCGAGCTTCAGACGGGCGACGGCGAGCATGAGTTCGTCGCGGTTGCGCACGGGGATCCCGGCGACCGAGAAGATCACATCGCCGACCCGAAGTCCTCCCGCGCGCGCCGCCGACCCGATCACGAAGGAGCGGATTCGCGCGCCATCGCCCGCATCCTCGACCGTGATGCCGAGCGACGCGTCGCCGCGGGAGACGCGGTCGTCGATCTCTCCGCGCGCCGTCATCCAGGTCCGCCACCGCGCCTCGACCTTCGGAAGCGGCTCGCCGAAGGCGCGCTCGACCGCCCGCACGCCGGTCGGATCCTCCCGCGAGGTCTCGATCAGCGCCTTGTAGAACGCCTCGAGCCTTCTCTCCCGCGCGAAGAACTCGAAGATCGCACGCACCTGCGGGTAGTGCCGCTCGGCATCCTGCATGAAGCGGTCGCCCGACATCGCGAACAGTTCCCTCCAGTCGCGAGCGGTTCGCGAGACGACCTGCTTGCGCGCGATGTTGAAGCGGATGTTCGGATGGAACTCGACGCTCCCGTCCTCGTTCAGGGTGTAGTCCTCGTAGAGGCTCGCGAGTCCCTCCTGGATCCAGATCGGATGCCGCTGGTTGCGGCGCTCCATGTCGGCGAAGTGCAGGAGATGCACGAACTCGTGCGTCAGGCTCTGCCCCGTGTCGCGCGACACGAGCCGCCGCTCGCGATGGAGGTACATCCCCCGGATCTCCGGCTTGTCGAGGTACTTCGCCGCGTCCTCGGGCCGCACGATCGCGATGAGCGCAGGGTCCTCGGGCGGCTTCTCGAAGTAGGCCTTCAGAAGATGGCGCTCGAGGCGCTCGAGCAGCTCGCGCATGCGCTTGTGCGACGCGTCGTCGAGGTATGTCGCGAACGAGAGTCCCCGCTCGGCCACGAGTTCGTAGCGGTACTGGTCGCCGTGCTCGTCCTTCCAGCGCGCGAGCGGGTCGGGCGCCGCGCGCCGCGCAGGACGCGCGGGGCCGCGCTTCACGGCCTTCTCGAGAAGACGCTCGCGCGCCTCCATGATCGAGGTGTAGGTGCGGCCGTCGCGGATCGGATCGAGATCCGCGTCGGCTTCCATCTGGTCGAACTCGGCGAAGCCCGCCTTCACGCTCTCGAGAAGCTGCTTCTCCGCTTCCTCGAGCCTTCCGAGCTGCGCGAGCACGCACGCATGGTTGTAGAGGAGGATCGGATCGCGGTCGCCGGACGCCACTCTTCGTGCGATGAGCTGTTCGGCCTTCGCGAAGTCCCGCGACTTGAGCGCGGCGTCGATCGCCGCCTGTCCGGGAACCGGCGGCGTCGCGGAGGACTGGCGCGGAGACGCGGAGGCCGGCTGCGCGGGGAGCGTCGCTCCGAGCAGGGCGAGGCTCGCCGCGAGAAGAGCGGTGGCCACGCGAGCGCTCATCCTGCGAGGCCTGCGCCGGTGGTGGTTCGGGTGATTCGCTCGAGCATCATGGCGATCGCCTGTGGATACGCAGCCAGTTCCTCACGATAGACGCGATCCGCGAGCGAATCCGCCGTGTCGCCCGCAAGCACCGGGCAGCGCCGTTCGACGAGCGTGGCGCCATGGTCGTACTCCTCGTCGACCTCGTGCACCGTGCAGCCCGATTCGCGCGCTCCCGCCGCGAGCACGGCCTCGTGGACGCGCGTGCCGTACATGCCCTTCCCGCCGAAGCGAGGAAGAAGCGCCGGGTGGATGTTCAGCGTGCGGCCCGCCCACCGAGAACCGACGCGGAAACGGCGCAGGTATCCGGCGAGGCAGACGAGATCGGTTTCGGCCGCCGCAAGGCAGGCGTCGATGCGGTCTGCGAGCGCGTCACCGGGCGGCACGACCGCCACCCGAAGCCCGAGCTCGCGGCAGCGGGAGACGCCCGCGATGTCCTCGCGGTGCGCGACGACGAGTCCCACGCGCGCGGCGAGGCGGCCGTCGCGGCAGGCCTCGTGGATGTTCCGGGCGGTACGGCCTCCGCCCGAGATGAGGATGGCGATGCGGGCTGGCTGGCTCATTCGCGCGCGGCAGGGGGAGTTTCGCGGAACGGGATGGACCTGCCGGTCGGATCCACCGCGACCATGGTCAGCTGCGCCTCGGTGACGCGCGACCAGGTTCCGTCGAGGCGCTCCGAGTCGACGACGACCTGCACGGTCACCGAACTGCGGCCGAGGCGGATGGTGCGCGTCTTGAACTCGACCACCTCTCCGACGACGACGGGCGCCTTGAAGTCGACGCGGTCGACGCTCGCCGTCACCCAGCGGTGCAGTCCATGGCGGCGCGCCTCGACATAGCCCGCCTGGTCGATGTGCGCGAGGATGATGCCGCCGAAGATGGTGCCTTGGTGGTTCGTGTCGCGCGGCATCATCAGCACGCGCAGCGCGAGATGCGGCTCTGCAACCGGCGGAAAGTCGGACATGATGTCATGGTATCGAGCCTCGATCTCGCCGATGGCCGCGCGAATCGGCGTCGCACCCGAGTTCTTTCCAAGTTTCGTATGCGTCTATTCATCCGATTTCTCGCAATGGCCTGCAGACGATGCCTATGCTCTTGACAAGTTGGGCGAATTTTAGGAGTTTCATCGTTCCTGAATCGGCCCAGGACTTTGGCGAAGCGATCGCTCGATGAGCGCTGCGTCTGTCGCGGGTTCGATCAACCTCCAAGGAAAAGTGCCGCATTCCATCTGGATGCGGTCGTACGAAGACGCGGATGCCGGCGCAGCGCGCGGGTATCGCCTCTTCGGGTCCGATCGAGACCGTATCCCTGCGGTCCGTTCGGCGTTCTCCCCTGAAACTCTGGCACGGCCTGTCGGCCGCCGCGCCCGTCGTGTGGTGTGACATGCCCGAAACCCAGACCGACTCTCCCAACATGCAACTTTCCCGCACGCCACTCTGGCAAGCCGTTCGCCTGCCCCTCCGACTTCGGATCCTCGAGACGGCGCGCCGCCTCGGGGAAACCTCGGTGACGGAACTCGCCCAGGCGGTCGGCTTGAACCGAACCGCGCTCTACTTCCACCTCCGACACCTCGAGAAGGCGGGTCTGCTGGTCTCACGCGCCGGCGCGCCGACTCCGGGGCGCAGGGGCAAGCGGCCGCGCTACTACCGCTGCACGGTCGGCGATATCTCCCTCGAGGTCGAGGGAGACTCCAAGCGCGACCAGCAGAGGCTTGCCGAGTTCTACCGTCCGTGGCTGACCGAGAGCCGCGCCGCCGCGCTCGACCGCCGCGCCGGCGGGGTGCCGGGCCGCCGCATCAGCCTCCACTGGGAGAACTTCACCGACGAGGAATCCGGACGCCTCCGCGCGCTTTGCAACGAGATCGACGAGATCGCGCGCCGCGCCCGCGGCCGTGCCAACACCACGCGCAAGGCGCCGTCGGCGACCCATCACATCGGCGTCATCTTCACGCCGGTCGAGGGCCAGGTCATGCCCGGTCCCGAGATCAAGGTCAAGGAAGCCAAGTCGAAGAAGTGACGCCCGTCCGCCGGCACGCGTGCGGTGCCGGCATCGCGCGACGAACATCCGCAGCCGCTTCGCGCATTCAGCGCGTGGCGGCTGCGGTCGTCTTCGCGGAAGCGGTGCGCGCGGTCTCGCGCGCGGGCGCTGCGAGCATCGGCTTCAGCCAGCGTCCGGTCCAGCTCGCCTTGTCGCGGGCGACCTGCTCGGGCGTGCCCGTCGCCACCACCGTGCCGCCGCGGTCGCCGCCCTCGGGACCGAGGTCGACGATCCAGTCGGCGCACTTGACGACATCGAGGTTGTGCTCGATCACGACGAGCGTGTGCCCCTTGTCGGCGAGACGCTCGAGCACCGTCAGCAGGCGCGCGACATCGGCGAAGTGCAGGCCCGTCGTCGGCTCGTCGAGCACATAGAGGGTCGGCGCGTCGGTCGCATTTCCGAGCTCGGTCGCGAGCTTCACGCGCTGCGCCTCGCCGCCCGAGAGAGTCGTCGACGCCTGCCCGAGCTGGATGTATCCGAGGCCGACATCGCGCAGGCACTCGAGCATGCGGTTGATCTTCGGATGCGCGTCGAAGAAGGTGAGCGCGTCCTCGACGGTCGCGTCGAGGACATCGGCGATCGTCCTGCCGCGGTACTTGATCTCGAGCGTCTCGCGCGAGTAGCGCTTGCCCTTGCAGACCTCGCAGTCGACGAACACATCGGGGAGGAAGTGCATCTCGATGCGCTTCACGCCCTGGCCCTGGCAGGCCTCGCAGCGTCCGCCCTTCACATTGAACGAGAAGCGCCCCGGCTCGTAGCCGCGGATCTTCGACTCGGGGACGAGCGACCAGATGCGGCGGATCTCGTCGAAGATCCCCGTGTAGGTCGCGGGGTTCGAGCGCGGCGTGCGGCCGATCGGCGACTGGTCCACCTCGACGACGCGGGCGATCTTGCCGAAGCCCGTGACGCGAGTGTGCGCGCCCGGATTGACATTCTCGCCGAGCACATGCTTGCGCGCGGCCTGAAGCAGGATGTCGTTGACGAGCGTCGACTTGCCCGAGCCCGAGACGCCCGTCACGCACACGAGCCCGCCGAGCGGGAACGCGACATCGATGTCCTGCAGGTTGTTCGCGGCCGCACCCTTGACGACGATCGCGTTCGACTCGCTCACCGCGCGGCGCTTCTTCGGCACCTCGACCTTGCGCCGGCCCGAGAGATACTCGCCGGTGAGGCTCGTCGGGTGCGCCGCGATCTGCGCGAGATTTCCCTCGGCGACAAGCGCGCCTCCGTGCCGGCCGGGCCCGGGGCCGATGTCGACGATCCAGTCGGCCGCGCGCATCATGTCCTCGTCGTGCTCGACGACGAGGACCGTGTTGCCGATGTCGGAAAGCCGCCGCAGCGTCGCGATGAGGCGGTCGTTGTCGCGCTGGTGCAGGCCGATCGTCGGTTCGTCGAGCACATAGCAGACGCCGACGAGGCCGCTTCCGACCTGCGTCGCGAGGCGGATACGCTGCGCCTCGCCGCCGGAGAGCGTCGAGCTCGTGCGGTCGAGCGAGAGGTAGTCGAGCCCGACCGATGCGAGGAACCCGAGGCGCGCCTCGACCTCCTTGAGGATCGGCGCGGCGATCTGCCGCGATTCCTTCGAGAGGTCGATCGACTGGACGAAGGCGAGCGCGCGCGACACGGTCATCGCCGCCACATCGCTGATCGACAGCGCGAGCGTGCCGCTCTTGAGCTTGACCGCGAGCGACTCGGTGCGCAGGCGCCGTCCGCTGCACGCGGGGCAGGGCGCCTGGCTCATGTAGGCCATGAGGCGCTCCTTCACATTCTCGCTCTCCGTCTCGGTGGCGCGGCGCTTGAGGTGCGGCAGCACGCCTTCCCACTCGAACGCGAGCTTCACGCCCTCGGCCGACGAACCCCACATCAGCGCCGTGCGCGTCTTCGCGGATAGATCCGCGTACGGCGTGTCGAGGTCGACCTTCGCAAGCGCCGCGAAGCTGCGCAGCGCGCGCGCGTAGTAGATGTTCATGCGCCGCCCGTTTCGCCGCCACGGCTGGATCGCCTCGCGCAGCGACTTCGTCATGTCGGGCACGCACAGCGCCTCGTCGAACTCGTTCACGGTGCCGAGGCCCGCGCACGCGGGGCAGGCGCCCTGCGGAGAGTTGAAGCTGAAGAGCCTCGGCTCGAGCTCGTCGAGCGCGCACTCGGGGTGGTCGGGGCAGGCGAACTTCTCGCTGAAGCGGTGCTCGACCCAGCCGTCCTTCGCGCCGGGTTCCTTGCCCGCCGCATCCTCGACGAGCACCACCAGCGAGCCCTCGGCGAGCTTCAGGGCCGTCTCGACGCTCTCCGCGATGCGTTGGCGCGCCGGCTCCTCGAGCATGATGCGGTCGACGACCGCATCGATGTCGTTCATCTCGTAGCGGCCGAAGCCGAGCGGATTCTCGCCGCCATTCTTCAGGACCTCGCGCAGGTCGACCACGGCGCCGTTCGCGCGCGCGCGCACGAGGCCCTGCTTCTGGAGCCCCTCGAGCACCTCGCGGTGAAAGCCCTTCTTCGCGCGCACGACGGGCGCGCACAGCATGGCGCGCTTGCCGGCGAACCTCGTCACCAGCGTCTCGACGATCTGGCTCGGATTCGACGCAGTGATCTCCTTGCCGCAGACATGCACCGACTTCGACTTGCCCTTGCCGGTCTCCTTCGCGTGCCAGCAGGTCGGCGTGCCGCAGCGCGCATAGAGCAGACGCAGGTAGTCCCAGATCTCCGTCGTGGTCGCCACGATCGAGCGCGGGCTGTGTCCGCCCGAGCGCTGCTCGATCGCGATGGTCGGCGGCAGGCCCTCGATCGCCTCGACATTCGGCTTCTGCATCTGGTCGAGGAACTGGCGCGCGTACGCGGAGAGCGACTCCATGTACTTGCGCTGCCCCTCGGCGAAGATGGTGTCGAACGCAAGCGAACTCTTGCCCGAACCGGACACGCCCGTGATCACGACGAGCTTGTCGCGGGGGATCTCGACCGAGAGGTTCTTGAGGTTGTGCTCGCGCGCACCTCGTACACGAATCGACTTCTCGGGCGTGGCCATGGGGGTTCGATGATAGGGGAGCGGCGCGTCCGACCCTCGTTCCGCGGCCGCGGAAGCGGTGGAATGGGACCTTCATGCCGGCGTCCATGGCGGCGACAGCGGGAATTTGAACGCTTTTTGCGTCCGCTTGCCGCGAACGGCCGAATATCACAGTAGGAATTGTTGCTCCGATGTCTCCGGCCACTCCGACCCCCGGAATCAATCCCATCCCGACCGCGACCCCGAAAGGACCGGCGGCGGTATCGGTTCCGGGCGTTGCTGCCATGTCTGCGGCCGGCACCGCCGGCTCTGCGGCAGCCGCGACCGATGGCCCCACGGTGACGGTGCCGAGTCTCAATGCAGGCAAGCTCGTCCCCGGTTCGGAAGAGTGGCGCGCGCTGGAACGGCGCGCGTCTTCGTTTCGGATCTGAGTCGATTCAGAGCGCGCGCGCCATCACGGGATCCTGGAAGGTCTCGCCGCCCCATTCCCAGGGCTTGGTGCCGACCACCTGCATGCCGAACCGGCGGTAGAACGCCATCGCGCGCTGGTTGCGTTCGTAGACGCCGAGCCACAGCGTGCGTGCGTCGCGCCGGGCCGCCTCGTCGAGCGCTGCGCGCATGAGCGCGGCGCCAACGCCGTGGCCGATCCATGCCCTGTCGAGATAGAGCCGCACGAGTTCGATCGGCCGCGGGCCGCCGACGCAGGTCGGCGCGTGCGACTCGGCGAGGTGCGCATAGCCGGCGAGAAGTCCGCCGTCCGCTTCCGCGACGAGCACCGTCGATTGCGGGTCGGCCAGGATCGACTTGATGCGTTCCACCGTGAAGTGGCGCGCGCAGTAGTCCGCGATCACGCCATGATCGTCGGTGTCGCGGTAGGCGTCGAAGAACGAACGGCTCGCAAGCTTCGCGAGTGCGGCGCCGTCGTCGTCGTCAGCGTTCCTGATCGAGGGAGGTCGCGGGGCGGTCAAGCGGACCAGTTTACGAGCAGAACCGCGAGATCCTTGCCGTCCACCTGTCCATCGCGGTTGATGTCGGCGCGGCAACCGGCGCAGGGCCCCCAGGCGTTCAGCAGAATCGCGAGGTCGAATGCATCGACATCGCCGTCGCAATCGAGGTCGGGCGTCGGTCCTGGCTCGACATACGAGAACGACGGAGCGGGCGTCACCCACGCGACCGAGTTCAGGAACATCGCGAGCCGCGGCTGGCTGGGCATCCACGACGATGCGCAGCCGTTGAGCGTCGCGTCGCCGCACCATTCCTCGTCGTTCACGATGATCAGCCGCCCGGTGCCGCGCGTGAACGATGCGGCGAGGTTGCCGCTCGAAGCGATGCACGGCTGTCCTCCCTTTCCGAGCGAGGCGAACACGCGGTGGAAGGACCATCCGAGCGTGCCGCTCACGACTCCGAACGGGCCGGAGGTCATGGCGTTGCCGGGCAGCACCAGGCCGTTGCCCTCGCCGATACCGCCGTCGGCGGCCCCGACGAGCGCAGCGAGTTCCGAGCCGGCGTCGTTTGCGAAGGCGAACACTCCGCCACCTGCGTTGAGGAAACTGCCGATCGCCGCGACCTCGCAGTCGGAGAGCGCGGGCTGGACGGGAGACACGAACAGGATGTCGATGCCTTGAAGCGCTTCGTTGGTGATCAGCGGCATCGGCGGGGCGAATGCGATGTCTCGTCGAACGACGCCGCCCTTGCCGAAGTTCGCGTTGCTCTCGAGCGCGCCGCGGACGGTTGCGAAGAAGTTGCCGTCGAGGAATGCGTACGAGATCGTGCCGCAGCTCGCGCTTCGGTCCTGTGAAAGGGTGCCGATCACGATGGCATCGCCCGCCTGCGCCGAGGACGCGAAGGTCAGGAGCGGAAGGAGCGCGAGGATCCGAAGCGGGGAGATGGACGGGGTCTTGTGCATGTGGTCACTCGGGTGCTCCGGACGACTCGAGCACTCCAAGCCAAGACCGTACTGCGACTCCGCGGCCGCGCAAGCGAGATCGGTGGATTCGCTGCGCTAGCCGCGGGCAGGTCGCCCGACAGAGGCACAGAAATGCGTTCTCGGCGCTTCCCGCGACCGCAACCGGAGGACTCGGGCGATCGGCGAACCCCATCCGCGCTGGTCCGTATCCGCCCGCAAGGAGCGCCGCCGGCCACATGCCCCGCACCGCGTGGAGCGAGGGCAGGTCCTTCGACGGAACCGGGCCGAGACGCGCTCGAAAGGGGAGCAACCATGCAGATTCGTGTCTTCGACGGACAGATCAAGACGAGCGAGGCGGAGCTCGCCTACATCGTCGATCGAATCGGAACCATCGTCGGCCGCGCGTTCGGCACAGCGGCGGAGGTCGAGGTCAGGCTCAGCGACATCAACGGTCCTCGCGGAGGTTTCGACAAGCGCTGCGCGATCCTGGTGAGCGGTCCGCGCGTCAGGTCGCTGCGGATCGAGAAGCGAGCGAAGTCCTACTACGACGCGATCGATGCCGCGGCCGCGACGCTGCGGAGGGCGCTCTCGAAGTCGCTCGAGCGCGCCGGACTCAGCGTCGTCGACGGCCGAATCCGACGAAGCCCGCGGCGCCGATGAGCGCGAGCGCGCCCGGTGCGGGGATGGCGGCAGGTTGCGGAAACGCGGTGCGGAACTCCCAGACGAGGGCCTGAAACCTGTTCCCGAGCGGTACGCTGGAACGGGGCTCCCAGAGCCAAATGGAGGAGAGTGCCGATGAGCCACGACATGGGACCGGAAGAGGAGATGCCAGAGGATGAACTCGAGGATGGACTCGAGGATGAACTCGAGGACGATGTCGACGATGACGCCGAGAGCGACGAGCAGGAGGAAGATCGGTACGAGCGCGAGCCCGACCCGCCGGAGATTGGCGACACGGTCGACGGACGCGTCCTCGTGTGCCGAGGCGACGATGTTCCGGACCAGTTCATGGGCTGGCTCGAGTGGATCGTCGACGACTACAACCGACTCGAGCGGGTCGCGGGCCGGCATCGGTCGCTCTACTCGGACATCGACTTCAACGCGGGCCTCGTGTCGTTCCTCGAGGAGCATGGAGTCTCGGTCGATTCAAGCCACTGGGAAGGGGCCTGCATCAGCGGCATCTTCCAAGAGGGATATGTCGAGAAGGACAACATCAAGGAGGTCGAGCGCCGGATGACGGAGGCGCTCGCCGAGGCGGAGAAGATGTTCCGCGACGCGTTCCTTGCCGAGCTTCAGCAGAAGTTCAGCCAGACCGTCGAGGACATGGATGTCGAGGAACTCTCGAGTCTCGCCAAGCTGGAATCCCTCAATGTCGTGAAGGAACTCGAGGGGCTTCGCAGGGAGATCGCCACGCTCAAGGCGGACAACGAGGAGATGAAGAAGATCTTCAGCCTCCGCGCGAAGCGCAAGGATTCCTGACCCCGTGAGGAATCCTGACCCCGTGAGGAATCCTGACCCCGTGAGGGCCGTGCGAGGGCGTCACTTCGCGCGCGCGCTGAGAAGCTCCACCACGGCTTCCGCGACGCCGGTCGCGGACGCGGGGTTCTGGCCGGTCACGACCCGTTCGGACACCGCGACCTTCTTCTCGAAGTTCGGCGCCTCGACGAAGCGGGCGCCGCGGGCGCGCAGCTTCGACTCCAGCGCGAAGGGCACGATCTTCTCGAGCTCGACCGCGACCTCCTCCTCGTCGGTGAAGGCCGAGACTTCCTTGCCCGCGACGAGATACATGCCGCTCGAGAGTCGCGCGTTCACCAGCGCCGCCGGCCCGTGACAGACCGCGGCAACCACGCCGCCACGCTCGTAGACCGTGCGGATGAGTTCCTGCACGCCCGCGTCGTTCGGGAAGTCCCACATCGTGCCGTGCCCGCCCGAGAAGAACACCGCGTCGTAGGGGACCGACATCGCCTTCGCGATCGAGGTCGTCGACTTGGTGCGCGCGACGAGCGCCTCGTCGTCGAGGAACGCGGCGTTGATCGGGTCGCTGCGGTCGACGCCGTCCATCGGCGCCTCGCCGCCCTTCGGCGAGAGGAAGTCGATCTCGTAGCCGGCCTTGTGGAACACCTCGTAGGGGTGCGAGGCTTCCGACAGATAGAAGCCGGTCGGCTTACCCGTGTCGCCGAGCTGGCCATGGTTCGTGAGCACGATCGCGATGCGCTTGGGGGCCTTCGACTCCGGCGCTTCCGAGCCCCTCTCAGGACTCGCGGCGCAGCTGGAGAGTCCGAGGACGGCGAGTGCGGAGAGGGCGATCGCCGAGAGGCGGGGGAGGATCGTTCGTTCCATGGGGCCGCGATTGTAGACGCGAAGGTCGGCGCAGCAGGCGAGGGCGCGGCCGTGGTAGGTTTCCCCCATGCGGACCGATGCCACCAGCCGTCGACCATCGCCTGCCATCGGGTACGCCCGCATCGCCGCGGGCGTGGTCGCCGGCATCGTGGTGGGCGCCTGTGCGAACATAGGCGTCATCTACGCCGGGATGGAGGTGTTCCCGCCGCCCGAGGGCACCGATGTCAACAGCCTCGAGAGCATCAACGCCAACATCGGGCGCTACTCGGTGCCGCAGCTGATGGTTCCGTTCGCAGCGCACGCGATCGGCACGCTGGTCGGCGCGTGCGTGGCGGCGCTCTTCGCGTGGAGCAGGCGCTCGAGCCTGGTCGCTGCGATGGGCGTCGGCGCGTTCTTCCTCGCAGGCGGAGCCTCGATCGTGCTGAAGATGCCGAACTCGCCGCTCTGGTTCAGCGCGACGGATCTCCTGCTTGCGTACTTCCCGATGGCGCTTCTCGGGTGGCTGCTCGCGCGGCGAGCGCGGAGAAACACATGATCTGCGACCTCCTCATCTCGGCGTTT
>Ga0209985_10003961_pt1 | contig 12214 bp, 11 predicted proteins | sample NOAtaG_FD_187305 | JGI IMG/M metagenome (GOLD analysis project Ga0209985, IMG submission 187305) | Freshwater lake microbial communities from Lake Erie, under a cyanobacterial bloom - NOAA_Erie_Diel6S_1000h metaG (SPAdes) (version 2) | ecosystem: Environmental > Aquatic > Freshwater > Lake ...
CCGCTCATCGTGCAGTCGCTCGGCGCCGAAGAGTCCGCGCGCCTGCCCGCCGCGACCGACGCGGTGCTGCAGAAGGCGCTCGCGACGGATCCCGCCGATCGCTACCGCAGCGCCGCGGAGTTCGCCGAAGAACTCCGCAACCTCGTCGAAGGCCTGCCGCTCCTCGCGCGCGCCGCCTCGCGCGGCGACGAACTGCGGCGGCTCGCGCGGCGTCACGCACGCGCGATCGCCACCGTCTCCGCGATCGCGGCCACCGCCACGGTCGCGCTCGTCGTCGTCTCGATCCTCTTGGCGCAGACACGTGCCGCGAACGAGCGCGCGCAGTGGTCGGTCTACACGGCGTCGATCGCCGCCGCACACGCACTTCTCGAACAAGGCGACGCAAGCGCCGCTGCGACGAGACTCGATGCGGCGCCGCCGGAGCACCGCGGATGGGAATGGAACGCGCTCGCGCGTCGCGTCGATCAGTCGACGGCGCGCATCGAGTTCGGAGGGCGCCACCAGGTGTACGATCTCGCGTACGCACCCGACGGCGCGACGCTCTATGTCGCGGCGACCGGTTACCTCGCCGCATTCGATGCAGTGACGCGAACCGAGCGCTGGCGCACCGAGCCCGGAGGCGACTTCGCCGCGGTGCGGCACCGTCCGCTCGGAAACGGGGAGTCCGTCGCGGTCGACCTCACGCGATCGGTCGTCCGCATCGACGAGCGAGGCAAGATCGTGGCGACGCGTGAGCTCGCGGATGCCGACCTTCTCGCGACAGACCCCGCGCGGCGCCGCGTGTACGCCGCGACGCCATCGCTCGTTGTCGAACTCGATCCGACTTCACTTGCGACCATCCGGACCATCGCCGAACGAACGCCGTCGGAGGCCGTGTTCACGGCGCTCGCGGTCTCACCCGACGGCAGCTCCATCGCCATCGGCGACGCCGATGGTTCCACCACCGTGCTCGACGCGGTGGCGGGCAACGAACGATGGAGATCGCAACCCGCCGAGAACCGCCGCGCGACGCGCGGTCTCGCCTTCTCGTCGACGGGTCGCCGGCTCGCATCGGCGGGCACCGGCCGGATCGTCATGCTCGACGCCGCATCGGGCGCGGAGCTCTGGAGATTCTCCGCAGCAGAACGCTGGTACTGGGCGGTGGCGTTCTCGCCCGACGACAGCGAGGTCCTCGCCGCGACCTACACCGAATCGATCGAGCGTCACGACGGGGCGGGCGGCGAGCTTCTCGCGACCGTGCACGGGGCAGGCAGCCAGGTGTGGACGCTCGCCTGTTCCCCCGACGGACGCGCGTTCGCGGCGGGCACCTTCAACGCAGACATCCGGTGGTTTCCCTCCGACGCGCGCTCGGAGATCCCGGCCCTCCGGCTCGATGGGTCCGCCGTTCGAAGCATCACCTGCCTCTCGCGCGTCGTCGCCGCGACGGCGGCGGGCGGCATCTTCGAACTTCGCGGAAACACCGTCGCCGCGATCGCCTTCGATGCCCACGCCAACGCGGTGCATGAGCTGCCCGACGGGACGCTGGTCGTGGGTCACCGCGGCGGCATCGCGTGGCTCTCGCCCGACGGACGCGTGCTCCGACGCTCGGCGGCCGATGCATCGGTCGAACGCGTCGGATCGATCGACGGCGGGCGCATCACGCTCGCGCGGCTGGCGGACCGCACGCATGTCGGCTTCGACAGCGCGACAGGCGCCCGACTCTGGACGCACCGCGGCATGAACTTGGACTCGGATGTCGCCTGCGAAACCGCGATCAACGGCCGTCTGCTGCTTGTGAAAGGAACGCCGGGCGCGCCACACGCGGTCGACTCCGCGACCGGTGCCGAGACCCTGATTCCGTGGAACATCGAGCATCCGCTCACCGCGGTGCTTTCGCCCGACCGAAGCGCCATCGCGCTCGGCACCATCGCGCGGGCCGCGGAGGTCGCGTTGATCGATGCGCGTGACTTCGCTCCGCGAGCTGCATTCGCGAGCCACCGCGCGCCCGTGCACGCCGTGGCCTGGTCGCCTGACGGCTCGCGCATCGCGTCTGCGTCGGCGGATCGCACCGTGCGCCTCTGGAGTGCGCAACGCGACGCCGAACTCCTCACGGCCTGGCGCGGCGCCTGCAACGACCTCGCCTTCGACGCACGCGGAAATCTCTGGATTGCCTGCGAGGACGGCTTGCTCCGCGTCATCGACGGCTCACCGCGCTGAAGTCGCGCGTGCTCGTCACTGCAGCGCGGCTTCCGCACGGCGCAGCGCGGCTTCCGCCCAAGCGCAGCGCTGCATCCATCAGCGCAGCGCTGCATCCATCACCGCGTCGCCGCTTCCATCAGCCACGCCAGCTCGTCGTCGAGATCCTCGGCGGCGACGCCTTCTTCGGCGAGGGTCTCGCGCAGCGCGGCGTCGAAGCGTGCCGCCGCGCGCGCGGCGCGCGTGCGTGCGTCGGTCGTCGTGATGCCGCGTTCGCGCGCGATTCGCGCGGTCTCCGCGCCCTCGAGCGCGGTGCGGCGGTAGATCTCCCACGTGTCGGCATCGTTCTCGTCGTGTGATGCGCGCGCCGCGCGCTGCGACGCCTCTGCGATCACAGCGCCGGCCCACGCGCGCTCGAAGGCTTCGAACGCCTGCGGGTCGAGCGGCGTCTCGCAGGGCTGCGCGCAATCGCAGCCGCTGCACATGCCGGCCGACTTGCGCGCCTCGCGCACCGCGGAAAGCAGCGCGCGCACGACGCCGCGCCGGAACAGGAGCCCCGACGCCGCGGCCGCGCGCATCGCGTCGCGATCGGCCGCGAAACGCGCCGCAAACGCGCCGATATCGTCGATCCATGCGAGCCTCGCGCACGCGAGGTACGCGCGCACAGGCTCGGCCGCGCGCACTGCGAGCACCTCGAACCGCAGCGCAGTCATCGCCTGCTCTCCACGGCCGCAACGCGAAGGTCGAGGAGCCGCGCGTTCGGCTCGACGCCCCCGCGGAATCGATCGAGCCCCGCCTCGATCACGAGATCAAGCCGCATCCCCTTCTCAAGCGACGCGGCATGCTTCGCGCCGTCCCACCACTGGATGCGCAGGAAACGCTGCTGCCCGCGCCACGGCTTACGCACCGCGAGCTCGAGGTGCCTCACCGCTCCCGCCTTGCCGAACGGCCGCACCTGTGTCAGTTCGGCGCCCTCAACGAGCAGCGCGGGCTTGCGGTTCTCGCGGCCAAACGGCGCCAGCTGGTCGATCTCCTGCACCGTCGCGATGTCGAGTTCGCCGAGCTCGCACACAGAGTCGATCGCAAGCGGCGGCCGCTGCTCTTCGACCGGCGGCAGCAGCGCGTCGACCTCGCGCGTGAACGCCTCCGCGAAGCGCGCGACCGAGTCGGGGTCGGACGCAGTCACGCCCGCCGCCATCGCATGGCCGCCGAAGTTCAGGAGATGCTTGCTGCAGGATGCCAGCACTTTGTGAAGTTCGACGCCGTCGATGCTGCGGCCCGAACCCTTGTAGACATCCTTGTTCTTCGTGAAGAGGATCACCGGGCACGCGTAGAGATCGACGAGCTTCGAGCACACGATGCCGACGACGCCGAGGTTCCACGAGTCGTCGCAGAGCACGATGCCGCGCGGACGCGCGTCGGCCCCGAGCTCCGCCTGCAGCTGCGCGAGCGCCGTCTCGAAGATGCGGTTCTCCTCCTTCTTGCGATCCGCGTTGAGATCCTCGAGTTTCGCCACGATTTCCGCGGCGCGACGGCGATCCGCGGTCGTCAGCAGCTCGACCGCCTCCTCGGGGTGGCCCATGCGACCGCATGCGTTCAACCGCGGCGCAACCCGAAATGCGGTCTGCTCGGCGTCGACCACATCCGCGACGCGCGCGCTGTCGAGCAGCGCATCGAGCCCGGCGATTCCCGTCGACCGCGCGAGCGTCAGCCCGCGCGCCACGATCACGCGGTTCTCACCGAGGAGCGGCACGACATCGGCCACCGTTCCGATCGCGGCGAGCGGCAGCAAGGTCAGCAGCCGGTCCTGCAGCACCTTCGGCAGCCGCTTCGAGCCGCACCAGCGCTCCGCGATCATCCACGCGAGCTTCCACGCGACGCCCGCGCCGCACAGTTCGCCGAAGCGCTGGTTACCCGGAAGGCGCGGATGCACGACCGCGCGCGCGACTGGCACTTCATGCGACGGATGCAGCTCGTGGTGATCGGTGATGACGAGCTCGAGCCCGATCTCGCGCGCGTACTTCGCCTCATGGATCGCCGACACTCCGCAGTCGACGGTCACGACCGTCTGGATCCCCTCGCCGCGCAGCGCGTCGAGCGCCTCGCGGTTCAATCCGTAGCCCTCTGCGATCCGGTGCGGCACATAGGTGCGCACCGCCGCGTTCGGCGCGATCGCCCGCAGCATGTGCCAGAGGATCGCCGTCGCCATGATGCCGTCGACGTCGTAGTCGCCGTAGATCGCGATGCGCTTGCCTGCGCGCAGCGCGTCGCAGATGGCCTCGGCCGCCTCGCCCATGTCGTGCATGGCATCGGGGTCCTGCAGCTGCTTCAGGTTCGGTCGGCAGAACGCCTCGCGCTCGTCGAGGGACCTGAGTCCGCGGCCCTCGAAGAGCCGGTCGAGAAGACCTTCCCCGCCGGCCCGAGGCGCGGGGCGAATCCACCGCTTTGCAGGAAACTCCATGCGCCGAGTGTACCCACCGCGCAGAACCTGCCTCGGACGTTCGTTCCGTCTCCATCCCGGACTCTTTGGCCGGACGCAATCGCGCCGAAGGCGGGGCGCAAGCGCGATCCACGGCGGGTTTTTGGCCATTTCACTGTCGCCGCTGCCCCCGACTGCCGATGCCCAATCTACGCTCCGCTCCCGTCACCGGCAGTGGCGGCTTCGGGAGAGTCCAATGTCAGACACGGCACCTCAGACACGGCGATTCAAGACCGTCCTCCTCTTCGGCGCTCCCGGCGCCGGCAAGGGCACGCAGGGCAAGATCCTCGGCAAGGTTCCGGGCTTCTTCCACCTCGCGTGCGGCGACGTGTTCCGCTCGCTCGACATGTCGTCGGAACTCGGCCAGAAGTTCATGGCCTACTCGTCGCGCGGCGAGCTGGTGCCCGACGAGCTGACGATCGAGATGTGGCGCCAGAACATGCAGGCCCAGACGGTGCTGTCGATCTACAAGCCGAACGTCGACCTGCTCGTGCTCGACGGCATTCCCCGCAACGTGACGCAGGCGAAGGAACTCGACAAGTACCTCGAGGTGCTCGCCGTTCTCCACCTGATCTGCCCCGACATCGAGGCGATGGTGACGCGCATGCGACGCCGTGCGCTGAAGGAGAACCGAATCGACGACGCCGACGAGAAGGTGATCCGCAAGCGCTTCGAGGTCTACGAGCGCGAGACACGGCCCGTGCTTGCGTGCTATCCGAACCAGATCGTCCACGAGGTGAACGCAATGGGTTCGCCGGCGGAAGTGCTGCAGCACGTGCTCGAGGTGATCGTTCCGATCCAGAACGAGCACTTCAGGAATCCGCTTTCGTGAATGAGCGCGAGCGACCTGCTTCGCAACTCGCTCGCTCTGGCGAAGTGCACGCGCTGCGTGATCGATTCGATGGGACGCTTCGCAACTCGCTCGCGCTACTTCCAACAGCGGCCGGAGCCCGAGTGGCACCCCTGACGCCCGAGAGACTCCGACTTAGGCGCCCGAGCGCCTGATCAACGCAGGCCGAAGATCTCTTCGAAAGACCGATCAACGATCGACCATGCCAGCACGGTGAACCCCGCCGGTTCCTGCTGCGGCGGCGTCGAGGCACCGAGACGAACGATCCGAGCCCTTTCCTTCGCCACCCTGGGCTCTTGGAAGAGGAACTGCGAGACGGCTCCACCCGACTTCGAGCGTACGGTCCGAAGCTTCGCGATCCGATCGTGGAGCGTGCGTTCGCCAGTTGGCAGTTCCGCTCCAACCCAGTCGAGCAGTTCGCAGATCGCAAAGCGACCGCCTCGATCGGTGTGGTGGCCGATCACCCGCAGCAGCGTCCAGCGGCCCGACAGCAGCTGAAATCCGATCGTCTCGCCGACGTGCCATGCATTCGCCTCACGGACGGTTCGAGGAACCCGCTTGGCCGGTGGAGGGGCGGACATCAGCTCCGCACGCGCCTTCGCGAGAACCGCCGCGCGCCTTGCTCGGGACTTTGCATCGCCCCATCGTGCGAGATCGGTCCCATCGTCGATGATCCGCACCGCCTGCCGCCGCACGCGCTCCTCCAGCCGGCCGAGTTTCCATTGGGTCAACGCCAAGGCCAGCCAGAAGACAGGCATTTCGTCGGGATCATCGAGCGACGATGCGTACTCGGCCTGAAGACGGGCGGTCGCGTCGGACGGCGTGAGTCCATCGCCGATCAGCTCGCGAAACTCGATGCGGATGTCGGCGGCAAGATCGTCTGAGAAGATTGCGACACCCCATGCACCCATCGTTTGTCCTCGCTCTCGATGACTCGCGGCAAGTCTCGCGCTCAGCGACCCGCCACAGGCTCCCTGGCGGTTACGGCAGCGCCCACGATGCGAACGGTCAGCGGCGGGCCCGACACGCAGTCGGACAACGGAAGCCGACCCTCTGCGACCGCATCGACCGTGATGTCGCCGAGCGCAGTCGGTGCGTCCGACTCACGCTCCGCCCACGCAACCAAGAGCTGAAGGCGGCGCCCATCCGCCAGTGCCCGACCGAGCACCTCGCCCAAGAGTCGACACGGCGACGATTCGGTCCCGCGGCCAGCGGGGCGCCGATGCGCAACGCTCGGGATGAGCGCACAGCCACAGCCGCCGATGGTGAACTCGGCTGCATGGGTTGAGGTCGACGAGAACGCCCTCCATGTGGGAGCGGGCCGGACCGGGTCCACGCTGCATCCCCGCATTCGGACGCTCTCAGGCAGCGGCTTGTCGCTCAGAATGAAGATTCGCAGGCACATGGCGCTCAGCATAGGCCGCAACCGATCGACGAGCGTCCACTTCGATGCTGCGATCCGGAACCCCACTCTTGGCGCGCCATGAGGAGTCATCCAGCTCGCCTCGGGCGCCGAAACTCAACTTTCCCTTCAAAGCCTGTTCTGACCGGACGGCGGGGACAACGCGCTGCGTGATCGATCTGCCTGGCACCCGGCAGGTCTACTGCATCCCGCGGATCTCGACCGCGAGCGCGTCGAGGTAACCCTGCAGCTTCTCGCGGGTGGCCGGGTCGGAAGCCTGCTTCAGCATCAGGGCGAGGTCCTCGAGGCGCGCCCGGATCGACTTCATGACCTCGGGATCGGCGCCGGAAAGCTGGAGCAGCGCGACCTGCTTGCGGAGGCCGTCGAGCGTCGCGGCCTTCGCCGGCGCCGGCTTCTCGCGATCGGGGAACGCGACCACCGTCGGCACCGGCAGGAACCGGCGCTCGGCCTCGGCGATCTGCGCGGCGCGCGCAGCGGCCATCGGATTGGCGACGCCCGCGGGGTCGCCGTTGCCCTCAAGCTCCTCGGTCGATCCAAGGCGCATCTTCACGCGCAGTTCGTCCGTGAGTTCCACGCCATCAAGGCCGACCAGCACGCGACCTTCGGCATCGCGGCGGATCCGTCGCACCAGCAGCTGGATCTCGACTCCCGGCGCGAGCGACTGCACCGTCCGGATGAGCTCGCTGCGATCGACGAGCGGCTTGCCGTCGAGCTCACGGAGAAGATCGCCCACCTCGAGCACGCGCTCCGCTGGCATCCCGGGCACGAGGCCCGTCACGCGCACACCGGTCTCGCGCATCAGCGGACCATCCATGCGGATGCCGAGGGCGCCTCTCGGCGCATTCATGATCGTGGATGCGAGCTGCGAGACGAACGCATGACGCGCGTCGACGGTCAGGTCGCGTCGCACGAGCACCGCCATCAGTTCGTTCGCGGTGGGCTTGCGCGCGGCAAGCCGCTCGCGCGCCGCGGCGCGTTCCGCATACGAGTCTGAGTCGAACGCGCGCACGATCTCGAGGAGATCGGAGGGAATCGACACGCGCGCGATCTCCGCGTCGGTCGGAAGCGGCTCTGCGTCGAACCCGGGAAGCTGCATCTGCTGCTGCGCGAGGACGCCACGGTCGTTGCCAGGAGCAACGCGCCTTGGCGCGGTTGGTGCCGGCGGCACGACGGGCGCTTCCCCGATGTTCTGCGCAAGAAGGAGTGCGACGGCGGCGCTCGCCAACGACATGTCTGAAGAGTATCACGGGATCGACGCCGGGCCTCCCGAAGCGCTCGGTTCGGGCACATTTCCCGCCCCAGAATCACAGGACGCGCCAACAACGGGCCTCGGGGAGTGCTCGGTGGACGCTGTCCGGCGTCCCCTACGGGGTCTCCTGCTCGATGACCGCCGTGATCGCGCGGGTCCGCTGCGCGATCCAATCGACGAGTCTCTCGGTCGCCTCCAGGAAGGGCTGCGCGGGAATCCCGGCGAAATCCCCATCGCGCGCGATGGGCGTCGCGGCCTCGGCGATGATGGAGGACATCATCAGCCACGGTATGAGCGACGCCACCGTGCGCAGATCGACCGACGACGCCGCGGCATAGCCGGCGATGAATGCGCGCAGGTTCTCGGGATCGAGCCCGATCGGCCAGAGCAGCGGATCGACGCCCACGCGCTGCCGCACCGAGAAGTGCAGCGCGGCGTTGGCGATCTCGGCGGCGACGGCCTCGCGGCGCGTGCTGTCGAAATCGATGACGGCGCCGAGCGATTCGCCGTACCACAGCGTGTTCCCCGGGTGAAAGTCGCCGTGGCAGATCGAGTTTCGCTGGAGCGGCAGTCCCTTCAGCGTCAGCTTCGCGTCGATCCGCTCGAGATGCTCGGTGAGCGAACGGACGTGCGTGGAGATTCCCTCATGCGATTCCGCCGACGCGCGCTCGAGCGCGCGCACCTGCGCCCGGTCGAGGATCGCCCGCACGGAATCCGACTCGCTGAATCCGCCGAGCGGAAGCTCCTCGATGAGCTCGACGTTCGCGAACGCGCCATGCATGCGCGCGAGCGCGATGCCGGCGGCGCGCGCCTGCTCCTGATGGTGGTTGTACCGTTCGCCCGGCACCCACGCGTAGAGCTCGTACAGACGCCCGATCAGCTGGAGCAACGTGCCGCCGCTTCGGAGCGTCATCAGCGATGCGACGGGCACGCCGCCGCGAAACGCGATCTGCTGCAACTTGTGGCTCGCGGACGCCCGGCTCCGGTCGGCCTCGATGCTTCGTCCAAGCGCGCGGCGCTTCAGAATGAACGTGCCGCGCTCGGCGACGAGCTTCAGTTTGGCCGCGCGGCGCGAGCCCCGCTTGTACTCGCGGATTTCCTTGATGACGCCGATGTCGTAGTGCGACAGGACCTGCCCGATCTCCTGCACGCTGAAGCGCTCGCGCTGCTGCGCGCGGCGCGCAGGCGTCTCGGCGTGATCGTCGGACCCCCGCCCGTGCGCGGCGGGAGGCTGACGTTCATGGTCGGGATCGGCTCCAGCCATGCGACTCCGAATCTCCGCGTGCGCGGGGGTCACTCCGCGTTCGCGGCTTGTTCCTTGATACGGTCGATCGCGGTCTTCATTTCGACCACGCGGCGCGCAATTTCGACGTCCTGCGACTTGCTGGCAATGGTGTTCGCCTCGCGCAGCATCTCCTGCGACAGGAAGTCGAGCGTGCGGCCGGCTGGCTCGGGATGCGCGGGCGAGATCACCTGGCCGTACTGCTCGAGATGGCCCGAGAGGCGCGCGACTTCCTCAGCGACGTCGGAACGCTCGGCGAACACGGCGACTTCGCGCAAAAGGTCGGTCTCGGCTGCGACTGCGCCCACTTCGGCCAGCAGCGTGTTCATGCGCGTACGCAGCCGCTCCTGGTAGGCGGCGGTCGCCATGGGCGCGCGCACTGCGACGTTCGCAAGTGCGTCTCGAATGACGGCGCCGTGGCGGGCAAGTTCGCGCGCGAGCGCCTCGCCCTCGCGGGTGCGCATGTCGAGGACGCGCGCGCAGGCCTCGTCGACGAGCCGAAGCACAACCGGCCGCGCGAAGTCGGCGAGCCGCTCGACGCCGTCGACGCGGAGAACGCCGGGCACCGAGAGGAGCGCGCCAAGGTCAACGGTGGCGCGGTCGCGCAGTTCGGCGGGAAGCGCCGCCAAGAGCGCGGCGAGCGCGGTGCGCGCGGCGTCGGGGTTCACCTCGGCGGCCGCGACGGCGCCGCCGGGCACGAAGCGCACGAGCACCATCACGCTTCCGCGACCGAGCTTGCGGGCAACGGCGGTCTCGACGTCGGTCTCGAGCAGCGACAGTTCGTCGGGAAGACGCACGGTCGCCTTGAAGAAGCGGTTGTTGACGCTCTTCACCTCGACCGAAAAGCGGCAGCCCTCCGCTTCCGCAGCGGCGGTTCCGAAGCCGGTCATCGATCGAATCATGGGTGTGCCTCAGCCGCCGGTCGAGGGGGCTGGAGTCGTCGCTGGCGCGTCGGTCGCCGAAGGTGCGGGCGTCGCAGGTGCGGGCGTCTCAGGTGCGGCGGGAGCGGGCGCAGGGGCGTCGGTCGACGCAGGCGCAGGGGCGTCGGTCGACGCAGGCGCAGGAGTCGTCGAAGGCGCAGCGCCTTCCGGTGCGACTGGCGCTGGCGCGTCGGTCGACGCAGGCGTCGCGGCGCTCTCTGCTGGGGCGCTGCGCATGATGTTGCCCGAGATGTTCAGGCCGATCGCGATGAGCAGGTAGATGGTGAAGGCGGTGATCGTCGCCACCGTCAGCGCGTCGCCGGTTCGGCCGCCGAACGCGGTGTCGGTACCGCCGCCGCCGCCGAACGCACCCGTCAGGCCGCCACCCTGCGGGCGCTGGACCAGGATGATCAGCACCAGCGCAATCGAGACGACGATGAAGAGGACGGTCAGCGCTCCGAAGAAGTATTCCATGTTCAAACCCATCTGTCGGGCGGGCCGACACTTGCACACGAGTCGCGCGCAGGCGACGTCGTTGACCTCACGCACGCCGAGCGGATGCGGCCGAGAGGATTGTCGCGAAGTCGCCCGCATGCAGCGATGCGCCTCCGACAAGACCTCCGTCGATCTCGTCTCGTGAGAAGAGATCGGCCGCGTTCTTGGCGTTCACCGAGCCCCCGTAGATCACACGGGTCTGCTCGGCGAATCGACCACTATACATGGATGCCAGTGTCTTTCGCACGGTTCGGTGGGCTTCGGCGGCGTCATCGGGTGTCGCCGTGCGGCCGGTGCCGATGGCCCAGACTGGCTCGTAGGCGACGACGAGGGCGGCGAGCGCGTTCTCGGAATGTCCCGCAAGCGAGCCGCGGAGCTGGGTTTCGATGACGGCATGGGCGTTGCCGGCCTCGCGCTCGGCGAGGGTTTCGCCAACGCAGAGCACGGGAACGAGGCCGACTTCAAGCACGCGCGCGACCTTGCGGGCGAGGAGTGCATCGGTCTCACAGAGGCCGTGGCGACGCTCAGAGTGACCGATAAGCACGTGGGTGCAGCCGATGTCCCGGAGCATGTCCGCGCTGACCTGCCCTGTGAAGGCGCCCTTCGCCTCCGCGGAGCAGTCCTGTGCGCCGACGGACATGTCGGCGGACTGCGCGACGATCGCGTCGTCGAGATAGACGAACGGCGGGAACACCACGCACTCGACGCCTCGACCGGTCGCGGCGTCCGCTGTGGCGCGCGCGAGCTCGGCGGCACCCGCGCGGGTGAGGTTCATCTTCCAGTTGCCGCCGACGAAAGGCGTGCGAGAGAGGCGGGTGGCCATGCGCGCAGCCTACCCCAGAAACGGTGCCTGGCACGTGCCGGGAGGTGCCGTGCACCAGTTGGCACGTGCCGGGCACAGTTTCTGTCCCAGTTTCCGTCCAGGCATCGTTTCCTTCTCTTGGAACCGTTTCCATCTATCCTTCCGATCCACTTATGCCGCGTCCAACCACCGCCGCCGAGATCCGCAAGGCCTTCATCGACTTCTACGTCGAGAAGGCGGGCCACACCTTCGCCCCGTCGAGCCCCGTCGTCCCCCACGACGACCCCACCCTGCTCTTCACCAACGCGGGCATGAACCAGTTCAAGGATGTCTTCCTCGGCCGCGGCAAGCGCCCCTACACCCGCGCCGTCAACACCCAGAAGTGCATTCGCGCCGGCGGCAAGCACAACGACCTCGAGGACGTGGGCAAGGACACCTATCACCACACCTTCTTCGAGATGCTCGGCACCTGGTCCTTCGGCGACTACTTCAAGGAAGAGTCGATCCGATGGGGGTTCGAGCTCCTCACCAAGGTCTAC
>Ga0209985_10003964_pt1 | contig 12201 bp, 8 predicted proteins | sample NOAtaG_FD_187305 | JGI IMG/M metagenome (GOLD analysis project Ga0209985, IMG submission 187305) | Freshwater lake microbial communities from Lake Erie, under a cyanobacterial bloom - NOAA_Erie_Diel6S_1000h metaG (SPAdes) (version 2) | ecosystem: Environmental > Aquatic > Freshwater > Lake ...
CGGGGCTTCATCGACCGCTACACGCGGCGTGATGGCGCCGAAACGACGCCCGTGCGCGAGGCCTGACGTCAGCGGCGCGTGGGGCGACCAGGGCTCGTTGCGCCAATGCCGCCGGTTGCTACTGGAGACGCACGGCCACCAGTTCACCGCTGCTTTCGCGTGCGCCGACGTTGATGTAGAGGGTGCGGTCGGCCGAGATGGCCAACATGCCGGGCTTGGAGTAGCGCCACACCACGGTGCGTGACTTCAAGTCCAATGCCAACACCCTGGCGTCGGTGCTGACGAACAGATGACTGCGTGTCGCGACAACGTTGCGGTGGAACCGATTGCCGTCGGCCACCGGGTCCGGCGTGAAGCGCCACAACAGCGTGCCAGTGGACAGATCGATGGCATCCAGGGCGGTGTCGTTGCCCACGTAGAGCACGCCATCGGCAAGCGCAGGCGTGCTGCGGTAGCTGGAGGCACTGTTCCAAAGCGCTTTCTGCTGGACGGTGTCGAACGCGCTGAGTACCCGCAAGTCGTAGTGCTCAGTACTGGATGACGCGCGCCCGCTGAAGGCGCCGCCGGAGTACGCGACCACCACGCCACCGTTACCAAGGATCGGGCCGCCGTGATACGAGTGATCGGCATTGCGTCCCAGCAGGTCTGCGATGCGTGTCAACTCGTTGCCGCTGGCTCGGTCCAGCACGACCAGCTCCCTGCCAGTGTGGTGATAGAGCTTCTGCTCATCGGCGGCGACAGAGAACATGTCCCACGCGCCGCCCACCGAGCGGGTCCAAAGTCGGTCGCCGTTCAACATGGAGTACCCGTACAGCGTGCCGCCGTAATAGCCGGCGCCCACCACCGCCGTGCCGTCGACCAACGTGGGGTTGAGCACGTGTGGCCACTGGCCGTCGAAACCCGACTTGCTGGCAATCGCGCCGGTCCTGAGGTCAAAGCTCCAAAGGAAGGAGTCTTGGTGTCCGGCAGTGGCGGCGAAGACGCGATCCGTGGACACCGCAGGCGGGCCAAAGGCCGGCATCTGGCCCAGCGAACGCATCCAGACGGTCTTGCCTTCGGCCTCATCCAGCGCGTGCAGCACAGCCTCGCCGAAGTAGACGTCGGTCGTGACGAACACCATGCCGCTCATCGTGACCACCGCATTGATTCCGCCGATGGGCTCGCTGGAGCGTGGGCGCTGCCAAGTCCAGACCTGCCTGAATTTGGTGGGTTCCAGCCGGATGGGCAGGTACCCGCGGTGGCTGTTGCCGCCCTGGTGTGTGGTCCAGTTCTCAACCGCAGCAAGCGTGAGCCTGTAGGGCAGAGCTGCCGCCGTTCCGGCAAAGGGATCGGCGCAGACGCTGTCGCGGCAAGCGCGCACCTCAAGTTGGCCATCGCGGACACCGGCAGGCAGTGCGCTGCGCAGGGGCAGATCGACACTCCAGCTTCCGCTCACGCTGCGGATCGCGGGCAGTTCAAAGCTGTCCTTGGTGTCGCGAACCTGCAGGTAAACCTGTGCCGGCGCCTGACCGGTCGCCGTCCACTGCGCCTGAAGCTGCAGCCGGAAATCGTCGCCGACGGCGAGGGTTTCGTTGGCGTTGTCGGACAAGACCGCACTCACGCTGACGACCGTGGGCTCCGGGGGTGAACTGCTGGCCCCGCCACCACCGCCACCGCAAGCGGTGACCAAGAGCGCGCAAAGTGCCGAGACGGCAGCGGTGCATGCGTGTCGGCGCATAGAGACTCTCCCTGAATGCCTTGGGCATTGACGTTTTGCGCCGCGATTCTGCCGTCCCTGTGACCTGAAGCCGACGAGGCAATGACGCTCTCATCGCCCTGCGGTCAGTCGGCGGGCTTGTGCCAGCTGTGCGGCAGCAACTCTTCGATGCGGCTTTTGGGATGCGCTGACGGGCGTGACGTCGTGGTGGTGCTTTCGGCCGTCTGCTGTCGTTCTGGCCGATGCGAAGGACAACTGCACCAGACTGGTTGCAGACACTCGCCCGCGTCGTTCGAATGTCAGCGCCAGGCATTACCAGCCATCCGCGGCGTCAGGTGGCCAACGGCTGCGATCCCCAAAACCAGCTGTTCACCTTTGATCTGTCTGGACGAACGCTCGGCCGGCCGCTGCCGCGGAGCGAGAACTGGTGGATTCCATCTGATGGGAGCGGAAGAAGGGAACCTTGACGGCGAAGTGCAGGGCTTCTGCGCCTAACGGGATGGGTGAAGGGTACCTGCCTGAGCTTTGGCGCGCGACGCTAGAAGTCGGGGTGTATCGCAGCGACAATACCCGCCTGCGCCCACGATCGACGACCTAATCAACCTAGGCAAGACCCGCTGCATGGCCGACAAAAAGCTGACCGACGAACAGTTGCTTGGAGGGCAGGGAATCGCGCTGATTGACTTGGCCGTATCGCGGATGGGTTACGTCTGGAGGCCCACTGCCCAGCACGACACAGGTGTGGACGGTGAGATTGAGGTTCGTGACAAGGCATCGGGCACAGTCACCGGCTTGATTTTGAAGGTTCAAAGCAAGGCCGTATCGGCCTTTCAGAACGAGACAGACGAGGGCTTCGACTACTGGCCAACCGAGCGCGACGTCCAGTATTGGATGCGACACAACGTGCCAGTCATCCTGGTGGTGTCGAGGCCAGCAACAAGCGAGGTTTACTGGCATCGAGTCGCCGAGCCGGCTGGGCGGGCTGAGGCCAAGAGATTTCACTTCGTCAAAGCTCGAGACCGCCTGGACGAAACCGCGTGCGGGCGCCTTACTGAATTCGCGCTGGCCGGGGCCCCGGGCTCCTGGGCTCCTGCGCTGGCAAAGAAGGAGCAGTTGGTCAGCAATCTGCTGCCAATCGTCAAGCTCCCCACCAGACTCTATCTGGCTGAAACCCCGTTCCGCAAGCCGGCCGAAGTGAACGAGGCCCTAAAGGGTAGCCACCTGTCGCTCGAGTACGTTCTCAAGAATGACCGGATGCTGACAGTGCGCGACTTGACTGAACCCGCCTACCAGGCGTTCTGCGACCGCGGCACTGTCGAAGACTTTGCCGTGTCAGAGTGGGCGGAATCCGCCAATCCAGATACGCAGCGCGACTTCGTGAATTTGCTCAACCGGTGCTTGCACCAGCGACTTCGTGGAGGCGTGGCCCGACTGCGGTTTGACAGAGGGACAATGTCATATTACTTCCCTTCGAATGAGAGGAATAAAGCCTACTCGTACGAGTACAAGTCGCAGAAGAACACGACGACGCGTGAAGTTGTCAAACGGCTCGAGAACAAGAAGGAACGGCACACGATGGGGTTTCGCCATTCCGCTGTGCGAACGCAGTTCTTTCGCTTCGGCAAGCAGTGGTATCTGGAGCTGACGCCAACCTACTTCTTCACTCAGCCTGACGGCATGACTCAGAGCCGCCTCCACGAGGACTGGTTGAAACGCATCAAGGAGTTCGAGAAGAATAGTGCGGTCCTGGGCCAAGTCGTGATGTGGGAGCATCTGCTGCTTGCCGAGGACCTATTTGCGCCGTACCCATTCCTGGCGTTCGGGCCACTGCTTTCCTTCTCTTCAGACCGCGGCATTGATGACGGCGCATGGACGGCGTCTGAGGACTTGGGAAGTGCTCCGGTAATGTCCGACGACCTGTTCTCGGTCCTATGATGAAACTCGACTTCATCGACGAGCCGGAACTCGAGTTTGGCGGGCTACGCAGGCATATCGACATCCGGTCCGGTCTCTCCTCCTTCGGCCCGCTTGATGTGGTAGAGGACCAGCCGCTGCGAATTCGAATTGGAATCGTCGGCACCCAACAGACGGTGGACGGCATACAGCGTTGGTTGGAAAAGTGCCGAGGCGGCATTGAGGCCAAGCAGAGCCGCCAGCCAAACCTCTTTCCCAGCTTCCCGGGCTTCGGCGCCACCTCACCCTTTCAGGCTGATTTTGAGCTTGCCCCAAATCACATTCGAACGCTCTTGCAGCGGGACCTCAACCGCGTCGCGCTTCAGTCCCACTACGCGGCGCTGACCGATGGCGTCGCGCTGGTCGCCAACGAAGTTCGTGCCATCAACGAGCGCGGTCGGCCCGATGTCGTAATTGTTGCGCTGCCGCTCGAACTCGTTGAACTGGAAGATGACGAGGAAGGCGAGCAAACGGACGAACTGAAGCCTCCCGACGCAGGGGTACGCTCCGTTGCCGCAGCAGAGAAGTTGGAGGTCGACTACGCCTCTGACCTTGACCTGCGGCACATGCTGAAGGCGGAGGTCATGAAGTTGAACCAGCCGATTCAGCTCGTGCTCCCTTCGACATATGGCGACGGCATGAAAGCCAAGGCTAGCGGGCGGCCATTAAAGGGGCGCCTGCAGGACGAAGCAACTCGGGCCTGGAACTTTCACACTGCGCTGTACTACAAGGCAAACTATCAGCCGTGGCGCATTGTTCGAAGCTCGTCCCAACTGCACACATGCTTTGTTGGCATTAGCTTTTACCGTTCACTCGACCGGTCGAATCTGATGACCAGCATGGCCCAGGTGTACGACGAACGCGGTGACGGCGTCATCGTGCGGGGCAAGCCCGTAGAGCTGTCGAAGGACGACAGGCAGCCGCACTTGTCGAGCGAAGACGCTTTCACGCTGTTGTTGGGCGCGCTGAAGGCGTATCGCGAAGAGCACAAGCATGCACCGGCGCGGGTGGTTCTGCACAAGAGCTCGAGCTACAACGCAGCCGAACTCGACGGTTTCAACCGAGTTGTTGATGCCCAGAACTTGGAAACCGCCGACTTCCTGGTCGTCGGCCGCGCCTTTACGCGGTTGTTCAGGCCCGGCGCCTACCCACCGCTCAGAGGAGAGTTGCTCAGCCTCGACGAGCGCACGCACATCCTCTACACGCGCGGGAGTGTTCCCTACTACTCGACGTACCCAGGTATGTATGTTCCCAGGCCGCTGAAGTTCCAGATTGTTCAGGCTGATGAGAGTCCACGACGGCTTGCCGAAGAGCTGCTAGCGCTGACCAAACTGAATTGGAACAACACGCAATTTGACGGCGGCGAGCCCATCACTATGCGAGTCGCCAGGCAGGTAGGCAAGGTGCTGAAGTATGTTCGACACGACGGCCTCGTGCAGCCTCGCTATAGCTTCTACATGTAAACCTGCGAGGAACGCTGAAAGGCATTCTGGGAAAGCGCCGGCCAAGTGAGCCTACGACTGCTTGTTGGCGCTCAGCGTGGGGAGGACGCACGGCATCCACCGTCGGCACCCGCTGCAATGCTGACGCCCGAGTTGTCCCGGAGAAGGGCGGCAGAGTGTCGAAACCTCCAGCTCGAGCTGCAGCGAAGCGTTCCCCCGGACCGACCCTGCTCGCGCCGCGCCCTTTGATGAGCAGAATGCCGGCATGTCGCTGCACCCCTGCCCACCGGGAATTCGCCGCCGAATCTGCCTGATTGCTGCGCTGCCCTGGGTGCCCGGACCGGCGCTTTCGACCGGTACGTCACTGCGTGAGGCGATGCGTCGCGCCGAAGCGCTGCGCGACGAAGCGCTGCGTGCGGGCGACCAGCCTTTCGGTGCCGTGGTGTTGCGCGGCGAACAGGTCGTGGGCGCCGCGCCCAGCCGCGTGGTCACGGCCAACGACCCCACCGCACATGCCGAGATGGAGGCCATCCGCGATGCGGCGCGAGCCCTTCGCACGCGTGATCTTTCCGGCTGCGTGCTCGTCTCCACCTCGCGGCCTTGCCGCATGTGCGAGGCTGCGGCCCGCTGGGCCGGCATCTCGCGCATGGTCTACGGCGAGGAATTGACCGATGCGGGGGCGCCCCGGTGAGGCGCCGCTGGCTGCTGGTGGGTGTCGCGGCGTCGCCTTTGGGCGCGGGGGCCGAGACCCCCGGGCTGGTGGTGGCGGCCGAAGCCGGCGACGTGACGAGCTTGCGGCGACTGCTGGACGCGGGGGTTCCGGTGGACACGCGTGACGCGCGCCGCCGCACCGCATTGCTGGCCGCCACGCACGCGGACCGCATCGACGCCGCGCGGCTGCTGATCGAGCGGGGTGCCGACGTGAACGCCAAGGACGAGATGCAGGACTCTCCGTTCCTGTACGCCGGCGCACGCGGGCGGCTGGAGATCCTGCGCCTGACACTGGCCGCGGGTGCCGACCTCAGAAGCACCAACCGCTACGGTGGCACGGCATTGATCCCGGCCGCGCATTACGGCCACGTCGAGACGGTGCGCGAGCTGTTGAAGACGAAGATCGACGTCGACCACGTGAACCGCCTCGGCTGGACGGCCCTGCTCGAGGCCATCATCCTGGGCGACGGCGGTGCCGCGCACACCGAGATCGTGCGCCTGCTGGTGGCGCATGGCGCGAAGCTGCAACGGGCCGACGCGCAAGGCGTGACGCCGCTGGCCCATGCGGAGCGGCGCGGGCAACGCGCGATCGCCGAGATCCTGCGCCGCGCCGGCGCACGGGTTTGACGCAGGGCATGGCAGCCGGCATCGGCCAGTGCCGCCCAGGCGCGCCGGAACGCTACCGCGGGTCTTGCCCCAGGGCCGTGAGCCCGACCTGACGCTTCGCACGAAGGTTCCGCTGCGCCAGCAGCAGACCGATGCCGCCGAGCATCAACGCCCAGGCGGCCGGTTCAGGCACGGCGCTGATCGTGACCACGCCTGCGGGCTGCCAGTACTTGTTGGCAAAGTCGACGACATACAGGCCGGTGAATCCGGCGCTGAAGGTCGGGTAGCTGCCCGTTTCGACCCGCGGCGCCAACTCGCTGCCGCTGTAGAAGGCCGCGCCCGTGGTTCCGATGGCCTGGTAGTCCAGCACTCCCGGCTCGACCGGGCTGAAGAACACATCCATGCCGCCGTCGTTCGGGCCGGAGTAGAAGGTCACCTGAAGGGCCGGGGCCACCTCGACACCGTTCACCAGGAGCTGGAACTCGCTGAACGGTACGGTCACGAAAGCGTCCGGTTGGGTCAGGACGCCGACGCCGATGGGCGCCGGCTCGCGATCCACCACGAAGGACATCGACCAGGCCGCCCCTGGTGCGCTGAAAGCCAAGGTCGGCGTCTCGGGAGTGAAGACGCCGGAGACCGTGACGCGCAAGGATTCGGCCCATGCCGGGGTGGACAGCGACAAAGTGGCCATCAAGGCCGGGGCGAGACAAAGCTGATATCGGGTCATGCGGCTCTCCTGGTGGGGTGTGAGTCGCGGCATGCTCGGTGCAGCCCGTTGCGTGGCCGTTGCGCGGCCGGCTCAGGTGGTGCAACCTGAACCCGCCGCTTCATCCACCGTCAGTGCGGCGAAGCGACCCCGGGGCGCGCCGCCTGACGCCGACGCCAGGCCAGCAGGGCCAGGCCCGGCAGCATCAGGCTGGCGATGGCCGGCTCGGGGATGGGTGACGTCACCGAGAGCGCGACAAACTGGGTGAACTGGGTGGCGCCGAAGTTGTTGTCCGACACGAGGATCAGCGTCGGCATGCCGTTGAACTCCGGGCCCCAGACGATGCCCTCGATGTTGTCGGTGGCCAGTGCACTGCCGTCGTCGTTCTTCAGGGTCGACAGGTCCAGCAGCAGGGTCTTGGTGGCGGCGACGACACCGGCGTTGATCGCGTCCATGCCCGACACGTCGCTCGCCTGGCGGGCATCGACGAGATACAGGCGGATCGTGTTGCCGGTCGGCAGGCCGTTGGGGCCGACACCGGGCGTGGCCGCGCCGGCTGAGAACGAGCGCTCGACGGCGATGAACTGGCGGTCTCCGACGGCGAGCAACTCGACCAGGCCGTTGGTCACGAAGCCTCCCGCCGGGTTGGGCGCCAGCGCCGCCGGCGACACCGGGTAGACCCACTCGGCGCCGGCAGCGCCGCTCGCGACGTCGAAGGACAGGATGCGCGACGACGAGCCATTGGCCAGCGAAGCGGCCGGACCGTCCTGCACCAGGGCGTTTTCGGTCGCGGTGTAGAGCGTGCGGCCGTCGACCGACAGCGTCAGGCTCTCGAAGGCCAGGTTGTTGCGGATCCCCGGATCGGCGGCGCCGAGGCCGGCCGGGTTGTAGCGCGTCGGCACGGCAAAGTCGCGCACGTGGGTGCCGGCGGGCGTCATCTCGCGCACGGTCGGGTTCTGCAAGCCGGCGCCGGCGCGCTGGCCTTCGTTGGTCCAGTAAAGGTTGCCGCTGCGCGGATCGATGCGCAACGATTCCGGATCGACCTGATTGAGGGCGAACGGTGCTCCCGCCGGCGTGAGGATCGTCGTCACCGACTCGAACTTCACACCCGCCTGGCCGGGCGTCGCCGAGCGCACGAACTGCCCCAGTTCCAGACTCAGCTCATAGAAGCGCGCGGCGTTGGCCGGGCTGCTGCTGCGGTCGTCGCTGATCGCGAGGAATCGCGAACTGCCCGCAGCGCGGTCGATTCCCGACAGGCCGCCGACCGTGGTACCGGCGAAGACCGTTCCCGTGGGGACGATCTGCTGGCCGATGTACTCGAGTGGCGCGGCCTGGAGCGCCTGCGGGACGGCCAGAACCAGGGCAATGGCGGCGGCGCAAAGATTGGCGCGGTGACGAACTGACGATGGCATGGTTTCCTCCGGTGGATGTGGAGGTGAATGTGCCCGCCGCCGATGACAGCGCAACGACCGCAACCATGATCCAAGGGAGCCGGGACCGCCAGGCCTGCTGCCTCGACCTCAACCGCCCGAGGTGGCCTTGGGCGACTCTCGACGCCGTGCAGACGCGCCGATCGCCGCCAATCCATCCAGGCAGCGCCGATGTCGCAGTGGAGGGTCGGCTCGTTGCGGGGTTGCGGGAATCAGAAGCTGGCGCGCACGCCCAGGTACCAGCGTCGGCCGATGGGGTCGTAGGTGGCGGCATCGGTTTCGGCGCCGGTGGTGCTGGCATCGGACGCACCGCTGGGGATCAGCGGGGCGCGGGTCGCCAGCGCGTTGTCCAGGCCCAGGTAGAGCTCGACGCGCTTTTGCACCTGCCAGGTGGCTTGCAGGTCCAGGTAGGTCTTGGCCGGCACCGTGACCGAGCCCGCCGGCACCCGCCCCGCGGGCGTGAAGTTGCCGGCCAGGAACTGGTCGTCCACCGCCGACTTGCCGATGTAGGTGGTCGTGGTCCGGATGCCGAAAGCGCCCAGGCTGTAGCCGAGATCGAGCGCCGCCTTGTGCTTGGCGCTGCCGATCTCGCCGGCAAACCGGTCGCGTGGCGCGCTCTTCAGCGGGACTTCGAAGCCGTCCTTCAGCCAGGTCCAGGCCAGCCTCGTGTTCAGCCGGCCACCCGCAAGCGGCAGCGCAAAGGCTGCCGTCAGGTCCACGCCCTCGACACCGCTGCCGCCGCTGTTGGACTGCTCACTGTCGACGAACGAGATCGAACCTGCGCTGTTGGGGCCAGTGGCATTGACGCGCCGGGTGACGAACCGGCAGAACGAGGCATTGCCGCCGTAGCACTGGCTCAAGGCGAACTGCCTGGGCGTCAGCACGATGGCGTCGGCGATGTCGACCTTGAAGTAGTCCAGCGTGAGCGTCAGGTTGCGCACCGGGCCCAGCGACCCCGGAGCGTAGACGACGCCGATGCTGGTCGACCGGCCCACCTCTTCCTTCAGGTTCGGATTGCCTCGGTCGAAGCCGCTGATGCCCTGGATGTCGGCCTGCGTGGCGGCAAACGTGCCGCCGTTGGCGGTGATGTTGGCATTGACGCCCGGTGTGGCGCGGCAGCGCTCGGACACCGTGCCCGTGGACGTGGCGGTGACGCCGACGCAAGGGTCCGACAGGCCGGTGGGGAAGGTCTGGCTCGGTGGCGAGAACAGCTCGTTGATGTTCGGTGCGCGGGTCGATTGCGTGCGCGACAGTCGCAGCTTCAAGTCGGCCGTTGCGCTCCACTCGAGGCCGGTGTTCCAGCTGCTGACATTGCCCACGGTGCTGTAGTCGCTGGCACGTGCCGACAGCGTGGCGTTGAGCGCCTTGACGAAGGGGCGGTCCTTCAGCAGCGGCACCCGCAGCTCGACAAAGGCCTCGGTCACGTCAAAGCCTCCGCTGGTCGGCGGGATCGCGTTGCCGCCGTTCAGGCCCGCTTGCGCCAGTGCGTCGAACTCGCTGCGCGCGAACTCCTTGCGCCACTCCAGGCCCGAGGCGTAGCCCAGGGGGCCGGCGGGCAGCTGCATCGCGTCGCCCGAGAAGGTGACGCCCGCGACGCGCTGGGTGGTTGAGGTGGTCAACGAGCCCGGTGCGCCGACATAGCGCGCCGCTGCCGGGCTGATGGCGCCGCGGCCGAACACGTTGATGGGCACGCAGCCCTGGGCGCGGGCATCGGCATCGGCGCAGATCACCTCGTTGCGGTCGCCGTCGCCGTCGACGTCGTTGGTGTCGCGCACGGCGTCCAGTGCGTTGCGGAAGTTCAGCACGTTGACCTGGCCGCTGGTGGTCTGCGCTTCCTTGGTGGCGCCGTAGCCCACGTAGGCGTCGTAGCTGATGCGGCCCGCGATCTCGCCACGGCCCCCAAGCACGAAGCGGAAGGTGTCGCGGTCGGCCTGGTTGCCGCGGTTGCCGATTTCGCTCATCCGGCGCGTGAAGAAGTAGTCCGGCACGCCGTCGCCGTCGGTGTCGCTGATGTCGTTCCAGATGTGGTCGGGCACGAAGGGGTTGCGCACCAGCTGGCCATTGACGATGCGGCCGGCCGGTACCTGCCCGCCGCGCGCCGGCAGGATGTCGTTCGACGCCAGCGGCAGCGGCTCGAGTTCGGTGCGGGTCTTGGTCAGCGCGTAGCTGCCTTCCATGAACACCGAGTGCGCGTCCGTGATCGTGTGTTCGGCCTTGGTCGCCAGCAGCGCGCGCTGGGTCGGCAGCGCGATCGTGCGGAACTGGGTGCGGTTGAAGCCCGTGGCCTCGGCACCGTCGGTGCCATTGGTGTTCGCGCCAACGGGCTGTCCGGCGCGGTTGTAGGTGAAGGTGTTGTTGTCGGTGAAGAAGTAGCCTTGCGGTGTGAAGCCTGAGAAGAACGGCCGGTCGGCGATGAACAGGTCGCCGGGCTGGCGCGCCGCGGCCGGGCCGCGTGTGCCGCGGGAGATCTGGTCGATGCTGGAGGCGTCGCGGTCGCGCGAGAAGACCGCGCCCTGGTCAGAGAAGGCCAGGTGCCCCATCAACGAGGTCCGGCCCTCGTTGCCTCGACTGCCGAAGGTGAGGGAGAACTTCTTCTTCTTGTCGTCGCCTTCTTCGCTCTGCCCGACCTGGGCGTCCAGGCTCAGGCCGTCGAAGTGGCGCTTGTAGACGATGTTGACAACACCGGCCACCGCGTCCGATCCGTACAGCGACGAGGCACCGCCGGTGAGGATCTCCACGCGCTCGATGAACTCGGTCGGGATGGTGTTGAGGTCGACCGCGCTTTCGCCCGGCACACCGGCCACGGTGCGCCGACCGTTGATGAGGACCAGCGTGCGCGACGTGCCCAGGTTGCGCAGGTCGATCGTCGCGACACCGGCGCTCGAGGTGCTGAAGTTGCTGTTGGTACGGCTGATCGCAGGGGACGCAGCGACCGGGTTCTTCAGCAGCAATTGCTGCAGGTTGGTGGCGCCCGAGGCGGCGATGTCGCGGGCGTCGATCACCTGCAGCGGCGACGACGAGATCGCGGCCAGCGAACGGATGCGCGAACCGGTGATCTCGATGCGTTCTGGCGCGGCTGTGGGTGATTGCGCCTGGACCGGCACGGAGAAGGCGATCAACAGGGTGCTGCCGACACTGCCCAGCGTGGCTGAGGCGGCAAGGGCCAATCGTGAACGGCGAGGACGGTTCGTCATGTTCGGGCGCCAACGGAGTGGCAGAAGAAAACGGAGCCGCCGATGCTCACGAGCCGTTCTTCGCCCGACCATAGGCCCAAGGGGCAGTTGCCCTGCGCGGGGGCATGCCTCGAAGGGCAGGTGTGGGCCATGCGCGACGCAACTCCCCATCACGGGTGGCGTGTGCAGCGGTCCCACGTCGCTACAGTGTCGTCATGAAGTTGCTTCTTGTTGATGACCATCCGCTGTTTTCCTTTGGCTTTGCCCATGCCCTCAGCCAGGCCGACCCGACCATCCAGGTCCAGACCGCTGCCACGCTGGAGCAGGCATTCGAGCTGGCGGCGCAGGACCCCGAACTCGACATGGCGCTGATCGACTACCGCCTCGGTTCGACCAGTGGGATCGAGCTGCTGCGTGGGTTCGGCAGTCGATTCCCGTGGCTCGCACGGGTGCTCATTTCTGGCGAAGAAACCGCCGAACTGAT
>Ga0209985_10003970_pt1 | contig 12193 bp, 10 predicted proteins | sample NOAtaG_FD_187305 | JGI IMG/M metagenome (GOLD analysis project Ga0209985, IMG submission 187305) | Freshwater lake microbial communities from Lake Erie, under a cyanobacterial bloom - NOAA_Erie_Diel6S_1000h metaG (SPAdes) (version 2) | ecosystem: Environmental > Aquatic > Freshwater > Lake ...
CTCGCAGTCGGGGAACGAGGCCGGACCGGCGTCGCCAGGCGGGCTGCTCGGGGTGCAGGACGCGAGGACGAGGGAGGCGGCGAGGGCGAGCTTCGAGGGCTTCATGCGAGCGAGGGGGTAGCAGCGTGCCGCAGGCCCCGGCATGTGGCGAATCGTCGCACGGCGAGGCCCGTGTGCGCATGCCCTGCGACGACACGCCGCATGCCGCGGCGGCGGACGCGGTAGCTCCGCGGCGTGCGCGCGCTGCGGCTCTCGTGCCTCCTGGCGCGTGTCCCCGCGCAGCAACGCGGTCGGGCGGCACGAGCTCGACGTCGTGGCCGGTGTCGATCTGCCCGTGGGCCCCGGGGCCCGACGGCCGGACGGCCGGACGGCGACGCGATCTCGATGGAGGCGATGATGGCGAGCGGCTCGGCGGATCCGCTCCTCGGCCTCGCGTACCGCTTCGTGGGCGATCCGCTGGGCGTCGCGCTCGCGCTCACCTCGCGGCTGCTGATCACGGGGCATCAGGCGATGACGATGGGGCCCTCGCTCGATGGGGCGCTCGTGGTGTCGGGCGCGGTGCTGCCCGAGCTGCTCCTCCGCGGCGCGCTCGAGGCCCGCTGGGAGCTGCCGGCACAGATGCCCGAGGGGCCGATGCCGAACACCGGGGGCGGACATCGCGCTGCCCAGTGCCACGCGGCCGCTCGACCTTGCGCCGTGGCGCGTCAGTCGGGGTGGCGCACGACCAGCGTCGCCCCGGTCCACGCGCCGAGCACGACGTCCACGGTGCTGCCCCCGATCCAGCGGGCGATCCGGCCACGCGAGCCCGAGCCGAGGACGACGACGTCAACCGAGAGCTCCCGCGCGCACGCGGCGATCTCCTCGCCGAAGGCGCCTCGGCGCACGATGCTGCGGGCCGCGACTCCGCGCGCGGCGAGCAGCGCTTCGGCGTGCGCGAGATCGCTGGCTGCGTCCTCGTTCGATCCGACCCGCAGCTCGGGATCGATGACCGAGACCAGCACCACCTCGGCGCCGGCCATCGGGAAGAGGGCGCACGCGGTCTTGAGGGCGTGCTCGGCCTCGGCACCGCCGTCGGTCGCGATCAGGATCTTCACGCTGCCCCTCCCGTCTGCGCGCCGTCTGCCGCGGCACCCGCGGTGAGCTCACCGTCCTTCTCCACGACCACCGGACGTGCGGTGGCCCGCGGGAAGAGCTTCTTGAGGACGACGTAGAGGATCAGCGCGGAGAGGACGCCGGTGAGGAAGTCGGTCACCGGCACCATCACGGCGGTGTAGATCATCATCCCGGTCTCGAAGCGTCCTTCGCCGCGGATCTCGCGGATCTCGGCAGGCTTCACCATGTTCTTTGCGACCCAGAGCAAGATCCCTCCGATGCACGCCATCGGGACGTTCTCGAGGATGTGGGCGAGGAAGAAGGCCATGAGGAGCTTCAGGACTCCCTTGAAGTAGCCCGCGAGCGGGCTGACGGCGCCCGCCTTGATGCTCGTGGCCGTGCGCGCGAGGGCGCCGGTGCAGGGGAAGCCATTCACGAGCGGAGTCACGATCTGCACGAGGCCCTGCCCCCAGAATTCCTTGTCCGGATTGAACGGTGTGCCCTTGTTGGCGGCGAGGCGATCGGCCATCGACGAGCACAGCAAGCTCTCGACGCCGGACACGAACGCGATGGCGACGACGTAGTAGAGGACGTCGAGCCAGACGTGCAGGCTGTTCGACGGCAGGCTCGGGCCGGTGAAGACGAAGAAGTTGGTGGGAATCTCGCCGAAGCGGTCGCGGATGGAGGTGATGTCGTGGTCGGCCAAGACGGTGGTGGCGAGGGCCGTGCTGGCGCCGATGGCGAGGAGCGGCGCGGGGATGAAGATCGAGATGCGGAGCAGGCCGATGGTGATGCCGAAGGTGAGCAGGGCGAGCAGCACCGCGGAGGGGTTCACCTCGCCGAGGTGCTGCGAGAGCACGCCGAGCTTGTGGAGCAGGCTGCCGTGCAAGGGAACGTGCAATCCGAGCACCTCGCCGAGGTTGCTCGTCGCGATCACCACCGCGATGCCCACCGTGAAGCCGACCACGATGGAGTTCGGTACCAGCTTCGCGTACTTCCCCATGCCCGCGGCGCCGAGCGTCATGAGCAGCACGCCGGCGAGCAGCGAGACGAAGACCAGGAAGCCGTGCGCGGCCTCGAACGAGCCACCGGCCTCTTCGCCGTAGGCCTCCATGAGCCCGGCGATGAGCGGGATGAAGGCCGCAGTCGGCCCGTAGACCTGGTACTTCGAGCCGCCGAAGGTGCGGCCCACGATGCATGCGAGCGCCCCGGCGATGATGCCCTGCTCCGGCCGCAGGCCCATCGCCATCGCGAAGCCCATGGCCATCGGGATCGCCGTCATCGCGACGATCAGCCCGGCGCTGAAGTCGCGGTAGACGACCTGCTTCCAGGTGTCGGCCCGGAGGTCCTCGAAGCGCGCGTCGAAGAGGGTGAAAAAGAGCCTCAGGCGGCCGCCAAGCGTCGCGGTATCGGTCATGCGTCCATCGGAATAAACGAACGAATCCATCGACTCAACTCAATTCGTGTCGTTGTGACACGACTCGCGTCGGAACCTGGGTCGAAAAGCCACGCGCTTGTGCCCAGGGCGGGGGCTCACGTATACGGGGCCCGTGCGCCACGTCGTCCTCGTCGCTCCCCGCTTCGCCCCCAACACCCTCCGTTTCGTCGCCGCCTTCGCCGATCTGCCCGGCGCGTGGCTCTCGGTGATCTCCGAGGATCCCGAGTCGCGCCTGCCTCCGGCGCTGCGCGAGAAGATCGCCGGACACTACGGGGTGCGGAACTCGCTCGACGCAGGGGAGATCGCCCGCGCCGGACGGGCGATCAGCAAGGGCGTCGGGCCGATCGATCGACTCGTCGGCAACCTCGAGCAGCTGCAGCTCCCGCTCGCCGAGGCCCGCGAGCGGCTGGGCGTCGAGGGCATGAACGTCGCCGCGGCGACCCGCTTCCGCGACAAGGACGCGATGAAGGCGGCGCTTCGCGCAGCAGGCGTACCGGTCGCGCGCTCGACGCTCGCGGGCTCGGCCGACGAGCTGCGGAGCTTCGTGCGCGAGGTGGGCTTCCCGGTGGTGGTCAAGCCGCAGGCGGGGCTCGGCTCGCGCGCGACCTTCCGCATCGCCTCCGAGGGGCAGCTCGCCGCGATGCTCGGGATGGGCCTGTCGCCGAGCCGCAGCAAGCCGGCGCAGGTCGAGGAGTTCGTGCAGGGCCGCGAGCACACCTGCGAGACGATCAGCATCCACGGCCGGCCGGTGTGGCGCTCGGGCACCCGCTACTTCCCCGGGCCGCTCGAGGTGCTCGAGAACCCGTGGATCCAGTACTGCGTGATGCTGCCGCGCGAGGCCGACGATCCGACCTACACGAACTTCCACCCGATCAACGGCGCCGCGCTGAGCGCGCTCGGGATGGGCACCGGCCTCAGCCACATGGAGTGGTTTCTCCGCGAGGACGGCTCGATGGTCGTCTCCGAGGTCGGGGCGCGGCCGCCCGGCGTGCACATCATGCCGCTCATGGGCCTGGCCCACGAGACCGACATGATCGCGGCGTGGGCCGAGCTGATGACCTTCGACCGCTTCGAGCCGAAGGCCCGCAAGTTCGCCGCGGGCGCGGCGTTCTTCCGCTGCCAGGGCCGGGGCGAGCGGGTCCGCGAGGTGCGCGGCATCGAGCGGGTCCGCGAAGAGCTCGGCGCCGCGATCGTCGAGCTCGTCGCCCCGCGGGTCGGGCAGGCCCGCGCCCCAGGCTACGAGGGCGAGGGCTACGCGATCGTGAAGGGCGAGACGACCGAGGGAGTCCAGCGCGCGCTCTCGCGCCTCGTGTCCGAGGTGCGGGTCGATGCGGGCTGAGGCGCTCGCCGCGATCCTGCTCGCGGCCTGCGGCGTCGAGACCTACCGGCAGGCGCGACCGTCGGCGGAGGTGGCGATCCGCTTCGTCGCGGACGACGTGACGCGGGCCGGCGAGACGCTGCCGCGCTGGGGCGAGGGGGAGCCGATCGCGGTCGGCGGCGCCGACGTCGTCGGGGCCGAGCACATCGAGCACGTGCAGCTCTACGAGACCGGCGAGGGCCGGCGGCTGATCGTGCTCGACCTCTCGGAGATCGGGCGCACGCGCCTGCGCGAGGCGACGACCGAGCGGGTCGGCGCACGACTCGCCATCGTCGTCGCGGGCCGCGTCGTCGCGACGCCGACCCTGCGCGAGCCGCTCACCGAGGGCGAGGCCTTCGTGCGCGTCGACCCGGAGCACGTCGAGGCGATCTTCGCCGCGATGACCGAAGAGCCCGCGGCCCACTGAGCGTCGCATCCCGAGGCCGGGGCGGCTGCCGCAGATTGACCGGGGCGGCCTGCTCCGCGCAGGCTTCGGCGCGATGAGCGTGACGGCGCGTCTCGGCCCGGTGCTCGCCGGCGTGGACCGCGCGCTCGGCGTGCCGGTGGGCGCGCTGGACTGGGTGCGCACGCGCTGGCTGAAGCTGCTCGGGCCGCTCGGGCGGCTCCTGGTGCGTGACCGAGAGCTGCGGGTCGGGCTCGGGGGCGCGGGGGCGCTGCTCGTCGCGCTGCTCCTCACCCTCACCTACCCGCTCGTGCTGCTCGCGGTGAGCCCGCTCGTGCTGGGCGTGCCGCACGTCGGCTCGGACCTCCGCTACCTGCTGTTCCGGCCGGGCCTGCACCGGCGCTTTCGCTTCCTCGTGCCGCTGGCGCTCTGCCTCGGCGTGCACGCGTTCACGATCGATCCGCGGATCGGCTTTCTGCCCCTCGTGATCGTCGCGGTGGTCGCGCGGCACGTCGACTTCGCCCGCCGCGCAGTGCCGCTCGCCGCGGGGCTCGTGCTGATCGGGCTCGGCGCGCTCGCGCCGACCCAGCTCTCGCTCGTGTTCGCGCACGCGCACAACTTCGTCGCGCTCGGGATCTTCCTCTGGTGGCGGCGGCGGGAGCGCCGCTGGCACTGGCTGCCGGTGGCGGTCTTCGCCGCGGGCTGCGCGGTGATCCTGAGCGGAGCGGGCGATGGGCTGCTCGCGCGCACCGGCGGCTGGGCAGTGTCGGCGGACGGCACCGACCTCGCGTGGCAGCTCGCGGTGTACGCGCCCGGAGCGGGCCCGACCTGGGGGAGCCGGCTCGTGCTGCTCTTCGCCTTCGCGCAGGCGATGCACTACGGGGTCTGGCTCCGCCTCGTGCCCGAGGAGGATCGCCCGCGGGCGACGCCGCGCACCTTCGCCGCGAGCCTCGCGGCGCTGCGGCAGGACTGGGGGCGGCCAGGCACCTGGGCGCTCGGCCTCGTGACCGTCGCGATGGCGGTCTGGGCGGTCGTCGACCTCTACGAGGCGCGCATGGGGTACCTGCGGCTCGTGCTCTTCCACGGCTACTTCGAGCTCGCTGCGGTGGCGATGCTCTGGACCGAGCGCCGCCCGGTCCGCAGCGTCGGCGCGGCGGGGTGAGCGGCGCCGAGGGCTCGCGGCCTCAACGCGGGGCGTCGCAGCCTTCGCCGTCGAGCGAGGGCACGACGACCTCGACGGTGGTGGTGCTGAGGCGGGTGACGCCGTCGCCGCGGAGCACGATCCGCAGCGTGTAGCGCTGCGGATCGGCGGTGCGCTCGACGAGCTCGTTGGCGAAGAAGACCCGGAAGGTGACCTCGGTGCCCGGCACCACGTCGTCGAAGCGGTCCGCGCCGCGCGTGGCGCCGCTCTCCGGGACCGCCGAGAGCGCCTCGACCCGCTCGACGAATTGCAGCGCGTCGAGCGCGTCGCTCGGCACGTCCTCGAGGAGCACGTCGATGTCGATCGGCACCTCGTCGACGAGGGTGCGCACCGCCTCGATCACCGAGTCGCTGAGCCCGCGTCCGTCGCTGCCGATGTCGAAGACGATCGGGGTGCCGTCGGGCCGCACCGCGCCGGTATCGCGGGCGAGCGACTGCAAGTGCGAGAGGCCCTCGACCTCGAAGGCGCCCCCGGAGAAGAGCCCGAGGACCTTGGCGCCGATCCCGCGCAGGCGCGTGACGGTCTCGGTGTAGGTGTGCGGCCGCGGCGAGATCCCGGAGTACGGGTAGGCGCCGAAGGGCCCCTCGTGGAAGGCCGCGTCGGTGAAGACGAGCACGATGCGCGAGCCCTCGGGGCGGAAGCACGGGTAGCCGACCGTGCCGGGCGGGCAGCGGCTTGGGGGCACGTAGCCGGGGAAGCCGTCGCCCGTCGCCATCTGGAAGAGCGCCTCGGTCGTGCACTCGGGCACATCGCCGCCGCTCTGCAGCACGAGGCGGTCGACGGCCGATTGCACGAGCGCAGCGTCGCCGGTCGAGGGCGTGAGCAGCCGGAACACCTCGTCGCCCGAGGAGCCGTAGTCGCCGAACGGGAAGTCGGCGTAGTGGCCGACGGCGAAGTTCACGTTCTCGATCTCGGCGGCGATGCCGGGGATGAGGACGTCGCGCACGTTGCTGCGGATCTGGTCGATCTCGTCGCCCATGCTCCCGGTGACGTCGACGAGGAAGAAGACGTCGGCCGTCGAGACGCGCGAGAGGAACGTGACGTCGAGGAACTCGGGCGGCTCGCGGGGCGGCAGCTCGATGCACTCGTCGGGCGGCGGCACGAAGGCGTCGGGCGGCACGTCGAGCAGGGGCGCATCGGGCAGCCGCGGCGCGTCGAGGCGAGGGCCGGCGTCGAAGGGCGCATCCGGGACGTCCAGGCCGGTCTTGGCCCCGCACCCGGCGAGGACGGCGAAGAGGAGAGAGATCCGGAGTGAGCTGTGCCGCATCGTGCCTCGCGCCGCGCGGAGCACGCGGCCCGAGGGAGGGGAGCACGAAGTGCACCGGCCCACAAACCCGCGGCAGGGTACCCTGCCACCGATGCGAACGAGGCGAGGACGACCGACCCGCGCGCGCCGCGCCGCGCCGGCTCGGAGGGACGGGGCGCCGTGAGGCGGCACCTCAGCCTGGTGCGCTGGCTCGGCCCGCTGAGCCCGCCGAACGCGGTCCCGGAGGCGGTCGCACGGCAGGAGCACGAGGTCGCGGGCCCCGCGGGGCCCCTCCGGATGTGGGTGTACCGACGGATCGATCGGCCCCCCGCCGGCGCGGTGCTGGTGGCGCCGGGGCTGCATTTTCGGGGACCGGAGGACGTCCGCTTCGACCGCTTCTGCCGGGTGCTCGCGCGGGCCGGGGCGCTCGTCGCGGCCCCGTTCCTGCCCACCTACCTCGCGCTCGACGTGCACCCGCGGGTGATCGACGAGCTCGAGCACGCGCTCGATGGCCTGCTGGCGCTGCCGGATCGTCCGGACCGCAGGCCGAGCCTCTTCTCGATCTCGTTCGGCTCGATGCCGGCCCTCCGGCTCGCCGATCGGCGCGCGGCGGAGCTCGAGCAGCTGGTGGTCTTCGGAGGCTTCCACTCGTTCGAGCGCACGCTGCGCTTCGCGCTGCTCGGCGATCGGTCGCTCGGGGGACGGGGAGCGCGCAAGCACGACCCGCTCAACGCGCCGGTCGTGGTGCAGAACCTCCTCGCGCACTTCGAACCGGCGCCGACCGAGGCGGAGCAGGCGGCGCTGCGCGCGGCGTTCCGGGACTACTGCGGGCGCACCTGGGGGCGGCCGGAGATGAAAGTGGAGCGGGCCTTCGAGCCGCACGCCCGGGCGGTCGCCGAGTCGCTGCCCGCGGCCCTGCGCCCGACCTTCCTCGCCGCGACGCGCGCCGAGGAGGGCGTCGAGGAGGCGGTGCAGGCGGCGCTCGCACGCGGCCGGCCGGCGCTCGCGTGGGTCGATCCGGTGCCGCACCTCGGCCGGCTGCCCCGCACGACGCTGGTGCACGGACGGGACGACGACGTGATCCCGTTCGAGGAGAGCGAGGCGCTCGCGGAGGCGCTGCGGGCGCGCGGACTGCCTGCCGCGCTGCACCTGACGGGCATGTACGGGCACACCGGCAAGGCCACGCTCGGAGAGCTGATGGCCCAGGCCGGAGCGCTGCCTCGGGAGCTCGCCGCGCTCGCGCGGATCGTGGACACGCTGGCCGGGCTCTGAGCCCGGTCAGAGCGCTTCGCGCTCGGCGATGCGATCCGCCCAGGCCGGATCCCGGGAAAGGCGCACCAGCGAGGCGGCGAGCGCTTGGCCCGTGATCGAGCGGTAGCGCGCGGCGAGGCGCCGGCCGCCGAGCGCACCGAGCAGGGCGAGGGCGCCGTCCGCGAGCGGGGCGCCGAGCTGCTCGGAGCGGCGCGGCTCGTCGCGGTCGCCCACGATGAACGAGGGCCGCGCGATGGTGAAGGGCAGGCCCGAGGCGGCGAGCTTCTCCTCGACGCGCCGGCGCGCCGCGAGGTAGGCCCCCGAGCCGCTGCCCGCCCCGGCCGACGAGAGGTAGACGACGCGGACCGCGCGCCCGAGCGGGAGGCAGGCGTCGATCCCCCACTCGGTCAGCCGCACGTCCACCGCGTCGTAGGCGGCGCCCCCGCTGCCGAGGCCCTCCTTGCGGGCACGGGCCTGGGTCGTGCCGAGGAGCAGGAAGACGAGCGTGGGCCGCACGCGCTCGACGAGCGCCTGGACGGCCTCCTTCGTCCACGGGGTGCGCTCGAGCGTCACGCCCGCGCCGAAGCGCGCCGGCCATGCGTCCACGTGCGGCGAGTCGGGCCGCACGTGGGCGTGCACCGGCACGCCGAGGCGCACCAGCTCGGCCACGACGTGGCGGCCGGTGAGGCCGGTCGCGCCGAAGACGAGGGCGCTCATTCCGCCGCGCCGACCGGCGGAGCGAGGGGAGCCGGGGGACCGTCGGCGACCAGGATGTGCGCGGGATCGCCCAAGAATTCGAAGTGCATCGTGTCCTCGAGCGCGTCGTCGCCGAGCCAGTAGAAGCCGAAGCGCTGGAACTGCCGCACCCAGCACTCGGGCATCGCCATCCGGTCGAAGACCGTGCCCTCGCGGGCGCAGAGCGGATGCTCGGCCCACTCCGCGACGCAGTGGCAGCAGGTGTTGAGGTGCGGGTCGATGTCGAGCGCGATGCCGTAGACGTGGTTGGAGACTTCGCCGTTGTGGTAGGTGTTCCGCGTGCGCAGGCCGGAGAGCCGGCTCGGCGTGTAGGGGTGATCGCCGCACTGCGCGAGGACCGCCTGCTCGGCGCAGCGCACCGCCGGCAGGACGCGCTGGTTCAGCCGCACCCGGAGGCCGAAGACGCGCGTGCCCACCGCGTTGTCGCTCGGCGTGCGGTCGTTCCACGCCGCCTCGCCGAAGCCCTCGAAGTAGCCGTAGTTCTCGGTGCGGTAGCGGATCGCGCGGGCGTGCACGTCGCGGCGGCGGCGGTTCTCTTCGTCGCCGAAGCGGGCCTTGGTGACGAAGTTGCCGCGCACGAGGAAGTCCTGCGGCGGCTGCTCGTTGCACGCCGGCACGGGCTCGGCGGGCGCGGCGCTTCCGTCCTGACCGAGCGAGACGGAGAGACCGAGGCACAGCGACGCGAGCGAGAGCGAGAGGGCGGCGAGGGTTCGGATCCGCATGGCCCCGGGGTGTACGTCGGGGGATCCGGCGTTCAAGCCGCGCCGGGGCGCGTCAGTGGACGAGCAACTCCAGCAGCGCCTTCTGGCTGTGCAGGCGGTTCTCGGCCTCCTGCCAGACCCGCGACTGGGGGCCGTCGATCACGCTCGACGCGACCTCCTCGCCGCGGTGCGCGGGCAGGCAGTGGAGGAAGATCGCATCGCCCGCCGCGCGGGCCATCAGCGCGTCGTCGACCTCGTAGCCGGCGAAGGCCCGCTGCCGCGCCCGGGCCTCTTCCTCCTGGCCCATGCTCGCCCAGACGTCGGTCGTCACGACGTGCGCGCCCTCGGCGGCCTCGGCGGGATCGGTCAGCACGGTGACGTCGGCGCCGAGCGCGCGGGCCTGGGTGAGCACGGCCTCCGACGGCCGGTAGCCCTCGGGGCTCGCCAACCGGAGGGCGAAGCCGCAGCGCGACGCCGCGAAGCACCACGAGTGGGCCATGTTGTTGCCGTCGCCGATCCACGCGACGGTGAGGCCCTTGGTGCGGCCGAAGACCTCGTCGACGGTCATCAGGTCGGCGAGGAGCTGGCAGGGGTGGAACTGGTCGGACAGGCCGTTGACGACCGGCACGCGGGAGGCCGCCGCGAGCTGCTCGACGCGGTCGTGGCCGAAGGTGCGAAAGACGATCGCGTGCACGTAGCCGCTGAGCATCCGCGCGGTGTCGTCGACGGGCTCGCCGCGGCCGAGCTGGGTGTCGCGGGCGACGAGCGTGATCGGGTGGCCGCCGAGCTCGCTGACCCCGACCTCGAAGGAGACCCGGGTCCGGGTCGAGGCCTTCTCGAGCACGATCGCCACGCTCTTGCCCGCGAGCGGACGGGGATGCGCGGTCCCGCCCCGCAGCGCCTTGAGCGCACGGGCCCGCGACAGGAGCCCGAGGAGCTCGTCGGCAGAGAGGTCGAGGAGGGTGCGGAAGTGCCGGGGCATGCGCGGCGCTTACCACGAAAGCGGACGCGCTTGGGTGCCTCCGTCGTGCGTGATAGTTTCCTCACCCCCGTGGTCCGCAAGACCAGAGTTCCCATCCTGCGCGTCGCAGCGGACGTGCGGGCCCTGCCGCTCTCTCCGCTCGAGGGCTTCGTGCTCTCGCGGGTCGATGGCGCCTGCACGGTCGCGGACATCGCGGACCTCACCGGTCAGACCGCGGAGCAATGCTACGAGGTGCTCGAGCGGCTCGTCGCGCTCGAGGCGGTCGACTGGGCCGACGGTGCCACCAGCCTGCCCCGCACCTCGAGGAAGGTCTCGGTCGCGGCGCAGCCGGCGGTCCGCACGCCGGCGGAGGGCACCGCGCGTCCAGCGTCCTTGCCGCACGGCGCGTCGGTGCGGGAGCCGTCCTCGTCGCGCCCGCGCTCGGACCACCGCTCCGAGCCTCCCTCGGTGCGCTCCGAGCGGCGCCCCGCGGACGCGATGCGCCCACCGACGAGCGAGGCGCCGGTGGCGACGCCCTCGGCACCCCGGGCGGTGGCCGAGCCCGACGACGAGATCGAGCTGCCGCACGAGCGGCGCAAGCAGATCGACGAGCTCTGGACGGCCCTCGCGCTGCTCGACCACTACGAGGTCCTCGGGGTCTCTCCGCAGGCCGACCGCGCCGCGATCAAACGGGCGTACTTCGAGAAGTCCAAGCTCTTCCACCCGGACACGGCGTTCCGGAAGAAGGTCGGCCCCTACCGCGGGAAGATGGAGGCGATCTTCACCCGCCTCACCGAGGCCGAGGGCGTGCTCGGCCGGCCGAAGCTGCGGGCCGAGTACGATGCCTACCTGGCCTCGCTCGGGGCGACGAAGGAGGTCGAACAGACCCTCGTCGGGGCGCCAGCTGCCGGCCCCGCCGCCCCTCCGTCTACGCCGGCGAGCATCGGTCCGCGGCCGGCCTCCGAGGCGCCGCCGGCAAGCCCGCCGGCCCGCGCCGCCGCGGCAGCAGCGCCGCCCTCCTCCGCATCCGCCAGCCGGTCCCCCGCCCCGGCAGCAGCGCCGCCCTCCTCCGCATCCGCCAGCCGGTCCCCCGCCCCGGCAGCGGCGCCGCCCTCCTCCGCATCCGCCAGCCGGTCCCCCGCCTCGGCAGCGGCGCCGCCCTCCTCCGCATCCGCCAGCCGCTCGCCGGCATCGTCCGGCCCTTCGGGCTCGGCGCCGGGCCGCGGCGGAGCGCCGGCGCCGCACGACAGCGCGATCCCCCGGTCGAGCCCGTCCACCTCGAACGCGCGCACGGATCCGAGCGACTCGCGCCTGCGTGACGCCGAGCAGCGTCGCCGCGCCGCCGAGCTCTTGCAGCGCCGGCTCGAGGGGTCGGGCAACCTCCGGACCCCGAGCAGCGCGAGCGACCCGCACCACCGCGAGCAAACGCCGCAGTCGATGTCGCGCGAGCTGAAGCACGCGGTGCAGAGCAGCGCGACCGTGTCGGGCAATCCCGCGCGGTTCGACGCCCAGGCCGACTTGCTCACCCGGCAGCTCGCCGAGGCCCGGAGCGCCGAGGCCGCCGGCGACCTGGCCAAGGCGGTGCGCGCGCTGCGCCTGGCCGCCGCCGCAGCGCCGGACCGAGCCGATGTCACCGCCGAGCACGATCGGCTCGCGCGGATCCTCGCCGTCTCGCTCGCCGACCGCTACGCCGAGCAAGCGGCCTACGAGGAGCGGAACCAGAAGTGGGCGGCGGCCTCGCTCTCGTGGTCGAAGGTGCTCGAGGGGCGGCCCGACGACCTCGCGGC
>Ga0209985_10003972_pt1 | contig 12192 bp, 12 predicted proteins | sample NOAtaG_FD_187305 | JGI IMG/M metagenome (GOLD analysis project Ga0209985, IMG submission 187305) | Freshwater lake microbial communities from Lake Erie, under a cyanobacterial bloom - NOAA_Erie_Diel6S_1000h metaG (SPAdes) (version 2) | ecosystem: Environmental > Aquatic > Freshwater > Lake ...
GCACCGCCTGGGCGTGGGTCACCAGGCCCGGGTGGTGGTTGCGCTCGGTGAGCCCGAAATGAAAGCCGCTCTGGTAGGCCAGCACCTGACCGCCGTGCACGAAGTTGTAGAGATAACCCACCTCTTCAGACCCGGCCGTCAAACGCAGCAGCTGCACCTGGCCGGTGGGCAGTCCGCTGCGCACCAGCCGTTGGTGGAAGTCCTCGAACAAGGGGTTGGCAAAGGCCCCAGGCCGGCCTCTGGCCTGCCAAGCCAACTGGTGAAAGTGCTTCAGGCGGGCCAGGAAGGCCAGGCCCTGGTCGACCGTGGCGGCAGCCGTCAGCACCAGCGGCCCGAGCCCCTCGTACAGCCTGAGACTTCGCCGGATGGAGGAGCGGGTTGGCGAACCAAGGCTGTCCAGATAGGCCCGGCTGCGGGTCCGAACCTGCGCCAGGTCGACCCGGAAGGCTTGCTCGGTGTGCTCCCGCACCTCCCGCACAGGCGCCGCAAAGCCACGCCATCGGTCATGCCGGGCCGAAACGCCAGGCACGCGGATCTGGTCCACGCCAGGCACCAGCGCCCACAACTGTCGGGCCACGGCCGCCTCCACCTGCTCCACCAGGTCGCGCCGCGCCAGCCAGCCGTTGTGCTCGGTGGTGATGTCGTCCAGTCCAGACTCGCCTGTGGCATGCAGGTGCAGGGCCCGGGACGGCCACCAGCGCAGCCGCCGCGTTGCCTGTTGCAGCACCACGCCCAACCCCACCAGCTCAGCGCCGCGGTGCACACGCACCAGGGCCGGCTGTTGCTCCGGCCTCAGGTGCGCCAGCCAGCAGGCGATCCAGACCCAGCTGGTGAAGAAGCTAGTCTCGGCTTGGGCCTGAAGAGCTTGCCACTCGGGGGCAAGCCGCTCGGGCGCCGGGCAGGGTTGCAGCGAGACTGTCAGTCCGCTGGAAGCGCTGGGAGCGCTGGAGACGCTGGCCGTACCCAGCCCGGTCACGCGGCCAACGCCTGAACCGAGGGCAGTGGTCGCCCGGGCTCCTTGAGAAAGATCGAGCCATACCGGCGCTGCGGCTCGCGGCGCAGCGCACCCCAAGGCTCCGCGCCGTAGTAGACCTGCCACCAACGGGCCGGGATGTGGCGCCGGCTCTCCTCGTAGATGTCCCGGGTGCGCCAGCCCATCGGCTTCAAGTCGTGCGCCGTGGTCAGGGCCACGCGCAGATCCAGATCCATGCCCTCCACGAACAACGCACCACCAGGCGACACCGTGGCCACGACATTGCCAAAGGCACGCCGGGCCATTGCAGGCGGCAGGTGGAAGAAGACGTTCTGCGCCAGGACGACATCCGCTTCACCGAAGCGGCCCCGCAGGTCGTCGCGGACGATGTCGGCGCAGGAGAAGCGCACCCGCGAACGCGTGCGCTGGTTGACCACGAAGTGGTCGCCGTCACGGTCGAAGACCTGTGCGATGAAGCCTTCAGGCAAGGGGTGGTGCTGCGCCACCTCGTCCCAGGTGTAGCGTCCCCGGCGAGCTTGTTCGACCATGTCCGGGTGCAGGTCTGAGGCCTCGATCAGCACGTCAAGATCGGGCCGCTCCTGGGCCAGCCAGGCCGACAAGGTGTAGGCCTCGGCGCCGTTGGAGCAGGCGAACAGCAGGACACGCAGGGTACGGGCCCGGCGCTCGGGCCGATGCGCAGGCGCAGACCTGTCCATCCCCAGATGCGCCAGTACCGGCCCGGTGAGTGCCGCCAGCTGCACCGGCGAGCGGTGAAAGCAGGTGTAGGTGTGGTGGTCGCTGCGTCCGGCCTGGCGCAGCAGGCGCCTGTGCAGCCAGGGCCCCAGGGTGTGTGACACCGCACCCACCCAGGCGCGCTCCAGGCCCCGCTTCGCACGGTGCAACAGCTTCAAGGCGTGCAGGCGCTGAAAAGGCTGCAGCAGGGCGGGCAGGTGCACTGCATGGCCCCCAGGGCCAGAAGCCTCTTCCAGCCGCCGCAAGCCCCGTTGGCGCAGCCCTGGCGACAGCCAGGTCCAGAAGCGTCCACGCGAGCCCAGTTGCAGCACCACACCGATCTTGCGATAGCCACTGCGGGCCTGACCGCGCCAGGAAGCGAAGTTCGTGGCCTTCACGTAGCCCAACATCGAAGGGCGGTCTGCCCAGTCCGGCTGTGCGAGCACCGCCTCGTGGCGGCGCGATTGAAGCCCAGCGCCTCGAAAGTCCGGGTGGGTGAAACCGGCAAAGTTGTACAGCAGGCCCTCAGGCAGTTGCAGGCGAAGCCCCGGCAGCAGCTCAGGCTGACCCTGGGTGTGGACCCAGGTGTACCCGGCGATACGCCCATCCACCAAGCTGAGCAGGCAGGTGTTGTCCGCCTGCAGCAGCGCCCGCTTGGTCTCGTCAATGCCCCAACCGCCTTCTTTTTGCAACGCGTCAAGCGTTGCCTCGTCGGCCCGGCGTGTGCTGAAGGCGGGAGCTGCGGCGGCCGCAGGTGCCTGCCCCGCCCCAGCCCGCGGTGCAGCAGGGAGTGCGTCCAAGCCAGCCCCCGCCCCCGCAGCGTCGCGCTGCAGTTCGATGATGTGCAGCCGCTCGAAAGGCACGATGCCGTTGATCAAGGCTTCAAGCCCCCACTGGCAGGCCGCCCAAACGCCGTGCCGGCGCCAGGTCCGGGCCACAGACCTCAGAAAGCCGCTTGGATGCACAAGACCCCCTCGGCCGTAGCCACCTCGCGATCGCCCTCGGCGGTCAGCCAGGCCTGGTAGCGCAGGCGCAGGGGCGTATCGGCCTCGGCATCAGCGTCATCAAGCCGGTCTTGCACCACCCCGTTGCAGCGCAGCCATTGGTGGGGAACGGCCGGCCCCACCACCCGCCAGGTCAGCTGGCCGATGCGGCCTTCAGGGCCCAGCCAGGCGCCCGCATGCCGGGCAAAGTAGTTGCCGAGCAGCGAGCGCTGCACCACCACGTCAGGGTGCCCCTCGGCCCTCGCCGCTTCGGCGCTGTAGTGGATGTGGTGGCGGTTCCAGGTGATGGCACTGAACATGAAGATCTGCATGGGCGTGGGCAACACCCGCAGCTCAGGCAGCACCAGCGGCAACTGAAAGGGCCAAGGGCGCGCAGTCACCGGGACACAAGAACTCCGAAGATCCGCCAGTTCGACAGCAGGCAAGCCCTTCATACCGCCCTCCTGAGGTAGGTGGCGCGCTCACAGGCCACTTCCTGCCCCGCCTCATCGGTGAAGGTGGTCTGCCGTGAGATCAGGTGCAGCGGCCCTTGCCGGCCTTGCCGAGACTCCACCCCAGTCAGCGTGGAGCACACGCGGATGCGCTCACCGGCATGCACCTGACGCGCCACGGTGAAGTCGCTGGCGCCTCCCATGCTGCGGGCCTGCGATGGCCCGCCCTGGATCTCCACCGGGGCCCCATCAGGCGGCAACAACTCGGGCGCCACGTCCTGCCAGGCCATGACCTGGAAGAACAGGGGCGGCGCAGTCAGCGCCGGGCGTGGGCCAGAAGGTCTGTCCAGGCCCTGCGGATCCGAGTCAGGGTCAGGATCGGGCGACGAGTCCCCAATGGCCTGCAGGAACCGGCGGATGTCCCGCTCGGTGACCTCGAAGGTCCAGGACGATGCAGCACCGATGGCTTCGGTGGTGCCGGTGACCGCAGTTGCGCCAAACTGCATGAGGGGAAAGCCCGTGAATCAGGTTTTCGATTGCGCCACGCAGCTGGCCTGGCAGAACTGCGCAAACGCAGCAACGTGCCAGAGAAGAAAACCCCATCCGGGTCAGTCACCCTGATCAGCCACCCAATCCAGACTGGGCCGCTACAGCCCGCTCGGGCTGCGCTGGGTGCAGCGCCTCTCAGGCCTGCGCCGGTGCCCCTCAGCAGCGCACGCCCACGTGCAGGGCCACCAGGCCGCCCGTGAGGTTGTGCACGTCCACATGGCCAAAGCCCGCGTCCTTCATCATGGCCTTGAGCGTGGCCTGGTCGGGGTGCATGCGGATCGACTCGGCCAGGTAGCGGTAGCTCTCGGCGTCACCCGCCACCCATTGGCCAATGCGCGGCAGCACCTTGAAGGAGTACCAGTCGTAAGCGCCCTGCAGGGCCGGCGCCACCTTGCTGAACTCCAGCACCAGCAAGCGCCCGCCCGGGCGCAGCACCCGGTTCATCTCCTTGAGCGCCGCCTCCTTGTGCGTCATGTTGCGCAGCCCGAACGACACGCTCACGAGATCAAAGGTCTGGTCCTTGAAGGGCAGGTGCTCGGCGTCGCAGGCCGTGGAGGGCAGCACCAGGCCTTCGTCAACGAGGCGGTCACGCCCCTCGCGCAACATGGCCTCGTTGATGTCGGTGTGCACCACCACGCCGCGCTCACCCGCGCGGCGGGCAAAGGCTCGGGTGAGGTCGCCCGTGCCGGCGGCGATGTCCAGCACCTTCTGGCCCTCGCGCACATCGGCCACCGCCACCGTGTAGGCCTTCCAGGCCCGGTGCAGCCCGGCCGACATGAGATCGTTCATCAAGTCGTAGCGCTTGGCCACGGAGTCGAACACACCGCGCACACGCGCGGCCTTCTCAGCCTCATCGACCGTCTGGAAACCGAAGTGGGTACGTGCCATGGGGGGATTGTCGCGCGTGCGGCACGCTCCCTCCAGGCGGGCCTGCCGGCCCTGCTGATGCGGTCGGGCGCAGGCCGCCGACGTTTTAGCTGTGGCGCGACAGCTGTGACAAGGACTTCGCGAGGGGCGCACACAAAGGCCATCTGCCACCTGATGGCCGCCGACGTGCGCTCAGTTCGCGGCGTTGACAAGCTGCAACCGCCGCGAATCCTCCCGTCGGCTCTCCCCTCGCTCCTCGAAGGGGATGTGCCTTTGCGCAGGCTCAGACGCGCCCCACCGAGCCGCCGGTCATGACCGAGCGGCCACACGCCAGAGCACCCTCCCTCACAATCCCCGCTTGACCCGCTCGCCTCCACGCCTGATCACTCTGACGCTGCTCACCGCGCTGTCAGCACTGACGCTGAACATGGTTCTGCCGTCGCTGCCGTCCATATCACGCGACCTGGATGCGCGCGAGTCGGTGACGGCGCTGGCGGTGTCGGGCTACATGTTGGCTTCGGCGCTCTTCCAACTGGGTCTGGGGCCCGTCTCCGACCGCTTCGGCCGCCGGCCGGTCATGCTGGGTGCCTTGCTGCTGTTCTTCGGCGCGTCGCTGGGATGCATGCTGGCGCCCAACGTGGGCGTTCTGCTGGCCTGCCGGGTGCTGCAGGCTGTGATCGTCGCCGGGACTGTGGTGTCCAGCGCGGCCATCCGCGACCGGCATTCGGCCGTTGAGTCGGCCGCCAAGCTGAGCCTCATCGGCTCGGCGATGGCCGTGGCGCCGATGCTGGGGCCTATGCTGGGGGGCCTGCTGGACGTGAGCCTTGGCTGGCGCGCGGTATTCGCGCTGTATGCCTTGCTTGGCGGCGCGCTGCTGCTGCTGACTTGGGTCGATATGGGCGAAACGCGTGCCCCGGGGCTGCCTGCGCCCCGCCTGGCGGACTGGGTGGCCTTGCTGCGTTCCAGCCGCTACTGGGCCTACGTCCTGTGCACGGCATTCACGGTGGGCGCCTTCTACGTGTTCGTGACGGGCGTACCCTACGTGGGCAAAGCAGCCTGGGGGTTGTCGCCCGCTGAGGTGGGCCTCGGGGTGGGGTCCATCACCGGTGGCTATCTCGTCGGCGCAGCCATCAGCGCGCGGCAGGCGCGCCGACTGGGCGTGGGCGTGCTGCTGGTGGCAGGCCGGGGGGTGGCCTTGCTGGGCATGGTGCTGGGCCTGGGGGTGTTCACGGCCGGTGCCTCGCACCCACTGGCGCTGTTCGGCCTCACGCTCTTCATCGGCCTGGGCAACGGTCTGACACTGGCCAGCGCCAACGCCGGCACCTTGTCGGTTCGGCCGGCATTGGCCGGTACGGCAGCAGGGCTTGGCGGCGCGCTGGTGGTGGCCTTGGGGGCGGTGCTAAGCACGCTCACAGCGCTGGTGGTGGAGATTTCACCTACGCCTTTGGCCTTGCTCACGCTACTCACGGGCTGCGTGCTGCTGTCGCTGGCGGCGGCGCTGATGGCCCTGCGGCTGGAGCGCGCCGCGACGCAAGAGTCGGCGTAGCGCCTTGCCGCAGGCGCGATGGCGCCTGGCCTGTCAGATGCGTCACGCGACGCCTGAGCACCGCTGACGGGCTCAGCGTGCCTCATGTGGCCAAGGCGCGCCAGTGATGGGGCTGCCTACGTCAAGCGACATGGCCGCAGACAACTCAGATGGACCTCACTCCAAGTCCGTCAAAGAACGCCTCGGACAGTTCGCCCAGTTTTTCGACGCTGTAGCCACCTTCCTGAACGACCAGTACAGGCAGGCCGAAGGACGCCAAGCTGGCACCCAACTTTGCAAACCCGGGAACGCTTACTTCGACCTTGGACTGAGGGTCACCCGCGTAGATGTCGAAACCCAGCGCCAGCACAAGTACATCAGGCGAGAAGACCTCGATGGCTGCTGAAGCCTCGGCAAGATTCTTGAAGAACGCTGTTTCCGGCGATCCGTGTGCTATCGGCAGGTTCAGGTTGAAACCAAGGCCGGCGCCAGCGCCACGCTCCTCTGCAAAGCCGGCTACAACGGGATAAAAGTTTTCAGGGTCTCCGTGAATGGAGACGTAGTACACGTCATTGCGTTCATAAAAAATCTCCTGGATACCCTGGCCATGGTGCATGTCGGTGTCCAGGATGGCGATGCGCTCAAACCGCGACTTCAGGCGCTGTGCAGCCACCGCGCAGTTGTTGATGTAGCAGAAGCCACCTGCAGCCTCGGCCCGGGCATGGTGGCCAGGCGGGCGGCATATCGCATACGCATATCGATCGCCCGCTAGCAGCGCGTCAGCACCCGCCAGCGCCGACTGGGCAGACCAGTAGGCAGATTCCCATGTCTTGGGCCCTACCGGGCAACTGCCGTCAGCCAGATAGCGTGCGGCCTTGGCCAGCACGCCACGCAGCGGATTCGGCTCGCGCACGAAGACGTTGGAAACGACCTCGTCACCCCAGTCTTCGGGGAGTTCCTTCCACTGGGCATGCGCGGTGCGGAGAAATCGCAGGTAGTCCACAGAGTGCACTGCGGTCAGGGGGCGAATACCAGCGTCGGCCGGTTGGCGGACGTCGAAGCCCTGACGGCGCGCGGCATCCACCAGCGCTGCAGCGCGATCAGGAACCTCCTGCGGCTTGCGCATCATGCCGCGAGAGAAGTAGCTCTGAGGGTGGTGCAGTTCCTGTGCGGGGTGATAAAAAGCCTTCACGTCTTCCTCACTTCAGTTCAGCGTTGCGCTGCCGTAGATCTCGCAGATGGGGGACTTTCATTCTCGTGAAGTTCAAGGGCGCCGAAAGCAAACATCGTCGTCCTCCCATTTACGACCGAATGACTTCGGAAACCCGTCCGGTGGAGGCGATCAAGTTCAGCATGGAACAGAGCGGCCTGGGGATTCCGGCGGAGGTGCTTATCGCGCGGACGGTCACGGGCTGAGAGCCCACAAAGCCAGGTCGCTGGACTTGGCGTCTTTGGCTGGTGAAACGGGCCCAGTGCCCGGCAAAAACTACTCTGACCCGTAGGGGTCGACCGACCGCTCACGCTGCGGACTTGATGCAGGCATTTGAATCGCAGCACCACCTGTGTGCAGCCGTTCAGAGTCGGCGGGTGAACGGCAGCCGGAGCCGAAACCGGTCGCACGATTGTCAACAAGGCAGATGACCGCTGCGCCTCCCTGACCAGTCACTCGCGTAGCGCACCCGACGTGTCGGGCCGCGAATGGGTACTACTGCCGCGCCATCGACCGGTGGGACCCGACTCATGGCTGAAGTTGACCTGCGCCAACAGAAGCGCCGAAGGCTGGTCGAGCCCTTCACAATCATGAACTGACCGCCACTCTTCCGAGATCGCTACCTTTAATCATGGATAAATTCGTGCTGCGACAGCAGGTGCTGGAACGGCTCACCGACGACCTGACGCAAGCCGAACAAGCAGTGCGGGTGGCTCATGAAGCGGCGACTCACGAAGAAAACATCGCCGAAAACAAATACGACACCTTGGGACTTGAAGCCGCCTACCTGGCCACCGGCCAGGCTCGACGCGCTGAAGCCATCCGCCAAGCGATGGTCAAGTGGCGCCACTTCCACCCGAACCCGTACGACGCCAGCAAAGGCATACAGCTCGGCGCGCTGGTCTGCCTGGTCGATTCCGACGACAAGCGGCAACAAATCTTTCTCGGCCCGCAGGGAGGAAGCATGCAGTTAGTCAGCGGCACTCAGCCCGTTCATGTCATCAGCTGCGAAGCCCCTTTGGGCAGTGCCATTTTGGGTAAACGCGAGGGTGATGAGGTGTCGATACAGGTCGGTCCGGTCCGACAGCAGTTTGAGGTGCTACAGGTTCTTTGAGCCGCAAGCAAGTTCACGACGATTTGGTCAGGGCGGGCTACGAGGCAACCAGCGTGCAAAGGCTGAACGTCAGCTCACGCGGCCTGCGAACTGATCCTTTCGACCCGTTGCAGTCATCGAAGTGCATGAATTCATCGCCCTGAAGGTGTCACTCAACGTTTGAGCTAGCCGGCGCCCTGGCGTTGGGCCTCCGGTTGAGCCTAGGGTTATGCCGCATTCGGCTGTTGTCCGGGCTGCCAGACAAACATTTTGGTACGCGAGCCGTCGTCGTTGGCTCTTGTGCCCGCAGGCAACATGCCCGCCTTGAGCAGGACCCTGTGAGACGCCAGGTTGTCCGGGGCAGCGGTAGCAATGATCTTCGGGAGCCCGTGTTCACGCGCACCATAGGCATGAAGTGACTTTGCCGCCTCTGTTGCAAGGCCGCGACCCCAGTACTTCCGCTCGAGCGCGTACTTGAGCTCCGCATCCACCTGGCCACCTGGATGAACCAGACCACAGAAGCCGACAACAAAGGCTGTGCTGCGGTCTTCAAGAGCAAACATGCCGTACCCACGGGTCCTGTAGTTGGTCTCGGTGACTTCGAGCCACTGCCGGCAGTGTGCCGGTGTGATTGCTACTGCAGCGCCGACCCAGCGCATCGCGTCCGCCGCATCGCCATACACGCGTACGAGAGCATCAAAGTCTTCCGGTACCCAGCGTCGGCAGGAGAGGCGATGGGATTGGAAGATGTACAAGGGCATCGGATGACGCGCAATGCGGCCTAACGTAGAGCTGGCGGGACAGTTGCGGTATGTGACTAAAGGCGGTCGATTAACTGGAGGGCCTTTAGCCGCATGCCGCAATGGGTCCTATTGAACGAGGGGCTACGAAGCACTTGTACGCCACTCGGGAGCCAACAGCCCGTAAAGGTTAGTGTCATATGCGACGCCCTTGGCAACCCAACGCTTCCGGGCACGGCCCTCCAGGGTGAAGCCCAGCACCGAGAGCAACTTGTTTGAAGAGATATTCTCGGGGTTCACCTCTGCCTCAATGCGTCTGAGACCAGCAGATTCGAAGCAATGATCGAGGACGGCTGACAAGCCCTCCTTCATCAGACCTTGACCCCAATTGCGGCGAGCCAGCACGTATCCCAGCTCGACCCTCGAGCTGACCTCGTCCAGCTTGAAGAGCAGTACGGTGCCTATGCACGACTTGCTGCTCTTCTCTTGGATGACCAACTGAACACCACTACCTGAGGCCTGCAGAACTTGCATGCGGGCCAACCAAGCAGTTGCATCTTCGGGCGTGGTCCATGTGCCGTACGGAAGGTACTTGGTGACCTCTTGGTCTCCGTTCACTGACATGAGATCTTGGAGATCAGACTCGGACACAGCCCTGATCCGGAGACGCTGAGTTTCTAGTTCCGGTGCGGTTATCGGCATGACTCTGTTTGCGGAATTAGGTCTGGCGCCATGAGAGACCGGCGAGTTGCCCGCGTGGGATGCGTAAGAGGTCTCGACAGCAGTGGCGATTCTCCGCCGCGAAGCAGCCCCTCGCGGGCGCCCGCTCCTGGCCGTTATGCCAAGCTATTCATAACGGCCACATCTTGTCGGACGCGAGCGTCAGCCTTCAGTGAGTGCAACATCCGGTAGACGTGGACCTCCGCAGCTGGGACGTTCATACAACCGGCAGGCAACGATTGAGGCGCGGTCCGGTCGGCAACCCCAACATCAGTGCCAGGTTCTGCACCGCCGCGCCTGCGGCACCCTTGCCAAGGTTGTCAAACACAGCGGTCAATAGGATCTGGCCCGTGCGCGGTTGTGAGAAAACGGTCAGCCGCAGTCGATTGGTGCCATTGAGCACCCGGGGGTCAAGCCGTCGCGTGTCGCCGTCTTCGTCCAGCGGTTGCACTTCGATGAAGGGCTCATCGGCGTAGCGGGCCTGTAATGCGGCTTGCAGCCGTTCAGCCGTAACCCCGGCCGGCAACAAGCGCAGATGCAGGGCTATCGTCAAGACAATGCCTTGCCGATAGTGGCCATAGGCTGGCACGAACACCGGCGCGTGGGTTAGGCCAGCATGGTGCTGGATCTCGGGCACGTGCTTGTGATTCAGCCCCAGGCCGTAAACCTGAAACGCTATGGCTGTCGCTGCGCTGGCGCCTTCATGCTCATTGAGCCCAGCTCGGCCGCGTCCTGAATAGCCTGACACCGCATGGATGACTAGCGGATAGTCGGCCGGCACCAGTCCGTGGTCAACCAAGGGTTTCAGCAGGGCCAGCGCTCCCGTTGGGTAGCAGCCGGGATTGCTAACGCGCATGGCACTGGAGATGCGTTTGGCCTGTGCCACGCCCAACTCCGGCAGGCCATACACCCAGTTTGGCGAGGTGCGATGGGCTGAACTTGCGTCGATCACCCGCACGCCGGGCCTACGCACCAGCGCCACGGCCTCACGTGCGGCGTCGTCCGGCAGACATAGCAGCGCCAAGTCACAGTCATTCAGTGCCTCGGCGCGATGGGCCGCGCTCTTGCGCTGCTCCGAAGGCAACTGCAGCACCCGTAGGTCTTGCCTGCCCGCCAGCCATTGCTGAACCTCAAGGCCGGTGGTGCCTTGATCGCCATCGATAAAGATCAGAGGGGTCATGGAATGCTCCGATTGAGTTTCCAGCAGATGGTGCGCCGATTTCTTAATGCAGGCTAGTTGAATCTGGCAAACTGAATATTCAGAGATCATGAACAAGTCATCCATGACGAGAGTTGCACCATGCGGGAAATCAGTCTCGACCGACTGCGCACGCTGCTGGCCGTAGCCGATCTGGGCTCCTTTGCGGCAGCGGCAAAGGCTCTGCACCTGGCGCCACCCACGGTGACGCTGCACGTGGCGCAGCTGGAGTCGCGACTCGGGGCCCGTCTGCTGCACCGCACGCCGGCCGGCGTGACGGCAACCGCCACCGGCGGCCTATTGATCGACCGCGCCCGACGGCTGCTGGCAGAGGCGGACGAGCTGCTGCAGGCTGTGCAGCAACAGATCGTTGCTCGCGGTGGCCGCGTACGCCTGGGCGCTTCCACGGGCGCTCTGGCACACCTACTGCCGCGGGCGCTGGAGTCGCTGGCGGCAAAGCACCCAGAGATAGACGTGCAGGTCGCGGTAGTGACCAGCGAGGAAGCTCTGGCCCGACTGGCCGCCGGCCGCCTGGATATCGGCATCGTGGCGCTGCCGCAGCCGGCGCTGCGCGGCCTGCGCGTAAGCGCCTGGAGAAGGGACCCGGTCCTGGCCTTCGTGCCAGCGGCGTGGGCCCCACCCCGGCAGGTGACGCCAGCTTGGCTGGCCGCACGACCGCTGATCGCCAATGACCGCGGCACCCGACTCTCGCGGCAGACGGCCGAATGGTTCGCCACTGCAGGCGAGCGGCCGGCCGCGCGCATCGAACTTAACTTCAACGACGCGATGAAGAGCCTAGTGGCCGCCGGCTACGGCGCCGCGCTGCTGCCGCATGAGGCCGGTGCTCCGCCGCCGGATGCGCGCATCGTCATGCGGCCGATCAAACCCGCGCTACACAGGGCGCTGGGCATCGCGCACCGCGTTCGCACCGACGACCCGCCCACCGAGGCTACCCTTCAGGCGCTGATGGCAATGCGGGAACGCTGAGCTAACTTTCATGATCCCTGGGGCCCTGAGCACCCTGGATCATGGAAGACACTGGTAAGTGCGCGAGGCGGCGCGGGTAGAGGCCGGTCAAATCTTTGATGGCATCGTGACCGCGATTGCTAACTTGACCCGCTGCCGACCACTCGTACCCAGGATTGCCTGC
>Ga0209985_10003975_pt1 | contig 12187 bp, 9 predicted proteins | sample NOAtaG_FD_187305 | JGI IMG/M metagenome (GOLD analysis project Ga0209985, IMG submission 187305) | Freshwater lake microbial communities from Lake Erie, under a cyanobacterial bloom - NOAA_Erie_Diel6S_1000h metaG (SPAdes) (version 2) | ecosystem: Environmental > Aquatic > Freshwater > Lake ...
CGACGTCGAGCTCTCGACGCTGCCGTTCGACGCGCTGTCGATGCGCGGGACGGGCGGCGCGTGAACGGCGGCGCGGCGCGCGACACAATGCGGCGGCCCGAGTGGAAGCCGACGTGCGCGGGCGCAGAGGAGCAAGAGGACCAAGTGCAACGAGAAGGGACTTCGCATGGCAAACCTGACTCCCACCGCGCTTCTTGAGCAGATCCGGCTCCTTCGCGACCAAGCCATCGAACGCGAGCGGTCGCTTGAACCGGCGATGGCCGCGCTTCCAGTGGCACAGCGCCGCAGCGCGGCGAACCTCGCGCACTATCTGGCGCTCCGCTCGACTGGACACGTCGCGCTGCAAGGCGAACTCGTACGCAACGGCCTCAGTTCGCTCGCGCGGCGCGAGGCGCACGTCATGCCGACGCTCGACGCGGTCGAACGCGCGCTTGCCGCGATCGTGGGCGTCGCGCCGGAACCCGCGCGCGCCGCCATCACGATCGACGACGGTGTGCAGCTCCTCGCGCGACACGCGACCGAGCTGCTCGAGACGCCGATGCCGCACATGACGCGCATCGTCGTGACGATCCCGCCGTGGGCGGCCGGCAACGTGCAGTTTCTCCACGCGCTGATCGACGCAGGTATGGACGTGGCGCGCATCAACGCCTCGCATGGCGACGCGGCGCAGTGGCAGGCCTCGATCGATGCGCTGCGCACGGCGGCGGCGGCGGCCGGGCGGCGCATCCCCGTCTGCGTCGATCTCGCAGGCCCGAAGGTGCGCACGGGCGTGTGCCCGTCGGGCCCGATCGGGCTCGTCGCCACCGACAGGCTCGTGCTTCACGCCGCGTCGAACGAATCGGTCGATGGACCGCGCGATGCGAACGGCAGGCTCACAGGTCCCGCGCGCGTGGCGGTCCGTCCGCGCGAGGTGGTCGAGCACGTCGAGGTCGGCCATCGCGTCATGTTCGACGATGGCAACATCCGCGCGACCTGCGTCGAGGTGGATCGCGCGCGCGGCGAGATCACAGTCGAGGTCGACGCCGTCCGCACGGGCGCATGGGGCCTGAAGGACCGCAAGGGCGTGAATGTTCCCGACACCGACATGCCGATTGCAGCGCTGACCGACGAGGATCTGAAGACCCTCGACTTCATCGTGGAACGCGTCGACATCGTGGCCATGAGCTTCGTGCGCACCGTCAACGACATCGCCGACCTCCATCGTGCGATTCAGGCGCGCACGCGTCGCACGCTCGGCGTCGTCGCCAAGATCGAGACGCCGCAGGCGTGCCGGGCGCTTCCCGAGATCCTTCTCGAGCTGATGAAGTCGCCGCCGTGCGGCGTGATGCTTGCGCGCGGCGACCTCGGCGTCGAGATCGGCTTCGAGCATCTTCCCGAGGCGCAGGACGAGATCCTCTCGCTCTGCGAGGCGGCGCACGTGCCTGTGATCTGGGCGACGCAGGTGCTCGAGTCGATGACCGAGCACGGGTTCCCGACGCGAGGCGAAGTGACCGACGCCGCCGACGCGGCGCGCGCCGATGCGATCATGCTCGGGATCGGTCCCTTCATGGTCGACACCGTTGCATTCGTCGAGGATCTCCTTGCGCGCACCCAGGTTCGCCGCGCGCGCAGCCGGGCGCTCCTCGGAAAGTGGCAGCCGCTCGGCGAGGAGTGACGCTCGGCGAGGAGTGACGCGCGGCGGAAACCGCTCCCATCGATCGCCGAAGGAACGCGTCTCCGATGGATACAATCCGCCCCATGTTCGTTCTTCCAGCAATCCTCGCCGACGCCGGCATCCTGGCGCTCGTCCTCTTCGGAGGATTCGTGCTCGGCGTTCTGCTGTGGGTGATCGTCGTCTACAACGGGCTCCGCCGCGCGCAGGTGCGCGCGCAGAACGCCTTCAGCCAGATCGACGTGCAGTTGAAGCGTCGGCATGAGCTGATTCCGAACCTCGTCGAGACGGTGAAGGGCTACATGGCGCACGAGCGCGACACGCTCGAAGCCGTCGTCAAGGCGCGCTCGCAGGCCGCGACCGCGCTCGGGGCCGTCGAGTCGGGCGCGATGGGCATGGCCGCGATGGCGTCCCTCGCGAACGCCTCGGGCGCGCTCGATGGTGCGCTCAATCGGCTGCTCGGGCTCGTCGAGGCGTACCCCGAGCTCAAGGCGAACGTGAACGCGCTTCAGCTGCAGGAGGAGCTCGCGAGCACCGAGAACCGGATCGCCTTCGCGCGGCAGGCCTTCAACGACAGCGTGATGCGGCTGAACGAGGCCATCGTGGTGTTCCCGTCGAACATGGTCGCGAGCGTGTTTGGGATCAGCGCGATGGGCCTGTTCGAGGCGACCGACGACGAGCGCGCCTCCGTCGCCGTCAAGTTCTGACGAGGCATCCGGGAGGAAGAACCGATGTCGACCGACTTCTTCACAAGCCAGGACAACGCGCGAAGGCGCACGGGGCGTCTCGTGTTCCTCTTCATCCTCGGTGTCGTCGCCACCATGGCGTCGCTGTGGGCGGCGCTCGCGTTCGCACTGTCGACGCAGCATGGCACGGGCGCGTGGACCGACCCGCGGCTCATCGGCGGCGTGCTGCTCGGCGTCGGCGGCATCGTGACGGTGGCCACGCTCTTCAAGCTGGCGCAGCTTTCGCAAGGCGGCGAGAAGATCGCGCAGATGCTCGGTGGAACCCGCATCTCGCCGGTGACGCACGATCCGTCCGAGCGGCAGCTCCTCAACATCGTCGAGGAGATGTCGATCGCAAGCGGCGTGCCGGTTCCCCCGGTGTACGTGATGGAGGATCGGTCGATCAACGCGTTCGCCGCCGGCCCGGACCCGAGCCGCTCGGTGATCGGCGTCACCCGCGGGCTCATGGAGCACCTGAACCGCGACGAAATCCAGGGCGTGATCGCGCACGAGTACAGCCACATCTTCCACGGCGACACGCGCATCAACGCGCGCACCACCGCCATCATCGCGGGCATCATGGCGGTCGGCGTCATCGGCTACGTGACGTTCCGCTACATCGGCCCCGCGCTCGCGCGCTCGAGCGGCCGCGGGAAGAACAACCCCGGGCCAGCGATCGGCGCGGGGCTCATCGTGCTCGGCCTCGTGATCTGGGGCATCGGCTCGCTGGGCATGCTGTTCGGGCGGTTGATCCAGGCAGCGATCAGCAGGCAGCGAGAGTTCCTTGCCGACGCGGCGGCGGTGCAGTACACGCGCAATCCGGATGGAATCGCGGGTGCGCTCGCGAAGATCCGTGACCGCTACTCGGCGCGCGTCGAGAGCCCCGCCGCCAGCGAGCTCAACCACTTCTTCTTCTGCACGTCGCTGAACACGCTCTTCGCCACGCACCCGCCGATCGATGAGCGCATCAAGCGGCTTGCCGCGATGGGCGCGATGAAGGCGGCTGCGAGCGAGGGCACTCCGCGACCAGCGGTGCGTCCGGCGGCGCCAGCGCGCGCCGGCGTGCCGCAGCCCCCGCCGCTTCCGCCGAGGCCTGCAGCGAACGCGGTGGGCCTCGCCGGCTCGCTCGAGCCCGAATTGCTCGCACGCACCCACGACTGGTTCGACGCGCTTCCACTCGAGCTGACTTCAGCCGTCCACCGCGCAGACGGGGCACGCGCCATCTGCTACCTGATTGTGCGCCGCGCCGAAGGCGCGTCTGACGCCGAGCGGGCAATCGCGCGCGACGACGTCGAAGCCGCACCGCTCTACCGTTCGCTCGACGGGCTCGTCTCGCGTCAGTCCGCTGCGCGGCAACTCGCGCTGGCCGATCTCGCGGCGCCAGCGCTCTACTCGCTCGGCAGGCAGGGCTACGCGCGCTTCCGGACCACGCTTGCGTCCCTCATGCGAACCGATGGAACGGTGGACCTGCGCGATTGGGCGCTTGCGAAGAGCCTCGAGCGACACGTCGAGCGGCGCTTCCTGACCGGCCCGGCGCACGCACACGGCCGGCTCGCCTCAATGGACGCGCAGGCGCGCACGGTGCTTGCGATCATCGCCATCAGCGAACACGGCGCGGTCGAGCAGCAAGGCGCGTACGAACGGGGCTGCGCGCAGCTCGGGCTCGACACGCGGCGCATTCCCGATGTCGGGCTGCTGACGCTCGACGCCCTGAACGACGCCGTGAAGCGTCTCTCCCAGCTCCGCTTCGAGGATCGCGGACGCATGCTCGAGGCATGCGCGGCGACGGCGATGCACGACGGCGACGCCAACATGAACGAGTTCCTCGTGGTGCGCGCGGTTGCAGACGCGCTCGATGTGCCGGTGCCTGCGCTCGAACTCGCCTGATCCGCCAACGTGCCGATTCCCTCTTGTGCTGGCGCGGCATTTGAAAGTACGATTGCCGCATGTCCGACCTGTCGCATCTCCTTGCCAACAACCGGGCATGGGCGGCGCGGATGGAGCGGGCGCAGCCCGGATTTTTCCAGGGCCTCGCCTCGCAGCAGCAGCCGCGGTTTCTCTGGATCGGATGCGCGGACAGCCGGGTGCCGGCCAACGAGATCATCGGTCTTCCGCCGGGCGAGGTGTTCGTCCACCGGAACGTGGCGAACCTCGTGGTCCACAGCGACCTCAACTGCCTCTCGGTGCTCGACTACGCGCTGAACGTGCTCGAGGTGACCGACGTCATCGTCTGCGGCCACTACGGGTGCGGCGGCATCAAGGCGGCTCTTGCGCCAAGCGAAGCACGGGTCTTCGACCATTGGATCCGACACGTGCGCGACATCGCCAAGCACTACAAGGATGACCTCGAGCGCTTTGCGACGCCTGCCGAGCAGTACCACCGTCTCTGCGAGCTGAACGTCGCCGTGCAGGTCGTGCATGTGACCGAATCGCCGGTACTTCAGGGGATTGCTCGGCCTGTGAAGGTGCACGGCTGGATCTACGACGTGGCCGACGGCCGACTGCAGGACCTCACGCCGATGGTCGAGGGCGTGCGCGCGCTCGAGCCGTCGGTGCGCGGGGTGATGTAACGTTCGTGTCGCGAGAGTGATTCAGCGCTCGCTCTGGTTTGAGCGGTCGCGGCTGCGGCCGCTCCCTCTGGTCAGCCTCGCGGCGAGTGAATCGCCGCGGGCATGATTGAGGCGCTCGCGACTCGCTTCGCTCTGGTCAGCCAGGTTCGGGCCGTCAGACCGACGAAGACCAAAGATCCGTCGCGGCGCCCGGGTGGCAAGGAGGCGAGGCGAGGCTGTATCCGCAGCGATACAGCGAGCCGATGACGACGCCGCCAGCCGGGATGCCGCGCGGATCGACGTCCGGCGGTCTGGCGGAGCGAACCTACCGCGAGTGAATCGCGGCGGGCTGGAGAAGCCGGAGTCGACCTCGGACGTCATCCGTTCCGCATGCTGAAGCATGCGGGCACCCGTGACTTTCGGCGCTGATCGCGCGAAAGGCGGCCGCCGCCGCTCAAGCCATCACTCTTGCGTCGCCCTTGCCCTTCGCGACAACGCCGATCGGGAACGGCTTCTCGCCGAGCTTGCGCAGGATCTTCATCACGCGCTCGGCCGACTTCGGGCGCACGATGATCGTGTAGCCGACGCCCATGTTGAAGACGCGGTACATCTCGTTCGTCTCGACGCCGCCGTGCTTCTGGAGGAACGGGAAGATCGCGGGCGCTTCCCACGCCTTCGCGCTGATGAGGGCGTCGACATCGCCTCCGAGCGCGCGGCAGACATTGCCGGGAAGCCCGCCGCCCGTGATGTGGGCCATGCCCGAGATCGCCTGCTCGCTGCCAAGCGCGTCGATGAGGCCGACGATCGCCTTCGCATAGATGCGCGTCGGCTCGAGCAGCACATCGATCAGCCGCTTGCCGCCGAGTTCCGCGTAGGTCTTGGTGTACGAGAGCTTGGCATCCTTCACGATGCGGCGGACAAGCGTGTAGCCGTTCGAGTGGACGCCGCTCGAGGGAAGCGCGATCACGATGTCGCCCACCTTCGGCTTCGGCTGCTTCTTGAGCCGCGCGTGCTCGACGACGCCGACGCAGAAGCCGGCGACGTCGAAGTCGCCGGGCGCGTAGATGTCGGGCATCTCGGCGCATTCGCCGCCGATGAGCGCGCAGCCTGCGATCTCGCAGCCCTTCGCGACGCCCGCGATCATCGCGGTCGTGTTCGCGGGGTCGAGCTTCGACAGGCCAAGGTAGTCGAGGAAAAACAACGGCTCGGCGCCCTGGACGAGAAGGTCGTTGACATTCATCGCCACGCAGTCGATGCCGACCGAGTCGTAGATCTTGAACTCGGCCGCGAGCTTCACCTTCGTGCCGACGCCGTCGGTGCAAGCGACGAGGACTGGGTCCTTGTACTTCTTGCCGGCGCCGTTCAGCTTGAACATGCCCGCGAACGCGCCATGCAGTCCGAGGACGCGCGGCGAGTAGGTTCGCCGCACGATCGGCTTGATCCGGTCGACGACCTCGTCGCCTGCGTCGATGTCGACGCCCGCTGCGGCGTAGGTGAGGGGCTTCTTCTTCGGCGAACGCTTCTTCGATGTGGCGGTGGCGGCCATAAGACGCGCGAGTGTAGCGGAGGCGGTGCGGCGGGGTGGCGCGCGGCGCGGTTCGCAAAATCCTGCGGCGAATGTCATGTTTTCTCCACGAGCACCTCCACGCGCTAGCGTCCCCCGTATGGAGTCCTTGCCACGGAAACGAATGCGGCGGCGCGGAGTGCCGGGCGACACGCGGTTCCTGACCTGCGGATGCGTCGGGGCGCGGCGGTTGCTCGAGAGTCGGAATGTGAAGACGGTGATCGTCGACACGCTGCATGAACTTGTCGAGGTCGATGCGATCGCGATGCACGCGTGGGTGATCATGGGCAACCACCTGCATCTTCTGGTGACGCCGCGGGCAGCGGCGCTGGAGGATTCGCTCGCGATCATCAAGACCCGCGCGGCGCAGGCGATCGTCAACGCTTGCGCCGAGCCGCATCAGGTCTGGGAGCGCGGCGGCGGCTTCGATCGGCTGATCTGGTCGGACCGCGCGTACTGGAATGTGTTTTCATACATCCACATGAATCCAGTCAAGGCAGGGCTTGCAGCGACGCCTGTGGACTGGCAGTGGAGTTCGGCGCGCGATTGGGCACGGCCACGGCGGAACACACCGCCGGTGCGGCATCCGGCGTGGGTGGAGCTGTGACCCGGCCGCGCGTGGCGCGGAGCGGCCGAGCACCAAAGCGAGCCACCGCAGTGGCGAGCGCTCAAACCACGACGAGCGCGGAGCGCAGCGAAGCGCGAGCAAGTTGCATCCGCCGTCGACACCTGTGTCGTGTGGCATCACCTTTGGTGATGGCGGCATCGAACGCGCCAAAGGCCTTCAGACTGCAGGCTGGGCGCACACCGCGCGTGCGAGGCCGCCACTACCCCTGCTGCGCAGGGGATAGTGCCACACGATACATCCGCGCACTCCAGCGTCATCCGCTCCGACTTCGCTGCGCTCCGTCGTCGTGGGCGCTTCAAGCAGCTCCCAAGCACCAAGGCGAACCACCGCAGTGGCGAGCGCTCAAACCACGCCGAGCGCGGAGCGCAGCGAAGCGCGAGCAAGTTGCGTGCGTCGTCGCCATCTGTGTCGTGTGGCATCACCTTTGGTGATGGCGGCCGTGAACGCAGGCTGGGCGCGAAGCCTGCAGGCTGGGCGCACACCGCGCCTGCTCGGCCGCCACTACCCCCTGCTGCGCAGGAGGTAGTGCCACACGATACGACTCGCGACTCCGGCGTCGATCGCTCCGACTTCGCTGCGCTCCGTCGTCGACGTGCGCCCAAGGCACGCCGAGCGCGGAGCGCAGCGAAGCGCGAGCAGTTTGCGTGCGCCGTCGACTCCTGTGTCGTGTGGCATCAACTTTGGTGATGGCGGCATCGAACGCGCGCCAAACGGCTTCAGACTGCAGGCTGGGCGCACACCCTGCGTGCGAGGCCGCCACTACCCCCTGCTGCGCAGGAGGTAGTGCCACACGATGCGACTCGCGACTCCGGCGTCGATCGCTCCGACTTCGCTGCGCTCCGTCGTCGTCACCAGCCGCGCTGCCCTCTCTGGACTTCGGCGCCTCGCGCTGGCGCGCTCGGCGTTTGGGTCCTGAGTCTCTAGGTGTATGTGAGGAAGGTTCGGGACCGCCATGGTCTTCAAGGGAAGAACCAGAAGCGGAAAAAGGGGTAAGAGTTCAAGAGGGAGAGAGGGTTAGTCGGGAGTCCTCGCGACGCGGAACCCAAGAAGGTACGCGGATTCTCCGGGTGGCAGAGACGGCAGCCGGATCGCCGATCGGCTGGTGAACGAAAGGTCGGGGAAGGCTCCGCCTCGGAGAACGCGCGTGCTGGCCTCGCCGCCGAGGAAGGCCTGCTCGTCACCCCCTTCAGTGGGATACGCGGCGTAGACATCCTCGACCCACTCCCAGAGGTTCCCATGCATGTCGTAGAAGCCCCATGGGTTCGCGCGCAACTGTCCGACCAAGTGACTCTCATTCGAGTTGCTGATCATCTTTCCCATGTAGAGGTCCGACGAGAGGGTTGCCAGCTGCCTCTCGTCAAGCCGCGACGTGCCGCTGTTGACCGCGATCCATGCCATCTGCTCGACCTCACCGGCATGTGATCCGACCGTGCCCGCTCGGCATGCGTACTCCCACTCGGCTTCCGTCGGCAGCCGCAGCCCCGTCGTCTCGCAGAATCGCCTGGAGTCCTCCCATGACACCCTGTCGACGGGGCGGTCGTCTCCTCGATACATCGACGGATTCCCGCCCATCACGCTTTGCCATTGCCGCTGCGTGACCTCGGTCTCCGAGAGGTAAAATGGCTTTCGAATCGTACGGCGGTGCTGAACCTCGTTCGGCAAGCGGCCGAACTCCGTCTCCGGAGAACCCATCACGAACTCGCCGGCTGGGCAGAGCAGCATCGCGATACCCGTCGATCGATGCCGTACCTTCCATGGAAGCCCCGTCGCGACAATGCGCTGCAGTGCATCGGCATCGGTGACCACGCTTGGGTCGGGCTCGGCCATGATGACCTCAAACCACGGTTGCTCCCCCGCCATCTCCGGCTTGGCGGCAACGGTCGGAGGAGGCGGGGCCGACGCAGCATTCGCCGAAGGTTCGGTCGCCGGGGGCTGCTCGCGACCACAGGCGGCAACCGCTGTGCAAACAAGGATCAAGAGCGAGGTGCGAATGGCGGTCGACCGAGCCGCGGGGGCGGTGCGCATGGAGTCAGTCTCTCGTATCGAGCAATGTTGAGGTGGTTACGCTCGGCCGGTGAACGGGCTTGACGTACGAAGGGCGTCGCGGCAATGCCGTTGGCCCACGGGGTTACTTCGGAACGGGATGGAGTCGGCTGCATCGACACGCACCGCGCCCTCGCGATGGAATGGATTCCCGCGCCGCCCCTCCCCGATCGGGCACGCGACAGCGTACGCGCGCGGATTCGACCCCCCCGGCTGAACTCGCTGGGGCGCTCGATGGGACCGTTGTCCTCGTAGGCCATTGTCCTCGTAGAAGTGGGAGCCATCGGCACCACAGCGCTTGCAACGGTTGATGGAGCCGTCAGACAGAACCTAGCACCAAAGGCACGCCGCCGCAGCGGCGAGCGCTCAAACCACGCATCCAAGCACCAAAGTGAGCCGCCGCAGCGGCGAGCGCTCAAACTCGCGTGGCGGAATCGAACGCGCGCCAAGCTTCCAGACTGCAGACTGGGCGCACAGGGCGGGTGCGAAGCCGCCACGACACCCTGCTGCGCAAGGGGATAGTGCCACACGAGACGTCTGGCGACTCCGGCGCCAAGCGCTCCGACTTCGCTGCGCTCAGTCGTCGTGGGCAAAGTCGGCACTGCGGTCGAGCCCCCAAAGCGCCTCGGCGGCCGCACACGCCCGCGGCGGACCCCGCACCGACCGGGTGGACTTGGCAGACGCGGCAGATTCCACCAGCTGCTGGTGGATTTTCCACCACGATCTGGTGGATTTTCCACCATCCGCCGTCCCCCGCCGCGCAACGCCGAAACCGCCCTCCCCCGCGAGCGTGTATCCTCCTTCCCCTTATGGCCATTCTCGTCGACGGAAACACCAAAGTCATCTGCCAGGGCATCACCGGCAGCGCGGGCGCCTCGCACACCAAGGGCTGCTTCGAATACGGCACCAAGATGGTCGGCGGCGTCACGCCCGGCAAGGGCGGACAGAAGGACCCGAACGGTCTGCCGATCTTCGACACGGTGTCTCAGGCCGTCGCCGCGACCGGCGCCGACGCGACCATGATCTTCGTGCCGCCCGTGGGCGCGGCCGACGCGATCATGGAGGCAGCCGACGCCGGCATTCGCGTCATCTGCGCGATCACCGAGGGCGTCCCCGTCCTCGACATGGTGCGCGTCAAGGAAGCGCTGAAGGCGTACCCGAAGTCGACCCTCATCGGCCCGAACTGCCCGGGCATCATCACCCCCGCGCGGCGCGTCTCGGGCGAAGGCCCGACCGCGAAGTTCGAGGGCGGCTGCAAGATCGGCATCATGCCGGGCTACATCCACACGCATCGGGTTGATGCGAAGACGGGTAAGGCCGTCGGCATCGTCAGCCGCTCGGGCACGCTCACCTATGAAGCCGTGTGGCAGACCTCGCAGCGCGGCATCGGCCAGTCGACCTGCGTCGGCATCGGCGGCGACCCCGTGCGCGGCTTCGGCTTCATCGAGGCGCTTGAGCTCTTCAACGCAGACAAGGACACCGATGGCGTCGTGATGATCGGCGAGATCGGCGGCACCGACGAGATCGAGGCCGCGAAGTGGATCAAGGCGAACATGAAGAAGCCGGTCGCCGGCTTCATCGCGGGCCGCACCGCGCCGAAGGGGAAGCGCATGGGCCACGCCGGCGCGATCATCGGCGGCGCCGAGGACACCGCGCAGGCGAAGATCGAGGCGCTGAAGGCCTGCGGCATCGCGGTGGCCGAGAGCCCCGCCGACCTCGGGTCGACGATGATGAAGGCGCTTCAGCTGTAGCGGTCGCGGCTGCGGCCGCTCCCTCTGGTGCTAATCGCGCGGGTCTTTAGCGGTCGCGGCTGCGGCCGCGTGTCGACGAGCGCGCAGCGCGAGCACGCAACCGCACGAGTCGACAGCCAAAATGGGTGCCACTGCTTCTAAGTTCTGTCTGACGGATCGCCGAAGGCCCGGGGTCTGAGGCTTTGGGATCCGCATCGGCGCCCGGTTGGCAAGGAGGGGAAACGAAGCTGTATCCCCAATGATCCAACCACGCGATACAGTGAGTTGAACCCGACGCCTCCAGCCGGGATGCCGCGCGGATTGAAGCCCGGCCGATCCTTCAGACAGAACCTAGCAGTGCGGAGTCGAGGTGGCCGGGATCGGAAGATCTGCCGATATCTGCGCGGAACCACTACTGGAAGTCGTGGCACCCATTTTGGCTGTCGACTCGCACGCACCTCGCTTGGGCTTCGCCCTCGAACGCGCAACGATGCCTCCGACACCTCCGCTGGCTACCATCACCCCATGCGCCACGCGCTTCGCACGCTCGCCTTCGCACTCGTCATCTCGGCGCCATCGATGGCGCAGGTCGCGCCGGCGCCGGCACCCCGCGCCGCCGGGTTGCCTTCGGCATCCACGAAGGCCGTCCGCGTCGCCGTCATTGGCGCAAGCGCCTCCGCTGGCTTCGGCTGCGTGATGCGCGAGAAGCGCGCCGACGGCGACTACGCGCTCGGCTTCCGGCTCATCGACATGATTCGGCTCGCCTGCCCCGAGCTCGAGATCGTCTCGAGCGACATGTCGAGCGGGTTCTTCTTCCTCGCTCCGCTCAGGAATGGCGCCACCGCCGCCACGCGCGCGGCCGAGTTCAAGCCCGACTGCGTGATCGCGCTCGATTTCCTCTTCTGGTACTGCTACGGCGACGATTCGCCGAAAGGCGGCCCGCTTGCGAGCGAGGCGGAGCGGCTTGAGAAGCTCGAGCGTGGCCTGAAGGAACTCGAGCGATTCGATGTTCCCGTGCTCGTCGGCGACCTTCCCGACATGTCTCCGGCGGTCGGAAAGATGCTTTCTGCCGCGCAGATGCCCGAGAAGGCGACGATTGCGAAAGCGAACGCGCGCTTCCTCGAGTGGGCGAAGGGCCGCGACAACGTGCGTGTCGTTCCGCTCGCAGACATGCAGCGGCAGCTGATGAACGACCGCGCGCTCGAGATCCGCGGCGTGCGCCTCGAGAGCACGAAGGAGCAGCCGCTCCTGCAACGCGACCAACTGCATCCGGCGCCCGCCGGACTGGCGGGCCTCG
>Ga0209985_10003981_pt1 | contig 12180 bp, 11 predicted proteins | sample NOAtaG_FD_187305 | JGI IMG/M metagenome (GOLD analysis project Ga0209985, IMG submission 187305) | Freshwater lake microbial communities from Lake Erie, under a cyanobacterial bloom - NOAA_Erie_Diel6S_1000h metaG (SPAdes) (version 2) | ecosystem: Environmental > Aquatic > Freshwater > Lake ...
CTCGGGGCGGAACGTGGTGGTGTCTGCGACCGCTGAGCCCAGAGCAACCGTGATCGTGCTGCCGGAGACGCTCACGGCGTGCGTCACCGGTCGCCGCAGGTTCAGCACCAGACGCGAACGGCCCTGCGCCTGCACCACGTTGACTGAACGTAGGTCGCCCTGATTGAGTTCTACCTGGTTTCGTCCCAGGTTGTTGACCGTCTGTGGCAGATCAATGGCTATACGGGCCGGGTTGTTCACCGAGAAACTGGGGGGGATGCCGGAGACGGCGGATCTCATTTGGACCGTCAGCACGACGCTGGCCCCGGTCTGCGCGGCCTCGACGCGCTCGATGCTGTTCTCGGCGAAGGCGGAGGCTTGATTGGGGGCCGGCGCCTGCGCGCTGGCCGAACTCATCGCTAACCACAAGGCCCCAAACACCACCGTGCGGGCGGTTAGCAAGGTCCGGTACAGCATGCGGGGCTTCATCGCCTTCTCCCTTGTTGCGCCGACGCTGGACCTTCCTGCAGCTCCAGCTTGGCGGGCCGCTCGATCCACTCGCCAGCAGCGTCCTGAACGATTTCCTTCAGCTGCACCTCTGACTCGGTGATCCGAGTCACGAGGCCAAAGTTCTGGCCCACGTAGTTGCCCACACGAACCATGTGTGTGCCGCCGCCGGTTTCAACTAGAGCCACATTGGTTCCAGCCTGGTTCAGCATGCCCACCATGCGAATCTGGTCGAGCGAAAAGCCTTCGAGGACTTCGCGCCGGCGATCCAGGTCTGGCTTGATTGCCGAAGCCGAGGCGCGCGACTGCTGCTGCCGGGCCACCGCGATCGTGATCTTCTGGCTGTCGAACGGATCCAGCAGGCTGCGAGACTCATAGACCTGCGGCGCAAACTGCTTCGGCTCGGGCACCGGTGGCGCATTGGGCTTCATCGCCTGGCGTGTCTCGGACATCCATTGCTGGACCCCAGCCTGACCGCCCCAGCCGCAGCCAACCAGCAACAGCGGCGCGACCAGTGTCAGAAAATACAGTGGCCTGGTCATGGGCGTCATTTCTTGGGTGCGGCCTTGGCGGCAGCCGCCTTGCGCTGGGCGGCCACCTCCTCTTCGTCGAGGTAGCGGAACGTCTTCGCAGTCGCATCAAGCGTCAGCGCGCCATCCTTGGCCTGCTGCAGGTTGAGATTATTGAGCGTGACGATGCGCGGGAGATTAGCGATATCGCCGGCAAATGCACCCAAATCGTGATACCGACCGGAAATCTTCACCGAGATGGGAAGCTCCGCGTAGTAGTCCTTGACGACGGTAGAGCCAGGACGAAACAGCTCGAACTGCAAGCCGCGACCAATCCCGGCTTGATTGATGTCCGACAGCAGGGCGTCCATCTCCGCCTTACTCGGCAACTGCTTCTCGAGGGTCAGAACAAACTGGTTGACCTGTTCCTTCTGCCGACGCAATTCCTCCAGATTGACGGCCTGCTGCACCTTGCTCCGGAACTGCTCCTTGAGCGAAACCTCCTCGGCACGCAGCCGTTCGATCTCTTCGACCTGCGCTTTCCAAACAACAAACCAGCCGACCGCCGCACAGCCAGCAATGATCACCAGCCAAAGGGCCACGCGCGGCACGAGCGGCCAGGAACCGACGTTTTCCAGCGTAAGTCCCTGGAACTGGGCGGCAAGATCGCGGGGGTTCATCGCCATGGTCTACTTCTTGGCCGCCGCAGCAGACGAGGACCCACCTGCCGGAGCGCTCGCGGGCGCATTGGTTCGATTGACCACCACTTGGGCACGTACCGGCGTCGGCTTCATGTAGAAATTCAGCACGAACTCGAAAAGCCGCCGGTTGGCCGACTGCTGCGGGGCCTGATTGCCGCCCGCCACCCGAATCTCGATGAGTTCGGGCCGGTCGAGGAAACGCGAATTGTTCTGCAAGTTGCGCAAGTACTCTGAGACACGCTCATTGGAGGCGGCAAAACCAGTCACGTTGACCTTCAAACCCTCCTGCTTGATGGTGCGCAGGTAGATGCCCTCCGGCGTCTGTCGGGCAAGCTCGTCGAGCAGGTAAACGGGCTGGTTGCGATCGGCCTGCAAGTCTTCCACCGCGCGCTGCCGTGCCCGTAGTGCATCGATCTCGTTGCGAAGGTTAGCGATCTCCTTGATTTGTGCGTCAAGCTTCCGGTTCTCGGCAGCTACCAATTCATTGCGCTCCTGCTGGCCACCGATCAGTCCCTGCAGAACACTCCAGACCAGAAAAACCAGAACCCCGCCGGCCACCGCCGACAGGCCGGTCAGGAACCAGAACATCTTCTTCTGCCGCTCGCGCCTTGCCTCGCGATGCGGCATGAGATTGATGCGGACGCTCACTTGTCGAATCTCCGCATCGCAAGACCACAGGGGGTGAGCAGTGCCGGGGCGTCCAAGCGCAGCTGCTTGTCGCGCACGCCGTTTGCGATTTCCATGCCCTTAAAAGGCGAAATCACCGAGGTGGGGACCTGAGCTCGTTCCATCAGCGCCTCCGGCAGCCCGGCCAGAACTGCGGAGCCTCCGCACAACATGATCTGGTCGACCCGCGTGTACGGTGTCGATGTGAAGAAGAACTGCAGCGCACGCGTGATTTCGGTCGTCGCGGCGTCGATGAACGGACGAAGCACCTCGTTCTCATAGTTGGCCGGCAAATCGCCGCTGCGCTTCTTCAGTTCGGCCTCCTCCGCGGGAATGCCGTAGGTACGTGCGATATCACCGGTGAGTTGCTGACCTCCGAAAGGCTGTTCTCGCTCGTAAATCGCCTCCCCATCGTGCATCACCGTGACGCTAGTTGTATTGGCGCCCAAATAGAACACAGCAATGACGAGCCCCTCACCGCCGTTGGGCAGTTGCTCGATGAGCCGTTCCAGAGCCGCACGCATGGCATACGATTCGACGTCGACCACCACCGGCCTCAGGCCAGCGGCCTGCGCCACGGCCATGCGGTCCTCGACTTTCTCCTTGCGCGAAGCGGCGATCAGAACCTCAACATCATCCGGCGCATTGGGAATCGGGCCAAGCACCTGAAAATCGAGGCTCACTTCGTCCAGCGCAAATGGGATGTACTGATTGGCCTCACTCTCGACCTGCATCTCAAGTTCTTCCTCGCGCAGGTTCGCGGGTAGCGCAATACGCTTGGTAATGACGGCTGAGGCCGGAAGGGCCAGAGAAACGTTCTTGATCCGGCAGCCCGCGCGCCGCAACGCGCGCTTGACGGCCTCCGCAACCACCTCGATCTTGTCGATGTTGCCATCCACGACTGCGCCACGCGGCAACGGCTCAATGGCGTAGCGCTCCAGGCGAACGACGCCGCCTGCGCCCTGGGAGAGCTCGACGAGCTTGACACTCGACGAGCCGATGTCAAGACCGATCAACGGCGGTGTCTTCGACGAAAAGGGCAAATCGAAAGGCAAGAACGACTCCGAAAAAGGTGACCCGACAAGACGTCAGGAGCCACCAAGGCGAGTTTGCGGCGGAGATCACCTAATCCGCGGCCGGCCGGCCAACTGTGTCCAGGACCGCCAGACCAACCGCTTTTTCCTTTTGTTTCCTGTGGTTACCGCAGTCTTCTTGGATGGAACTTCAAATGCTATCAACAGAACCGAAGCGCGCACAAGCCCAATAATCCGACGAGCACGGCCGGATTTCCCGGGTACCCATGACTTTTGTCGACATTAATCGGGCACGTGGCCTGGCAATGATCCCGTCTGAGCGCAATCCGCGCCGACGACGGACCCACTCACGGAACACAACCAGAACGACGAGAGCGTACGGTTCGCCTTGGCGCGCTTCCTATAATCCGAAAGTGCTCCCGCACCAGCGCGGCGTTCGATTGAGCGTCGCCGTACTCGAGCAACGCGCTCATCATCGCCCATCGTGCAAGCAAACGACCCATCAGAGCACAGCCGCGGCGCGCCCCGCCGGCCAGCAATCGGCTGGCGGCGCATGGCGCTGCACCTGGCGGTGCTCGGGGCGGGCGCGGTCGTCAGCGGTCTGCTGCTGGCCGCCTTCATTCTTGCGGTGGCGTACTCCAATCTGCCGCCGATCGACAGCATCGCCGACTACAAGCCGAAAATCCCGTTGCGGGTGTGGACCGCCGACGGCCAGTTGATCGGCGAGTTTGGCGAGGAGCGGCGCGACTACATCAAGATCGGCGAGGTCGCGCCGGTCGTCAAGCAGGCGATCCTGGCGGCCGAGGACGACCGCTTCTACGAACACCGCGGCGTCGACTATGCGGGCCTGGCGCGCGCCGTGCTCGCCAACTTCGCCACCGGCCGGCGCGGCCAGGGCGGCAGCACGATCACCATGCAGATTGCGCGCACCTTCTACCTGCCGACGGAGAAGCTGTACACGCGCAAGATCTACGAGATCGCGCTGGCCTTCAAGATCGAGGCCGAGTTGTCCAAGGATCGCATCCTCGAGATCTACGTCAACCAGATCTTCCTCGGCCACCGCGCCTACGGCTTCGGCGCCGCGGCGCAGACTTACTTCGGCAAGCGCCTGAACGATCTGTCGGCCGGGCAAGTGGCGATCCTGGCCGGCATCCCGGTGGCGCCGAGCGCCTACAACCCGCGCACCAATCCCAAGCGCGCCAAGGCCCGGCAGACCTATGTGCTCGGACGCATGCTGCAACTGGGCTATATCGACAAGTCCACTCACGACAAGGCGGTGGCCGAGCCGATCGTCGTGCGCGGCGGCCCCGCGCCGCTGGTGGCGGGTGACACGAACTCATCCGCCCGCCCGCGCCTGCATGCCGAGTTCGCCGCCGAACTGGCGCGCCAGCTGATGTTCGAGATCTTTCGGGAGGAAACCTACAGCCGCGGCATCAACGTCTACACGACGCTGGTGAGCAGCGACCAGCAGGCTGCCTACGAGGCCCTGCGCGCGCAGGTACTCGACTACGATCGCCGCTACGGCTACCGCGGACCCGAGGCCTTTGTGCAACTGCTTGGCGACCCCGTCGGGCGCGAGCAGCAGATCGAGGACGCGCTGAACGAGGCGATCGACAGCCCGGGCCTGTTGCCGGCCGTGGTGCTGGAAGCGTCGCCGAAGGCCGTCAAGGTAGTGCTCGCCGGCGGCGAGGTGGCGACCGTGAGCGGCGAAGGCCTCCGCTTCGCCGCACGCGCGCTGGATCCTAAGGCGCAGCCGACGCGCCGTATCGTCCCGGGCGCGCTGGTGCGCGTCACGCCGCTCAGGGCAAGCCGCTCTCCGGCGCTGGAGATCGTGCAGCTACCCCAGGTGGAGGCCGCGTTCGTCGCGGCCGACGCCGGCGACGGCGCGGTCCGCGCGCTGGTCGGCGGCTTTGACTTCAACCTCAACAAGTTCAACCACGTGACCCAGGCCTGGCGCCAGCCGGGCTCGAGCTTCAAGCCCTTCATCTACTCGGCCGCGCTCGAGAAGGGATTCATGCCCAGCACGCTCATCAACGACGCGCCGCTGGCCGTGGATCCTGCGCTGACCGGCGGGCAGCTGTGGGAGCCAAAGAACTACGACGGCAAGTTCGAGGGTCCGATGCGTCTGCGCCAGGGACTCGCCAAGTCGAAGAACCTGGTGTCGATCCGCGTGCTGCAGTCGATCACGCCGCGGTTCGCGCAGGAACATATCCAGCGCTTCGGCTTTCCGGCCGAGCGACACCCGCCTTACCTCACGATGGCGCTGGGCGCAGGCTCGGTCACGCCGTGGCAGATGCTGGCCGGGTATGGCGTGTTTGCCAGCGGCGGCTACCGCGTGCAACCGTACCTGATCGCCCGTGTGACCGATGCGCAGGGCCGCAGTCTCATGGAGGCGCAGCCGGTGGTCGCCGGTGACGAGTCGCAGCGCGTTCTGGCGGCCCGCAACGCATTTCTGATGGACAGCCTGTTGCGCGACGTCACACGCTTCGGCACCGCGGTGCGCGCGCAGTCACTCAAGCGCAGCGACCTCGCGGGCAAAACTGGCACCACCAACGACTCGCACGACGCGTGGTTTGCCGGCTACGGCGGCGGACTCGTCGCCGTCGGCTGGATGGGCTTCGACCAGCCACGGCCGCTGGGCGAGCGCGAAACCGGCGGCGGCCTGGCGCTGCCGATCTGGATCAACTACATGGCCGCCGCCCTGAAAAACCGCGAAGAGGTCGCGCCAGCCATGCCGGAGGGCGTGGTGACCCTCAATGGGGAGCTTTACTACGCGGAGTTCCCGCCCGGCGCCGCCGTCGCCAGCCTGGGCCTGGAGGACGGCCTCGCGCCCGAAGAGCAGAAAAAGACGGACAAAGTGCGGGACCAGATCTTCTAGGGCAGCGCAGGGGGTCGGTGCGCGACAGACTGACCGCGGATGCGAATCTGCAATCCCTGATGCCGACCCCGCCCGGCCTCAGCCGAGCAGCACCGGCTGCCCGCCCTGCTGCGACAGGATGCGCGACAGCGTGGTCAAGAGCTCGCCATCGTCGCGCGTATCGCGCCACTGGCCGGCACGCTCCGCAAAGTGGAACCCTCCGCTTCTTGCCGCGACCCAGATCTGCCGCATTGGCGCCTGGCTGTTGATCACGACCTTGCTGCCATCGGCGAGCTCGAGTGTCAGCACGTTGGCACTGCGTTCGATCTCGATGTCCACGGCGCCGCTGTCGCTCACGGTCGCCACCGCCGCCTCAATCAAGTCGAGCGTGGCGGTGGCGCGGGCGTCGAACTCGCTGTCGGTCATGGCTGGGTCCGGCAAGGCAGACGTGAAGAGCGGCGGGCAGGTCGGTAGACTGCTTGCATGCAGCGACGAGTTGCCATTCTAGGGTCCAGCGTGGCTCTACTCATGACGGCCTGCGGCCAAAAAGGGCCGCTTTACGTGCCGGGCATTCCGCGCAACACCCCCTGGCCCTACCCCGACCCGCCCCGGCGCCCGCCGCCAGCGCCGCGGCCGGGCGACGTACCCGCCACTTCCGACCCCGCCCCTTGACCTTCGCCTTGCCCACCGCCGTCTTGCCCGCCGCCGCGTTCGCCCGGCGCGATGGCGAGCTGCATTGCGAGAACGTGCCGCTGTCGCTGATTGCCGAGCGTTTCGGTACGCCGACCTACGTGTACTCCAAGGCGTCGATCCTGGCCGCCTATGCCGGCTACGCCGAGGCGCTGGCCGGCCAGCCGGCGCTGGTCTGCTATGCGATGAAGGCCAATCCGAACCTCGCCATCGTCAACCTGCTGGCGCGGCAGGGCAGCGGTTTCGACATCGTCTCCGGCGGCGAGCTGCAGCGCGTGCTCGCAGCCGGCGGCGATCCGGCCAAGGTCGTCTTCTCCGGCGTGGGCAAGACCGAGGCGGAGATCGAGGCGGCGCTGGCGGCCGGGATCCTCAGCTTCAACCTCGAATCGATTGCCGAGCTCGAGGTCGTCGAGCGCGTGGCCGCACGCATGGGGCGCCGCGCACCGGTGTCGGTGCGCACCAATCCCGATGTCGATCCGAAGACCCATCCGTACATCACCACGGGGCTGAAGAGCAACAAGTTCGGCGTCGCCTATGCCGACACGCTGGCGCTGTATCGGCGCGCGGCCGCCTCGGCACACCTCGAGGTGGTGGGGATCGACTGTCACATCGGTTCACAGATCACTGAAGTGCAGCCGTACGTCGACGCCGCCGACCGCGTGCTCGACCTGGTCGAGGCACTGGAGCGCGAGGGAATCCGGCTGCGCCACGTGGACTTCGGCGGCGGCTTGGGGATCGCGTATCGCGACGAAGCGCCGCCGGCGCCGGGCGATCTGATCCGCGCACTGCGCGACCGCATGCAGGCGCGCGGCCACGGCGGCAAGACCCTGATGGTGGAGCCCGGCCGCTCGATCGTCGGACCGGCTGGCGCGCTGCTGACCCGGGTCATCCTGCTCAAGCAGGGCGAGACCAGGAACTTCGCCATCGTCGATGCGGCCATGAACGACCTGCTGCGGCCGGCGCTTTACCAGGCGTGGATGCAGGTGCTGCCGGTGCAGGCGGGCACCGGGGCGGCGGCGCGCTACGACGTCGTCGGCCCGGTGTGCGAGTCGGGCGACTGGCTGGCGCGCGAGCGCGACCTGGCGATTGACGCCGGCGACCTGCTGGCCTTCACTGCGGCCGGCGCCTATGGCATGAGCATGGCCAGCAACTACAACACGCGCGGCCGTGCGGCCGAGGTGATGGTCGACGGCAGCCGCGTCTACGAGGTGCGGCGACGCGAGACGGTCGAGGAAATGATGGCTGCCGAGTCGCTGCTGCCCTGACCGGCGGCCGTCCCGATCAACTGCCTTTGCGCTCCGGCGCCAGCCAGCGCCACAGTCGGAAGCCGAGCAGCAAGCCGATCACCGTCGCGTAGACCGACACTTCAGCCCAGTCGTTCTTGCCGGCCTTGTGCCAGCCGTAGTGCAGGATCGCCAGCAGCGCAACCAGGTACACGAGCCGGTGCAGCCGCTGCCAGGCGCGCCCGCCCAGCCGCCGCACCATCGCGTTGGTGGAGGTCAGGGCGAGCGGCAGCAGCAGCAGGAAGGCGGCCATGCCGGCCGTGATGTAGGGACGCTTGACCACCTCGGTCCACAGGACGGCCCAGTCGAACCGGTGGTCGATGCCGGCAAACGCCAGCAGGTGCAGCGTGGCGTAGGCGAAGGTCGTCAGCCCGAGCAGGCGGCGCAGGCGCAGCAGCCAGGCCCAGCCCGTGAGCAGGCGCAGCGGAGTGACGGTCAGCGTCGCGCACAGCAGCACCAGCGTCCAGGTTCCGAGCGAGCGGATCACGAACTCGACCGGGTTGGCACCGAGGTCGTCGCTGGCGATCAGGTAGCCCAGTCGCGCCAGCGGCAGCAGGGCCAACACCAGCAGGGCCCACCAGAGCCGCCGGAACACCGCTGGCGGCAGCGCCGCCGGGACGCCGGCCAGGGGGCGCGCCGCGCTCAATAGAACTTCCGCAGGTCCATACCGGCGTACAGGGAGGCCACTTGCTCGCCGTAGCCGTTGAACATCAGCGTCGGCCGCCGCCGAGCCAGCAGCCCGTCCTCGCCGAGGCGCCGCTCGGTGGCCTGGCTCCAGCGGGGGTGATCGACGGTCGGATTGACGTTGGAGAAGAATCCATACTCGTTCGGCGCCGACTGCTGCCAGCTGTTGACGGGCTGCTTCTCGACGAAGCGGATCCGCACCAGCGACTTGGCGCTCTTGAACCCGTATTTCCAGGGCACCACCAGGCGCACCGGTGCGCCGTTTTGATGGGGCAGCACCTCGCCGTACAGGCCGAAGGTCAGCAGCGTCAGCGGATGCTGCGCCTCATCCATGCGCAGGCCCTCGGTGTAGGGCCATTTGAGCACCGACGAGCGCAGGTTGGGCATCTGTTGCGGGTCGGCCAGCGTCGTGAACTCGACGTAGCGGGCATTGCCGGTCGGCTCAACGGCCTTGATGAGCTCGGCCAGCGGATAGCCGGTCCAGGGCACCACCGCCGACCAGGCTTCCACGCAGCGCAGGCGGTAGATGCGCTCCTCCATCGCAGCGAGCTTGAGCAAATCCTCGAGGTCGAAGCGGCGCGGCTTGCGCACCTCGCCATCGACCACCAAGGTCCACGGGCGCAGCCGCAGCGTCCGTGGCGCCAGCCGCGGCGGATCGTCCTTCTCGGTGCCGAACTCGTAGAAGTTGACGTACTCCGTGACAAGTTTGTACGGCGTGGGCTTCTCCATCGTCGACAGCGGGCTCGGGCGGCCGGGCAAGCGCGCCGCAGTCGGGCTCTGCGCGCGGGCGCCGGTGCCGGCCAACAGGCCGGCGGCAGCGGCGGCCTGCACCCAGTGCCGACGCTGGCGCCAGATGCGCTCGGGCGTGATCTCGGAAGGCGGCAGGTCGGCAGGTCGGCGGATCAGCATGAGGGCGGGACGAGGTTGAAGACAGCAGTTTGGACGTTGCGAAAGCTTAAGGGTTCAAGGCGGTTTGGCGCTGCAACCGAGCGCGATATCTCGGCCGGCGGCGGTCAGGTGCCAGTCCGGATGTTTCATCAGTGCCGCGGATCGGCGCGGATGCGCGCGGGCATCGGCGAACACTCGTGCAAATGGCCTGCGCCGTGCAAGCCCGCGCAAACCCGATCGCCCCGGCTGGCTTCGACCCAATGCGCACGATGGCGTCCACTTGCCGAGCGAAGACGGGGCGCCACGGTGACGACCTGCCGAAACATCCGGGCTAAACTGACCCATCGCTGGATCCGCAACCGCGGCTCCGGCGCTTTTTTTGCCCGCATTCGACCCGAGGACATCGCGCCGATGCGTCGGCCGCCGCAGGAGAACCGCCATGCACATCGAGCACGAGGTCAAGCTCGACTACAAGGACGTGCTGATCCGCCCCAAGCGCTCGACCCTGACGTCGCGTTCGGACGTGGACATCACCCGCGAGTTCCGCTTCCGCCATTCGCGCGACGTCTACCGGGGCATTCCGATCATTGCCGCCAACATGGACACCACCGGCACGCTGGAGATGGCGCGCGCGCTGGGGGCGCTCGGTCTGTCGGTGGCCCTGCACAAGCACTACGGCGTCGAGGATCTCGTCGATTGGTTCAAGGCGCTGGAGCGCAAATCGGCGGCCTTCCTGTCGATCGGCATCACCCGCAACGACGAGGACAAGGTGCGCAAGGCGATGGCGGCAGCCGGCGGCGCCACCAACCCGCATATCCGCTACCTGTGCATCGACGTGGCCAACGGCTACCACGAGAACTTCGCGACCTTCGTGGCCAAGATCCGCAAGGAGTACCCGGAGCTGGTCATCATGGCCGGCAACGTGGTCACCGGCGAGATGACCGAGGAGCTCATCCTGTCCGGCGCCGACATCGTCAAGGTGGGCATCGGCCCGGGATCGGTCTGCACCACGCGCAAGATGACCGGCGTGGGCTACCCGCAACTGTCGGCGGTGATCGAGTGCGCCGACGCGGCGCATGGCCTGGGCGGCCACATCTGCGCCGACGGCGGCTGCACCACGCCGGGCGACGTTGCCAAGGCCTTCGGCGGCGGCGCCGACTTCGTCATGCTGGGCGGCATGCTGGCGGGCCATGACGAGTCCGGCGGCGAGCTGGTTTCGCGCGACGGCCAACCGTTCAAGCGCTTCTACGGCATGAGCAGCAAGGCCGCCATGGAGCGCTACGCCGGCGGAGTCGCTGAGTACCGCGCGGCCGAAGGCAAGGAAGTGCTGCTCCCGTATCGCGGTCCGGTAGCCGCCACTGCGCAGGACATCCTGGGCGGGGTGCGCTCGGCCTGCACCTACGTAGGTGCGCGCCGCCTGAAGGAGCTCACCAAGCGCACCACCTTCATCCGGGTCACTCAGCAGCTCAACGAGATCTTCGGCAAGGGCTGACGATCAGCCCAGCGCGAACAGGTGCGCGTCGATCCTGTGCGGGATGAAAAAGCGGGCTGGCGCGATGCGATCGAGCAGTTGCGCATGCGCCTGGTCGAAGTCGGCCACTTCCGCGGCCGTCAGCGTGGCCCCGACACCCCGGCAGGCCCGCAGGCGTCCGCGCCAGCCGTCGCGCGTGAAACCGACCGGCTCGTCGTAGACAAAGCGGGAAAGCAGGCGTACGCCCGGTTCGACCCATTCCGGCAGCTCAGGTACCTCGCCGCTCCAGTCGGCACCGCGCCAGGCCGGATTGAACTGCAGGACCAGCGCTTCGCTGGCGCGCGCGATGGGGTCTTCGCGCGGCAACCAGCTGAAGTGGCTGGTCACCAGCAGGCCCTGCGGCACGAGTTGCGCGCGCAGCGCCTTCAGCGTGCGGGCGACGTCGAAGTACAGCCAGCACTGGCTGGCGGTTGCCACGTCGAACGACCCTGCCGGAAAAACGGCTTGCTCGGCAGCGGCCACGCGGAAATCGACCTGCAATCCCTGCGTGTCTGCGAGGCGGCGCGCCATCTCGATCTGGCCCGCCGCGATGTCCGTGCCTGCGACCCGACAGCCTTGTGCGGCAAAGGTCCGGGCGAGCGCGCCGGTACCGGTGGCCAGATCGAGAATGCGCTGGCCTTGCAGGCCAACCCCGAGATCGAGCAGCCGCCGGAAGAAGCTCGTCGGCGGCCCGGCGCGATGCTGCGCGTAATCCTCGGCCGTGCGGCCCCAGTCGATCGCTCGACCGGGATCAATGGTGCCGGCTCGGTGCAATGGCGTCCGTACGCGGCTCAGCGCAGACCGGCCAGGTAGTCGGCCACCGCCTTCATCTCCTCGTCGGTCAGCCGGCTGGCGATCTGCGACATGGCGAG
>Ga0209985_10003984_pt1 | contig 12173 bp, 6 predicted proteins | sample NOAtaG_FD_187305 | JGI IMG/M metagenome (GOLD analysis project Ga0209985, IMG submission 187305) | Freshwater lake microbial communities from Lake Erie, under a cyanobacterial bloom - NOAA_Erie_Diel6S_1000h metaG (SPAdes) (version 2) | ecosystem: Environmental > Aquatic > Freshwater > Lake ...
GGCGAGGAAGCCCTCGCTCTCGTAGAGCGCGCCGATGTGCTCGGCGGCCTCACGGTAGAGAGGTTCGTACCAGACGGTGTCGGGAAGGTCCTCGTGCACCGGCAGCACGCTGCGTGCGGCGCCCGCGGGGCGCCCGGAGACGCCCAGCAGATCGACCACCGCCGAATCGACGGGCTCGAAGAGCGTGGCCCGCGGCAGGCCCTCCTCGAGGTAGCTGCGGATCTGATCGCGCAGCGTGCTCGAGGCGAAGAACGAGGCGCCAGGGAACGAGACCCCCACGACCCGCAGCCGCTCGCCGCGCTGCACCAGCACCGCGAGCACCGCCCGGGTCTCGTCACCCGGCCGCTCGGGGTCGGTGGTCCTGCGCACCTCTACGACCGCGTCCGGAAAGCCGTGCCGCCGGTAGAGATCCGCGACGCGCTCCTCCATGGCCGCGAGGGTCGCGGGACGGAGCCGCTCTTCGCTGAGGCCGAGGGCCGCCTCGACCTCGGTCGGAGCGAGCGGCGCGGCGCCATCCACCACCACCCGATGGTGCCGTCCGACCCGGCAGGGGACCGAGATCCGAACCCCTCCCGCGACCGGACTCACCACGAGCTCGCCGATCTCCGCCTCGAGCCATCCTGCCGCGCGCAGCGCGGCCTCGAGGGCCCGTCCGCCTGGCTCGACGCGGCGCCGGTCGAGGACCGAGCCGGTGTCGAGCCCGATGGCACGCGTCGCCTCACCGAGGTCGGGCGGCGCGTCGGGCACGAACTCGAAGCCGACGATGCGGGTCGGTGCGCGCTCGTCGATGGCGATGCGAAGCACCCGCTGCTCGACCACCGCGGTGTCCCGCAGCTGGATGTCGACCTCGATGTTCTCGTAGCCGATCTCGGCATAGGCCGCGCGCAGCGCCTCGCGCAGCGGGGCGGTGCGGCCCGAGGCGATCTCGTCGCCGGGTGCGAGCCGCAGCGCCGAGAGGACGCCGGCGGTCGAGAGCGCCGCGTTCCCGAGCACATCGATGCGGCTCAGCACGATCCGCCGGAGCAGGGTCACGCGGATGCGCGCGCCGCGCGGGTCGGGAGCCGCGTCGATCCGCACGTCCGCCCAGCGCTCCGAGGCCACGAGCTGGGTGGTGAGCCGCCGAAGCAACTGCCGTGTCAGCAGGCTCCCGAACTCGATCCCGAGCTCGGCTGCGTCGAGCCCCTCCGTTCCTTCGCCGGCGAGATCGACGTGCTCGATGGGCCGGCCCACGAGCTCCGGCGGGATCTGGGCCGCGGCGCGCGGCGCCGGCAGCAGGCCCAAGAGCAGGACGAGCCCGGCGGCGAGCCCACACGGCGCGCGCGGAGCGGGCGGACGTCGGGCTCGGAGAGGGCGCATGGGCGGCGCCATCCTACGCGGTCGAGGCGCGCACGGCTCACTCGAACTCGAGCCGCCAGCGCAGGTCTGCACCGAAGTTGCCGAACGACGCGCCCGTGAGGTTGTAGTTGTCGTAGCCGACCGAGACGCTCGTCGTGTCGTCGAGCTGCGCCTCGAGGAGCGCGCGGAAGTCCCGTGACTCGCTGATGCCGGTCGTCGCGCTCAGGCGGATCCGGTCGGCGATGCGCTTGCCGATGGTGATCTGCGGTTCGGTCCGCCCGGTCCGCACGCTGTAGGCGCTGCCGAGGCGGAAGTCGTCGATGACCGGCAGCGCGCGACGAACCTCCCGGTCGACGCCGGTCACGCTCGCGAGGGCCTCGAGCGCCGCGGTGCTCCCCACGCTGCCTGCCTGCGCCTCCACCTCGGCCCGGGTCATCCCGACCGCGAGCAGGAGGAGGATGTCTTCCTGCGGCAGCTCCGGCTCGCTGTGGGTGACGATGCGCAGCGAGTCGCTCGTGCCCGAGGCCTCGAGCAGCACCCGAAAGCTCGCCTCGCGCAGGTCTGCCGCGCGCCGCAGCGTCGTCGAGGCCCGGACGTCGAAGCTCGGATCCACCGAGGTCTCGTCGTCGAACACCACGCTGCCCCCCGGCACGATCTCGAACGAGTTGTTCCGGAAGAAGATCCGGCCGCGCTCGAAGCGCAGATCTCCGAGCACGCCGAAGCGCTGGTCGGTCCCCACGATCCGGAAGGGGCGCTCGCCCTCGTCGACCCGCAGCTCCGCATCGACGAGATCGTTGCGGACCACGAAGGGCGCGTCGTGCAGGACCCTCAGGTCGAGGTCGAGGTGTTCCTCGCTCGGGCGCCACGTCTCGACCTCGGCACGCTCGGTGCGCGTCAGCTCGTCGAGCGTCGCGCCGAGCGCGATGGGACGGCTGTAGGTCATCCGCTCCACGATCACGTCGCCGCTCGCGCGGGGGAGCCGATCGTCCCGCCGACCCGTGACGTCGAGCTCGGCGGAGACGGTGAAGGCGAGGCCCTCGACGGGCTCGAACGACAGGTGCTCGGCCCGCACGTCGATGTCCCACCGCTCGATGCCCCGCCGCTCGATCGTGGCCTCGCCCGAGCCGAATACGTGCCCCCCCGCGAGGCGCGCCGCGACCTCCTCGACGACGATGCGCCGCGAGCTGAAGCCGATGCGCGCCTCGAGGTCCTCCACCGGCGTCGAGAGCATCGGCAGCTCGAGTCGTCCCCCTTCGACGATCGCCTCGCCGAAGAGCTGCGGATCCACGAACGGGCCCGTCACGGCGAGCCGCGCGGCGAGCCGTCCGCTCGCGGCCGTCACCGACGGATTCACGCTCGGCAGGAGCGAGAGGTCGACCTCGCTCGCGATCTCGAGGCCGAGTCCGTCCACGACCGACGCCTGCCCGCGCACCCGGAGGCGCGAGCCGGGCGCGCGAAAGCGAGCTCGCTCGATCCGCGCGACGCCGTCGTCGATCGACACCCGCACTGGCCCGGCGCTCGCGATCCGAACCTCCGCGCCGGGCGGGCCGACCCGCAAGTCCACCTCGTCGATCACGAGGCGCGCGTCGAGCCGCTCGGGCTCCATCGGACCGCCGTCCTCGACGAGGAGCTCGCCCGTGAGGGTGCCGCGCGCCGCGGCGTCGGGCCCCGCGAGCGTCTCGATCGGCAATGCCGTCGCCGCGATCCTGCCTCGCACCGGGAACCGTTCGGTGCGACCGACCATCAGATCGAGGGCGACCCGATCCTCGAGCGCATGTCCGCAGATGACGAACGCGCTCGGACGCGAGAGGCGTGGCTGCGGCCCTTCGATGGTCCGCGCCGGCGGATCGGCAGGCCAGCCCGCGCGGGCCAGCCCGCGGCGCGCGAAGGGACACGGCTCTGCCTCGGGTACCGGCGTCCCACCGCTCGTCCCAGGCAGCGCGAAGTCCCGGGCCGCGATCACCCAGGGGTCGAGATCGTCGGTCATGCGCACGTAGGCGCGCGCGTCGCCGAGCGCTCGGCCCGCCCAGCTCGCCTCCGTCACCAGCACGTCGAGGTCGACCCGCATGCGGTCGGCGTCGCCGGAGACCACGCCGATCGCCGAGGCCACGCCGCCCACGTCCGGGAGCCGATCGCCGATGCCCTCGAGATCGCGCAGCGCCACGCGGTCGACGGCGGCGTTCATGCGCAGCGTGCCGCCTTCGGCCATCTCGCCCGCGACGAGCAGCGTCCCTTCGCCCTTGTGCAAGAGGGCCTCGTCGAGCGTGAGCTCGCCCCCTCGGTAGCCGCGCGACCAGTCGTTCCACCGCCAGGTCCCGCGCACGGTGCCCCGCTCGAACGCATAGCCGTTCAGCGATACCGCATCGAACGATAGGTCCGCGCGGGCGAGCAGCGTCCCGCTCGGCGAGTCGCCCGGATGCCCGTTGGTGTAGCGGACGATGGCGAGCCCGTGCGCCACGCCCTGGTAGCCGTTGAAGCGCTCGTCTTCTTCGAAACCGAACACGTGGTAGAAATCCGCGAGGGTCAGCCTGCCGAGCTCGAGCCGGGCATCGAGCGCGAAGGCGCCGTGCCCGCCGACCTCGTGGAAATCGAGGCGAAGCCCGTGCGCGACGTAGCGGCTGTCGCCCTTCGTGATGTGGGCCTCGGGGAAGGTGACGCCCATCCCGTCCCGATCGAGCTCGGCGTCCGAGGCGATGCGCCCGATCCGCATTCCGTCGAACTCGAAGCCCTCGAAGTCGAGCGTTCCGCCGACCCGCGGATCCTGGAACGTGCCGTCGATGGTGCACGTCGCGCGGCCCGCGCCGCGGATGTCGAAGCCGGCAAGAGGCGCGACCTCCTCGAGGTGTCCCTCGGTCCGTGCGCTCACCCGGAGCTCGTTCCGGAAGCCGAGCACGACGTCCCCCCAGATGCGGCTCCGGGGCAGGTCCGCCACGAGGTCGTGGAATCGCACGGCCGTATCGTCGATCGACCACGATCCCAGGAACCGTCCGCGGGAGATGGCGAGCACCGGCCGCACGGGGCGCTCGTGGTACGGGTCGAAGCTCACGACGAAGTCATGGGTGTGGAGCTCGACCGGGCCCGCGAGCCGCAGCCTCCCATCCGCCGGCATGAGCTCGCCCTCGAGCTGCAGCGTGCCGTCGAAGAGCCACTCCACGATCGAGTTCGGCGTCACACCGAGCACCTCCATGAGGTGCGCGAAGGAGAGGCCATCGGGGCTCGCCGTCGCCACGAGCGGCAGGGTCGGGCCGAGGCCGAGCCTCGCCGTGAGGCCCACGGTGCCTCCGCCGGACGCGACGTCGATGCGGCCGCGGGTGACCCGCACTTCGTCGGGGGAGGCGGCGAGCTCGAGCTCTACCCGGTCGCCGAGCCCGAACTGTTCGATGCGGCCCCCTTCGACGACGAGCTGGCCAGTCGCCTCCGGGCGTTCGGCGTCGGGGACGTCGGCGACGAGGTGCACGCGGCCCTCGAGGCGCGGCAGCGTGATCGGCAGGCGCAGGGTGCCGAGGTGCGCGAGGTCGTAGTCGAGCTCGACATGCCCAGCGATGCCCGCGAGGTGCCGGGGATCGGTGGGCGGAGGAAGCGGGAGGCGGACCTCCGCGCCGCGCAGCGCGAGCGGCCCGATCCGCAGGTCGGCCTCGCGCACCTCGAGGTGGTCCTGCGCGGCCCGCACCGACGCGGTGATGGCCTCGATCGTCTCGGTGCCCGTCTCGTGGGTGACCTCTCCGCCGCCCGCGCTCACGTCGACCTCGATCACGTGGTCGGCTGCGCCCCGCACCGTCACGTTCACGTCGCGCGCGGTGATCGCGGCGTGGGGTGAGGCGTCGACCGTCAGCGTGGAGCGCACGATCCGCAGCTCGCGGAACGGGAGGGTGGGCGGCCCTCCATCGTCGGGCGTCTCGAGCCGCGGCAGGTTGCGCACCTCCCCGTCCGACACGACGAGGCGGACGCTCGCGTCCTCGATCTCGATCGCCGACAGATCGACGACGCCCCGGAGGAGACCTCGCAGCGAGGGCTGGACCCGCAAGATCTCGGCATCGGCGAGGCGGCCGTACACCGGATCGTCGAGCGCGACGTCACGGGCGACGATGCCGAATGGGAAGAGCTCGAGCTGCACGTGCCCGAGCGTCGCGCGCAGACCGAGCTCCTCTTGAATCGCGGCGACCGCCACCTCTCGCAGCCGCCCGCTTGCACCGCTGTGCCTGACCGCGAGCGCCGTCGAGATGGGGATGCCCACGGCGAAGATCGTAAGGACCCACGCCCACCGGCTGAATCGGCGGAACGCATGCTTGGGCAATCGATCTCCGAAGCAGCGAGGGTAGCACCGAGGCCTCGGCGAGACCCGGCGCGGCCCCGCGTGGAGCTCAGCGGTAGGCGAGCAGCCGCCAAGTCATCCCGCGATCGGAGTCCCAGGGGTTGGCCCGCTGGTCGTCGATCGCCACCCAGAACCGGCTCGCCGCGAAGTCTCCGCTCCCAGCGCGCGCCCAGAAGTCGTAGCCCGCGCCGCGCCCGCCGTCGTGGAACTCGGCCATGCGCCAGCCGCCGCCGAAACGGGCTGCGCAGAGCGCGTCGGCGGTGCTCCGGCTGGTCAGCGAGTAGCCCGCGACGGGCTCGGTGAGCGCCACCTCTGCGCCCGACCAGCTGCGCCGCGTCGAGCCGCCCGGCGTGCTCCCCGGCGGTGTCAGGCCACCGGGGTCGGGCAGCCCCGTGGCCCGCAGGCAGAGCACCGGCAGCAGCGCGTTCGTCGGCGTGTCGCCGTGGTAGCCCTCCGAGGCCTCGTCGTAGCCGACGAGCACGTAGGTCCCGCCCGCGGTGCTCGGCGTGGGTGCCCCATAGCCCGGTGCCCCATAGCCCGGTGCCCCATAGCCCGGTGCCCCATAGCCCGGTGCCCCATAGCCCGGTGCTGCGCTCCCACCGCCGCCCGAGCCCACCACCACCGACCCGCTCGCTCCGGCCGCGGGCCCGACCACCACCGCACCCGAGGCGGAAGAGCTCACCACCACCGTGCCGGAGACCGTCGTGGTTTGGGGAGCGACGCTTGCAGAGGCCGGCGCGACGACCACCGCGCCGCTGCTGACCGGGGCGGCGCGCACGGCGCGCGCCCGCACCACGCAGCCGGTAGGAACGAGGACCGAGAGGGTGAGGGCCAGAACAAGACGCACGCGCATGCCGCATCCTACGTCACCTCGGATGCTCCCTTCCTCGATTTCCTGCTGCGCCTGCGCCCGCCGCAGGCGCTACGGCTTGCGGGTCTTCTTCTTGTAGGTGACCCGCAGCGGTGTGCCCTGGAATCCGAAGCGCTCGCGCAGCGCGTTGACGAGGTAGCGCTGGTAGCTGAAGTGCACCGCCTCGGGCTCGTTCGTCATCACCACGAAGCGCGGCGGCCGCGTCTCGGCCTGCGTCACGTAGTAGAGCCGCACCGCCCGACCCTTCTGGGTCGGGGGCGGGTGGTACTCGAGGACCTCCTCGAAGAAACGGTTCGTCTCTGCGGTCGGCACCCGCTTGCGATGCTCGGCGATGGCCGCGCCGACCGCCTCGAGCACTTTGCTCGTCGCGCGCCCGGTCTTCGCCGAGCACGGCACGATCGGCGCCCACGGCGCGAACGCCAGGGTTTCTCGGGTGTGCTCGATGGCCCGCTTGCGGCCCTTCTCGTCGAGTAGATCCATCTTGTTCAGGCCGATCACCAGGGCGCGGCCTCGATCCACGATGAGGCCCGCGAGGCGCGCGTCCTGCTCCGATGCGCCCTCGCTGCCGTCGATCATCAGCACCACCGCGTGCGCCCGCTCCACGCTGCGGAGCGCCTTCATCACCGCGACCGACTCGACCGTCTCCTCGATGCCCCGCTTGCGCCGGATGCCGGCGGTGTCGATCACCACCCACTCCTCGTCGCCGCGCCGAACCAGTGTGTCGATGCTGTCGACGGTGGTGCCGGGGCGCGCGTCGACGAGCTGCCGGTCCTCGCCGAGCAGACGGTTCACGAGCGAGCTCTTGCCCGCGTTGGGCCGGCCCACGATCGCGATGCGCGGAATGGACTCGTCGTACTGCGCCGCGTGTCCCCCGCCCTCCTCGGGCAAGAGCGTCGCAATGCGCTGCTCGAGGTCGGCCATGCCGTGCCCGTGCAGCGCGGACACGGAGAGGAGCTCCTTCATCCCGAGCCGGTAGTGCGTGAGGCCTTCGTGGGCCTTCGTCTTGTTGTCGGCCTTGTTCGCGACCCACACGACGGGCTTGCTCGATCGCCGCAGCAGCTTCGCCGTCGCCTCGTCCGCGCTCGTCGGCTCGCTCGAACCGTCGAGGACCGCGATGACCACGTCGGCCTCGCCGAGCGCCAGCGTGACGTGCCGCGCGATGCCCTCCTTCATCGGGTCGTCGCTCTCGGGGTCGAAGCCGCCGGTGTCGATCAGCACGACCTCGCGGCCGCCGAGCGTGACGTCGGCGTAGTGCCGGTCGCGGGTCACGCCGGGCACGTCCTCGACGATCGCGATGCGCTCGCCCGCGAGACGATTGAAGAGCGTGCTCTTGCCGACGTTCGGTCGGCCCACGACGGCCACCACCGGCCTCGGGCCGAGCATGCCCGCAGGCAGCCGCTTGCTCCGGCGCTGCCCCTTGCGCTTGCGGCCTGCCTCGTTGTCCTCGCCTCGCCGGGTCACGGCTCTCCCTCCCGAAGCGCGCGGGTCACGCTCGCCTCGTCCTTCGTCCAGCCCGGCGCGACCTTCACGAAGGTCCGGAGGAACACGTGCCGGCCGATCAGGTCCTCGATGCCCGCCCGGGCCGCCTCGCCGATCTCCTTGAGCTTCTGGCCCTTGGCGCCGATCAGGATCCCCTTGTGGCCTTCCTTGTCGACCGAGATCGAGACGCCGACGCGCACGTGCTTGCCCTCGTCCACCCACTCCTCGACGACCACCGCGACCCCGTGCGGGACCTCTTGCTCGGTGCGCTCGAGGATGGCTTCCCGCACCAGCTCCGCGACGAAGAAGCGCTCGGGCCGATCGGTGAGCGTACCCGCCTCGAGCGCGAGCCCCTCGCCGAGGTGCGCGCGGAGCTCCTTCACGACTCCGTCGAGGCCGGTGCCGCGGCGCGCCGAGATCGGCACGATGGCGCTCGCCCCGCGCGCGCTCAGGTGCTCGAGCAGCGGCAAGAGGCGCCCCTTGTCACGCACCCGATCGACCTTGTTCAGCGCGATCACGAAAGGCCGCTTCGTCTCGGCGATCGCAGCGAGGATGCGGGTGTCGCTGGTGCCCAGGCCGCGCGCCCGCAGCGCCGCCTCGACGTCGACGAGGAAGAGCACCGCGTCGACGCCCTCGAGCGCGCCCTGCGCCTCCTCCATGAGCGCGCGGCCGAGCACGCTCCGCGGCTGCTCGAGACCGGGCGTGTCGAGGAGCGCGAGCTGGGTGAGCTCGCCCTCGTCCCCGACGTGCTCCGCGACGCCCAGCAGCACCTGCCGGGTCGTGCCGGGCTTTTCCGAGACGATCGAGAGCTTCTGGCCGAGCAGCGCGTTGAGCAGCGTGCTCTTGCCGACGTTCGGCTGGCCGACGATGGCGATGCGCCCCGAGCGCGGCGAATGCGCCTTGGGCTTCTTCTTCGGCGGCGGCGTGCGCGGCGCCTCGGGCCGGGCCGGCGCGCCGGCGCGCGGAGCGCCAGGCTTCGCGGTGCGGGCGTCCGCCTCCTTCGCGGGCCGCTTCGCAGCGGTGTTCGGCCCGCGTGCGGGTCGCGCAGCGGCGGGCTCTTCTCCGCGTGCCGGGCGTTCGGCGCGCACCTCGGAGGCGGCGCGGGTCTTGGAGGAACGCGGGGCGCTCGACGGGGCCGGGGTGCGGCGCGGGCGCGGATCGGTGCGGGGAGGGCGGGGCAAAGCGAGCGGTTGTAGGCCGAGGCGGCCCTCCGCGCACGAACGCGCCGAGGGCCAGCCCCGCGTCCGTCGTCGCAGCAGCTCAGTGCTCGTGCGCTTCGCCGTCGATGAGGCACTCGCCCTCGCCGTTCCAGTGGCCCTGCGTCTTGACCTGCGCGATGGCGAAGTCCCACGCGGTGACCACGGTGCTCGGCGCCCCCGCGAGGCTGTAGTCCGGCGCGGTGAAGAGCTCGGCCGCATCGAGCGCCTCGAGCTCGGCCTGCGTGGTTTCGCCGTCGCCGTTCGTGTCGCCGTTCGCGAGCCACTGCGCGCGCCGCTCGACGATCTCCTCGCCGGTCGGGAACGAGTCGAAGAAGAGGTGGTCGCCGTGCAGGGTGATCGAGGCCGGCGCGGTGAGGTTCGCCGCGACGGTGAGCGGCGAGGTGCCGTCCGAGTTCTCGCAGGGACCGAATGCGGTCTCCGCAGGGATGCAGAAGCGGAAGGAGATGCCGTCCGCGTCGACGGGCGCGCAGGCGCCGCCCGGCGGGCAGCGCTCGCCCTCGGGGTTCGTGATGCTGCCGGCGATGAGGTAGGTGCATCCGCCCGCGACCATCGCGTCGAAGTCCGCCTGGCTCACCGACTCGTGGCGGATCGCGGCCGCGGTCGCCGCAGGCGTCTCGAACTCGACCATGTCGTAGTCGCCGGTGGGGATCCCCTCGAAGGCCGCGAGCTCGAAGCCGGTCGCCGGCAGCGCGGTGAGGTCGATGACGTGGGTGTCCTCGACGTGCGCCTCGAAACCCGAGGCCTGCTGGCCGACGTGCACGTGCCCGATCGCCACGACGAACTGGTCGAAGGTGACGGTCCAGCCATCGACGATGTTCTCGGCGTCGGTCCCCGGGACGAGGCCATCGGTGATGGTCTCCTCGGCTTCGAGGCTGATCGAGGCGTTGCCCGCCGGGCTCGCCGAGCAGGCCGTCAGGGTGGAGAGAAGAAGTCCAGAAACGAGCGGCTTGTTCATGTGCGCTGCTCTAGTGCATCGTTGTTGTTGTTGCAACTCTGCATGCAATAGCGTTGGACTTTCCGCACGCGGACGCATACAACCTTCGTCTTCCGTTCTTTCTCAGTCTCGTTCGCGCACGGTCGGCCGCACGGAATCCTCCGCGCGGCCTCGAGGGAAGCCGGTCCCCCAAGGTCCATGTCGGACCCGCGGGAGAAGCCGGCGCGGCCCCCGCCACTGTGACCGGGGACGACGATCGCACGCCGCCGCTGCCAGCGCAGCGGACCGGCAGTCACTGGGCTTCGGCCCGGGAAGACGCGATCGCTCGGACGATCCGGAAGCCAGGAGACCTGCCGCTGCGCTCGTTTGCTCGGTCGTCCACGGAGGGTGGAGGCCTCTCCGTTCGGCGTGCGAGCCGTGCGGCCCTCGTGGGACCGAGCATCACCCCGCACCCGTTGCGGCGCCTGCGGAAGGGCAGGTGGAGGTCCCATGAACCGTCTCCTCGTCTCGTTCTCGCTCTCGTTCGTGCTCGTCGCGTGTCCCAGCGATCCCCCCACCGATGCCGGCATCGACGCGCCGGTGGCCGATGCTCCGGTCGCGGACGCCCCGCCCCTCGACGGCGCGATTGCCGACGCCCCGGGCCTCGATGCGCCGGGGACCGACGCATCGGGCTGCGCATGCGGGGCCGACCAGGAGTGTCTTCGCGGCGTGTGCATCGCGCGCTGCGAGGGCCTCGAGGGCCTCGACGCCGCCCTCGCGGCGGGGCTCGTTCCGGTCCGCCACGCCTGCCGCGCTCCGAGCGCGTTCGACGTGGTGGCCTCGAACGTCTACGAGCTCGAGTCGATCCCCGGCAGCGACGGCAGCACCACGCTCCGCCTCGTGCGCTGGGCCGCGCTCGACGGCCCGGTGACCCCGACGACGCTCGCGGCCCGCGTGTACGTCCCGACCGCGGATCCCGCCGAGCTGGTCTTCCCCGGATTCGTGGCGGTCTCCGAGGATGAGCAGCGCGCCGTCTTCGGCTACTCCACCACGCTCGGCGGCTTCGTCGGCGGCGTCGTCGACGTGGACACGGCGTCGATGACGTTCACCGAGACCTCCGCGCCCGGCAACTTCGACGCGGCGTTCGTGACGAACGACGCCTTCCTCGTCAATGGCCTCGGCTTCGACGGACTCGCCGGTCAGGCGCTCTACCGCGTTGATGCCGCAGGCGGTGCCGCCGCGGTGGGCGGGATGGGCGACGCGTCGGGCTCGGTCGCGCTCTGGGAGGAAGAGGGCCTCGTGGTCTTCGGCGGCTCGAGCTTCGGCGGCCCCTGGCCCGATGGCAGCACCGAGATCGGCTACGTCTTCTTCGTGCCCGCCGCCGATGTCCTCGCCGCCGCCGCGCCGATCGATGCGTATGCCGAAGCGCAGCGCCTCGTCCTGCCGGGTGCCTTCGAGCTGCTCGCGGGCGGCCGCCTCGCCGAGGTCGTGTATGGCGCCTCGGGCATCGACGGTCTCCGCGTCCACCCGCTCTCTTCGAGCGGCGGGACCGTGCGCGCAGCCGCCCCCGTCACGCTCACCACGGGCGGGACCTTCTTCGGCATCGGCGCGATCGAGGGCGATGCGCTCCTCGTGCATGCAGGCGGCGCCCTCCGCGTGCGGCTGCCCTGATGGCCACGGCTCTCTCGGCGTTCGACGACGAGCGGGACGACGAGCCCGAGGGAGCCAGCTCGCTCTACGTGCTGCCGGCCACCCGCGCGCCGGTCGCGGCGGTCTTCCTCCGCGTGCCGGGGCGCTGGTGGCACGTGCTGCGCTGGGATCTCTCGCGCGGCGTGCTCGAGCCCGGTGCATGGCTCCGCGGCACCCTCTATCCCCGGCGCACCGATCTGAGCCCGAACGGACGCCTCCTCTGTTATTTGCTCGCCAAGGATGGCAAGGGCGCCTGGATGGGCATGCAGGGTCGCCACATCTTCACCGCGGTCAGCAAGCTGCCGTGGGTGCAGGCGCTGTCGGCGTGGCCCGAGCCGGACACCGACACCGCGG
>Ga0209985_10003986_pt1 | contig 12169 bp, 16 predicted proteins | sample NOAtaG_FD_187305 | JGI IMG/M metagenome (GOLD analysis project Ga0209985, IMG submission 187305) | Freshwater lake microbial communities from Lake Erie, under a cyanobacterial bloom - NOAA_Erie_Diel6S_1000h metaG (SPAdes) (version 2) | ecosystem: Environmental > Aquatic > Freshwater > Lake ...
GCTTCTGTCGGCGTGCCTGCTGCGCGGAGATGAGCAGATCCGTCGCCAGCTTCGTCGCCTGGTCGGGGGTGAACTCGATGGCGAACATCTCGTCGTGCCGGAAAAAGAACTTCAGCACGCAGCCATCATAGACATGCCATGTCGGCTTGAGGAAATCGCGGTCGGGCATAGTGGGCACCTTGTCTTGTTGCATTCACGGCTGCATGGTATTCTTTTCGCATGATATCGAACGAAAGCATAGGCCGATCGGGCGAATATCTTGTCGCTCATGTGCTGGAAACGCATGACATCCGCGTCTCGTACGTCAACATCGCAGGCCACGATCTGTGGTGTAGGACGCCGACTGGTCGCTTAGTCAGCGTCCAGGTGAAGACATCCGGCAGGGCGATCGCCCATCATTCCAATGCCATTTACGACTTCGACTGTCGCAATCAGACATGGCAACCGAACATCTATGCTTTCGTCGCATTGGACATGAATGCGTTCCTCTGCGAGGCTACGATCGGCCGGCGTCGGAGGATCAGGCCCGATGCCTTCACGACCGAAGCGATGCACGCCTCGATCGCGAAGTTCTTTTACTAGCCGAGCAGCTTGGACAGCGTTTGAGGCCCGGCGATGCCGTCAGGCGTCAAGCCTTGGTCTTTTTGCCACGCCCGGAGGGCTTTTTCTGTGGCTGGTCCAAAGGCTCCGTCGTCAGCGAGTCCAAGAGCGCGCTGGAGAGCGGCGACTTCTGCACCACGGCTTCCAACGCGGAGGACTTCAGATCCTCGACCTTGTCCTCGATCTTGTCCTCGATCTTGTCCAGAACTTTCCCCGCTACCGCCTCGACGATCATCCCCTGGGGCGTCTTCCCCATCAAGGACCGCAAGAGCCTCATCATAACGCTTTCTCCTGTCTGCGAGGCCGATGTCGCCTCCGTTGATGATCTTCGTGACCTTGGCGACATCGCCCGTGTCGGCCACCTCGTTCAGCCCGCGAGACTGCCAGAACCAGAGCGCAGAAACCAGTGCGCCCTCTTTCGTCTCCAGGTACTCGGCGACCTCTTCGGCGGTCTTGCCGATCGCCTTGCCGAATGTCGTGTAGTTCGACCGGCCCGTGACCTGCTTGAGGCCACGACCGCGGAAGCGCCAACCGTCGCCCTCCTGCGTGTTCCCAAGGGCGCCGTTGGCCGATCTGTTCTTGTCCATGTAGACGTAGTTGGCGATTTTCTCCGGGTTCTTGGCGTACTCGGCGGCGTTCTGCTTGCCCGGGCCGAAGTAGCGTGGGAAGACGCGGAGCAAGGTCTCTTCCTTGTAGTTCAGGTTTTCCTCGAGCAGCCGGAAGTCACCGCTCTCATGGGCGCACTGGCTGATGAAAGAGGCGATCCGGCGAGGCGATGTGATGCCATACTTGGGCAGCATCTCGTTCAGAACCTTGCACCAGTCCGCGACCTCCTTGTTGGTCGGAATCATCTTGGCAAGCTGTGCCTCACTGAGCAGCGTCATCAGGCTTCCCCTTGTCTGCGCCGCGACGGCTCGCGAGCATGATGCCCGACAGAGTCCCGGTCAGGAACGTGGCGATCGGCTGGATCAGTTCGAAGAATTTCTCATCATTCGGCGCGCTGCCGTTCATCGGCTGCGTGACGAAGATCAATGAGTAGAGCACGGCGAAGATCGTGCCTGTCAGCGTCACGGCCAAGCAGATGCCGACGAAGAAGCGCAGCTTCGCCTCGAGCGTGTCGGCGTATTCGTCAACCTTCATTGGGGCCTCCCTTCTGAATCAGGTAGTCGGTGCAAGTGCCGGATGCCTCGCACGCCGGCGGTTGGCATTGAGGATCGCCCCACATGGCCGGATCTTGGCACGGGTAGCGGTAGAAACCATCGCCGGCCTGCGTGAACAGGTAGGCGAACGTCAGCGAGCCGATCAACAGAATGAGAAACGGCCCGTAAGTTACTACGTTCCAAGCGGTTCGAATCATGCGGCCCATCAGTAGCCCTCCCTGTTTGCATAGTAGAGGAAGATGATAAGTCCGATCATGCCACCAATCGAAGAGACCATCAGGAAGATCAAGAGCGCGCTGATGATGGTCTCCTTGATCTCGGCCTTGCGGTGCTCATGCGCCTGCCTGCGCTTGCGGATGTCACCCTCCATCCGCAGAAACTCTTCCCACCCGCTTTGCCCGTATGAGAACTGGATGTAGGTCCGAAGTTCGTTGCGCTGGGCCTCGATCTTCTTCTTGGCGGCGAAGACTTCCATCGCCTCGGCCTGAGCGTTGCCGGTCATAGCCTTGTACCACGGCGGGTCTTCTGCCTTCCGCTCGAAGTATTCGAGATCCGAGATCGCGCTGGCCCACTGCGACAATTGGCCGCCCATGTCCTGCAATTCGCGACCGAACTCGATGCCCTTCTTGATCGCGTTGTAGGCGCTACTCGCGAGGGCTATGGCACTGACTGGATCGAGCATCGCATCATTTCCGCAGAGCCTGCTCGATCGAGTCCAACTTGGACATCACCGTCTTCAAGGTTTCCCGCAGTTCCTTGAATTCTCGGTCGTGGCTATTCTTCTGCTCGGTCATCGTTGCGCGGATGACGGCGATCTCTGTCTCGTGCCGCTGCTGGCGGTTGAACATGAAGATCACGAAGCCGGTTACCGGCGCGACGATCCACTGCATGATGGTGTCGATCATGTCCATCTCGCCCCTCACGCAATGTCGTCGGTGATTTCGACGCGGATGTAGCCGTTGTTCGGGAACGTCTCGATCGTATTGTCGGCATACCTGACCTCGAACTCTGCCGCATAGCTGCCGATCGTGTTCGTGTCTGCCGCGATCCAGTTGTACTGCACGATGCCAGACGCCGCATTGACGACAGTTGCTGCCGCATCAACCTTTGTTTGGGTCGCTCCTAATGCCCGCATGTGGAAGCTGACCGTCGCTCCAGTCAGGTCAATCGCGTTGCCGTTCCCGTTCTCCAGGGTGGCCCTGATCGACGGGGCGGTGTCATTCTGTTTCATAAAGAAGGCCATCACGCCGCCTCGTTGTTCGCGTTGGAAACTATAGCAGCATTCTCACCAGCAGGCGAGAGCGCAGCATCGTTCGACCCCATCAAAGCGAGCGCAGCACCATTGCCGTCCGCAAAGGAGAGCATCACATCATTGGCGCCTGACAGATCTAGGGCGGCTCCATTCGGCCCAGGCAGTGAGAGCGCCGCATCATTGGCCTTCCTCGTCGATAGTGTGATCGTAGAGGTGTTGCTCACATACTCAAAGCGCCGACCTCTCTGCGTTGTGAGCATCACCACTTGTCCGCTAACCACGAAATTACCTTGCGTCGTGATGCGGATGAATCGACCGAGACTGGAATTTTGCCCCGCTACCGTAAAGATGCCGACATTGGCGGGGAGACTGATAGACGGGATCAGGTTGGCTGTCTCGCGCGTCAGGCTAAAGCTACCGCGCGTGGCGATAAGACTGCGGCCTCGGAGCAAAATAGCATCCTGACCAGAAGCAGTGAAGTTCCCAGCGAGGGCATTGATGTAGCGGCGTACTTTGAGCGAGGCAGTCTCTGTAAGCGCAGAGAAAGACCGCGTTTCTGCATGCAGACGACGGGTCAGGTCAAAATTGTTGTCATGGCCCGTGAGCGTGAAGGCGCCTTGGTCGGCGAACATCTTGTAGCCGCGAGAAGAGCCAGCCGCCTGCCCAGTGAGAGTGAAGCTGCCAGTTCCGACTCCGAGCACGGTATCAATGTCGACGTTCTGCAAGGTGAGCGCAAAGGCGCCAACTCCAGCCGCAAGCGCATAGTCGCGATCAAGCGTGGCATCTTGGCCGGCCACCGCGAACATCGCCTCGTCCACAGGCATCCTGTAGCTGCGGAGAAAGCTTGTGGCCTGCCCCGTCAGCGCGAAGTTGCCTGAGCCGACGCTTAGAACCGTGTCGATGTCGACGTTCTGGAAAGTCAGCGCGAAGCTGCCAACGCTAGCTTGCAGACCGTAACCGCGACGGTAATCAGCATCCTGACCAGTAAACGCGAAGGCGCCGGAAGCGGCCTCGATGAGCCTCGTACGACGCACGGAAGCATCTTGCCCAGCTAGCAGGAAGGCTCCTGTGCCGTGAGAGATTGCGGTGTTCGTTTTAAGGGCTTGCCCACTGAAAGAGAACGCCCCGGTTGCCGCCGTCATGCGGAACTTGAATGCTGCTGCCTGCCCATTGAGCGCAAAACTGCCCTGATCGGCAGGGATAGCGTACAGTTTGCTGATCGATGCAGCTTGGCCTGAAAGATTGAAACTGCCAGTCTCGGCGGTCTTGCTGACCTGATTGCTGATCGCTTCCGTCGTGACGATCCAGCTTCCTTCTTGCACCTCGATCTTGCCGGAAAACAAAAGGACGGAATCTTGCCCAGAATATGTGAAGATGCCGGTCTCCGCTGGTGTCAAAACAGCGAATTCGGCGCCTTGCCCAGCCAAAGCGAAGCTGCCTTGGCCCGACGAAATGCTGACTATAGTGCTGAGAGCCTGTCCAGAGACCGCAAAACTGCCTGCGTCCGCGATCAGGCTGTAAGATGCGACGGATACTTCGTCAGCGAGCGGAGATGAGGCGAGTGGGGCAAAGCCGAGCATGTCCGATCCTCATCTGCCGCCTAGCGAACGCATGATAGCCGAAGATCAGGAGAACTCCAACCATCCAGTCATTATGTACTTGGTTCCGCTGAGAGGGGGGTTGCCTCGGTGCGCCCAGGGGAAGTTTGGCGGGAACACGACAAGCCGGCCCTTTTTAGGGGACACTCGTTTGTGGAAGTACAGGAACTCCGTCTCGCCGCCTTCCTGCACGTCGTTGAGATAGAGGATGTAGACCCCGATTCTGCCTGACTGAAGTTTTCCTGCGTCCTCACTATGCCACACATGATACCCTCCTCCAGGTTGTGTCTTCTGAATCTTGTAAGTGTAGACAGTGTGCTGATCGTAGCCAGAAAGCACGCTGTAGGTTCTGAGATAATCAGCATAGCAGACGTTCCAGAACGTATCATTGAACTCGCCCAAGAACCCGCTGATATTGGGGTGCGCGAAGGAGATGGCGACCGAATCAGTCGGATTCATATTGCAAGAATTGTCTTTCTTGACGCTCTCCTGCTCCTGCCTGCCATATGTCCGATTAATCTTTTGCGACCATTCGAAATACTCAATCAAAGTATCGCAGAATTCAGGAGAGAAAGCATCGTCATAGACGCCGATGAAGTTTTCGTACTGCGTCGAGATGGTCATCTGAACTTAGGCCCCGCTATCCAAGCTACAAGAGAATGCCGCACGCCATTAGTTACAGGCGTAACCCGATGCAGCATAAAACTCGGGAACACCGCCGCCAAGCCGCATTTTTTAATGACTCGAACAGGGTCTCTTGATGACAGAATTTCTAGTTCGCCACCATCATAACTGTCAGGATCACTCAACTGAATGACGATTGACAACTTCCTAGGCGCGATGTCGTTTGGCCCAGCGTCTTGGTGCCAATCATAGTGCCCCTTTTCACTAGCGTAATATGTCGTGAATTGGATCGACTCGCAAAGGCCGTGGATGTCGAAACCATAGAACTGCCCGTTGATATTCCCGACGATGTGCGCGATCCTGTCGAACATCCATTCAGTCTGTTGGCTGTATTCAAGCCAAGCGACTTTGGAAGAACGGTAGTCCTCTACTACCTGATTGTCTCCAATGTGCGCTTCTGACTCCCCGGCAGCGGCAGCTAACTTCTTGATGGCCTCGATCTCGTCGGGCGATACGGCGTCTCCCCAAGTCGTAAATGGGTGATTCCCGTGTCCATGCGACGGCGTGGGTTTGAAGATGTAATGCGTCACTGACGGTTCCAGTTCACTACAATTTGTCCTGATGTGGCGACCGACACAGGATATGCCGTTCGCATGATGATTGATTTGTTCGCGTTCGTGGTGTTCGCGGCAGAGCCTGGTTGACCAGCACCGCCTGATGTAGCACCTGTCCCAGCGGCACCAGTGTTGCCCGGATTGCCATTGGTGCCAGCACTGCCTGGGTTGCCAGCACCGCCTGGGTTGCCAATCGTTCCGGCATTCCCATTAGCCCCTCCCGTGCCAGCATTCCCAGGGTTGCCAGGTGAGGCTGCCGGGTTGGAGGAACTATTGCCCCCAGCCGATCCAGCACCGCCATTCCCGCCGCCTGATACGCCAGTCCCGGGCGTACCAGTATTGCCAGGGCCTGCTGGGTCGCCTGATGCTACAAAACCAGGAGGAGTTGTGGCAAATACGATTGAACCTCCACCTCTACCACCACCGCCGCCACCACCAGTGCCTGGGTTGCCACCTGTGCCAGGGTTACCCGGATTGCCTGTTCCACCCGCAGTCCCTCCCGTCCCTGCTGCACCGTTATTGCCTGGATTGCCAGCATTACCTGGGCTACCAGAGTTCCCAGCGGCTCCAGCATTACCCCTTGTGCCGCCAGCACCTCCAGGGAAATTCAAAGAGAAGATAGAAGAAGAGGTACCGACATTCCCATTGGCTCCAATGTTCCCAGCACTCCCAGCAGTCCCTGGGTTCCCGGCCCCTCCAAGGGTTCTACCAGTGCCTGAGTTACCAGATGTGCCTGCCGATCCAGTGCCGCCAGCGCCACCTGGGTTTCCTGGGTTACCAGAGCCACCAGCGCCTCCTGCGCCTCCCCCGGCACCGCCATATCTTGTGGTTGTAAGCCTAGTCCCAGAAGGAGCATTGCTCTGGATGGAATAGGTACGGCTTAATGTTGACCCTCCCGGCCCTCCACGAGGGATACCTCCTGCGCCCCCCGGACCAGATGGCGTCGTACCAGCCGAGTCAGGATTGACTGCAATGTTTACCGTTGTCGTATTGTTCGTAGATCCTCCTGCCCCACCAGGGCCAGCGGTGCCGCCAGTGCCAGCATTGCCCCGCGCGCCAGCCGCGCCAGCATTACCAGCATTGCCAGGGTTGCCAGGGTTCCCTGCTAGTCCTCTCGCACCGCCAGTTCCGCCGCTGCCATTATTCCCTGGGTTCCCAGGGTTGCCAGAATTACCAGGGGCGCCCTTACCAGCAATTGATACTGACTGCACGCCGAACGGAGACGTGAAAGTTCCGCTTGAGTTGAAGGTCGCAGATCCTGCTGGGACAATGGTCCTTCGCAGAAGGCTAGAGACAGCGATGGGCATGGTTTACCCCTCAAAGTTAGCCAGTGCAGCCCAATCGATCGCCTTGATCGCGTCAACGCCGTAGACGAGAACAGTTTCACGCGGCGGGACATCCTTGAAGTCGAATGCCTTGTCGTAGGTCACGAAAGGGAAAGAGGTCACGTTGGCTGCATACGGGGTATTCGCAAACGTCTCATTTGCCCAATTGATGCAGATTTCATGCTGCTCAGGGTCTGCGTAGTGCAGATGTGAGAACTCAATACCGCTGGCCTTCATGTGCTGGAATGCTTCAAAGGACTCGAGCGCCGATGAATTGAAGCCGGTGTAGAGATAGAAGCTGACGTTTGCTCGGTGTGCCATCGTGCTCTCCTTTCTTACGAGACATTTGCCATTGCAAAAGTGCCGAACCAGTTAGAACCGGCGTCGACGGTGAAGAATGTCAGGACATCAATGTCAGATGCCCCGGTAGAAAGTGTTGGCGTCTGACCTTCGGTATACTTGGCATTTGTGAACGTAGCGGTCCTGTTCCCGTTACCGTCCTGCCGCAGAACAATCACCACTGGCCTTGAATAGCCCGAAGCAGGAGGGTTCGTGAAGGTGAACGTCACGTTGTTGCCAAGCGTGATGTCGAAGATGTTCGAGAGACTCGTGTCGATGTTGTAGGTCGATGCCGAAACAGTGCCGACCGTCGTGATCGTCTCCCGATACGCTTCAAGCGTGGAATTGTCTATCGTCGCCGTCACGCTGCCGCCAGAGATCGACACATTGGATGCGTCCTGCGTGGCGATCGTGCCTAAGCCAAGATTTGTGCGAGCCGTCGATGCGCTCAACAGATCACTCAGGTTGTTGCTCGGCTGAACTATGTCACCGCCTGCCGCAGTGGCGAAGACAGTGGCTGCGCCGCTGAGATTGATTGCCGCCCCAGATGCAGAACTCTCGCTCGGTGTCCGAGAAAGCGTAGTGCCAGACGCCGTGTAGACGCCTGCGCCGATTTCCCAGTTCGATCCGTCCTCGATGACGTAGCGAACTGTTTGCCCATCAGTGACGCCCGCAGCCGCGAAGGATTGGTATCCTGTCACCGCAGAGCCGAGCGTAATCGTGCCTGTGCCTGTGGTAGCCGTCGCCATCTTGGCGCGGTTGACGAGCGTCACCATGTCTTGTCACCTCAAGCGATCTGAAGAACGCCGTTCGCCGCCGAGAAGTCGACCGTGAGGCTGTCGCCATCGTTCAGCGTGAGGGACGAGCCGTAGTCGTAGTAGCCGATCAGAGGGTCGGCCGGCGTCGTCACCGTGTCGTTGTAGATGTAGACGTAGCGGAACGGGCCAGTCGTGCCGCCGGTCGAGGTGAGCGTGATGTCGGCCAGCACCAGCTTGTAGGTGCCGCCGGTCTGCGTCGACGAGGTCGTCGTGACGTTGCGGTTCGAGAGGTTCGTGTAGGTGATCTGAGTCACGTTCGCCAGGACGCCGTTGTTGTCCGAAGTCGGGTTGCTCGACTCCGAACCGGGAGCGGTGTTCGAAAGGGCGATGACGATCTGATCGCTCTCGAGGTCCATGTTGTGGACCGCATTCTTCACGAAGTCGTTGACCTTGTTGAAGGTAGCCATCGAAGGAGTCTCCTGTAGAGGATGCGCGCGTGCGGCATCTTAGCATCATTCATGCAGGCGGACTAGGCCATTGCGGGTTGCGGGGGTCGGATGTGTTGGCCGGGATATCGCGCAGCGCCTGACGGTAGGCGGCCCATGCAGTGCGGTCCACGGGGGCGTCCATAGTTTGCGTCCAGTCGCAGGCAGAAAGCCGTCGGTTGCGCTCACGGCGCAATTCAGGCCACGCCTCTTCGATTTCTGTTGCATCGATCTCAGACTGCGTGAAAACGACCACCTGGTCATGTTCCCAGCGACTGAAGCGATCATGCGTGCCTTCGGCACAATGGCCGCCGACAGGTATCATCGCAGGGTCGAGATCGCCGGAAGTGGTGAATGTTCCTGACCATGAGCCATCAGCGTTGTATATGGTGAACTGCATCTTAAGCCTCCATTACGAGGGCTGCGACCACACCATCAACTGTGGCACTCCCGCTGGTGTTGTTTATATGCTTAACGGTGAAACCAATTGTGCCAGAAGTGCTTGTTGATGTCGCGGTCGAAACAAAAGTAGCTGGGCTTGCGTTATATGACCCACCCTCGAAAATCCATGCAATTGCACTCGTTGAGTAGTCGAGCGTCACATTGGTTCCTGTCGCTGTGACTTCTAGCCTTGGACTTTCGCCGCTTGAATACCCCCGAATCTGCGTCACAACCATCATCTTGGAGCCGCTTTTAACCCCGCTGAACGAAACTGTGTAAGTTGATGTGGCATTTCTTGCTATGGTTCCCGTGATGGAGGTCGAGTTCGCCACCGCAAGACCTGGCAAGCGATCCGCTGAGATCGTGCCAGCCGTGATATCTCCCGCGTTCAATGTTCCGCGAATGGTGGCGCTCTGGAACTCGGCAGTGCCGGTGTCGCGCGTAATTTTCCAGCCAGAGGTTCCGGCGACATAGTTGTCTGACTGGATCGTCCCGCTGATCTTGGCGCTCGTGATTGCAGCGTTCTGGATCTTCGCATTCGTGATGAGTGCATCACCGATCTGCGCGCTCGTCGTGATGATCCCGCTGGTCGCAAGCAGGCCGCCTGTGATGGTGTTGGCGACAATCTTGTTGCCCGTGATGGTAGCCGCAGCGATCTCTGCGGCGGTAACCGCGTTTGCCGCGATCTTCGGCGTGGTGATAGCATCCGTCGCGATCTTGGTCTCGGTAATCGAGCCAGCAGCGACATCGGCGATCACAAGCGTCCAGGCTGCTCCTGTCCACTGATAAAGCTTCCCGTCGGTGCGGTTGTAAATCTTTTCGCCGACGAACGCGCCAGAGCCAGGCAGACTGGTGACATCGCGGATGGCATAGAGGCCCTGCGCGGTGAACAAGCTGTAGATGCCGTTGGCGAAGTCTGCGTCATCCAAGTAGGTGGTCGTGGCGCTTACGCCGGCAGTGAACGCAGACTTGTTGCCGCTGAAGTCGACGGATTTCAGCCAGTAGTAGCGCGTGACGCTCAGGCCGAGATTGTTGCGGATGAAGTTCGACCCAGCCGAGATGCCGACCAACGTCGATGTCGCATAGTTGTCGACAGTGTTTTCATAGACCTCAACGTGACTGAAATCAGAGTCAGCCGGATTCGTCCATTTGATCTCGATATAGCCGAACTGCCCGTTCGCCGTGATCGCTGTCGGCAATCCTGGGGCAGTCGTGTCACCGCCGCCGGTAAAGGTGACGCTGGTCCAGCCGCCGCGTACGCCTGCAATGGTGACGGCCCGGACGCGAAAGATGTATTGGATCCCATCGATGAGCGGCGAAATCTCGATGTCGCTCTCGTCTGTGGTCGTCGCCGCATAGCTGCTATCTGCAACTGGCCTCCACTCGACATCGTAGTAGTCGACGAACTTGTTCGACACGTCATCCCAATTCAGGATGACAGAGTTGATGAACGTGCCGTCACCTTGTGTGCGCCCACCGCCAGATGCGGTAAGATTGGTCACTGTCAGCCCGGATGACGGATCAGGCAGGTTCGAATTGTTGCCGGTGATCGCGCTCTCTTCAGCCGTCCACGAGAATGCCGCAGAACTGGTCTCCCGCAGCGTCATCGTGACGCGTAGATCGCCAGCTTCCCCATTGGCGCCGAATGTCCATGAGACGACCTCGAACTCTTTCGCTGACCAGCCATAGCGATCGATCGTGAGCGCCACGATGTCGCCGACCTGCAACTCCAACGCAGCCATGCCGAAGTCGGCAGTGAAGGTGAGTTGCTCTCGGTTGCGGAAGAGCATCTGCTTCGCCAGCCGCTGCACAGTCGGCGACGAGGTTGTCAGCGGGAACTCGATGTCGACCGGGCTTTCGACTCCATCGTCCTCGGCGATGAATGCGGCAGAGCGAAGTTCAGGGTACTCGGCAGCGATCCACCGCTGGCCGGCATCGTTGAATGTCCCGCGAACGATGTTGAAGTTGTCGCGCATCGGCACGCGGGTCTGCGTGCTGATCTCCGACACGATGTCGTCGAGGGTCAACGTCTTGACCGGCGCGGTGTAGTATCCGGGCTTCAGCTTCCAACTGCCGCCACCCCACCAGAGCGACCCGCCGCAGGCTGTGACCATCTGTTGCAGGGCATCTTGAATGCTCTGATCTGCGGAGATCACGCCGTTGATCGTGTATCTCTTTTCCGTACCGCCGCCCGATAGGCTGACGTTCTCATCGCACACGTTGGCCGCCGCCGAGAAGCTGGTGTTGTCGATCGCGCTGTCCCCGAGGCCACGGGCGTCGACCAGATAGTCACGGATGCAGAGAGCAGCGTTGGCGGAAAATGCCGTCGTGCTGGTGCGCGGATCGAAGACCTTCTTCCCCTGCACAACGGCCGAGAACAGCGGGATGCCGTTTGTGAACACATCCTGATCGTACTCGAGCCGGATGTAGAGATAGGCGATCCCGCGCCCGCGAAAGTTCGAATTTATCTGCGCGCTCTCGGCTAGCAAGTCTGCATCAGTCGTCTGGGCGGCAGTTCCGAGGTGTTTCTTGACGCGGATCTTGGAGTTCCAGCCACCAGAGGTCACGAACCCGCTACCATCCAGCGTGGCAACCTCGTCGTTGATGTAGATGTCGCCGATGGCGTTGACCTCGTGGCCGGCGAGCACGATGATCATGTGCAAGTACTGGTTCGTCGTGCCAGTCGCCTCGAGGTAGGTGATGGTGCCACCCTTGCGAACCGTGCCGTAGACATAGTTCTGCGGGTCTGTCGCGCCCCGCGTGTTCGTCAGCAACCCGCGCATCTGACCGAAGCTGGGCTTCGGCGCCAGTGCCCGCAGAAGGGCCACCGTCACGATCGTGTAGGCGACATAGCCGAGGACAGTCGCAACCATCCCCGTGATGCCGACCTTGGCGAGCAGCGCGACAAATACCTGGGGCATTAGACCCAACTCCCTGCGACATGGTCGATGTCTAGGTATACCACGCCCGCAG
>Ga0209985_10003987_pt1 | contig 12169 bp, 11 predicted proteins | sample NOAtaG_FD_187305 | JGI IMG/M metagenome (GOLD analysis project Ga0209985, IMG submission 187305) | Freshwater lake microbial communities from Lake Erie, under a cyanobacterial bloom - NOAA_Erie_Diel6S_1000h metaG (SPAdes) (version 2) | ecosystem: Environmental > Aquatic > Freshwater > Lake ...
CCAGCGCTTCCTGCAGATCATGAAGGCGAAGGAGATCCTGCAGTGCCAGCACTGCATGCGCTTCCTCTACCACCCGGAGCTGCTGAAAGACTGACAGCGGAGCGAGCGGCGCGCCGCCAGTCTTCGGGTCCGCTGAGGGAGCCAAGAATCCAGGGACGAGACAGGAGCGGTCCAACCCTCTCCTTCCTGCTTTCCTGAAAACGGCTCGGCGGATACGCGCGCAGCGAGCGGCGCGCCAAGCGTCTGAGGGTCCTCTGAGGAAGCCAAGAGTCCAGGAAGGAGACAGGAGCGGTCCAACCCTCTCCTTTCTGAGGTCCTGGGCCTCGCTCGGGCTCAGCTGGCGGGCTTGGTCGCGCCCGCGCGCTCGAGGACCGGCTGCAGCTCGCCCGACTGGTACATGTCGGTGACGATGTCGCAGCCGCCGACGAAGCGGCCATCGACGTAGAGCTGCGGGAACGTCGGCCAGTTCGCGTACTCCTTCATTCCTTGCCGGAGGTCGGGCTCGGCGAGGATGTTCACCGTGGCGAACTCGGCGCCGGTGCGCTTGAGGACCTCGACGACCTGGGCGGAGAAGCCGCACTGGGGAAAGCTCTTGGTGCCCTTCATGAAGAGCAGGACCTTGTTCTTCTCGAGCAGGTCGGTGATGCGGGTGCGGAGCGCGTCGTCCATGGCTTGCCTCGTCAGCGGGCCGCGAAGGCCTCGGGGGTGTAGGTCTTGAGGGCGAGCGCGTGCACGGGGCCGTGCATGAGCTCGCCGAGCGCGCGGTAGACGGCCTGGTGCTGCTCGACCCGCGACATCGTCGCGAACGCCGGCGAGACCACGACCGCCTGGAAGTGATCCTTGCCGCCGGTGAGGTCCTCGATGGCGAGGTGGGTGATGCCGGGGACGCCGGCGCGGATGCGCGCTTCGAGGACGGGGATCTCGACCATGACCGGCCGGTGTCCTGAGACGCCGCGGCGCGCCTGTCAACGGCGTCAGGCGAGGCGTCGCCGCTCGCGCCACGCCCGCGGCGCATCGATGCCGAAGCGGGCCAGCCCCGGCGCGGTCGCGCCCTCCATCGTGGCGTAGAAGACCTCGCGCGCCTCGGCAGGATCCTCGTGACCGAGGCGGAGCAAGCCCTCGGGCAGGCGCGGGAACGGCGGCTTGGGCGCGAGCTCCTCCTCGATCACGGCGAAGGCGTGCACGAGGTAGCGCTCGAGCGAGGCGAGCCGCTCGGGGTGGGCCTCGAGCCAGGGCCGCTCGATCATCAGGTAGTAGAAGCCGAACTGCGCGTGCAGCACCTCGTCGGCGAGCAGGCGCCGGAGCTGGTGCCGGAAGTACGGGTGCTCGGTGCGCTCGAGCACCGCGGCGAAGCGGGCGCACGCGACGAGTTCGGAGAGCGTGGTCGTGTAGAGGACGTTCCGCAGGACGCGCTCCTCGATCGGCACGCCGCGGTGCTCGGCGAGGGGCTGCACCGCGAGATCGGTCTCCTTCTCGGCGACCCCGCCGAGGGCCACGACGACCTCCCCGCAGGTGCCGGTGTGCCGCAGCTCGTCGAGGGCCATGCGCATCATCACCGCCTGCGCGTCGAGCGGTGCGTTGCGCGCGATCAGCTGCTGGGCGAGCTGCGAGAAGACGGTGCTGGAGCGGTGCTCGACGACCATGCGGCCGAGCCACTGCTCGCGCACCGCGTGCAGGTGCGCCGGGTCGATGGCCATGAGGTCGAGCGGCGGCGGCGCCGGCTCGACGCGCTGCAGGCCGGCCTCGAGGAGCGCGCGCTCGGCCGCGAGCGGCGTGTCCGAGAGGGCCGCGCGGAGCACGCCGCGGGACGGCTCGGTCACGCCCAGGCCGGAAGGTCCGGCGGCGCGAGCGGGCCGACCACCGGGCAGCAGAACGGGAGCCCGAGGTCGCTGCAGGCGGGCACGCCGGCGTCGCCGACGCCGAAGCCGCAGTCGCAGCTCGCGCAGGGATCGCCGCTGCCGGTGTCGTTCGCGGTCGGCGCGTCGGCCACGAGCGGCGCGTCCTCGGCCCCGGCGTCCTCGGCCCCGGCGTCGTCACCCGGCGCGGGCGCATCGGAGGTGGGCGCATCGGCGAGCAGGGGGGCGTCGTTCTCGACGGGCGCATCGGCGAGGACGGGCGCGTCGGGCGGGCTCGGCGCATCGAGCGGGTCACCAGCGTCGGCGGCCGAGTCGGTGCCAGGGCAGCCCGGGAGCGACGCGAGACCGGAGCAGAGCGCGAGCGCGCGGGCGAAGCGGAGGTAGCGGGGCGTGTGCATGGATCTTCCTCGGAGCAAGACGAAGCGGAGGCGGGAAGTGTGACGCGGCCGGGCGCGCTGCGACAGCCCCGTCACTCGTGGCGCACGCCGTCGGCGGGCAAGAGGCGCGCCGCCCACCAGCTCGGCACCAGCGTCGCGATGATCGAGATCACGAGCGCCGTCAGGACGGTCGCGCCGAACTCCGCCGCGCTCGTGCGCACGGGCAGGTGGTCGATGAGGTACACGTGGGGGTCGAGCGGGAAGCGGTAGGCCTCGAGCCAGAAGCACGCGCCGCCGCCGAGGAGCAGGCCGATCAGCGTGCCGAGCACGCCGATCGCGAGCCCCTGCAACACGAAGACGAGCAGCACCTCGCCGTCCCGCGCGCCCATCGCCTTGAGGATGGCGATCTCCCGCTTCCGCTCGAGGACGATCATGATCAGCGTGGCGATCACGTTGAACGCCGCGACCACGACGATCGAGGCGATGACGAGGCTCAGCATGATCTTCTGGATGGCGAGCGCCTCGAAGAGGTTGTGGTTCAGCTCTTCCCAGTCGGTCGTCGAGTAGGGGCCGCCGCCCAGCACCCGGTCGAGCCGGCGCGCCACGGTGGGCGCGAGCGTCAGGTCGTGCAGGCGGATCTCCACGCCGTCGACCGAGTCGCCGCGCTCGAAGAAGGCCTCGACCTCGTAGAGGTCGGCGAAGACGAGGTGGGTGTCGTACTCGTCGAAGCCGGCGCGGAAGATGCCGATGACGCGGAACTCGCGGGAGCGCGGCGTACGGGGCGACGTGCGGAAGAACGACGTGTCGAGCCCCGCGAGCGGCGAGATGACCCGAACGCGGTCACCGACCCCGACCTGGAGCCGCGCGGCGAGCGCGTGACCGACCACGATGCCGGGCAGGGACGCGACCGGGACCTCGTGCACCTCGCCCTCGTGGAAGAGCGGGTCGTCGCCCGGGGCGGCCTCGGTCTCGCCGCTGAGGCCGAGCGCGGCGAGCGCCGCGGCAGCCTCCTCGGGCGTCGGCACGTCGACCTCGGGGAGCGCGACCGGGGCGTCGTCCTCGACCACGGGCGTGGGCGCCGGCGTCGGCGCAGGCTCGCCGCGGTAGCGCGCGTCGATGGCGCGGAGGTAGGCGTCGAGATCTTCCTCTCCGGGCGCGAGCGGCTCGTCCTCCTCGCCGGTGCGCTCGGGCGGTCGGGCGCCGGGCAGCCGCAGCCCGTCGAGCGATCCCTCGACGAGCTGCGAGGGCAGGTCGAGCACGCCGGTCATGCGCTCGGGATCGACGCCCTTCACCAGCACCCCGCCGATGCGATCGCCGTGCACGAGCATCATCTCGTGGATGAGGAAGGGCGAGGCGCCGGCGACCTCGGGCATGTCGAGGGCGCGGGCGACGACGTCGCCGTACTCCTCGAAGTCGCCGCCGTACTTCATCACGAGCACGTGGGCGTTCACCCCGACGACCCGGTCGCGGAACTCCTGCTCGAAGCCGGCGGCGATGGACATCACCGCGAGCAGCGCCGCGACGCCGAGCGCGACACCGCTCACCGCCACCACCCCGATGATCCGCACCGTGCGCGACTTCTTGGCGCGCAGATAGCGTTGGCCGATGAGCAGCGGCCAGTAGGACGAGAGCGGGACCACGGGCCGGCGGGTGTGTCATGCCCCGGCAGCGAGGCAATCCTCGCCCATCAGCGGCGGCGGGCGAGCACGAGCGCGGCGAGGAGCACGCCGAGCGCAGGGGCGAGCGAGGGCCGGCCGCCGGCGGTGCAGCCGCCCGCGCTCGGGCGCTCGCACAGGGTCTCGGCGCCGCGCCGCACGCAGGCGGTCCCCGGCGGGCAGGTGTGGCTCGCGTCGCAGAGCTCGGCGCAGCGCCCGCCGCGGCAGACTTCCGAGACGCAGGCCGCATCGCCGCTGCACGCCTCGCCGAGCGCGCCGAGGACCGGCGCACAGACCGTCCGCTCGGTGCCCGGCACGCACGCGCCGCTCTCGCAGTCGGCGCCGTCGTCGCAGAGCCCTCCGCAGAAGCGCCCTTCGCCGCGCGTGCCGCAGCCGCCGACCCGGCAGTCGTCGGAGGTCACGCAGTGCTCGCCGACCTCGCTCCGCGCGCCGCGCAGGCACTCCATGTCCTCGCAGCGGAAGCCCGCTCCGCAGACCCGATCGGTCGTGCAGGAGACGGTGCACGTGCCGTCGCTGCCGCAGCGCTCCGAAGCGCACTCGGCGCCGCTCGCGCACGGCTCGCCGCGCCCTCGCCCGCTCGGCCGGCTCGCCGCCGCGGCGCAGATGCCGCACGCGCCGGCCTCGGCCACGCACACCTCGCCGCTTGGGCAGGTGCCCCCGTCGCCGACGCAGCGGGTGCTGCACACCCCGAAGCCGCAGGCGAGGGTCGCGCAGTCGCGGTCGCGGGTGCATGCGCTGCCGGGCGCACCCGGGCCCCGCTCGGCCCGGACGCAGGTGCCGCCGCAGCCGCCGTTCGACTCGCAGAAATATCCCGTGAGCTCGGTGCGCTCCCCGGTGAAGGGGTGCTCGATGGCCGCGCAGCCGGTGAACGGATCGCGCGCATCGCAGGCGAGGGTGCAGACGCCCTCGACGCAGCGCACCGGCTCGGAGAGCCCCTCGACCTCGAAGGGCGGGGGCGAGAAGGCGCAGTCCGCGTCGGCGCCGCACGCCTCGCCCACCTCGGCGCAGCCGGGATCGATCGTCCCGTCGCAGTCGTCGTCGAGGCCGTTGCACACCTCGGCGCCCCGCTCGACGCACTCTCCACCGTAGCGGAGCGCGAGGTCGATCAGGTCGAGCTGCACGTCGACGCGGTTCCAGTAGTCCGCGTCGGCCGGACACCCGCCCACCATCGTCCCGGCGCGGAACACGCCGAACGAGGCCACGCCGACGACGCGCCGCTCACCGCCCTCTTCGACGAGCAGCGGCCCGCCCGAGTCCCCCTGGCAGATGACCTCGATGCCCTCGAGCAGGACCGGGGTCGTGCGGGTGAGGACGGCGTCGGTCTGGTAGCGCACGCCGGCGCCCGAGGTGCGGGTCGTGCCGTAGCCGATCGCGAGCAGGGTCGAGCCGACGAGATCGTCCGGCGCGGTGCGGCGCACGGGGATCGGCGCGGCGTGGGTGAAGGGCCGGGTCAGGATGAGAAGCGCGACGTCGCTTCCGTTCGCGCCGCCGACCGGATCGAAGCCGGTCGAGATCTCGAGGGGCCCGGGCGTGGTGAGGATGCGCTCGACCGAGTAGCGGCCGCGGATGTCGGAGAAGCCCGGGCCGACCGCGACGGTGAGATCGCCGGGATCGCCCGGGCCGGGTGCGCCCTCGGCGACGACGCAGTGCTTGGCGGTGAGCACCACCCGCGGCGCGATGACGGTGCCGGAGCAGAGCCCCGCGCCGAGGAGGAACACGACCGCGTCGTCGGAGGGCGAAGGCCGCCCATCGACGATGGGCGCCTCGGCCGGTTCGGCCCCGAGCGGCGCACACGCGAGCAGGACGGCGAAGAGGAGGACGGCGAGGCGCTGCATCGGAACAACGTACCCGAAGCAAGGCCCTGCCCCCGAGTCCCTGCGGGTGCGAAGCGTCACGGACGCAGGCCTGCGGCACGCGGCGCTGCGACCTGGACGAGGCGACTCGCGGCCGCGGAACGGGGCGCGGCGCGTTCAGCGGGCGGCGCGGGTGTGCGCGGCGTGGCTCGCGCGCTCGTCGAGCTCGGCCTCGCTGCGGCGCTCGAGCCGCGCGTGCTCCGCGGCCTGCCACCGAGCGCGGTGCTGGGCGAGCGCCTCGACCTCCGCCTGCGCGGCGGCGAGGGCCTCGCGGGCCCGCTCGAGCTCGTCGCGGCGGGCCTCGGCCTCGCGCCGCAGCGACCGCGCGTGCTCCTCGAGGGCGGCGAGGCGGACGGCCCTGCCCTCGACGTAGCGCCGCAGCTGCTGGTGCTCGAAGGCCGCCTGGTCGCCCGCGCCCCGCGCGCGCTCCCCGGCGACCTGCCGTGCGGTCTCGTCCTGGTGGGCCCGGCACGCGTGCTCGGCCTCGGCCTGCTCGGCAGCTGCCCGCTCGGCGCGCTCGATGGCCCGCGAGAGCGCGCGCGCACAAGCGGATTGGGCCTCGGCCCGGAGGGTCGCGGCCGCCTCGAGCGGGTAGCCGGCCGGGCCGCTCACCCGGGGTTCCGCGACGCGTCGAAGCGCGCTTCGACGCGCTCGCCCGCGCCGGCCTCGGGGCCGTAGGTCCCCGCGAGCACGCCCTCGAGAAGGTCGATGCGGAGATCCCGATCGACGTCCTGCCCGTCGAGCGCGCCCGAGAATTCGCCCCGCGCGCGCGCTCGATCGAGCGCGGCCGCGTCGGCGAGCGCGGCCTCGAGGCTCCCCGACGCCATCGCCGCGCAGGCCGCCTCCCGGCAGGCCGCTCCGCACCCCGCGGCGAGGGCGGCGTCGAGCTCGACGAAGGCGCCGAGCGTGGCGCACCCCGCCCCGCCGACGAGCCCTCCTCGATCGCCGAGGCCGAGGGCGCGGGCGCGGGCGTCGAGCACCGCGACGAACGCCGCCCCGAGGGGCAGCGGGACCGAGAGGCGATCGAGCACGAGCACGGCGCGATCCGGGTCGTAGGTCGCGGCGACGAGCGGCGCACCGAGGGGGACGCGAGCGAGGTCCAGGGGGCTCGTTCCCCCCGCGGCGACGAGCCCCTCGGAGCGCAGCACGAGCACGTCGCCCTCGCTCACCTCCAGCTCGGCGTCGAGTTCGAGGGCACCGAGCTCGGCCGCAGCGGCGGCGAGGAGGCCCGCGAGCGCGGCCGAGGGCGCGGCGGCAGCGCGCAGCGCCTCGGCAAGCGGGGCAGGACCGAGGCGCTCGAGGGCGGCGAGCGCCTCGGGGTCGTCGGACAGGGCCACGGAGAGCGCGGCGAGGGCCCGCGCGGCGTCGGCGTCCGCGCCGCCGCTGCGCTCCGACGCGCCCTCCGCCCACTCGGCGAGCAGGGCGGCGCCGCCGGGGTCGAGCGCGAGCGACAGTGTCACGGCGTAGCGGCCGACGAGGGACCGGGGTGCCGGGCGCACCGGCACCTCCACCGCGGTCTCGGTGTCGGCGAGCACACCGACGCCCGCGACGCAGCCCTGCTCGACGCTGCGCTCGCCGACGAGGCCGTGGACGACGACCGCGTAGGTCGGCTCGGTCGGCAGGGCATCGAAGCGGGCCGCAGCGTCCGGGCCTGCGGCCACGTCGCGGCGCCGCGCCGCCTCCGGCGCCTCGCTCGCCCGGGCGCAATCGAGACCATCGAAGAGCCCGACCGACCAGCGCTCGACCGGGGCCCCCTCGTGCCGCGGTCGCACGACGACCCGGCCGAACGACGCCGCCACGTTGACCTCGAGCCACACTGCTGCGGCGAGGGGATGGCTGGCCCGTACCCGGTAGGACGCCGGGCGGTCCCCCGCCATGAGCGCCACCTGCGCCAGACCCGCGGCGTCGGTCGTCGCGACGAGGCCGGTGAGCGAGGACGCGCCCGCGGGGCCGTCGAGGGCGAACGAGACGGGCTGGCCGGCGACGGGGCCGCCCGGTCCAGTGAGCCGCACCTCGAGGGGTGCCGTCGTGCCGAAGGGCAGGCCCACGGGCCCGTCGAGCGTGAACTGGAGGGTGAGCGCTGGGGGTCCCGCGTCGCTGGGCGCGGCGTCGAAGGACAGGGGCTGTCCTTCGCATCCGAGCAGCCAGCAACACACGGCCCCCGCGAGCCACCCGAGCGGGGGCCGGCGAAAGCAACCAAGCATGCCCGAGGATAGCGGGACCGCGTCGCGGAGCCACGCGGGGGGCGGGCGGGCCGCGCCGAGCGGGCAGCGGCGGCCGGTCGCGGACCGGGTCGCCCGCGCCGCATCGCTGCGGCGGGGCCGGGACTCAGCCGCGGGCCGGCTCCTCGGACGGCTCGCCGCAGAACAGGATGGCGCAGTTCTTTCGCTCGGAGGCGCGGATGCGTGCGCAGAGCTCCACCAGGTCATCGTCGACGTCGACCACTGAGCCTTCGGCGGCTTGGCCCGTCGCCTCGTCGTAGCGGCAGCCGTCGAGGGCGACCCAGCGCCCGCGGAATTCGTCACAGCGGCAAAGCTCTGCCCAGCGCAGCCGGGCATGGCTCTCCCGCATCGGTTCTGGGGGCTCCCCGCCTTCTCCCGGTCCGGGTTCTCCGCCCTGCCCGGTGAGGGCGATGCGCGCTCGGTTCGACCAGATCGACAATACGCCCATGTCTGTCTTGCTCTCCGTGCCCTGCCTTCAGGGTGCGCCCTCCGCGGGTGGGGGTCCGCCGGACGGGGCGGGCCGAGGAGGTCGGGTCGGGGGCCGTGAACGGGGCCCGCGAAAGGAAGCGGGCGGATTCTCCCCAACGCGCCCGCCGGATGCAAGCCGATCCAACGCGGTGCGTCACGCCGCGCCCCGGCCCCGTCACCGGCACGCCGCCGGAGCGCCCCTGCGGGCTCACTCGCAGGACACGCCGGGGGCCCCGATCACATCGCGGAGGACGGTCTCGACCGCGAGCTCGAGCTCGACCTGACCGGGCGACCGGGTGAGCGCCCCACGCACCGTGAGGTCGAGGCGGCCGCCGAGCTCGGGCTCGAGCCGGGTGATGTCCACCCGCGCGTCGCCGCCGACGAAACCGCCTGCGCTCGCCTCGCCGAAGCTGTCCCGCTCGACCTCGACGCGCGCCCCCTCGCCAGCCTGAACGCGGGCCGGGACCGGACCGCGCCAGCGCACCTCGACGAAGTAGCGCGGCCGCCGGGGCGAGGAGGCGTCGTCCTCGCCCACCCGGACGATCCGCTCGCAGCCGTCCCAGCGGAGCGTGGCGCCGAGCTCACGGTCGCCGAGATCGTCTTCCTCGGGCTCTCCGACGCTGCGGCCGCTGCCGAGCGGGACGCTTCGCACCGTGCGCAGGCGCACCGCGAGCTCGGTGCGGCCGCCTTCGACCCGCTCGCTGGGCACGAGCGCGGCGAAGGTGCCCGCGAGCGCCCGGCAGGCCGGCCCGTCGGGCACGTCGCTCCGCCCGCAGCGGTCCTCGTCGGGCCCGGGGCGCGCGCGGGTGCCGAGCAGGGCCTCGCAGGCGGCGCGGCGCCCGAGGGGCACGGCGCGGCAGAGCGCGGGCCGCCGGGACGCGAGCGCGACGCAGAAGGGGTCGTGCAGCTCGCCATCGAGGCTGCAGGCCTCGGGCCGGCCCGCTGCGACCGCGACCCGGTCGCGGCACGGGCCGCGGAGCCGGGTGAGCGAGAGCCCGTCGCAGGCCGCGGGATCGCCGCTCTCGCGGGCCGCCTCCATCGCGCAGGCGTCCTCGTAGGCCGAGCTCCAGCCGAGCGCGTCGAGCGCGTCGCGGAGCGGCGCCGGGGTGGACCCGCGGAGCGCCGGCACGCAAGGCCCCTCGGGCAAGGGCTCGTCCACCGCGGGGGGCGCGACGGCAGGTAGGGCCTCCACGGGGGCCGGTGCGGGTGGGGGCGGCGGCTCGCAGGCCAGCGAGAGCGCGAAGAGGCCCGTCGCGGCGCGGCGCATCGGCGGCGCAGGCTACCCGCTCGGCGGGAGCAGCGCGAGGACGCGCTGTCCGGCGGCCGCGCCGCTGTGCTAGGAGCCCGGCATGCGTGGCCGCTCGCCCTCCCCCCACCCGGCCCGAGGACATGGAGCGAAGGGCCCGACAGGGCGCGCGACGTCCGGAGGCAAGGGGCCGAAGGGACCGGCAGGGCGCGCGGCGCAGGGGGGCGCCGGGCCGAAGGGACCGGGACCGCGCGCGGCGTCGAGCGGTGCAGGCCCGCACGGGCGCCCCCCGGCGAAGATCGATCCCCGCGCCGGCACCACCTCGCCGCGGATCCCGATCCCGGCGGGCACGCCGCTCTCCGGCCCCTGGCTCTGGCTCACCCGTCCGGGATCGGAGGGCGATCTGGTCTCCGAACTGCGGCTGGGCCTCGGCGAGCGGGCCCGTGCCTCCTCGCCCGCCCCGGGTCTGGTCCGCTCCGAGCTCGCCGCCACCTTCGAGGATGGCTCGCTCGACGCGACCTTCGCGCGGCACGGCGTGCGCTGGGTCCGCACGCTGCCGGCGGACGCGGCGCAGCTCGCCGCGGCAGTGCGCGGGCTCGCGACGGGCACGATCGCGCTCGACGCGATCGTGGCCGACACCGACGAGGGCAACCGGCTCGCAGGCGCGGCGCTCGCGCTCGAGGACGCGGTCGCCGCGCGGCTCGAGGGCGTCGTGCGGGTTGCTCGGGAGCGGGCCCGCGACGTGGGCGCGACGCTCGTGGACCTGGTCTTTCTCTCGCCCTCCGAGATCGCGCTCGGGGCCGTCGAGCCGTCCCTCGCGCTCACCCTGCACGCCCAGGGGCGCGCGCGCATGAAGGTCGCGGGCGACCGACCGTCGCGGGCCGCGCGCAAGGTCGAGGAGGCGCTCGACTGGCTCGGCCTGTCGCCGGGTCCGGGCGAGGTCTGCGTCGATCTCGGCGCGGCGCCGGGCGGCTGGTCGTGGTCGCTGCTCGGCCGGCGCGCGCGGGTCGTCGCGGTCGACCCGGCCGAGCTCCGGCCCGACGTCGCGCGTCATCCGCGGCTCACCCACGTCAAGGCGAGCGCGTTCACGTACGGCCCCGACGAGCCCATCGACTGGCTCTTCTGTGACATGGCCTGGCGCCCCCGCGAGGCGGCGCAGATGCTCGCGAAGTGGGCGCGCAAGCGCTGGGCGCGGATCCTCGTCGCCAACCTGAAGCTGCCGATGAAGCAGAAGGCGGAGATGGTGCGCGAGCTCCGCGAGATCCTGCATGGCGGCGGCTGGCAGCGCGTCCGCTCGCGTCAGCTGTACCACGACCGCGACGAGATCACGGTCACCGCGCACCGCTGAGCAGGCCCTCAGCGCAGGAGCCGGCCGGAGTAGCGGGTGCCGGAGTCGTCGCGGCCGCTCAGGCGACCGTTCTCCCGGACGGTGAGGTGCACGCCGACGCTCGACGAGGTGCCGACGGTGCGGAGTTCGCAGCGCGGGGGCGACCAGGAGCCGGTGAGGCCCTCGTCCATCGTCTGGCCGACGTAGGCGGCCGAACCGGCGGGGACCTCGGTGACCGTCCAGTGAAAGAAGCCGTCGAGGGTCGTCCCGTTGCGGTTCAGCGTGAGCTGGAAGTCGGCGACGAGTCCGTCGGAGAAGCGGCCGGTGCCCCGGAACACGTGGGCCTCGCCGTCCCCCCACTCGAACGCACGGTCCGCGGGCTCCCCGGCCTCGGCGGGCGCGGGATCGAGCGCCGCCGGTGGAGGCTCGGGCGGCGTCTCGAGCAGCGTCGCGGGCGGCGCGGTGATCGGATGGCCGGCGTCCACGACCGCGAGCGGCATGGCCGCATCGGGGGCCGCGGGTGGGGCGTCCGGCGCGTCGGCAGGGGCCCCCGCGTCGGCCACGGGCGTGGGCGGCGGCGTCGTGCGCCCCTCGAACGTCTGCCAGGCGTGCAGGATCCCGAACGCCGTCCCGGCGGCGCAGGTGAGCGCGAGGAGCAGGCCTCCGGCGACGAGGACGAGCCGGGTCGCGAGCCCGGTGCCACGCGGTGGCTCCTCGGGCGGCGGGCTGACCGAGGGCGCCTGGGGGATCGAGGGCGAGGCGACGACGCCCGGCGCGCTGCCGTGGCCGGCACGCGGGGCGTTCGGATCCGTCGGCGGGCCGCTCGGCGTCGGGTAGGCGCCGAGCGCGACGGTCGCGGCGACCCGCGGCGCCACGGCCCCGGCGAGCGACTCCTGGGTCGCGGCGAGCGCGACGGCGGAACCCGGACCGAACCGATGGGCCATGCCGGGGCCGAGCGCCGCGAGCGCATGGCTGGCAGTGGGAAAACGCTCGCTCGGGGTGCGGGCCACGCACCGCGCGAACCACCCGTCGAAGCCGGGCGGCAGCGGCTCGCGCACCCCGAGCTGGGCGGCTCGAACGGTCGGAGGATCGAGCGGCGCGACGAGCAGCTCGGCGAGGATCGCCGCGACGCCCACCTGATCGT
>Ga0209985_10003988_pt1 | contig 12168 bp, 9 predicted proteins | sample NOAtaG_FD_187305 | JGI IMG/M metagenome (GOLD analysis project Ga0209985, IMG submission 187305) | Freshwater lake microbial communities from Lake Erie, under a cyanobacterial bloom - NOAA_Erie_Diel6S_1000h metaG (SPAdes) (version 2) | ecosystem: Environmental > Aquatic > Freshwater > Lake ...
TGCTGTCCAGTTTCGCGTCAGCAATCCCCGTCACCAGATTGGTGGCACCCGGGCCGCTGGTGCCCATCACCACACCAATCTTCCCGGTGGAACGAGCAATCCCCTGGGCCGCAAAACAGCCGCCCTGCTCGTGACGCGGCAAAATCGTCCGAATTCGCTCACGATGCTCACGCAAGGCCTGATGCAGCGGCATGCTGGCACCACCCGGATAGGCGTAAATCGTCTCGACACCCAGTCGGACCAGCATCTCGACCAGGATCTGAGCACCATTGATTGTCTGAGTTGCATTTTCGACGGTAGTCAACGTCATCACCCTTCCACAACTTCAACGCACAACTGCAAAGTGAATAGCAGGCGGCCACGTGTACGTCTGTTCCGGTGGCCCGGAGCAGGACGTGATCGCTGCGCGGAATGAGCCCCGCAGGGGAAGTCTATTCTGTGGAATGCCGCGGATCGATGAAGAAATCTGCCGGAATGCCCTGAATGCCGGAAAGTCTCAGAAGGGGAATCAGAAAAGAGCGAGCAGTCCAGTTGGGCAGGCTGGGAAAGGCCTGTTCAGGACCTGCTGGTCAACAATCCCCGCCGTGATCGAACGCCGCGGCATCACCAAGTCCGGTTGACTCCGCCGGCCGGCCGGGACTACAAGGGGACACAGGGCCTCCGGAGGCAGGCCCGAATGGAGTCGTTTTCCCGGAATTCTCGTGATTTTCCGCGAATCTGGCTCGAGATCGACGGAGCGATCGGATGCGACATCTGGCGTTAACGGGACTGATGGCAACGCTGCTGGCAGGCTGTGGCGGATCAGACAAAGGCGATGCAGCGGCAAAAACTGCCGGTATCCCGCTGGCGATCGCCTCGGCGAAACAGTCTGAAACTCCGGTGAAAGTCACCAAAAAGCTGGACGAGTATCCGGCGGAGATTCGTGCGCTGCTGCAGCGGGCGAATGCCGCGGTTGTCGCCGGTCGCAACGCTGTGGCAATCGAATCGTTGTGTCAGGCCATCGGTCAGACTCCGGAAGACGCCAGTCTGTTCCGGATGCGGGCGGACGTGTACAAGCTGCAGGGCGAAAACGCGAGTGCTCGCGCGGACTTCAGCACCGCCCTGCGTCTGGCCCCGAACGACCCGGACCTGTGGAATAATCGCGGCTACTTTCTGATGAGTCAGGGGCTGACTGCGGAAGCATTGAGTGATTTCAACCGCGCGATCCAGTTGCAGCCGGCGCATTCCGCGGCGCTGAACAATCGCGGTCTGGTGCATCTGGCCAACCAGAAGATGGAAGATGCTGAGGCTGACTTCACAAAGGCCATTGACGCTGACCAGAAGTTTGTCGATGCGTGGAACAACCGCGCTTTTGCCAGGCTGAAACTGAATCGTCTGGCTCCGGCAATGGACGACATTCGTCAGGCACTGCGGCTGGATGAGCGCTATGCCACGGCGTGGAATAACTGTGGCCTGATTGCGGTGCGTCAGGAGAACTGGGAGGAGGCAGTGCGGGCATTTTCGAGAGCGATTGAGCTGGAGCCGCTGGATTCGCGGTGGCTCGGACATCGCCGCGAAGCGCTGCTGAAACTGGGTCGCTATGAAGAATCTCAGGCGGATGCGGCAAGAGTCTTGTGGCTGGAAGAACTGAAGCGACTGTCAGCGGCGGCCCAGCAGAGTCCGCGTGGTACGGAAGTCTGGCTGCAGCGCGGCTCGCACCTGATGGCCGGCCGCGAATTCGGAGCGGCCGCTCAGGACTTCACTCGCGTCCTGCTGCTGCAGCCCAAAAACGCGGACGCACTGGCAGCCCGGGCACGTGCGTGGGTTGCCATGGGAGATCGTGATCGGGCCATGGCCGACTGCGATTCATGCCTTGCCATCCGCGCAGACAAGGATGCTCTGTCGCTGCGAGGTGATCTGTGGCTGCAGCGTGAGGATCCGGAACGTGCGCTGGCGGACTACGAAGCTGCGGAACGGTTTGATGAGCAGGTCGCGCAGGCTTATGACCAGCGTGCAGCAGCTTACGCAGAGTCCGGAAAGCCGGCGGAGGCCGCAGCAGACCGAACGCGTGCCGCCGGAATTCGCTCGGCACTGGCTGCTCCGGCCGCAGCCACAGCCGCACCGGCCGCAGCAGATCCGTCGTTCAATCCCTGATCCGGCTGTCGGCAGACTGAATCGTGACCGGCGGCAGACTGGCCCTGCCGCGGTGCGCCACGCCAGCACCAGAACACGTCAATGCCCCGTAACCGTACAGCACCGCCATATGGGCGTTGGGCCCAGGCACTGCCATGCTGCCGGCGTCCGGGACACCTGCGGCGGCGGCCGGCACTGCAGGAACGGGTTCTTGCGACGCTTAGCGGGCGTGTTGCCTTGTCGCGTTGGCAAGGCGCCGTTGTGCTCCGGTGCTCTGGTCAGGCGGGTGCGGTTGACCGTGTCCCGTCGCTCTTCCGTGCGGTACGTTCGCACGAACTGAGGATGACTGAGCTTCCAAACATCGTTCACAGTCAATCGCGACTGTGCGTACGGTTCAGGCTGCTGCTCCCGTTCCAGAGACCTGACACTGGCACCACGTGCGCCATGATTCACCCTCCACAACAGGTCGGTTGAAAAACACTCCAAGCGATCAAGTGTGGCGGGCCGGGCAACAATGGTTGTGGTGTGCGGTTACGCTCGCTCCGCAGGCGACCGCAGCTGCAGAGGGATGGTGGAACGGCATGAGCAGGGGCAATTCGGGACATTTTCATTCTGCCTGCCAGTTGGCATCTCTTCCGCTGCCGGTTGCTGCCAGTCCTGCGGGTCTCGTGCAAAGGCACAAAGACGCAAAGTCAGGACAGCAGATTCACTTTGCCAGCAGTGTCCGTAACACCGTTTCGCCATCCCGGGCTGGCCCTGCCGGGAGGTCCAAAGTATGATTCAGGATGGAATGCGGTTGTCCGCAGGCTCTGACTTTTCCTGATCTCCTCCCCGGTCTGCTCATGAGTTCCGCGTCGCGACCGAACACTGCAGCCCCAGGAAACTTCCTGTTCGGAAGTTTCGTGTCGCTGGTTCTGCATCTGCTGCTGCTGCTGCTGGCCAGCCTGCTGCTGAAGGGCTGTCAGCAGGGCAGTCCCGGATCAGCCGGCGGGGAGGCCTTTCGCGAAGTGGGCCTGTTCCTGGTGGATGGTTCCGAGGACGGGCGGGGGGACGTCGGGATGCAGCCTGGTGAAGGCTCGGACGATCAGACACAGCCGGCACCACAGAGCTCCGCAGCGACGAACACCGCTGCCGACCAGACAGCAGCAGCAGACAACCCGGCCGGTCGTGTACCGCAGCAGATTCCGGACACCGGAACCCTGAGCGATCCCGAGCAAACCGGAGCTGAAGATGGCAGCCAGGCGGCGCCGCTGTCCGGCCTGATCGGTCCGGGGGCAGCCATCGCGGGGCGCAGCGGCGGGACAGCCGGGGGCAGTGAATCCCTGATTCAGCCGCTGCAGTCCGGCGGTGCGCGAAAAATCGGCGGGGTGGGAGGCCCCGGCGAAACAACATTCATGAACATCGCAGGAGTAGGCAAGTCGTTTGTTTACGTGATCGACACCAGCAGCAGCATGGACGGTCCGCGACTGCGAACAGCCCGGGCACAGCTCAAAGCCAGCCTGCGCCTGCTGCAGCCCAACCAGCAGTTCGCCGTGATCCTGTACAACGAATATCGGGTGCGACTGAAGCTGCGACGCCAGGCCGAGCAGCCCATGTATTTCGCCACGGATGTGAATAAACAACTGGCTGCCCAGGAAATTGACAGGATCGCCTCAGACAGCGGAACCGATCACCGGCCCGCTCTGCTCGAAGCGCTGGCACTCAAACCGGACGTGGTCTATTTCCTGACGGACGGTGACGAACCCGAACTGAGTCCGGCTGACCTGCGGGACATCGCTCACTACCGCAACGGGGCAACAATTCACGTCATCAAATTCGGGGATGGAACCTTCACCAGCCGGACCCTGAACTGGCTGCAGAAACTGGCCCAGCTGGGTCAGGGGGAATACCGCGAGATCAGGGCCGAAGCCCGGTGATGGTCGCCTGGCAGTGGCAGCCTGGGATCACCCTGCTAGAATGCTGACTGTCAGTTCTGCGACAGTGCCGCAGGATGCAGAGTGTGGTTTTCAGTTCAGGATATCGGCTATGACCGGGTATACGGTGCACACGGGTGCTTCAAAGAAGTTTGTCAGTGGCTGGGATCGTGTTTTCGGAGATGACAGCAGCAGCGGCGGCAAAGCAGCGACCAGAGGCAGCAGGAAGTCTGCCGGCGACGGTGCCGCCAAATCCGCAGCGGCAAAAAGCGGCAAAGGCCGCAAAAAATCCTCATAAACCCTACGGCCCGCAGACAAACTTCCGGGGACGTCACAACATACCTCCCTCGGTATTGAATTGCTGAACGTCTGTACGACAGGATACCGGCAGGACCGGGGCGGCTCAGGTGCGCCGCGTCCGGTCCGTCGGAGGTCGTCGTCATGTCCTGGTCTGCTCAGACACTGCTGCAGTCGCTCGCTGCAACCGCCGAACAGCTGCTGGATTTTGCCATTCCGCCGTACTGCCCACTGTGCCGTGATGTGCTGGCTCAGCCCGCACAGGCGGCCGTGTGTTACTGTCTGCAGTGCAGCCGAAGACTGGCAGAACAGACGGGGGACCGCTGTCAGCGGTGTTCAGCCGCTGTCGGCCCGTGGTCTTCCACGCAGCGAGGCTGCGTTCACTGTCGCGGCAGGACTCTGAGGTTTCGTTCCGCCGTGTGCCTCGGGATGTACCATGATGACCTGCGACGAGCACTGCTCTCCGCCAAATGGTCCTTTTCCTCGGTGCAGATTCAGTCGCTGGCACGATTGCTGGCACACCGCTGTGCACCGCAGCTGCAGGCGCTGCAGGTGGATCGAGTTATTCCGATCCCGCAGCACTGGAGACAGCGGCTGCTGCGGCACTTTAACCCCGCCTGGCTGGTGGCCGAGCAGCTGGCCGGCGTGCTGAATGTTCCCTGTGACATTCACATCCTGCGCAAGTCCCGCAGGACTCGCCCGCAAAAACGCGTCTCGGTGACGCAGCGATTCGACAATCAGAAACAGTCATACGCAATCCGGGACGCGGCAGTGATTCGCGGAGAGCGCATCCTGATTGTGGATGACGTGCTGACCACAGGTGCCACATGTTCCGAAGTTGCCGGGGTGCTGCTGAAAGCCGGTGCGGCCGAATGTCACGTGGCTGTCATCGCCCGAGTGCTGGATCATTCGGCCTGAGCGGCACTGCGGATGTCAGGGCAGCAGCAGCACAGGCCAGCGACTGTGCGGCTGCACGGTGTCGAAAGCCGCCGCGCTGTCAACAAACACCACCGCGTCATTCGGGTTCAGCAGCGACAGGTCCACGTCCTGCGGAATTCGCCATTCCTGTTCAGCGACCGTGTCCGTAACGCCATCCTGAGTGGCTTTCTGGTACCACGGCTGATCGGCAGCGGACAGTGACTTCCAGATGTCGTCACAGCCGTAGCGGACAGGCCTGAGATCATACGAACGGAGGGCTGATCGGCGAATGGCCAGTCCCCACGGCTCAAAATCGTAACGCTGCCGATGCCCCCGGAAAACACGACGGCGACGAAAATCGCTGAGCGGCACCGCGGTAAATGAAACGACCGGGTGTCCGCCACGAATGGCCAGTCGCGATGCCCGCAGCCGCTGCTCGGCCAGAATCCGCAGCAGCGTGCCACGAGCCGAATGATCACAGTGGTCTCGCAGCAGCGATTCGCAGTACTGCTGACGAGTTTCGCCGGGCCACGGGCCGGCAGCCGGTCGTGTCCAGTGGCAAAGCCATTGATCGGGGCACACCAGCGGGTGATCCTCGGGCAGTGCCGGAAACGCCGTCGACATCATCCGCTGCACAGCCATCCCGTCTCTGGGTTGAACGGCGGAGTCCCGCTGAAGTTCTTCGGGATCCCCAAGCAGACGCACCCGCAGCTGATGCTCCGGGGAAAGACAGGGCAGACACTCGGGGGCCACGTACACGGGTTTGCGGTGTCGCCGAGGATCATTCAGGTGCATTTCGATCAGTCGGACCATGTTGCCCTGCGGGCGGCACTTCAGCACACGGATTTCGTCAGCCATGGCAAACAGAGCCAGATCCGCGGGCGGCAGTCCCGCAGCCCGCTGTCCGGGCTTCCGGCCGAGCTGCAGTGTGAGCCTGGACAGTCCGAACAGATCGCAGCCGGCCGTCAGTACATCGGCTCCGGCAGTCCGCTCGCAGATGAGTACCTGTGTGCTGTCGGTCGGCAGCGCAGCGAGGGTGCTGCGCAGGCGGCTGAGCCAGCGTGTTTCCTGATCCAGCCGTTTGCTGAGACGACTGGAGACGACAGCGACGCGACGCCAGCCGGCACCTGACGGACCAGCAGGCTGGCGTCGCGTCGCTGTCGACTCCAGTAGCACCGAAACAGCGTCGGCCGTGTCTGCAGACTTCAGCTCAAATGCCGGAGTTGCCTGTTGCACCATACTGCACCTGTGGTCTGAAGATCACGCATCCGTTACTGCTGCTGATCCTTTCCCGTAAGCCACTCCAGCGGAAAAACCGCCAGTTGCAGCCGGGAGTCGGCTTCATAGAAGCACAACAGTCGGCCGTCAGGCAGAAATGCAAGATCTGAGTAGGCACTTTTGCCGGGTTCCAGGGTGCGTTGAACAGGCCACGTGCGGCCAAAGTCCCGACTGAGCCTGATCGTCAGGTTTTCGCGTTTACCGCGACCACCGGGAATCTCCTGCCCCTGCTTGTCACGAGCCAGCGTGTACGGATTGGAATACACCACCCAGCCGGGTTTGTCGGGAACACTGGCCACGCTGGCCATACAGATCGGCTCCCAGAGCTCGGGGTGAAACTGAGGAGTCGTCCAGGCGGAGGCACCATCCGGACTGTACGAGACCAGTTTGCGACTGGCTTTGGATTCATTGCGGGAAATCAGCAGCACTCGCCCATCAGACAATTCCGTCAGGATGGTTTCGTTGGGATCTTCGAAGTCGCCGGAATCCGGCACCACAATGGCTCCGGCCTGCCACGTCTGTCCGTGGTCATCGCTGAAGATGGTCGCTGACACGGAAGGATGATGATCGCGAACTCCGCCATAAGCCAGCCAGACCGGTACCACCAGTCGTCCGCTGCGAAGCTGAATTCCGTGTCCGGGCCCGGTGGCCAGCACTTTCCAGTCGCACTCACTGCGAAAGGCGGCAAAGGCTGCGGTGATTTCGCGAGGAGCGGACCAGGTGACTCCGTCATCTGTGCTGCGAATTGTGAAGCAGCGGGAGTAGTTGACACAGTACAGAAATTCGATGGCCTGCGTTTCGCGATCAATAATCGCAACGGGATTGTTGACGGTTTGTTCGGCATCCGCAGTCGCGTTGCCGGACGTTCCGGCAATGCGCGGTCCGTGATGTGCGATATGCTGTGGTTCAGACCATGTGCGTCCGGCATCGGTACTGCGACGCAGGTGCACTTCAATCTCACCCCAGTCACTTTTGCTGCGGCGGCGGGCTTCACACCATGCGAGGATTGTGCCGCGAGTTGTCACGGCGATGCCGGGAATGCGGTACAGCGAAACGTCGTGCTGACCGGCCGCAAAAACGGTGGTGCTGAAAAATTCGTCGGCAGCTGATGTCGCCACTGTGGCCGACTGTGCCACAGCCTGCGGACCGGTGGTCAGCAGCAGTGACAACAGCAGCAGTACTGGTCTTTGAAGCAGCGGGATCTGCATGGCGGGCACCAATCGACTGAGACGTGACGGGAAACACAGGCAGCAGGGAGCAATGAAGAATCACCCTCACAGTCTGTCGCGGGGATCGACAGATCTCAACTCTGTCCCCCGTGGATTTGTCGCGGAAATGTCGGCTGGATGCGATGCTGCGGGCTTCCGCGAAATTTCGCGTGGATCGGAATCACCGGAAGAATCGGCACAAACTGCGGGAATCCGACGGGCAACAGACGTTCAGGTGAACCTGCAGGCAGTGCTGCAGTGGGGCTGGAAGCCTGAGAAACCCCCAATTCCCCGTTTTTTTCATCCCTGAGCAGTCCCCGGGCTGGCTAGAATTTCGTGTGCTGCTCGCCGCATCCTGCCGATTTCCTGTTGGTGTGACGGTGACTCACTGATACCCCGGTATCAGCCTTCCTGCCCTTACCTCTGTCGCTGCAGTGCCATGCTGTCAGCGATCCCCCCTGCGAGGCGATCATGGCTGCACCAAAATATTCATTTTATGCCCGGGCGGTCGCGCTGCGGGAATTGCTCTGCTGTCGCTGGCGGTTACTGCTGCTGATCTGCGCCATCGGTGCAGCAGCAGGGTTCACAACGGCCCGCTCCGGCGATGCGAACGGTCTGCAAAGTCGACTGCTGACTGTGCAGCCTTCACGTTTTCGCATCACGCGTGAGTGTTCAGGTCTGATTGAACCGGTGACCACCACCTCGGTTGTGCAGTCCGGCTGTCACTGGACCGTGTCAATTCTCAGCCTGGTGCCGGAGGGCACTGAAGTGCAGGCCGGCGACGTCGTGTGTGTGCTGGACTCGTCAGAGATTCAGGAGTTTCTGCGTTCTCGCGAGATCTCCCTGATCCGGGCCAATGCGGCCGTCACCGCTTCGCTGAAATCGGAAGAGCTGCAGCGAACGGCCGCCGAACGCCGGCTGTCGGATGCTCAGTTCGCCCTGCAGTCGGCAGAAATGGATTTGCAGCAGTACGTGCACGGCACACACCCGAAGCAGGTCGACAAACTGGATCGGGATCTGCAGCTCGCAGAGACTCAGAAGCAGTCTGCCGAGGACGAATATGCCTTTACGCGACGGATGTGGATGACGGGGGTTGCCAATCGGTCCGAGGTCGATGCGGCCGGCATGGCTCTGACCAACCGCAGCGTGCAGGCGGGACGACTGGCAGGTCAGAAGGAGCTGCTGCAGAAATTCACCGACCCGCGAACTCGCCGCCGGCTGGAATACAACGTCGATCATCTCAAACTGAATCTGGCCCGCACGGACCTTGCCAATTCGCTGGCCGAAACCCGCTACCGCATGATTTCGCTGTCGGACCAGCGGCGTCTGGACATTTACGAGCGTTACGCCCGCACGGCTCGCGAAAGCATCGAGGCCTGCACCCTGAGAGCTCCGCGGGCCGGTCGAGTGAATCATGCGAACAGCTGGTACAACCGCAGTCGCGGCGTACGAACCATCGAGGAAGGTCGCTCTGTGTACTATTCGCAGGCGATTTTTGAGATCCCTGATGAGCACGAGCTGAAGATCAGTTTTGGGCTGGATGAAACTCTGGTGGCCCGTGCTGTTCCCGGAATGACTGTGGACGTCAAACTGCCGGGATTTGAGCAGTCCCCGGTCAGGGCTGCGGTCAAGTCCATCAGCAATTTCCCGAAGCAGCGGTGGACGAACGGCGTGGAGATTCGTGAGTACATGGTGGAGGCCCTGCTGTATCCGACGGATGAACAGCGAACGCAGCTGCACCCGCAGCAGGATGCCACTGTCGAAATCACCCTGACTGACGATCCGCAGGCTCTTGTGGTTCCGAAGGACGCGGTTGTCCGACGCAATGGTCGCCCCTGTGTCCTGGTGCCTTCAGCCGATCAGTCCGAGCTGCTGCCGCTGGCCGTGACTCCGGGTGAAGTTCACGACGGCGAAGTGATGATTCTCGAGGGCCTGACTGCCGGCATGCAGATTGTCCGCCACGCAGACGTCAACTGACATCGACCAGCCGCGGCCCCAGCACGTCAAAACGCGGTTCGATCCCCAGCCCGGCCGATGTGCCTGCCTGCATGAATCCGTTGATTCGCTGCGGTGCATTGCTGGCTGTGCTGACCGTGACATAACTGTTGAAATCGGTGCTGGTGAACCGCAGCTCTTCGGGTGTGCTGTGTGCCAGATGGGCAATGGCTGCCGTGGTGATGTCGCCACCCCAGCTGTCCTCCAGAGTCATGGCAATCCCCATGCTGACGCACAGATCACGCACCTGACGCGTTTTTGTCAGCCCGCCCAGCTTGCTGATCTTGAGATTCACAACATCCATCGCCAGATCGGCGCGACCGCGGAGCAGCATTTCGAGACTGTCCACGTTTTCGTCCAGCACAAACGGATGATCTGTCTGACGCCGCACCGCCAGACACTCTTCATAGGTCAGGCAGGGCTGTTCAATGTAGACGTCGACGTTCTTCACAGCCCGGACAACTCGCACCGCTTCGTGCTGAGTCCAGCCGGTGTTGGCGTCGGCCACCAGTCTGTCAGATGGCTGCAGCATGGCCCGCACAGCATGAATGCGTTCGATGTCAGTATCGGGGTCACCGCCGACTTTGAGCTGGAAGCGGGTGTAGCCGGCAGCCCGGTAGCCGGCCACCTTCTTTGCCATCTCATCCGGTGACTCCTGAGAAATCGCGCGATACAGTCGCACACTTTCCCCATAACGGCCCCCCAGCAGTGTGCAGACCGGCAGGCCACTGGCTTTGCCCAGCAGGTCCCAGCAGGCAATATCGATCCCGGATTTGACGTAGGGATGACCTTTGAGTGCGGCATCCATGTGATGATTCAGGCGGGCAATTTCGCGAGGATCCCAGCCGATCAGATGCGGGGCCAGCTCCCGCAGACCAGCTCGCACGCCCTCCGCATACGCCGGCAGATAGAACGGGCCCAGCGGACAGACTTCACCGTAGCCCGTCAGACCACACTCGGTTTCGATTCCCACGATGGTGCTGTCGAAGACCGTCACCGATTTTCCGCCGGACCATTTGTAGGACCCCTCGTTCAGCGGCAGTTCGACTCGATGAGCAAAGATGCGTCGGATTTTCATGAGCAGTTCGATGTCTGGTTGGGTTGGAGACAGAAATTCGGATTGAGAGCAGCAGCGGTGGAAAGGCCGGCCAGGGCTCAGGATTTGCCGGTTTGCTGCAGCCAATCCAGCAGCAAACCCGGGACATCCACGCCGCAGGCCTGCTGCAGTCCGCGCCAGCCAGGCACGGCATTGACTTCAATGACGAGGGGCTGGCCTGCAGCATCGTACATCAGATCGACTCCGGAAAAAACCGCGCCCACCACATTTGCCGCGGCAGTTGCCAGCTGCACTTCGTGCGGAGCGGGATTCCAGGGAGTCCCGGTGCCCTGCTGAGAAATGTTGGCGCGGAATTCCCCGGGACGCGGCGTTCTCCGCATGGCCCCCAGCACCCGTCCGTCCAGCAGCAGCAGACGCAGATCAAAAGCCGGCCCTGCGACAAATTTCTGGACATACAGCACGGCACTGATGCGTTCCAGAGTTCTGCAGACACGCATCGCAATTTCAGGGTCCGTCACACGCACGATGCCGCGGCCCTCGGCACCGAACAGCGGCTTGATCACCACATCACGGCCAAGCTCCTCAAAAGCCTGCAGGGCAGCTTCCGCTCCTTCGCAGATGACCGTGTCGGGCACCGGGAGTCCCTGTTCGGCGAGCCGCTGCGTCGTCAGGTACTTGTCCACGGCACATTCCAGTGCCCGCGGAGAATTCACGATGCGAGTCCCGGCGGCTTCCAGTCCGGACAGCAAATCCATTCGCGCCACGACCTGTTCCAGCGAACCAGGCGGCATCGTGCGGACAAGCACTGCGTCCAACCCGGTCAGTTCGTCAGCACCGCAGAAAAACCTGAGACGCCCCGCCCGGACCTGGGCTGAAAACTGCTGAAAAGACAGCAGCGTCACCATGTCGCCGCGCTGCACTGCCGCCTGCTGCAGCAGCCGCACGTAGAGGCTGTCGGACTGTCCAAAAATGCCCAGACGCATGACGACACCGCAGTCGGCAGAAACAGAAGAAACTTCACGCGGCCGGCATTCTCTGCTGCCAACGCCGTCGCCACAACTGCCACTCCCGGTTTTTTCTCACTGCGGAACACCGCCGAGCCCCCGTTTTTCAGGTGCACATTCCCCAGCCAGCCGTTAGACTTGCTCACAGCCCGCAATCGTCCGCCCTCCTTTCGGACCGGAGTTCCCTGATGTCTGCTCAACTGACGTCCCGCCGTACCATGCTGCGTGGTCTTGGAGTATCCATGGCCCTGCCATGGATGGAATCTCTGCGAGTCTGGGGGCAGGAAGCCGGTACCACTGCCGCCACCGGGCAGGCTCCCACACGCTTTGCCGTCCTGTTTTCCGGCAATGGTTTCCACAAGGACCATTGGTGGGCCCGCGGCGCA
>Ga0209985_10003989_pt1 | contig 12167 bp, 11 predicted proteins | sample NOAtaG_FD_187305 | JGI IMG/M metagenome (GOLD analysis project Ga0209985, IMG submission 187305) | Freshwater lake microbial communities from Lake Erie, under a cyanobacterial bloom - NOAA_Erie_Diel6S_1000h metaG (SPAdes) (version 2) | ecosystem: Environmental > Aquatic > Freshwater > Lake ...
CGGTTCTCATGGAAGAAGACGCCCTCAAGCTGGCCATGGTCATCGAATCGGATCGGGATCAGCAACTGATCGAGCGGATCATTCGTGATCTGGCGACGCGCCCGCTCCGCGAGGTGGCCAGTGCGCCCTACGTGACGGAGCGCGTCGAGCCACTCTCCCGGCGCCACCAGCAGGCGATCGAGATCATCCGCCGTACGGCCCGGGTCGTCGGGCCGGTCGTCTTCTTCGATGTCGCCGGTGAAGATATGGAGGGGTACAGCAAGTTCATCCCCTACTATCTTCATCCAGGGGTCACGTACAGCGTCAGTGTCAGTCAGTCAACCTTCCGCTCCAAGGTCTCGGTTGGCTCCAACCCGTGGGCGCTCCGCCCGCGTACCCACGATCTGGCCGCGATCTGCGAGCGCTATGGAGGTGGCGGCCACGCCGTCGTCGCCGCGATCTCACTCGCCCCCGAGGCCCTCGATGAGGCCCGGCGCATCGCCGCCGAGGTTGTCCAGGAACTGCAGTCCTAGAAGAAGAGAGAAGTCCGCATGCCCAGCAAGAAGAGTTCAGTCAACACCCTGCCACCCGTCCGCGAAATTACCCCGGCGGCGAAGATCGAGATCCGCTCGACGCCCCGTGCGGAGATGAACCTCTATCCGCTCGATACCTTTGAGTATGAGTATCCCGGCCGGCGGATCGAGATCAACTTCACCTCGTCCGAGTTCACGGCGATCTGCCCCTTCTCGGATTTTCCTGATTTTGCGACCCTCCACATCACCTATGTACCAAATCGTCGCTGCATTGAACTGAAGTCGCTCAAGCTCTACATCAACTCCTTTCGTGACGTGAAGATCTTCCACGAGCACGTCGTCAATCAGTTCCTCGACGATCTGGTCACCGCCTGCGATCCGCTCGAGCTGTCGATCGAGGGTGATTTCCACGTTCGCGGGAATATTAAGACCGTCGTCAGGGCCGCTTATATCAAACCGGTGGCCAAGAGAAAGAAAAGTTAGAACCCTGCCGCCACGCCGAGCGTATCGCCATAATCGGGAAGATCGAGATGTCTGAGACTGGTCAGGGGAGGGAAGTATGTTCTGTCCAAGGTGCGCGAATACCGCGATAGAGGGGCAGCGGTTCTGCAAGAACTGTGGAATGAACCTGGGCGTGATTGTCGATGCGCTCGAGGGGAAGCGGGGTCCGCTCGACTTCGAGCTTTTGAAGCGTGATCTGCGCGAGCTTGGGGCCAATCTCCGGGCTGGGTTTGAGGATGTCAGCAACGGGTTGCGTGGAACGGCACGCTTGGGCAACAAGAGCAGGTCAGTGGCGGGAATCGAAAATGAGATCGATCGCCTCCTGCACAGCATCGACGAGCAGACTAACCCGTCCGTTCTCGACCGCAATATTACCAGTGCAGTCGAGACCTCCCTGCGCAAAATTCGCCTTGCCCATTCGCGCCATTACAGTCTTCAGCAGGCCATACTTAACTTGTTTGGAGGCGGAGCGATGCTCGGGGTCTGGTACTTTTTGCTCAACCGCATCACCAGCTCCGGCCTCATCGAGAGTATCGAAAAGATTATCCTCGTCGAATCCGGATATGAGGTGGTTGGCGTTGGCGCGCTTTTACAATCACTCTGGTTGTTGGCGTTGATTCCGCTCGCCACCGGAGTGGCCCATCTCTTCAATGCGATCTTTCTCGCTCCGCGGAAGGAAGAGCCAGGGCCGCCCCCGGTCTATGTTCCACCCCCACCGCCGCCCGTGGTGGAGCCACTCCCCACGCCGCTCCCAGCTCCGGTCAGCATCGTCGAGGACCAGACGCTCCGCCTCGAGCGGGAGAAATAGATTCATCCCAAAAGCAACTGTTTCTTTACCTCTCGTCCTGAAAGACGCGCCGAGACTCACTCGCGCTTCGAGCGCGGATTGCGCAGGTAGTAGAATCTTCCATCCTCAGCGCCGCCAAGAAAGTCGGGGATGCCATCGCCATTGAAGTCGACAACCGCCGGGCTGACATCGTGTCCTTCGATGTTTCGTGTCGCGAGCGTGCCGGCGTTCTTCATCACCAGCGAGTTGTCGCGCCCTCCCACCTGACGGAGAAGGTCGGCATTGCTCGAATTGAGGAGAAGATCGAGTCGTCCGTCGCCATCCCAGTCGGTCAGGCAGAGTTTGCGCCGTCCGCTGCCCCCTGCCGTCCGGGCGTTGAGTCTGATCGCCGCGCCGCGCTCATCGACAAAGATGCGGCGGGGATGGCGCAGGATGAGCCTTCCATCGACACGCGCTCGTTCAAAGAAGGCGAGCCAGCCTTCGTGGTCGAGCATGACCAGATCGATCAGTCCGTCGCCGTTGAGATCGCTGAGGCCGGGAGTGGTTCGCCATTGCGTGAGCAGTTCGCGTCCGCGCGGGCGGAGCCAGCCCCAGGCGAGATGCGGTTGTTTCCCCTCCCACTCGACTTCGATCGGTTGCGGTGGAGCAAGCTGTGGCGCGCGGCGAGATCCAATGTTGCGCAGCCACTCGACCCGGCCAAGGATTGAATTGTAGACGATGTCGAGCCGGCCATCGCCATCCCAGTCGGCGATGTTGAGGGTCGTGTAGCCCCATTTCGCCTCGGCTGGCCCCTGGATACTGCCATTCGGTCCGGCCATGATCCGGAACGGGCGTCCATTGACCGCGAGCCGGCGCGGCGCGGCCCAGCGAGGCGCCTCGACCCGCGGGCCACTCAGATTTTCGAAGAATTCGAGGTACCCGGCCGTATTGCCGCTAACGATGTCCTGATCGCCATCACCATCCCAGTCTACCCCAACGGGCGTCGCGAGAGCGCCGCTCTTGAGCGTCTCCGCCTCCTGCTGAAAATAGAAGGGCCGGGCAAAGACGGGGCGGCGTTCCCGGTCGAGCCGTCCCGTATTCTCGACCAGCGCGACGCGCCCATCCTCGTCTCCGACGATCAGATCAAAGTCGCCATCACGATCCCAGTCGAAGGCGATGGGAACGATCATCTCCAGATCCATGGTCAGTGGTCGGCCGCGGTTGTCCATCAACCGGCGTCCCGCGGCGTAGATGGGTTTCGCGCGCGTCCCGGTATTTTCAAAGTAGGTGAAGCCGTCGAGAAACTCCCCCGTCAGGAGATCGAGATCGCCATCCCGATCGAAGTCCTCGAAGTTGGGCGAGGGGCAGCCGAAGGTGTCGATCGGGGCGCCGGCGGCGGTCAGCTTTACGGGAGGCTCATAGCGTGGCGCATCGCTCGTGCCGGCGTTGCGGTGGAGAATGACAAATCCGTGGAGCGGCCCGTTGGTCCATTCGCCCCGGGCGTTCCAGGCATCATCCCAGCCGTAGTAGCTCCAATCCTCGATCCCGGTGATCAGATCGAGCGCCCCATCGCCATCGTAGTCGACATAGCGCCACTGGTTGTGGCGCACCTTCGGACCCTTTGGCTGCGGCCCGGCTGGCTTGTAGAAGTTGGCGGCGACGGGCAGCTTCACTGGTTCCGCCAGACCGACGCGGGTGAAGTTCTGGTACTCCTCGCCCGGGGCGAGAACCCGCATCCTTCCATCGACGTAACTCGGCATAACATAGTGGCGCGTTGCGCTGAGACGTCGCGCCGGCTTGAAGACCGGGCGCGGATTCCGCGCCGTGTCGCCAGTCGCGTTCTCAAAGAACCAGACGCCGTTCGAGGGCTTGTCGGGACAGGAGACGATCAGATCGAAGTCGCCATCACCATCGGCATCTCCCGGCGCTGGCCAGGCCCAGAGTCCCACCCCGAGGTCGACGACCAGACCGGGGTTGTTGTAGCGCAACTGCTGCAGGCCATCCCCCTCCGTGCTGGCGCTCTTCGCCGGGACGATGCTCGCGGTGGGTATCCAGAACAGCAGCGCCAGAAGGGGCAGGGAAACAATCAGCCAGGCGACTCTCTTCATCCGCAGGAACTCCATTTCTGTTGAACCGGCAGGTCGTGGGCAGGCTTGCCGGCAGTGTCACTTGGTCACCGCCAGCCTAGGATAGGCGGGCGACCATGGCGAGAATCTGGTCGACCACCTCCTCGATGGTCAGGTTCGAGGTGTCGAGATAGATGGCGTCGGCGGCCTGGACGAGCGGTGAGTCGTCGCGCGTCTTGTCGCGATGATCGCGGGCCTCGATCTCCTGCTGCAGTTCGGCGAGCGAACTGGAGGCGAGGCCCCGGGCCTCGTCTTCGGCGTAGCGACGCCCGGCCCGCGCTTCCGGCGTCGCGTCGAGATATATCTTCAGATCGGCCTGTGGGAAGACCTGTGTGCCGATGTCACGCCCCTCCATGACCACCCCGCCACGCGCGCCCATCTCCTGCTGGCGGGCGACCAGGGCGCGGCGGACTGCTGGAATGGCTGAGACGAGCGAGGCCGCTTCGCTGATCTCGCGGCGCACGATCTCCCCGGTGATCTCCGTGCCGTCGATCAGAACGCGCAGCGCGTCGACCGGGCCGACCAGCTCGATCACCGATCGCGCGGCCAGCGCGCCGACCGCTTCGCGATCATCGAACGGAATCCCGACCTGACGGGCCTTCCAGGCAATGGCCCGGTACATCGCTCCGGTGTTGATGAAGAGATAGCCGAGCTGCCGCGCCACTTCACGCGCGATGGTGCTCTTGCCGGCTCCGGCCGGTCCGTCGATGGCTATGATCAGTCCGCTATTGGCCATGATTCTCCTCACGCAGAATGGCGTTGATCACCTCGAGGGTCTGCTCGATCTCCCCAGCGCTGACATCGCAGTGGGTGACGAAGCGCATCTCCCGCGGGCTGATGCCATTGGCGAGAACTCCCCGGGCCTTGAGGGCGCTGGCAAACGCGGCTGTCGTCCAGCCGGTCGCGGAGATGTCGAAGATGACGATGTTGGTGACGACCCGTTCCGGTTCGATCGCCACCCCCGGCAGTACGGCGAGCCCTTCAGCCAGACGCCGCGCCTTCTGATGATCGAGTGCGAGCTGGGCTGGTGACTCCTCGAGCGCCAGCAGGCCGGCCGCCGCCAGCACCCCGACCTGGCGCATCCCCCCGCCAAGCAGCTTGCGAAGACTGATCGCTTCGCGGATCAGTTCGCGTCGTCCGACAATCATCGATCCGACCGGCGCCCCGAGCCCCTTCGAAAGACAGAACATGACCGTATCGAGCGGGGCGGCAATCTCGGCCACTGTGACTCCGAGCGCGACCGCGGCATTGAAGATTCGCGCACCGTCGAGATGGACCGGGATTCCGAGCGCGTGGGCTCCGTCACAGATCTCGCGGATCGTCTCCACCGGCATGACCGCTCCACCCGCCATGTTGTGCGAATTTTCGAGCGTGATCAGTGAGGTTGGGGTGACATAGTATGGCGCTGCGTGGTGGATCGCTGCCTGAATATCGCTCCACGAAAGAATGCCATTCGCGCCGCGAACCGGCCGGAAGGTCACTCCGGAGATGACGGCTGCCGCGCCCATCTCATAATTGTAGATGTGGCTCCGCTCTTCCAGAATCACCTCGCTCCCCGGCCGCGACTGGAGCTTGACGCAGATCTGGTTGCCCATCGTCCCGGTCGGTACGAAGAGCGCCGCTTCCTTGCCAAAAATCTCCGCCGCCCGCTCCTGGAGCCGGTTGACGGTGGGGTCCTCGAGATAGACGTCGTCACCCACCTCCGCCTCAGCCATGGCCCGGCGCATGGCCGGTGTCGGACGCGTGACGGTATCGCTTCGCAGATCGATCGGTCTCATATTTTCTCTGTATATTTATTTAAATGAAGGCCGCGAAGACCTCGTTGGCCAGCACCTTGCCGGCGCGCGATATTCGCAGGGTTGATTTATCGAGCTCGATCAGGCCGGCTTCGCTCAGCCGGGCCAGCTCTTCCTGGTACCTGGTCGCAATCTCTACTCCATAGGCGCTCTGGTGCGCTTCCAGATTGACCCCTTCCCGCAGCCGCAGTCGCAGAAAGATGGCTTCACTCTGGCGATCCTCGTCGGTCAGCGGGTTCTCCTCGACGACCGGACTCTCGCCGCGCTCGATCCGCGACAGATAGTCGTGAATATTGCGCGTGTTGACCCAGCGGCTCTGTCCATCGTAGCCCGCCGCCGAGATTCCAAAAGCCCAGTAGGGGGCGCCGGTCCAGTATTTCAGATTGTGGCGCGATTCACAGCCCGGGCGCGACCAGTTTGAGATCTCATACTGATCGTAGCCGTGGCGCGTGGCGGCGTCGACCAGCTCGTAGTACATGGCCACAGTCAGCTCGTCATCGATCGCCTGCAGCTCGCCACGCTCGATCCGGTGCTGCAGCGGGGCGTCGCGGTAGAGTTCGAGCAAGTAGACCGAGAGGTGTTCCGGCGCCAGTTCGAAGAGCCCGGTCAGGTTGCGCCGCCACGTCGCCATCTCCTGTTCGGGCAAGCCGGCGATCAGATCGAGGCTGAGATTACCGAAGCCGGCGGCCCGGGCCATCTCCACCGCCTGACGGGCCTCGCTGCCGAGATGGCTCCGTCCGATCATCGCCAGCTCCCGGTCATCGAATGACTGGACGCCGAAGCTGAGCCGGTTGACCCCTGTTTGCCGCAAGTCGGTCAGATAGCCCCGGTTGACCGAGCCCGGATTGGCCTCGACGGTGATCTCCGCCTGCGGGTCGATCTCGAAATGGCCCCGGCAGGTCTCGATAAGGCTCGCCAGCTGATCGACGCGCAGCGTCGTCGGCGTTCCTCCGCCAAAGTAGACCGTCTCGACTTGCCGCGTCATCCCCGGCCAACGCGCCGCCGCGGCCTCGATCTCCCGCCGCAGCGCGGCCACATAGCGCTCCGCCGTCTGCTCATCATAGCCACCCGTCGCGAAGTTGCAGTAGTGGCAGCGCGTCGCGCAGAAGGGGATGTGGAGATAGATGCCCGCTGGTGTGATCATAAGGCGGCAGTATACCACGCCCCCGCTCTTCTCCGGCGCGCCAGCATCCAGATGATCGCTCCCAGCAGCGTCAGCGCCGAGATCCACTGCGGATAGCGCGGCGGACGATAATCGAAGCGGATCTCAGAGCTCCCCGCCGGAAGCTCAATCTCCATCAGTCCACTCCCAGCCTCGATGCTGATCGGCAGCGGGGCTCCATCCCGCGTCGCTCGCCAGTGTGGATAGGCATAGCTCACCAGCCGCGCCCGCAGCGGAGTGGTCGCTTCGATCAGGAAATGGCGCTCTTCGGGGGTGCGCCGCCGCTCCGTTACCCGCGCGGCCCCGGACCGGATCTCGAGACCGCCGGGTTGATCGACTGCCGGGTAGATCGTCGTCTCCGCGGTGCGCGGACGAAAATAGACCAGGTTGGCCGTATAGCGGAGAAAATCGGCGCTGCCGCCATCTTGCAATGCCCGTGACTCCGCGTGGGGCAGGGAGGGCCACTGCGCTCCACTCCCGGTCAGCGCGGCGAGCTGTCGCGCCGTCTCCGCTCCACCATAGGGCCGACAGAGCTGGATTGTCAGGAACAGCCCGGCGATTAGCAGTCCACTTACCACCACTCCGCCCACCAGTCTCCACCACCCTCCACTGCCACGCCGCTCACGAAACGCCAGCACGACCAGCAGTCCACCCATCATTCCGGTCACCGGCTGCCAGCGCCACGGAAACTGGACGAACGGCAACCCCGGAACCACCCGCCAGATGATCTCTAACTGCGGCAGTGAGATCAGAAATCCAAAGAGCGCGCTCGCCACAGCAAACCGGATCAGGCTCCGCTCCACCGGCCCACCGCTCCGGCGCCGCCAGGCCAGCAAACCGGCCACCAGCACCAGGCCGCTCTGTCCGATCGTCACCAGCCCGGCCACCTCGTTCAAGCCCTGCCAGGCCCGGCGATACGGAGAATCATTGGCGGCCGCGGCGAAGAGCAGGTAGTCGTGATAGTCCTGCTTCTCGATGTGCAGATCCATCTTCACCCAGCCCATCTCGACCACCTGCGGCAACCAGAAGAAGGCGGTTAAACCGGCGCTGAGCAGACACAGCCCCGCCACCACCCCCAGCCGTCGCCACCAGATCCGCTCCCGCCAGCCGCCCTGGCTCACCAGCAGGAGCCCCAGCGCGACCACGGTCAGATAGGCGCTGATCGCGTGCGCCAGGACCACTCCACACAACCCGCCGACCAGCGACAACTGCGCCGCGCGCCCACGTTCCCCCTCCAGTATCCGCCCCGCCCCTTCAATCACCAGGGGCAGAAACCCCATCCCCAGCGCCTGCGGCAGAAACCCCCGGTTGATCCCCACCAGCGCCAGTCCGGGCAGGGCCACCCCCAGCAGACTCGCCGCCAGCCGTGGCCATCCGGAGACCTGTCCCTCCCCGCGCCGCGCCAGATAGAATCCGGCCAGCCGCCAGATCGTCCACTGGTTGAAGACGAGAATCAGCAGCGTCGCCAGCTTCAGGGAATCCAGGATCGAGACGCCGCCCCCGCGCGAGATGATCCCGGTCAGCCAGTAGAAGAGTGGCGGATAGAAGGTGAAGAGGCTGCTTCCTCGCCCGCCCTCGAGCAGCCCGGCCCAGTCCAGTCCCCATTCGCCCATCCGCATGCCCTCCACCATGTTCCGGGTGATGTGGTAATGGAGCGGCAGATCGCCCTGAACCCCATAACCCGGCGCGCTCCAGCGCCACCAGCCGAGGGCCATCGCCATCAGCAGCCAGGCCACCACCCACACCCCCCGGCCACCCAGGACAGCCTTTTTAGCTTGAAGATTAAATACCATGTCGCTATGATTCTCCCCGATCGGCAAATTCTTATACTGTTCGGGCCTGGTCTGCTCAGTGATGAGGGGCACTGTTCGTCTCTTCTCGACTTCTGCTGCCGGTTCCCGGGATCTTTATACTTCACTGAGACATTCTCTCGAGTCGCGCGACGGTCGTGCTCTTCTGCCAACCCTCTCCGCGTGAGCTCGACCGAATCTCCCCCCGTCATCGCCAATACTCTCCCGGGCCGATTTGATGCCTGATTTTTACGATGCCTGATTTTTACATAGTCTTGTCATAATCAGACTTCTTGCTGTTTAATAACATGATTCGGTGCGGGTCGAATTAATTCTTTGCTTAATTTATGATTGGCTGACAACCAAATTGTTGTGGATGGCAATCTAAGCCGCGTAATTGAAACCCCAAACTGATGGGGCCGGTGGCATCACCCGGTGGCATCACGAAGCCTGAAAATTTGAAACTGAATAAGTTTGAAACTCAACAAGTTTGAAACTGAAGAAGTTTGAAATTTAAGAAGTTTGAAATTGATTATCGGTGATGTGCTGCGGTGAACGCGCTCAGCCTGGGGCGAGCGAGTTCAAACAGAAAGATTTTAGCTTTTTTGCAGTTTTGATTTGAGATAGGGGTCGAATCTGATTCGATCGCCAAAATGACAACTGGAGGATATTATGATCAAGAATTTCATTCGTGATGAGCAGGGGCAGGACATTGTTGAGTATTCGCTTCTCCTGGTGCTGATTGGTGCGGCGGCCATCTTCGTTTTGACGACCATGGGAACCAGCATCAGTTCGATCTTCAGCAAGATCAATACTCGCCTCTCGTCGGCCAATGCCAGCATCTCCTAAGCGGGGAGATGCGTCGCCGCGGATTAGGTTTAAAGACTGGGCCGACCGGAGTCTCAGCGCGGGCCAGACAGGGCTCTGCCGGCACCGATGATAATAAGCCCCCTTTTATTTCTATCTCATCGATGGAGATTCCTCGCTCCTCCCCCCGCCTGGTGGGGGAGAGGGAGAGCGTGGAATCTCACTCGACTATTCGAATGTCTTTACCACCAGCGCACGGAACATCTCACCCCGTGGTTCCCGGTAACTGCTTGAATAGTTTATACTTTCAGCACTGGTGACAAGACCTGGCCAATGCATATTGCGCAGCTTATAACCCCTGTCGTCGTCTTCTTCGTTCTTGCCGTGGCCATTTATGACCTTCGGGAGCGCCGCATTCCCAACGTGCTTGTCTTTCCGACAATGCTCGTTGGAACAGGCTTTCACCTCCTCGCGGGGGTCGAAGGCCGGCTGGCGGGGGTGAAAGGAGTGGCCGCCGGGTTTCTGCTCCTGCTCGTTCCCTATGCGGTAGGGGGGATGAAGGCCGGGGACGTCAAGTTTCTGATGGCGATCGGGGCGCTTCTGGGGTGGGAAAAGACGGTCGCGACGCTGCTGGCTGCGCTCCTCTTCTACCCGGTCATGGCCATCTTCTATGTGGTCCGCGAACGCAAGGCGCGGCTGACCTGGTTACGCTTCAGGCGCGTCTTCTGGAATTTTGCCGGTCTCTTCATTCCCGCAGCGCGTCTCTACAGTCTGCCGCTCGAGCTTGAAGACCAGCCAGAGATTTCGTCGGTGCGGACGCCATTTGGCGTCTCGCTGGCCGTCGGGGCGCTGATCGTCGTCGTGTTCGGCCACCAGACCGGAGCCTTATCGATTTTTCAATTGTCAGGATGACCCATCTTCCCTCCATCTCGAAACGACCAGGACTTCCGCGCCCGCGCGCCGGCCACCGACGTCATGGCGAGTCTGGGCAGTCACTGATGGAATTTGCCCTGGTCTTTCCAGTCCTCTTCCTTCTTCTCGTCGGAGTCACGTTCATTGCCCAGGGATTCAATCTCCAGATGGTGCTCTACGGAGCGGCCTACGAGGGCGCCCGGGTCATGGCCAAGAATCCGACCATCGGCAGCGGTAATTACTGCACACCGCCCGCCTGCAATCCAGACCAGAGCGGATCGTCGAATTTTCAGAGCTATGTCGTTCCGGTGGTGCGCCAATACGTGTCGAACAATGGATTTGATGGAAGCAAAGTCCACTTTTATTCAAAGGATTCGCGAGGCTTTCAGAACAGCCTCGATCTGGTCAGCAACAACCGGCAGCTGGTGACCCTGACCATTCTCTATTCGATCCGGTTGCCGGTGGGCAATTTTGCCGCAAGCTTCGCCAACCTCGACGTGAGCGCGAGCTGTACCATGAAGCGGGGGACCTGAGATGGAGATCGGCATTAGTTCAGCCTCCGTGAGGAGGCCCGGCCGGAGTTTCGACCGGTGTCAAGTCGGCCAGTCAATGGTCGAGCTGGCGCTGGTCCTTCCGCTTTTTCTGACCATGGTGCTGGCGATCGTCGAGATCGGCCGCGCCTTTGCGGCCAAGCAGTCCCTGACGATCGCCGCCCGTGAAGGGGCACGGGTGCTGGTGCTGCCGTACGGGGCAGGCCTTACCTACGCCAGTGAAGCCGCTGTCCAGACGGCAGCCCTGAACAAGGTGAAGTCCTACCTGGCCAGTTCCGGAGTGGGGATTGGGGCCGAGACGAAGATCTATCTCGCCCGCATCCGCGCCGGCAATGACGGGATCTATGCCACCGCCGACGATCCGGCGCCGGAGATCGGGTATTCCCAGGGGGGGCGGGGAGAGCGGGTCGGGGTGATCATCGAGCACAATTTTGAGAGCCCGGTGCCAGTTTTTGTCCGGATCTTCGAGTCGCCGGCCGTCGCCGGCGCGGAGCCGACCCCGGCAACCTCGTCGATCAAAATGGTTACCACATGCTATATGGATCACGAATAGGGATGATCCCTCTCCCGTGTGTGGAGCGCGCCGAGGTGAGAGACAGAGATGCGAAATGTTAAAGGAGTGGTGAAATGAACAAGCGATTCCTGCTGGCACTGGCTGGCGCCGTATTCTTCGGGCTCGTCTCGATCTATGCCGCGAAAGTATATCTGGAGAAGCGCGTCGATATCGCCAAGCAGAAAGAGGAGACGGACGTGGTGATTGCCGTCACCGATATTCCGCTCGGCACGAAGATCGAACCGCAGCACATCATGGTGGTCAGATATCCGAATGAGCTGGTTCCCAACCAGGCGATGGTTCAGGAGAACGAAGTGCTTGGACGGGTGACGATCAGCGATGTATCGGCGAAGACTCCGGTTCTGAGTCGTCATCTGGCCGGGCTTGGCGCCCAGCCGGGCCTCTCGGGAGTGACGCCGGCGGGAATGCGGGCGGTCTCCGTGCGCGTCGATGAGGCGAGCAGCGTCGGTGGTTTCGTCGCGCCGGGCACCTACGTCGATGTGATCGCGATCATGCAGCCGCAGCTCGATGGCGCGCACCAGGTTTCGAAGGTCATTCTCCAGAAGGTCCGGGTGCTGGCGGGTGGCCAGCAGATGAAGAACAGCGCTGAGGGCAAGCCCTCGCTCGTCAATACGGTCACACTTGAGGTCACTCCGGCACAGGCGGAGAAGCTAAAACTGGCCGAGGCGGA
>Ga0209985_10003994_pt1 | contig 12157 bp, 10 predicted proteins | sample NOAtaG_FD_187305 | JGI IMG/M metagenome (GOLD analysis project Ga0209985, IMG submission 187305) | Freshwater lake microbial communities from Lake Erie, under a cyanobacterial bloom - NOAA_Erie_Diel6S_1000h metaG (SPAdes) (version 2) | ecosystem: Environmental > Aquatic > Freshwater > Lake ...
GCCGCCGTGATGGCGGAGGTGGCGCAGATTCCGGTCGAGCTCAAAGCCCTGGAGGCGCGTCTGGCCGACGTGCAGGCGCGCCTGCAGCAGCTCATGCTCGACGTGCCTAACCTGCCGCATGCCTCGGTGCCCCAGGGGGCTTCGGCCGACCACAACCGCGAGGTGCGCCGCTGGGGCGAGCCGCGGCGCTTCGACTTTGCGGTGCGCGACCATGTCGACCTCGGTGCCCCGCTCGGGCTGGACTTCGACGCAGGCGCCCGCCTGGCCGGCGCGCGCTTTGCGGTGATGAAGGGCCCGGTGGCCCGCCTGCATCGGGCGCTGGCGCAGTTCATGCTCGACCTGCAGACCGGCGAGCACGGCTACACCGAGTGCTACACGCCGTACATCGTCAACCGCGAGACGCTGGTGGGAACGGGGCAGTTGCCGAAGTTCGAGCAGGACCTGTTCGCCGCCCGCAAGGGCGGGCAGGAAGGCGAGGGCGAGACGCTGTACCTGATCCCGACCTCCGAGGTCTCGCTGACCAACACCGTGCGCGGCGATCTGCTCAAGGAGGCCGACCTGCCGCTGCGCCTGACCGCCCATACGCCCTGCTTCCGCTCGGAAGCCGGCAGCTACGGCAAGGACACGCGCGGCATGATCCGCCAGCACCAATTCGACAAGGTCGAGATGGTGCAGATCGCGCATCCCGAGCGCTCGTACGAGGCGCTCGAGGAGATGGTCGGCCACGCCGAGAACGTGCTGCGCAAGCTGGGCCTGCCCTACCGCGTGGTCCTGCTGTGTACCGGCGACATGGGCTTTACCGCCGCCAAGACCTACGACCTGGAGGTGTGGCTGCCGGCGCAGGACACCTACCGCGAGATTTCGTCCTGCTCCAACTGCGAGGCGTTCCAGGCGCGGCGCATGGGCACGCGCTTCAAGAACGCCCAGGGCAGGACCGAGTTCGTGCACACGCTCAACGGCTCGGGGCTGGCGGTCGGACGCACGCTGGTGGCGGTGCTGGAGAACTACCAGCAGGCCGACGGCTCGATCGTCGTGCCCGAGGCGCTGCGACCGTATCTCGGCGGCCGCGAGCTGCTGCGGCCCTGAGATAGAATCGAGGTCGTTCGCGTGCGAAAGCCACCCGTGCGCCGTCAGTCAGCACACCCGGAGAGGTGGCAGAGTGGTCGAATGCGCCGGATTCGAAATCCGGTGTACGGTTCTACCGTACCGTGGGTTCGAATCCCACCCTCTCCGCCAAGAAGATAGGCACTTACGCGGCCTTCTGCGTTCCAGCCCGCTTGCCGCAAGACCCCACCTGAACCCAAGCGCCGGCCATTGAGCCACCGCACGCCGGCCGGCGTCGCTGGCCGACTGGCCGGGGAAGGAGTGGCCGGCCGGTGGTGGTCACGGTTTTCGCTCAGACCCCATACGCCGGATCTCGACCATCGCGCGTTCGAGCGCAGCGTCACGCCCTGCAACTGGCGCGACCTCGACGTGAGGCTGCACGGGGCCGAGGTCGGACTCGTCGCCGCTCGCGCGGATAAACATCTTCTGGCTGAACGACACCACGATCCGGGAATTCGGCAGCTTGAACGGGCCGATGTCGCCCAGCGCGTTCGGCACCCCTCCGGTCGGCTGCCCGAGTGTGAGCATGAGATCGTACGTACGCACGGCATCTGCGAGCATCATGGCACTCGAGAAGGTTCGCTCGCCGATTAGCAGCGCGGTCGGTCGGTCAAAACGCGGTTCGACTCGAGGAAGACCCGCGACCTTGGCCTCATAAGTCAGAGTCAGGTCCTCGCCCTGCTTGAGCGCGGAATAATCGGGAAGAAAGAGCGGCAGCGCAAACATGAGCCACCGCCACATCGGCTTCGTCCCCGCGCGAAACAGCTCGTCGGATTCCGGGCTCTTGCGCCAGACAATCCGCGAAGCCATGCGGTAGGGTCGGTCGTTGATCCGCGCGAGAAGCGCATCGCCAAGCTGGCTGCTACCGCCGCCATTTTCGCGAATATCGACGATCAGCCCTGCGGCGCCGCGCTCGTTGATGGCGGCGATCGCCTGGTTGAGGAACTTGTCCCACTGGCTGCCCAGCGGGCCGCTCATGGTCGGGAACTCGATTAGTGCGATCGGCGCTGCTGCAGGCGGCACGCTCGGGAGAAGCAAAGCCCGGAACGGCGGGCTGTCGACGAGCACTTCGCGCGGTGGCTCGACGTGCGTGCTCGCCGAGACGTGGGTGGCAGCAGTCCGCTCGGTCTTGCGCACGCCATCGCCCACGCCTTCGACCGTCACTGTGCGTCGCGATCCGTCGGGGCGGATGACCTCGACTTGCGTCGGCAGGGCAATACCCGCGGCCCAGGCGAGCGTGCGGTACCGCTCGCGAACCTGCGTGTCCCGGTAACGGGCGGTTTCATTGGGCACGAGCGCACGCAGCCGAGCGAGATGATCGGCCGCAGAGAAGCTCCCGATGCGCGCGATGGTGTCGCCGGGCTCGATGGCCCGCTCGCCCTCTGCGACGGCGACGACCACCAGGCCGTCGTCCCTGGGCTCCGCTCGGAAGGGAAGGAGCCGCTCACCGCGCGCAAGAGCGGCTTCGAGATCCTCATGGGGAACGCCTTGGCCGTAGTGATCGGATCGGTATCCGGCCTGTAGTTCCATCACGAAGGGAAGAAACTCTCGCCGCGTCATCGGCCGGTCGACCGAAGCCTTCAGCCTGTCGGCGAGCCTGCGGACCGAATCCTTCGAGGCGCGAAGATAGGGGTTCGGGTTGGTCCGCTCATGCAGCGCGACAATTGCTTCCAGGTCGGCGTGCAGTGCTTCAGGCTGGTGAACCTGCGCGATCTGCTCCGGGGTTGATCTGGGGATCGCGTGGTAGGGATTTTGAAGGAACGTGGACCGCGAGCAGCCGCTGGACAGCGCGATCGCAGCAGTGGCGGTGAGAGCAGTGACGGCGCGCCATGCCGCAACTCGCAGAAGGTAGCGGCCGGTCACCCGATGTTGAGCAAGGGGCATGTGTTTCGGTAGGTCAGCCGGGGTCGCAATCAAGCACCCTGGCCGGCCTGCTTGCCCGTACTCAGGAGTGTAAGGATCGCAGATTTGCTCAGCAATGGGCGGCCGCCATCGTCGAGAGCCACCAAGTTTCGGCACCCTTGCAGCCTGAGCAAGTTAGTGCGTCTGACCTTTCTGCCCCGCCAACGCCAAGGGCCCCGCATGGGGCCCTTTATCCCTTGGCAATTGACCCGCGCGGGGTGCTACTGGGCCCAAACCTTCCAGGTGCCGGGCAGAGACACCCACGGCTCTCGCTGGCCGTCGGTGACCGAGAAGGTCGGCTCCGGCAGAGCCTCGCCGGCGAAGCACCCGCCCGCAATGCCGATCAGGTCTGGCAGCGCCGAGACGAACCAGAACAGCGTCGTGCCGCAGCGGGCGCAAAAGTGACGCGCCTGGTCGTGGTCTTGTGCGGCGTGGTGGAAGGCATACACGTGGGTCTGGCCCACCTGGCGGACCACCGCGTCCCTGGCGAAGTAGGCCGAGATCCCGAAGGCGCTTCCGGTGCGTCGCTTGCAGTTGGTGCAATGGCATACGCCGAGCATCCGCGGGTGGGCATTCACCGTGATGGATGAGTCGCCGCAGGCGCAGGTCGCCGTCATGAAGGTTCTCCCCGAAAGGGCGGCGCGGTCGCGGTCGGTTAGACCCCCAGCGCCTCGCCCACATGTTGGATGGTGTCGAAACCGCACCGTACACCGTACCTCCCCGGGTCTTCCCTAATCCTGCCCTTCGCTGCGCCGCTCCGGCACCGTTCCGCTCGCGGACGAGCGTGCCTGATGTTGCATCGCACCGGGCTGTGAGGTTCCCACGTAAGGATGGCGTAAGGGGCTCTTCCTAGCTTCCGCAGGTTTGGCGCAGAAAAACACAACAGTTCGAGGGTTTGCCGATGTCGAACATCGAGTCCGTCCTGCACGAAAGCCGCGTCTTTTCACCGTCCGAGGCGGTCGTCAGTCAGGCTGCCATTTCGGGCATGGAGGCCTACCGGGCGCTGTGCGCCGAGGCCGAGCGCGACTTCAACGGCTTCTGGGCGCGCCTGGCGCGCGAGAACCTGTCCTGGAACAAGCCGTTCTCGCAGGTGCTCGATGAGTCCAATGCGCCGTTCTACAAGTGGTTTGCCGACGGGCATCTGAACGCCTCGTACAACTGCCTCGACGTCCAGATCGACAGAGGCCATGGCGACAAGGTCGCCATCGTCTTCGAGGCCGACGACGGCAAGGTCACCCGGATTACGTATCGCGAGCTGCATGCCAGGGTTTGCCAGCTCGCCAACGGCATCAAGGCGCTCGGCTACAAGAAGGGCGAGCGCGCGATCATCTACATGCCGATGTCGATCGAGGCGGTGGTCGCCATGCAGGCCTGCGCGCGCCTGGGCATTACGCACTCGGTGGTGTTCGGCGGGTTCTCGGCCAAGAGCGTGCAGGAGCGCGTGGTCGACGCCGGCGCCACGCTGGTGATTGCCGCCGACGAGCAGATGCGCGGCGGTAAAGCCATCCCGCTGAAGCCGGCCATCGACGAGGCCTTCGCGATGGGCGGCTGCGAGGCGGTGAGGAAGGTCATCGTCTACCAGCGCACCGGCGGCAGCATCAACTGGGTTGCCGGTCGCGACGTCTGGATGCACGAGGTCATGGCCAACCAGCCGGCGGTCTGCGAGCCGGAGTGGGTCGATGCCGAGCACCCGCTGTTCATCCTCTACACCTCCGGCTCCACCGGCAAGCCCAAGGGCGTGCAGCACTCAACCGGCGGCTACCTGCTGTGGGCCGCGCTGACGATGAAATGGACGTTCGACATCAAGCCGTCGGACGTCTTCTGGTGCACGGCCGACGTGGGCTGGGTCACCGGCCACACCTACGTCTGCTACGGCCCCACCGCCACCGGCGCCACGCAGGTGATCTTCGAGGGCGTGCCCACCTTTCCGGACGCCGGCCGCTTCTGGAAGATGTGCCAGGACCACGGCGTCACGATCTTCTACACCGCGCCCACCGCAATCCGTTCGCTGATCAAGGCCAACGAGGCCAACCCGGCCACGCATCCGTCGCGCTACGACCTCGGCAAGCTGCGGATCCTGGGCTCGGTCGGCGAGCCGATCAATCCGGAAGCCTGGATGTGGTACTACAAGAACGTCGGTGCGAGTCGCTGCCCGATCGTCGACACCTTCTGGCAGACAGAGACCGGCGGCCACATGATCACACCGCTGCCCGGCGCCACGCCGCTGGTGCCGGGTTCGTGCACGCTGCCGCTGCCCGGCATCATGGCCGCGATCGTCGATGAAACCGGACTCGACGTGCCCAACGGCCAGGGCGGACTGCTGGTGGTCAAGCGCCCCTGGCCGTCGATGATTCGCACCATCTGGGGCGATCCCGAGCGGTTCAAGAAGAGCTACTACCCGGCCGAGCTCGGCGGCAACTTGTACCTGGCCGGCGATGGCTCGGTCCGCGACAAGGACACCGGCTACTTCACCATCATCGGCCGTATCGACGACGTGCTGAACGTCTCCGGCCACCGCATGGGCACGATGGAGATCGAGTCGGCACTGGTCTCCAATCCGCTGGTGGCGGAGGCCGCGGTCGTCGGCCGCCCCGACGACATGACCGGTGAGGCGATCTGCGCCTTCGTGGTGCTCAAGCAGGCGCGCCCGGCCGGCGATGCCGCCACCAAGATCGCCAAGGAGCTGCGCGACTGGGTCGGCAAGGAGATCGGCCCGATCGCCAAGCCCAAGGACATCCGCTTCGGCGACAACCTGCCCAAGACGCGCAGCGGCAAGATCATGCGGCGCCTGCTGCGCGCCATCGCCAAGGGCGAGCAGATCACGCAGGACGTCTCGACGCTGGAGAACCCGGCCATCCTGGACCAGCTCAAGGTCAGCCAGTAGGGCGAGCGGGGGGCGGCCGACGGGCGCCGGGCCGGGCAGACGCATAAGGAATTGAGGCAGCAATCAGGGAGTCAGGTGCGAGAGGGCGGACAACGAGCCGCCTCCGCCGTGCAGCAACAAGGAGACGCGCGGTGCAGCCCGATGGCTGCCCCGCGCGGCGCAAGGCAGAAGGGGAAGGTCGGCAATGGCCTTGCTGTGGGTCATCCTGCAGTCGCTGATTCTGGTCGCGGCGCTCGCGCTGTTCGGCCAGTTCATCGTCGGCATCTTCAACTGGGGCCGGCGGCACGACAATTTCGTCTACCAGTTGTTCGGCATCCTGACCCGCCCTGTCGTGCGGCTGGTGCGGGCGGTCACGCCGCGGGTGATCATCGACGGCCATGTTCCGGCGGTCGCGTTTCTCGTTCTGTTCATCGCCTACCTTGCCGTCGGCTTTGCGCACCGCGATGCCTGCATGGCCGACATCAACCAGGCGGGCTGTGCCCGCTGGCAGCAGTTGTGGGGAAGCCAGAGATGAATTCGCTCCTGCGCTGGTATCTGGGCGTGCTTGCGGCGGTCGCCGTGACGGTGGGCATGAAGAAGCGCGCGCTCGAGCTGTACCGCGAGATCGTGCGCCTCGACCCGGCCGATGCGAAGGTCGGCGCCACCCTCGGTGCGCTTCTGATGGAGCAGGGCGAGTCGGCCGAGGCCACCGCGGTGTTCGAGCGCGTGCTCGAGCGCAACCCCGATTACGCCGACGGCTGGTTCAACCTCGGTTTCATCCACGAGCAGCGCGAGCAGGGCGCCGAGGCCGAGCGCTGCTTCCGCCGCGCGCTGAAACTCAACGAGCACCATGACCGCGCCTGGTACGGCCTGGCGTTGGTCCTGATTCGCGCCGACCGCCTGCCCGAGGCGGTCGAGGCGCTCAAGAGCAACGTCAAGCTGCAGCCGTTTTCTCCCTACGGCTACTACCAGCTCAGCATGACCTACCACCACCTGGGCGAGTCCGGCGAGGCCTGGCGCACCTACGAGCAGTTGAAGACCTTCGAGCCCAAGTACGCGGCCACGCTCAAGCGCGACCTCGAGTCGACGCGGGCGCGCCACAAGGCGGCCGCACCGGCGACCAGTGGCGCCAGTCACGAATCCCCCGATTTCTCACGCAAGGAGGCCCTGCACCCCATCACCTAGACAGAAGCGAAGCACCCAAGGAGATTTCACTGGAGAAATCGATGCAACTCACACAAGCACACCAAGAGTATTGGCGACGCAACCTGAACATGACGCTGGTCCTGCTGGCGATCTGGTTCGTGTCGACCTTCGTCATGGGCTTTTTCGCGCGCGAACTGGCGACGATCAACTTCTTCGGTTGGCCGCTGTCGTTCTACATGGCCGCGCAGGGCTCGATGGTCATCTATCTCGTCATCATCTGGTACTACGCCCGCGCCATGAAGCGGCTTGACGAGGAATACGGCGTAGCCGAGGGAGAGGACTGATGAGCGCTCAAGTCAGCTCGAATCGAGCATTTTTCAACCAGCTCAAGAAGTACTACACGTACTACACCGGCGGCTTCCTGGTGTTTCTGGTTGCTCTGACGATCCTGGAGCAACTGGGCCTGCCGCGCGTGTGGATTGGCTACGTGTTCCTGTTTGCCACCATTGCGCTGTATGCCGGCATCGGCATCATGAGCCGGACGGCAGACGTCGCCGAGTATTACGTGGCGGGGCGACGTGTGCCGGCCGTCTTCAACGGCATGGCGACCGGCTCGGACTGGATGTCGGCCGCGTCGTTCATCGGCATGGCCGGTGGCCTGTACCTGCAGGGCTTCGATGGTCTGGCCTTCATCTTGGGCTGGACCGGCGGCTACTGCCTGGTGGCCTTCCTGCTGGCGCCGTACCTGCGCAAGTTCGGCCAGTTCACGATCCCGGACTTCCTCGGCGCACGTTACGGCGGCAACGCCGCGCGCTTCATCGGCATCCTGGTCGCGATCCTGGTGTCGTTCGTGTACGTGGTGGCGCAGATCTACGGCGTGGGCCTGATCACCTCGCGCTTCACCGGCGTGGAGTTCACGGTCGGCGTGTTCCTGGGTCTGGCGGGCATTCTGGTCTGCTCGTTCCTGGGTGGCATGCGCGCGGTGACCTGGACGCAGGTGGCGCAGTACATCATCCTCATCATTGCCTACCTGATCCCGGTGGTCTGGCTGTCCGTCAAGCACACCGGCATTCCGCTGCCGCAGTTGGTTTACGGCTCGGTACTGCAGAAGGTCACGGAGCGCGAAAAGCAGCTGACCGCGGACCCCAAGGAAAAAGAAGTCCGCGACATCTTCCGCCAGCGTGCGGCCGATGCCAAAGCCCGCGTCGACGGGCTGCCGGGCACCTGGACCGCGGGCCGTGAGGCAGCCGAAAAGCGCGTGGCCGATCTGAAGGCCGCCAATGCGCCGATGGCTGAACAGAAGGCCGCCGAGAAGGCACTCGCCGACTATCCGAAGACGGAGGCCGACGCGCGTCGCATCTGGAGTGGACAGATCGGCAGCAACAATGCGCGTGCGGCGCCGCCTCTGCCGCATGGGGAGCCGTTCTACTCGGCCAACCCCGACCCGGCCAAGGCCGAGGCCGAGCGCGACCGCAAGCGCAAGAACTTCCTGGCGCTGGTGCTCTGCCTGATGGTCGGCACGGCTGCGCTGCCGCACATCCTGATGCGCTATTACACGACCCCGTCGGTCCAGGAGGCGCGCCGCTCGGTGTTCTGGTCGCTGTTCTGCATCTTCCTGCTTTACTTCTCGGCGCCGGCCCTGGCCGTGCTCGTGAAGTTCGACATCTTCACCCTGGTCGTCGGCAAGAACTTCGCCGACCTGCCGGGCTGGGTGGCGTCGTGGCAGAAAGTCGATCCGCGGCTGCTCAACATCACCGACATCAACAAGGACGGCATCGTGCAGTTGGCCGAGATCACGCTGGGGCAGGACATCATCGTTCTGGCCACGCCCGAGATCGCCGGTCTGCCGTACGTCATCTCGGGCCTGGTGGCTGCCGGCGGCCTGGCCGCTGCGCTGTCCACCGCCGATGGCCTGCTGCTGACGATCGCCAACGCGCTGTCGCACGACCTGTACTACAAGATGGTCAACCCGAACGCCTCCACCCAGAAGCGGATCACGATCTCCAAGATCCTGCTGCTGGTGGTCGCGGTGCTGGCGGCCTACACGGCGGCAGCCGCGCCGGCCGACATCTTGTTCCTGGTGGCTGCGGCGTTCTCGCTGGCGGCGGCGGGCTTCTTCGTGCCGCTGGCGGCGGGTGTGTTCTGGAAGCGGGCCAACAAGTACGGCGCGATCGCATCGATGATCGTCGGTGTGACCATCACGTTCTACTACATGGCCACCACCCAGGTCTGGCTGCGCAGCGTGTTCGGCGTGACCAGTTCGGTCGCCGACAACACCTGGTGGGATATCGCGCCGATCTCGGCCGGTATCTTCGGCATGCCGGCGGCGCTGATCACGATGGTGGTCGTGTCGCTGCTGACCCCGGCGCCCGACAAGCAGACGCAGGAGCTAGTCGAGCACGTGCGTTATCCGAGCCTCAAGGGCGACACCATGAACCCGGCCGCGCAGGCCGGTGGCGTGGGTCACTAAGACGGCAAGGCAGTCCTGAAAGCCCGCGGCGGCCGCCGCGGGCTTTTTTTGTGCGCCCGGCACGGGCGCACTCTTGCGGGTGCAAGTCCCGCCGTGAGTTGATCAAAGCGAACGGAGCGAAGCGCAACTGCATGAGGGCGACCGAGTGTGGGGAGGACGCGTACGAACTAGACTCCCGACAACACCGCGTCCAAGGCCGAAACCAGCGCGCTGGCTTGCAAAGCCACGTTCTCCACAGGTCGCCGCAAGGCCTTCTCGGGCAAAGGTGCGGCGTAGTGCGCCAGCGCATGTAGCCGCTGACCCTTCACCATGATGACCGGACATAGCGCCGTCGGCACCTTGGTCGCGACATCGAGCACAGCCAGCGGCATGGTCAGCCGCGTGGCCAAGGCATCCAGCAGATCGCTCTGGACCACCACCACGTAGGGGATGCCCTCGGCCGCGCTGCCGCTGGGGTTGGTGAAGACGTCGTACTGGGCCATCGGCCGCTCACCACGGACGCAGGTCGGCGCCAGGGATGCCGTGCCTCTCGAAACGAGCGTTCTGGACGGCGATCCAATCTCCGTACTCGGCTTCGAACGCCTTCTTGCGCGCGGCTCGGCTCGCCTTGTCGTGGTTGGCCTTCAGGGCCTGGTATTGCTCGGCCGAGAGGATCACGGTGTCGAGTTGACCGGCTTTTTCCACGAACACAGGTTCGCGCTTGGCTTGGGCGCAGAGGCTGCCGAAGCGGTTCTTGGCTTCTGTGGCGGTGACGCGCATGTTGGTCTCCCAGGATGTTTAGCCATTTTAGCCATTGACGACCACGGGTGCAAAGCGGTGCGGCATGCGCGTCGGCCCGTGCTGGAGAAGCCATTCATCAAGGTCGGCTCCTGGCCGGGAGCAGCCTGCGCTACAGAGCGCCGCAAATGGTCCTCCATCACGCCGACGGAGAAAATGCTCGCCGATCGCTGGATATGCTCAGGAGGGCGACTTCAGCGCTGGCGCAGCGTCGGCGGAGGACCGCCGTACTTGAAGATCGTTGGCAAGGTTCCTGTACCGGGTCAAAGACAGCGAGGCCCATGAGGAAGCCTGCTTGATCCAGAGGGGCCAGCAGGCGCGCACCCGAGAAGCCCTGAATGGATTGGAAAGTGTTCGACGGGCTTGGAACCAGTTCGAAACAATCTTGGCGGAGAGAGTGGGATTCGAACCCACGATAGGCTATTCACCTATACACGCGTTCCAGGCGTGCGCCTTCAACCGCTCGGCCATCTCTCCTGACCCGCCCGGCTGCTTGCCCGAGCGAGGGCCACAATTATAGGCAGACGCGCCCTGCGGTCCTCAGCGAACGACCGCGACCGGCGCCGGAGGACGACCGTCGGCGGGGAAGGTCACCACGTGGTCGGCGTCGAGACGGATGCCGATGCGCTCGCCGATGGCGTGATCGTGGTGCGACGGCACCAGCGCCAGCACCTCGCGGCCGCTGTCCAGCCGCAGCGTGTAGACGAAGTCGCCGCCGCGGAAGATCTTGCGCGCCACGGTGGCGGTGAGCGGGCTGGCGTCGTCGTGCACGATGTCGTCCGGGCGCAGCAGCACCTCGACGTGGCAGCCCTTGCCGCAACTGGCGCAACCACCCTGGCAGGGCAGCGGGATCTCGCCGGACAACTCGCCCAGTTCGATGGCCACGCGGCGCGCGTTCAGCACCGTCGCCGGGACGAACACGCCTTCGCCGATGAAGTCGGCCACGTAGCGCGTGGCCGGACGGTGATACAGCTCGTAGGGCCGGTCCCACTGCTCCAGCCGACCCCGGTGCATGACGCCGACCCGGTCGGCGATCGCAAAGGCCTCCTGCTGGTCGTGCGTGACCAAGATGGCGCTGGTGCCGCTGGCCTTCAGGATTTGGCGCACCTCCGCGCCCAGCCGCGCGCGCAGCTCCACGTCGAGATTGGAGAAGGGCTCGTCCATCAGCAGCAGCTTGGGCGCCGGCGCCAGCGCGCGGGCCAGCGCCACGCGCTGCTGCTGGCCGCCCGACAGTTCGTGCGGATAGCGCCGCGCCTGCGCCGAAAGGCCCACCAGCTCGAGCATCGTGTCCACGCGCTGGCGGCGCGCCGCGGCGTCGGCGTGGCGCAGGCCGAAGGCGATGTTCTCGTCCACGCGCAGGTGCGGAAACAGCGCATAGTCCTGGAACACGAGGCCGATGCCGCGCTGCTCCGGCGGCACGGTGCGCTCGGCGCTCGCCACCGTCTGGCCGTCGATCTCGATACTGCCGGCATCGACGGCGATGAAGCCGGCAACGGCCCGCAGCAGCGTGGTCTTGCCGCAGCCTGAACTGCCCACCACGCAGCCGATGTCGCCCTGGGCCAGGGTGAGGTCGAGCCCGTCGGCCACGCACTGCGCCTTGCCATAGCGCACGCGCAGGCCGTGAATGTGGAGGACGGGTGGGGCGGACATGGATTCCTTGGGCATTCGACCGGGAGCCGGCGGTGCGCCGCGGCGTTGCGCCGCAGTGCACTGCGCAGTACCGGGTGGGCGGATCATAGCGTAGATGCATATAATTCTCATTTGCATCTGATCAACATCCGGTTCCGGATCTCCGGTTCTGCCGAGCCGCCCGAATTTCATCTCCATGCCTGCTGCAGTGCTGTTTGCCGGCCCCACGGCTCGCCCACTCCCTTCGCCCCGCCCGCCCGGCGGCG
>Ga0209985_10003995_pt1 | contig 12153 bp, 13 predicted proteins | sample NOAtaG_FD_187305 | JGI IMG/M metagenome (GOLD analysis project Ga0209985, IMG submission 187305) | Freshwater lake microbial communities from Lake Erie, under a cyanobacterial bloom - NOAA_Erie_Diel6S_1000h metaG (SPAdes) (version 2) | ecosystem: Environmental > Aquatic > Freshwater > Lake ...
GCGTGCACGGCGCACGACTGGCGCGCAGAACTGACGCATGACCTCGTCGCCCCCCGATTCGGGGCTGTCGCTCCGCCTTACAGCCCCCAGGGACCGGGGATGGGTGGTTAGGGGGATCCGATGGACAATCCCATGCGAATCAAGTACTTGGCCTCTGCGTGCGGGTCCGTGGCACGGAATCTGCTGATCTTTTGTGTTAACCGGCCCCGAAACGTATGGTTACGGGTGGCTACATGGGAATCTGGAGTCTCTAGTGAGCAAGAACATCATCACCGTCGCGGCGGCACTCGTTGGAATCGTCGGCGCCGGTACGGCGCAGGCGTACGCGGTCGACTACGGCCAAAGCGCCAACGCGACCCCGTCCGTTCCTTTGACTCCGGTCGGGTTCGGCGAGGCGCTCGATGCGCGCAGCCGATTCTTGGGGCGGGCGACAGATCCGACGAGTGTCCAGGTTGTGGACTTCGAGTCCTATGTGGCCGGTGATCCGCTTTCCTTCTCATTCGGTTCGGGTGCCGCAGAGGTGAAGGCTTGGCTTCTGGGCTCTGGCGAGGTGAAAGAGACATCGCCCGACACTTTGGCGTCGGGTCAGTACAGCGTTGCGGCATCCGGAGCGCAGGGCACCAAGTTCTGGAGCTCCAGGGCCACGCCCGACGGCAAGGCGTTTGAGTTGTGGTTCAGCCGCGATGTCCAGCAGTTCGGCTTTTTCGGCATCGACATCGGAGACTTCCGTGGCGTGCTCGAACTTGATCTGCTCGACGCCAGCGGCAACGCAATCGGCGCGCCGATCACCGGCAGTGACGACCCATCATTTGAGGCGCTGCCCTGCGAGCCGATTGGTTCGTTCTGCTCGCCAGCCGACGGCTCGGTGCTTTTCTTCGGCATTACCGCTGAGAGTTCGGAGGAGTATTTCCGCGGCGTGCGCTTTCGGTCGGTGGGCTCCACAACCCTCGACGGCTCAGACATGTTCGCGTTCGACAGCTTCACGGTGATCGGTGCCCCTCCGACGACGCCGTCGCCGGTGCCGGCCCCCGGCACGCTGGCCCTTTTGGGCACGGCCCTGGCAGGCCTGGCACTGCTGCGCCGCCGCGCCTGACCTCCGCGCAACCCCCACCTCACCACGGCGGCCTTCGGGCCGCCGTGTGCTTTTGGGCCGCCGCCTAGAATCCCGTATGCCCATCGCTCCTGTTCCCGAGCTGGTCGCCGAGCTGGCGGCCGGACGCATGGTGATCCTCGTCGACGAGGAAGACCGCGAAAACGAAGGTGATCTCGTGCTCGCCGCCGAGCACGTCACGCCCGAGGCCATCAACTTCATGGCGCGGCACGCGCGCGGCCTCATCTGCCTGACGCTGACCCGCGAGCGCTGCGAGCGGCTGCAGTTGCCGCCGATGACCACCAAGAACGGCACCCAGCACGGCACCGCCTTCACGGTGTCGATCGAGGCGGCCACGGGTGTGACCACCGGCATCAGCGCCGCCGACCGCGCCCGCACCGTGCAGGCCGCGGTGGCCCGCGACGCCAAGCCTTCCGACCTCGTGCAGCCCGGCCACATCTTCCCGCTGCAGGCGCAGGACGGCGGCGTGCTCATGCGCGCCGGCCACACCGAAGCCGGCTGCGACCTGGCCGGCATGGCCGGGCTCTCGCCCGCCGCCGTGATCTGCGAGGTCATGAACGAAGACGGCACGATGGCCCGCTTGCCCGACCTCGAGGTCTTCGCACGCGAGCACGGCCTGAAGATCGGCACCATTGCCGATCTCATCGGCTACCGCAGCCGCAACGAGACGCTGATCGAAAAGGTCGGCGCACGGCCGCTGGTCACGCCGCAAGGCGAGTTCGAGTGCCTGGCCTTCCGCGACAAGAGCGGCGGCGTGCACCTGGCGCTGAAGCACGGCCGCTGGCAGCCGTCGGACGAAGTGCTGGTGCGCGTGCACGAGCCCTTCACGGCGCTCGATTTGCTCGACGCGCAAGGCGGCAGCCACTCCTGGCCGCTGGGCGAGGCGCTGCGTGCGCTGCAGCGGGCCCCGGCCGGCGTGGCCGTGCTGCTCAACGCCAGCAGCGACGCGCAAGCCCTGTTGCCGGCGCTGCGCGGCGACAGCCCGCCCGCGCCCGCCAAGCCGCAGATGGACCTGCGCACCTACGGCGTGGGCGCCCAGATCCTGCGCGAACTCGGCGTGCGCCGCATGCGGCTGCTCGGCAGCCCGCGCCGCATGCCCAGCATGACCGGCTACGGCCTCGAGATCAGCGGCTTCATCGCCGCCGGAACCTGACTCCATGACTCCTTCCACCTTTTGCGCCGGCTCCCGCCGGCCCCATGGCCATGCAGGGCGCTGACCAAGGCCGCGACGACGGCGCCGCGCTCGTCGGCGAGGGCCTGCGCATCGGCATCGTGCGGGCGCGCTTCAACGACGCCATCACCCGCAAGCTGGCCGAGGCCTGCCTGGCCGAGCTCGAGCGGCTCGAGGTCGACGACGGCGACATCCGCCTCGTCAGCGTGCCGGGCGCGCTGGAGATCCCGGTCGCGCTCAAGGCCATGGCCGACAGCGGCGACTTCGACGCCCTCATCGCCCTGGGCTGCGTGATCCGCGGCGAGACCTACCACTTCGAGCTGGTGTGCAACGAAAGCGGCGCGGGCGTGAGCCGCGTCGCGCTCGACCACAGCCTGCCGGTGGCCAACGCCATCCTCACGGTCGAGACCGAAGAGCAGGCCTGGGCGCGCGCCGAAGAGAAGGGCCGCGACGCCGCCCGCGTGGCGGTGGAGATGGCCAACCTGATGGAAGACCTCTCGTGAGCACGGCCGACGCCACACCGGCCGCCGGCACGCCCGCTGCACCCGCCCGCCGCGCGCCGCCGAAGTCGGCCCGCCGCCGCTCGCGCGAGTTCGCGTTGCAGGGCCTGTACCAGTGGCTCGTGTCGGCCGCGCCGGTGGCCGAGGTCGAGGCCCACATCGCGCTGCTCGAGCACTTCGACAAGTGCGACCGCGCCCACTTCGATGCCCTGCTGCACGGCTGCATCGAAGAAGCCGCCACGCTCGACGCCGTGCTCGCGCGCCATGTTGACCGCAAGACCTCGCTGCTGTCGCCGGTGGAGCACGCCGCGCTGCTGATCGGCTGCTTCGAGCTCTCGCGCTGCATCGAGATCCCGTACCGCGTGGCCATCAACGAGGCGGTCGAACTGGCCAAGTCCTTCGGCGGCACCGACGGCCACAAGTACGTGAACGGCGTGCTCGACAAGTGCGCCGGCCACCTGAGGCCCGACGAGGCCGCCGCCGGCCGCCGGCGATGACAGCGCCGCGGCTGGCGGGCCGGCTCGATCACATCGAGCCCTTCTACGTGATGGAGCTGGCCAAGGCCGCCAGCCTCGTGGCCGCCTCGCCCGCATGCGACCCCGCCCAGGGCGGCGAGCCGATGGTGTTCCTGAACATCGGCGAGCCGGATTTCGGCGCGGCACCGGCCGTGCAGGCTGCGGCCATCGCCGCGCTGGCCGATGGGCGCACGCAGTACACCGACGCCACCGGCCTGCCGGCGCTGCGCCATCGCATCGCGGCCTGGTACGGGCAGCGTTACGGCGTCGAGATCGATCCGCGGCGCATCGTCGTCACGGCCGGCGCCTCGGCGGCGCTGCAGCTCATCTGCCTGGCCTTGTTCGAGCCCGGCGACGAGGTGCTGATGCCCGACCCGAGCTATCCCTGCAACCGCCACTTCGTCGCCGCCGCGGGCGCCACGGCGCGGCTGCTGCCGGCATCGCCCGAGGCGCGCTTCCAGCTCGATGCCGCCAGCGTGCGCGCGGCCTGGACGCCGGCCACACGCGGGGTGCTGCTGGCCAGCCCGGGCAACCCCACGGGCACCTCGATCGCGCCTGACGCGATGGCCGCCATCGCCACGGCTGTCGCCGAGCGCGGTGGCGTCACGCTCGTCGACGAGATCTACCTCGGCCTGAGCTACGACGAGCGCTACGGCCAGACGGCGCTGGCGCTGCAGCAACCCGGCGTGGCCGACAGCCTCGTCAGCATCAACAGCTTCAGCAAGTACTTCGGCATGACCGGCTGGCGCCTGGGCTGGCTCGTGCTGCCCCCGGCGCTGGTGGGGCCGGTGGAGCGGCTGGCGCAGAACCTCTACATCTGCCCCAGCACGCTGGCGCAGCATGCGGCGCTGGCCTGCTTCGAGCCGGAGTCGATGGCCGAGTACGAACGGCGCCGCGCCGAGTTCCGCCGCCGCCGCGACCACGTGGTGCCGGCGCTCGAAGCGCTCGGTCTGCCGGTGCCCGTCGTGCCCGACGGCGCCTTCTACGCCTGGTTCGACTGCTCGCGCCACGCCAGCAGCAGCTGGGCGTTTTGCCAGCGCCTGATGCAAAGCGCGCACGTGGCGCTCACCCCCGGCCGCGACTTCGGCCCGCATGCCGCCGAGCGCTACGTGCGGCTGTCGTTCGCCAGCAGCCAGGAGCAGCTCGACACGGCACTGGCCCGGCTGTCGCGCGAGCTGCGCTGAAGGGCCACCCGGGTTGCCGGGGCCACACCCTGGCAACGCCTGCACACAGGCGACACGGTCTGACGCCAATGCAGCGTTGTTTGCCGGGTTTGGCAGCGCTTTTCGGCGGCTGCCGTCCCGGGTGGGCCGGGTAAGCTTGCAGGCAACGTGGGCTACAACCTGTTCCAGCGGCCGAATGCCGGCCATGCCGACAACGGCGACGACGAATTCGCTTCCACCGTGGCATCGCTGCCCGCGGAGGGCGAAGGCGCGCAGGCGCCCGAATCGCAGCCGCACGGCGCCGACTCCGGCCTGCTCGACAGCCAGCCGGCCCCGTCGGAACCCGCCCCCGAGCTGCCGCCCGAGCAACGGCCCACGCTGGCGCACATCGGCCGCTATGCGCTGAAGGGCCCGCTCGGCGAAGGGGGCCTGGGCCAGGTGCACGAGGCCTGGGACCCGCTGCTGTCGCGCCTGGTGGCCGTGAAGACGCTGCAGTTCGAGACCGACCCGCGCGAACGCGTGGCGCTCGACGGCCTCTTCCTGAACGAGGCGCGCGCGGTGGCCAGCCTGAACCACCCGCACATCGTCACCATCTTCGACGCCGGGCTGTCGGCACACGGCGTCTACATCGCGATGGAGCGCCTGCGCGGCCGCGACCTCCGCCAGGCTCTCACCGCCGGCTGGAAGCCCACGCCCGCGCAGGCGGCGCTGCTGGTGCGCCGCGTGGCCGACGCGCTGGCCTACGCCCACGCGCGCGGCGTGGTGCACTGCGACATCAAGCCGGCCAACATCTTTCTCGACAAGCGCGACAAGCCCAAGGTGCTGGACTTCGGCATCGCGCGCGTGGCGCACGGCCGCTCGAACGCCCACCTCGAGGGCTTCGTGCTCGGCTCGCCGCATTACCTGGCACCCGAGCAGCTGCAGGGCGGCGAGGTCGATGCGCGCACCGACATCCACGCGCTCGGCGTCGTCTTCTACGAGCTGCTGGCCGGCCGCCGCGCCTTTGCTGGCGACTCGGTGGAGCAGATCAGCACCGCCATCCTGACGCTGCACCCGGCCCCGGCCCACGAGGTGCGGCCCGAGGTGCCGAAGGCGCTGTCGGCGATCGCCGCCAAGGCCATGGCGCGCGAGCCCGGCGATCGCCACCCCAGCGCGCTGGCCCTGGCCCTGGAGCTGCGGCGCTGGCTCGACGCCCAAGAGGCCGCCGGCCCTCAGGCAGCCCCCGCCCGCGAACGGCGGCGCAGCAGCCCTGCACCGCGCCGACGCGCGCTGCTGTGGGCCGGCTCGGCGCTGGCCGGCGTGGCGCTGCTGGCCGCGGCGGTGGGCGTGGCGCGCCGGGCTGCGGCGCCCGCACCGCTGCCGGCCGATCTGACGCCGGCGCCCTCGCTTGCTCCCGCGCCGGCACCGCTGGCCACTGCATCGGCGGCTCCCGTCGCCTCGTCGCGCGATCCCGCTGCGGCCTCGGCCGCTCCGGCGGCCATCGCGCCAGCGCCCGCAGCGGCACCTGCCGCACCCAGGCCGCGTGCCGTGGCCCCCGCCAAGCCGGCCACGGCGCCCGCGTCCGCCACGGCATCGACCACCAGCGCCGCAGCCGCGGCGCCGGCCGCCGTGGCCACCGGCACGCTGCAGCTGGCCATCAGCCCCTGGGGCGAGGTCGAGATCGACGGCCGCGCCGTCGGCCTGGCGCCGCCGCTGAACCGGCTGACGCTCAGCGCCGGCGCGCACCAGGTCGTCGTGCGCAACGCCGACTTCCCGCCGTTCACGACCACCGTGCAGGTCGAAGCCGACGGCGTGGCCGTCGTGCGCCACCGCTTCGTGCCATGAAGGAGCCAAGGCGCACGCGGGCGCTGCTGCCGGCGCTCATCGGCTGCACGCTGCTGGCGGCTGCCTGTGCCAGCAAGCCGCCAGCGCCGTCGGGCCTGGCGGAGTTGCTGGAGCGGCCGGCCGAACGCGCGCTGGTCGAGGGCCTGCGCGCCTATGACGAAGGCCAGTACGCGCAAGCCGAGACCGCACTGCAACGTGCGCTGGCCGCCGGCCTGGCGAGCCCGCGCGACCGCGCCAGTGCGCACAAGCTGCTGGCCTTCATCGCCTGCACCAGCGAGCGCCTCGCAGCCTGCCAGGCCGCCTTCCGCGCCGCGCGCACGGCCGACCCGGCCTTTGCGCTCAACCGCTCCGAGGCCGGCCATCCGCTGTGGGGCCCGGTGTACCGGCAGGTGCTCGGCACCCCCTGATCCCTCGCGGGCAGCCACCGGGCTGCGCCGGGCGCGCCGGGGTGCGCCGCTATCATCGACCGCGCATGCCCGCGCCCATCGTCGAGCCTCCTGTCGAGCCCTCCGCCGCACTCCCTGCCGCGCCGACCCCTGACCCCGCCCGGGTGCTGTTCCGCTGGCCCGTGCGCGTCTACTGGGAAGACACCGACGCCGGTGGCATCGTGTTCTACGCCAACTACCTGAAGTTCTTCGAGCGTGCGCGCACCGAGTGGCTGCGCGCGGCCGGCGTGCAGCAGCAGATGCTGCGCGAGCAGGAAGGCGCGATGTTCGTCGTGGCCGACACGGCGCTGCGCTACCACGCCCCGGCCCGGCTCGACGACCTGCTCACCGTGACGGTGGCCCTGGCCGAACGCGGCAGTGCCTCGATGCGCCTGGTGCAGCAAGCCCTGCGCGGCCCGACGATGCTGGCCGAAGGCCACATCCGCATCGGCTGCGTCGACCACGGAACCTTGCGGCCGCGCCGCATTCCCAGATCCATCCAGCGCGTCCTCGACGCCTCCTGAGCCTCCGGCCCCACCGACATGAATCCCGACCTCTCGATCACCGCCCTCGTGCTGCAGGCCAGCCTCGTCGTGCAGCTGGTGATGGCCGGCCTGCTGATCACGTCGCTGGCCAGCTGGACCGTGATCTTCAGCAAGCTCTTCGGCCTGAAGCGCGTGCGCAACGCCAACGAGGAGTTCGAGCGCGAGTTCTGGAGCGGCCGCAGCCTCACCGAGCTGAACACCGCCGTCGGCCAGAAGACCGACAGCGCGCCGATGGAGCGCATCTTCGCCAGCGGCATGCGCGAGTTCCTGAAGCTGCGCGAAAAGCGCCTGGACAGCGGCGCGCAGCTCGACGGCGCGCGCCGCGCCATGCGCGCGAGCTTCCAGCGCGAGCTCGACGTGGTGGAAAGCAACCTGAGCTTCCTCGCCAGCGTGGCCAGCGTCAGCCCCTACGTGGGCCTGTTCGGCACGGTGTGGGGCATCATGCATGCCTTCGTCGGCCTGTCGAACCTGCAGCAGGTGACGCTGGCCAGCGTGGCACCCGGCATCGCCGAGGCGCTGGTGGCCACGGCCATCGGCCTGTTCGCAGCCATTCCGGCGGTGGTGGCCTACAACCGCTTCGCGCGCGACATCGACCGCATCGCCATCCAGATGGAGACCTTCATCGAGGAGTTCTCCAACATCCTGCAGCGCAATGCGGGCGGTGGCACCGGGCCCGGCCAGACGACGATGGCCGCCACGACGACGCAGATGCGCTGATCGCCATGCCTGCCCTCAGCTCCCGCAGCGGCCGTGGCCGGCGCTCGATGAACGAGATCAACATGGTCCCGTTCATCGACGTGATGCTGGTGCTGCTGATCATCTTCATGGTCACCGCACCGCTCATCACCACCGGTGTCGTCGACCTGCCCAGCGTGGGCAAGAGCCAGCAGCGGCCGCCGGACGTCATCGAGGTCATCGTCGGCACCGACGAGAAGCTGCGCATCCGCGCCGATGGCGCCGAGCCCGAGCCGGTGGTGCTGGCGCAGCTGGCCGCGCGCGTGCGGGGCAAGCAGGGCGCGGCGGGCGGGGGCGATGCGGCCCGCGCGGCCGACGTGCCGGTGGTCATCAGCGCCGACAAGAGCGTGCGCTACGAAAGCGTGGTGCGCGTGATGGACACGCTGCAGCGCGCCGGCGTGCGGCGCGTGGGTCTGTCGGTCAAGCAGGCGTCATGACGGGCAGGCGATGAGCGCAGCCGCGATGCACTCGTCGGTGCTGGTGCCGCAGGCGCCCGGCGGATTGGGCGCAGGTGCGGCGCTCGCGCTGGTCGTGCACGCGGCGCTGATCGTGGCGTTGACGCTGGGCGTGGACTGGCGCACGCACGATCCCGAGCCCGTCTCCGCCGAGCTGTGGGCCGCCGTGCCCCAGGCGGCCGCGCCGCCGGCGCCCGAACCGGCCCCGGCCCCCCCGACGCCCGCACCCGCACCCGCACCCGCGCCACCGCCGGCCGCGGCCGCGCCGACACCCGCACCGGACATCGCCCTCGAACGCGACCGTGAACGCCAGCGCCGCGCCGAAGCCGAGCAGAAGGCCGCCGCCGACCGCAAGGCTGCCGCCGCGCGAGCCGAGGAAGACCGGCGCCAGCGCGAAGCCCAGGCCGCCGCGGCCAAGGCCGCCGCCGAGGAGAAGGCCGCAGAGGACCGCCTGGCCCGCCAGCGCGAGGAGAACCTGCGCCGCATGCTCGGCCAGGCCGGCGCCGTGGCGGGCAGCGGCGGCGTCACGAGCACCGGCACCGCGGCGCAGGCGGCGGCGCCCTCGGCGGCCTACCAGGGGCGCGTGAAGGCGGCCATCCTGCCCAACATCGTCTACACCGGCAAGGCACCGGCCAAGGCCATCGCCGAGGTCGAGGTGACGCTGGCACCGGGCGGCACGATCATCTCGCGGCGCCTGGTCAAGCGCAGCGGGCACCCCGACTGGGACGAGGCCGTTCTGCGCGCCATCGACCGCACGCCCAGCCTGCCGCGCGACACCGACGGCCGCGTGCCGCCCATGCTGTTGATCAGCTTCCGGCCGAACGAGTAGCCGCCGCGCCGGCCGCTGCGCCCGCGCGGGCGGCCCCGGGCGCAATGCCCGCACGCTCGAACGACAGGCGGTCGAGCCGATCGCACCACGCGCCCGCGGCCAGCCCGGCCAGCACGCCGCGGCGCCACACGGCCAGCGCACGGCCCTGCCCGCAGCGCAGCCAGCGCAGGGCGGGTGGCCGGATCTTGACCGGCGGCAGGGGCCCGGCCGCGGCCGCGGCCGCGCGGCGCAGTTGCAGCGTGAGCGCTGCCGCTGCGGCCTCAGCGGCCGCTCCGGGCGCAAACCAGTCGGGATGCGAGGTGCTCTGCAGGGTGGGCGTCACCGCAGGCTGGCCGTCGTCGGCCAGCGCCAGGCCACTGCTTGCCAGCCAGGCCGCCGGCCGCGGCGGCAACGCCAGCAGCGCGGCATCGCAGGCCAGGCGCGCGCCACTGGCCAGCACGGCGGCATCGGCACGCAGGGCGGCGCAGGGCTCGCGGAACACGGTGATGCGGGCACGCGCCAGCAGGCGCTGCACCTCCGCCAGCGCCGCCGCAGGCCAGCCCGGCAGCAGCCCGTCGGCGCCAGCCACCAGCGCGATGCGCGCGCGCTCGTCGCCGCGCGGCGCCAGCCGTTGGGCCAGGGCCAGCGTGGTCTCGACCGCGGCGGCGCCGAAGCCCACCACCACCACGTCGACCGGCTTGCGCGCCGCCAGCTCGACGAGCCCGTCGAAGAGCGCCACGAAACGCTCGGCCGGCTGCAGCGCGAGCGCATGTTCGCGGGCGCCTTCGAGCGCGGCGATGTCGGCGCCGGCGGGCTCGTCGACCGACACCAGGTCGGCCTCGAGTTCGGCGCCGTCGGCCAGCGTGACGCGCCGCGCCGCGGCATCGACGGCCGCCACGCGGCCGCGCACCCAGGTGGCACCGGCCGCGGCAGCCAGCGCCGCGGTGTCGTTCCGGCAGGCGGCTGCCGGCAGGCGCCCGGCCACGAAGGCCGGCACGCGCGCCGCGTGCACCAGGTGGGGGTCGGCGCTCAGCAGCGCCAGTTCGGCGCCGACCAGGGGTTCACGGGCGAAGGCCGCCAGCACCTGGGCGTGTACCGGGCCTGCGCCCAGCAGCAAGAGGCGTCGGGGCATGGCCGTGAGTCTGCACCAGCGCCGGCCCTGCGGCCGCACCGGGTGCCGGTGGCCCGGATTCCGCTCGGAGCTGGCGGGTGGCCTCGGCCGATGGCCTCGCTCAGGCCGGTGCGAGCCGGAAGCGCCCCACCAGCTCGGCCAGGCGCTCGGCCTGCTCGCTCAGGCTGATGGCCGCGGCCGTGCTCTGCTCCACCAGCGCGGCGTTGTGCTGCGTCATGCCGTCGAGCTCGCCGACGGCGCCGTTGACCTGGCCGATGCCGCTGCTCTGCTCGGCCGCGGCGTGGCTGATCTCACCGACCAGCGACGCCACCTGGCGCACCTGGTCGACCACCTGCTGCATCGTGCTGCCGGCGTCGCCGACCAGGCGCGCGCCGGCCTCGACCTGCTCGCCGCTCGAGGCGATGAGGCTGCGGATTTCCTTGGCCGCCTGCGCGCTGCGCTGCGCGAGGCTGCGCACCTCGCCGGCCACCACCGCAAAGCCGCGGCCCTGCTCGCCGGCCCGTGCCGCCTCGACGGCGGCGTTGAGCGCCAGGATGTTGGTCTGGAAGGCGATGCCGTCGATGACGGCGGTGATCTCGCCGATGCGGCGCGCGCTGGCGCTGATCTCGTCCATGGTGCGCACCACGTCGCTCACCACCTGGCCGCCGCGCTCGGCGGTGCCGCTGGCGCCACGGGCCAGCTGCGAGGCGCTCTGCGCACGCTCGGCCGTCTGCTGCACAGTGCCGGTGAGCTGCTCCATCGAGCTGGCCGTCTGCTGCAGGGCGCCAGCGGCGCGCTCGGTGCGCTGGCTCAGGTCGGCGTTGCCGCTGGCCACTTCGGCGCTGGCGGTGCGGATCGAGTCGCTGGAGTTCTGCGCCTGGCGCACCAGCGTGGCCAGGGCGTCGCGCATGCCGGCGACGCTGAGTGAGAGCGAGCCGATCTCGTCGGGGCGCGAGGTGTCGATCTCGGGCGTGAGGTCACCACCGCCCATGCGCTCGGCCACCCGGGCCAGTTCGGCCAGCGGATTGCGGATCTGCCGCACCAGCGAGCGTGTCGTCCACGCCACGTAGGCCACGATGATGGCCATCACCACCAGCACGGCCGTGACCGTGGCCTTGCGCTGTTGGCCCACCTCGACCCGCAGCCGGTGCATCTCGGCCACTTCGGCCCGCACCGGCGCCAGCGCCTCAGGCGCCAGCGTGGTGGCCTGCAGCACCTTCTCGAGCCGCGCCTCGGCCGCCGCCTGCCGCTCGGCGGTGGCCTGCACCTGCGACTGCGTGCGCACCGCCACCACGCTGCCGATCACGGCAATGACCAGCGCCAACACGAGGGTCGGCAGCCACATGCGTTGCGCGAGAGACAGGTTCATGGTCACGATCCACCAGAAAAAAACGGCGCGGCAAAGCCCGCGCCGACATCAAGCCACCCGCACGGATCCGGCTCCGCCGGTCCGTCGCGGGGCACCCCCCTCGGGGGGGTGAGGGCCGCGGCTCCAGGCCGGCCTGCGCCGGCCTGGACGGCCCGAACGGCGCGGCTTCTGACCGCGCGTGGAGCGAGAGCGAGCTTGGGGGCCTCAGCTAATCAGGCCCATGTCGGCGCTGCTCATCAAGCCCTCGATGTCCATCAGGATCAGCATGCGCTCGGCGTCCTTGCCGTCGGCACCCTGGCCCGTAGTCTTCACGGCGCCGATGCCGGTGATGTAGCTGGCGTCGACCGAGCTGTTGAGCTCAGGCGCCGGCTTGATCTGCTCACGGGTGAGTTCCAGCACGTCCGAGACCGAGTCGACGACG
>Ga0209985_10003996_pt1 | contig 12153 bp, 9 predicted proteins | sample NOAtaG_FD_187305 | JGI IMG/M metagenome (GOLD analysis project Ga0209985, IMG submission 187305) | Freshwater lake microbial communities from Lake Erie, under a cyanobacterial bloom - NOAA_Erie_Diel6S_1000h metaG (SPAdes) (version 2) | ecosystem: Environmental > Aquatic > Freshwater > Lake ...
GTGGCGTTGCCACTGCCGCTTGTGGTGCTTAAGGTCAGCCACGAAAGCGACTCGCTTGCCGTCCAGCTGATATTTGAGCTGATGCTCACATTTTGCCCGCCTCCGCCCGAGACAAAGTCCAACGTCGTCGGCAACGCCGTCAAAAATGCCGCCGCGCCTGCCTGTGAGACAGCAATCGTCTGTGCTGTTACACCAGTGCCTGAAACTGTAACCGTACCGCTGCGTGCAGAAGTACCCGTATTCTGATCTGCCTGAATATTAATTGTGCCATTATTTGTACCGCTGGCAGGCGTCACCGATACCCAGCTCAACGACTCCGACACACTCCAGGAGACATTAGATGTAATCGAAGATGATTTAGTTTCCCCTGCGGCCACAAAACTCAGGGAAGCAGGCGAAACAGCCAGGGAGGCAGCAGGTACGGAAATATTGATTCCATAATCCTCCACATCGCGATAATTACTGGAAGTTGCACAGGGGGTTTCTCCTGCATTCAGCGACATTGCCACGCGCATACGCGTAACTCCTGATGCTGCATCAGCAGGAATAGCAATATTGCCTACATACCCTGTACCGGAGGAAGTACTTTTGGATGCCGACTGGGAGAGGACATTCTCCCCTGCATCATTAAAATCGTTATCCTGATTAAAGTCAATCCAGACAGACCAGTAATACGTACTTCCCTGTGAACCGCTATTATTCCCCGAGACCAGGGTAATCGGATAGGATTGGCCCTTATTTACCGCTGCCACGGTTGACGTAAAATTAGTATAGCCATAATCAGACTCCGATGCCCCGGAGATATTGGAAAAATCAACCCGTTTGATCCAGTCCCCGAACGCAATCCCGTATGAATAGCAATATGGATCACCGCATCCGTCCGTAGTGAAGGACAACTCCGGCGACCAATCGCTGAAGGAAGACCCACATACAGCACGCACCTGAAAAACGTAAGGTGTACAAGGGGTGCGAAGTGCGCTGAGCACATTTGTAGCAGACCAGGAATCGTTTGTTACCCAGGAAGCGTCAACGGTTCGTTTATAGCGCCAGCTATAAGCGGTAGCCCCCGAGACGGCATTCCAGCCGGCGGCAAACCAGGAATAGTCCTTTCCCAGCAGGGCTAAATTAGCCGGAACGCTGCAGGGCACAGGCATGCCGGACTGGGCAACCGAAATCGTTTGGGAAGACACCCCGCTACCGGAGACGGTAATTGTTCCGCTACGGCTTGAAGTGCTGGTATTTTCTGTAAAAGTAACGGTAACCGTCCCATTATTACTCCCCGAGGCAGGACTGACCGTCACCCAGCTCAGGGATTCCGTTACGGTCCAGTCAATGTTTGAAGTCACGGAAAAGGTCTGGCTCTGCGCCGCATTTCCAACACTCATGGAAGTAGGAGAAACCGCGAGAAATGCGGCGCCGCCGCAATTTCTGGTGGTGTACATTGTGTTCAGGGAGGCGATATCCCCGGTGCTAAGCGTAGAGCGTTGTCCGATGACTGTACCGGCTGGTGCGGGAGGGCTTTTCACCTGGATCGTCGGGCTTCCGTTCTTGGAAAAATAATGGGTTCCGTAGTGCATGATCGAGGCATAATCGTAAACTCCGACGCTGGTAATACCAGCCCCACCGACCTCGAAATTACCTTCTTTTCCAGCTTCGATATTATCAAAAAGGATGGTCACATAGGTATCGCGATCATTTCTCGACTGTTCATGCCACATACCTGCTGCATGGCATATCTCGTGGATTGTAGCCCCTATCCCGCAGGCATCCACATTGATTTCCTGTTTTCCGCCGATCATTCCGATATACGACCAGCATGCAGGCTCGTTGTCCACGAACTCTACATAATTGGTCTCTGAGGTACGCGGGACCATACAAATATTCGAGTTGGCGTTGACATGGTTGATCGCGTTATTTATTTGGGAAACACTCGAATGCCCCGGCTCAATCGTATAGGGTATGACCCCATTCGGCCAGCGCATACTGGTATAGGAGATCATATTTCCCTTTTCCAGTTTCAATTGTTCGTAGGTTTCTTCGCGAAAAAGAACGATATCCCCGTTCCAGAACACCCTGCCATCCCTGATTTCCAGCGTCACCTGCCGGGGCGAGCGGTCTCCGGGGAAAAGCAGCATTGCCTTTTCCAAACGCACTGCGGATTTTGAAGGCGGCCTGTAACCTACTGGTACAGGTATCTCAGAAGGTATGGTGTCTATACATACGGGGCTACAAGTACTGTAGTGGCCTGAGTGCAAGGGACCCCTTGCCTGGCAAGTTACTGTCAGCAAGAAAAAAAAGAAGAGGCTACGGAGAATGTGGTTCATAGAATTTGGGACTAAGCAGGTTTTAAAGACAGTTATTTTTTCGGGACGAATTTCAGAGAAACGGAATTCATACAATAACGCAATCCGGTGGGCTTTGGTCCATCATCGAAAACATGCCCCAGATGGCCACCACAGCGGGCGCAAAGCACTTCGACACGCGACATACCCAGGGAGAGATCTTCAATTTCTTTGACGTGTGTTTTTTTAAAAGGCGTATAAAAGCTTGGCCAGCCGGAGCCTGAATCATATTTGGCTACAGAGCTGAATAATGGCAGGCCGCATCCCCGGCAGGTATAGACTCCCTCTGCCTTATACTTGTTGTATTCCCCGGAAAAAGCCCGTTCGGTACCTGCTTTACGGAGCACATAGTATTCCTGTTCGCTAAGGGTTTTTTTCCATTCGGCATCTGTTTTGGCTACCTTTTCCAATTTTTCGCCATTAAGCCCTTCGAATATCGCACCCTGTTTATTCTGGGAAGGTTTTGGCGTATTATGGGAAGGTTGTTGGGCCTGGCCGGCGGAAATCAGGAAAAAAGGGAAAAAAAAGCACAGTAAAAATCGCATGACTAAAATTTTAAGGATAAAAGAAATAAGACCATCTTTTCCGCTTAACCGTTCCTTGTATAACAGCTTACTTTTTTCCCCTCTTTTGCCTCAATCGGGGGCGGTTCCACTCTTCGCGTTGTGCGAAATCCACGATCGAACGCATAAAAGCCATCATGCCCAGGAAAATCAGATAGCCAATCGTGACAACGACATATATCCAGCGATAGGACCCTGCCTGTGCGATTGAGAGTCCGGAAATTGCCCAGGCCATCAGTCCATTGGAAGCGGCGAGTGCCATGAAGGCATATACTGCCCGCCCCCAATACTTGACGATATTTTCGGAAGTAAGGGAAGAAACGCTGTTAAAAACAGCAAAACAGAGCATCAGGGAAGCCGCTGTCATCCAGGGGAAGCGTTCGCCGGGTGTCATAAAGCCCGTAGATTTGACCAGGCCAGCGACGCCGTTAATCAGTACTGCTGCCAGGAAAGCCGCACCTGCCTGATAGAAAGGGTCATATACGCGGTCAAAAAAAGTTTTCTTTTCATCTGTCATAAAAAAAATTGTTTTGCGAGGATATTATCGGATACCCTTTGCCATGAATACCCGCTGGTAGGGGATAGCAGGCTATACGGGAAAGTCATCAGGTGGTGTCCTATCAGGCCGATGGTCGTTTGCTACTGGCCATTCTGATTATCCGGCCCGGGCATTATTCTTCAGGAGCGATACAAGATGAGAGGACCATGATCGCTTACTTCGTTACCCTCACAAGAACTACATTAATTCAGGGGGGGATAACAAGACCCTTTAATGATCCCCCGGCCACTCACTTACACAGATTTTTACATATTCACGATGAAGCCAGAAAAATGGTACTGTTCGCGGATTTGTACGAGGTAGCGCTCTGCTTCGATCCGGGTCTGGAAATTCCCGGCTATCAATCTGAAAACGCGGATATTATGACTATCCATCCCTTCCTGGACGAACACCGATGCGATACCGAGCTCCGCGAAAGCGGTCGCCTGGCGCTCTGCGTTGCCAATATCGGAGAATGCTCCGAGCTGTACACCGAAACCTCCGAATCCACGGGCGATCCTGACCACCGTTCCTTTGACTGGTGGATAAGGGGGCGGCAAAGTTCCCAATGCGCTTTCGTAAGCCACGGGCAGCTGGCTTTTCACTAATGTACCTGGAGGGGCGTAAGTAGGCGGAGTAGTGGGTACCGGGCCATATTCGTACTGCTGGGTGGGTGTCGCCACCGAAGGATTGGTCTTAGGGAGTAATTCACGGCTTGTAGGCATGGCCGGATTAGGTTCTGCCAGTTTTTCCGTCAGCCCGGCAGGGACATAAGGTTGTGTAGCGAAAGGTGTGCGGGCGGTCATTTCATCGCTGTAGGCAGCGGGTACAGCCGCTGAGACTGGTGCGGGCAGGCCATCCTGACCTACGGGTTCGACCTGTACCCTTGCTTTACCGGTTTGCTCCAGGCCGATGGTCATTGCTGCCGCCATAGAAAGGCTGACGACAAAACCCTCGGGAAAAGCGCCTTTATCATTTACCCGTACGATAACCGAGGCGCCATTATCGAGGCGCGTGACTTTCAACAGTGTGCCGAATGGGTGGGTACGGTGGGCACAGCTAAAATCCCCCCTGTCGTAGCGCTCGCCGGAAGCGGTTGGCCTTCCATGCAGATAATCCGCATAATAACTGGCCATGCCTATTTCCCTGTACTGTGCGTCGGCCTGAAGGGAAAAGACAGAAAGCAAGGCATACGAAAGGGTGCATCTTACCGCCCATTGGCAAACAAACTGCATAACGAAGCGATTTATTTCAAAAGAACGAAAAAAAAGCGAGATTGTTACTATCCAACAACCCTTCAGGCATAAAAAATCTTTCTCCCTGCAAGGCGGCATACTGAAACAGGTTCAATCGAACAGTGCCTTCACGAAACGCTCTTTATCAAAAACCTGAAGCTGGTCTATTCCCTCCCCTACCCCAATAAACTTGACGGGCACTTTGAATTGATCGGAAATCCCGATTGCGACCCCTCCCTTGGCCGTACCGTCCAACTTGGTTAGTACGAGTGAGGTTACTTCCGTAGCTTCCGTAAAGCGGCGTGCCTGTTCGATCGCATTCTGGCCGGTTGTTGCATCGAGTACGAGGAGTACGTCGTGCGGGGCACCTTCCAGTTTTTTACCGATGGAACGCTTGATCTTGGTCAGTTCCTGCATGAGGGGCGTTTTGGTATGAAGACGGCCGGCGGTATCTATGATTGCGACATCGCAATCGTTGGCAACGGCATACTGGACTGTTTCGAAAGCCACCGCTGCCGGATCAGTACCCATGCCTTTACTGAAAAAAGCACAATCGACCCGCTGTGCCCAGATTTCCAACTGGCCGACAGCGGCTGCGCGGAAAGTATCCCCTGCGCCGATGACCACTTTTTTCCCTGCTTGTTTGAACTGGTAGGCCAGTTTGCCAATCGTGGTTGTTTTACCAACGCCATTTACCCCTACTACCATGATTACGTAGGGTTTAGGCGCATTGGGCAGGTCAAATGAAAAGATATCGGGATTATGATTTTCGGCGAGCATCTGGACAATTTCATCGCGCAGGATGTTGTTCAGCTCGGAGGTGTTCATATACTTGTCGCGTGCCACCCGTTTTTCGATCCGGTCAATAATTTTGAATGTGGTATCCGCTCCGACATCCGCCCCGATGAGCAATTGTTCCAGGTTATCCAGGACCTCCTCGTCCACCGTTGATTTTCCGGCGATGGCCCTGGAGAGTTGACTGAAGAAACCCACTTTAGTTTTTTCCAGGCCTTTATCCAGGTCTTCTTTTTCTTTTTTGGAAAAAAGTTTGCCAAAAATGCTCATCTATCTTTATTTTCAATGGTTTAGGTAATCCTGCCGAATCTGACAGATTGTTCCTGCTTCGTAAGTAGGCGGTAATCTATCAGACTTGTTTTGTTGGGACTATCCCGGGCTACTGGAGGTTGCGTAGAAAGACTGAGGTTGTATAAAAATTAATTTTGCCGCCTACGGCGGCAAAATTAATTTTTCCAGAGCTGCGTTTTCAACGATTTTGCTTCGCAAAATCGTTGAAAACGCAGCTCTGGAAAAATATTATTTGGCGGCTTTTATACCCCCCCGAATACTTTTTACACCATTCCCGAAGGGATACACCACAGCAAGTCTAACAAAAAAAGGCTTATCCTATTACAGGAGAAGCCTCTTTATTTGAGTATTGACCCCTGTGGGGGGTATTTATTTCAGGTTGGCCAGAAAATCGTCCTTTTTATCCTTGTGGATCATCTGGACCTTATAGCTGTAATTACCGGTTTTCGGATCTTTGACGCTGACGACGACTTTTATGAAGTCCTTACCCGAACCGACATTGGCGGCACGCTGGGCCACCCTTGCGTTTTTTGATACTTTTGCCATGGTGTGCTCATTTTATTTATGGAGCCGGGACACGGTACTCCACAAGATTTCTACGATTACCGGGCGTTACCCGGGTATATTACTTTGGACTGACCTTTGGTAGCCCTAATAAGTTGAATACAACGATATCCGGGAGAAAGTTCCATTTTTCGGTAACAAGACCTTCGGATTACTTAATTTCCCGATGGACGGTCCGTTTCTTCAAAACGGGGTTGTACTTGGTCAGTTCGAGACGATCGGGCGTGTTTTTCCGGTTTTTCTCCGTGACGTAGCGGGAAGTACCGGGCATACCCGATTTTTTATGTTCGGTGCACTCCAGGATAATCAGGATGCGGTTGCCTTTACTTTTCTTTGCCATTGGACGTTAGATTGATGGTCTGAAGATGGGATAGTACAGGATTAGAGCTTCACACCATGGTTGACCCCGTCTGCTTCCAGTTTTTTCAAATAGTCATAGATACCGTACTTATCAATAGAGCGCAGTGCGCTCATAGACACTTTCAGCGTCACCCACTCGCCGGTTTCAGGGATGAAGAAGCGTTTGGATTTGATGTTGGGAAGAAAGCGACGGCGGGTTTTACGGTTAGAGTGGGACACGTGGTTTCCGCTTATCGGCCGCTTACCGGTTAATTGACAGACCTTTGCCATGATTGATCGTTTGTTTGCTACGGCTTCCCTTCTGTACCTTTCGCTTCAGGAACCTGCCACAGCAACTGCTTAATAATTTACTTGATAGTGACTCCGAAAGGATTCGAACCTTTAACCTCCTGATCCGTAGTCAGGTGCTCTATCCAATTGAGCTACGGAGCCGACCTCATTTATTTGAATGCGGATGCAAAGATAAGGGCATTTCGCTTTATCCGAAAGTTTTTTTCTGTTTTTTTATCAATAGACTTATTGCGGCGATTTAGCGTGGTGTCAAGAACCGCTATTTTTAATTTACGAAGATCAATTGCCGATAACCTGGAATTTTTGGGTAGTCACTTCTTTTCCACGCAGTAACTGTACATAATAGAACCCAGGCTTCCAGGAATAGACGGGGATTGCCGTAGTTTGCACTTCGTCCCTTTCAGTCCGATAGCTCTGTTGGTAGAAGCACTGGCCGAGGGTATTAAAGATGCGTAATTCTGAGGGCTGATTGGCGGGGGTAACAAAATCCATGAAGACCGAGTGATTTGTTGGGTTAGGATAGACGCTGAGTATATTACCTAAGCTGGCAGGGTCAATACAATCCTCCATCAGGATTTGAAGGCTACTGAAAATATTCAGCCTGCCACCGGTTACACAAACATCGGCGAGGAGGGGCAGGCGGTCGGTCCCATTGAGGAGTGCGGATCGGATTCTGAGGGCTGTTTTATCGGGTTCGGCGATGGCCTGGGTACCGATTTTACCACAGGGCAGGCTGTAAAGCAGTGCGATAGCCCCGGCGAGGTGAGGGGCTGCGGCAGAATTCCCATGAAAGTCGCCATATCGGTTAAACGGTTTGGTTGTGTAGGAATTCTGCCCCGGCGCCCCCATATCAATTGACTTTTTGCCATAAGCGGAGCCGGGGTGTCGTTGGTCTGCATTATTAGTATTCAGGACGGTGAGCAGGAAATCGCTCGGACAGGACGTAGGCATATCCCCGACCTCGTCTATATTCCAGGAGTTGTTGGCAGCGGCGGCAGCGGTGAGGACCCCTACTTTGCCGAGGCGGTCGTACATTTCTCCCCACATCGGCTGCTGGTCGCAGAAAATGCGGTTGACCCCAAAAGAGGCATTAGTTGCTACGATAAAAGCCCCTGCTTTCCCCTTTGAGCGGTTATAGCGGTCTCGTTGTTCGATGATATATTCATAGGCGGCGATGATGTGGCTCACCATTTTCGCCTCCATGACCATGAGCTTGACGTTCCAGTTGATACCAGTTACGCCTTTGCTGTTGTTCCCTTTTGCACCGATAATCCCGGCTACGGAATGGCCGTGTTGCTCGGGTTTATGGATCGGCGAATCTGTGATAAAGTTCCAACCCATGACATCGTCAATATAGCCGTTGTTGTCATTGTCTATGCCGTCGCCGGCCGTCTCGCCCCGGTTGACCCAGATATTTTCCTGGATATCTTCATGCTGGGTATCGAACCCACTGTCCAATACAGCTACCACAATTGAATCGCCCTGTGCGCTGACGCCTCCGGTAGTAATGCCCCAGGCTTTATTAGCCTGAATGGCATACAGACCCCATTGTTCCAGGACATCGGGATCATTGGGATCGTTGCGGGGTTCGAGATAATAGTCAAACTGCACGCTTTCTACGTCCGGGAAAGCCTTGAGTTCGCCCATCAGCTCCTCGGCGCTAATCGTAGTCGTATCGTATAATAAGAGGCTGATATTTTTTTCGACACTCAATTTTTTACCGATCCATACCCCTCCGCCTGCACGGCTGTGAGTAGAAAAATCGGCGATAAAATATTCCGGCGGCACGGCGCCTTTAAGTTTTACCAGCAAGCGGCTTTTATTGTAGGCCGCAGTGCCCTGGGCCGCAATTTCCAGGCAAAAAAAGATCAGGGGCAGGAGTAGTAATTCCTTGCGCATAGTAAGTTTGTTTAAAAATTGGTCAAATAAAAAAAGCTGGCTCCCCGTGCCGTAGTCACGGAGTAGTCAGCTTTTCAAAGTTATCTCGTACCGGCCCGAAGGCCGTACTTGATTTCATTTTCCAAATACCATGCCAAAGAGGGCCGGCTTTCTTCTTTCAGCTAAAAAAGTACCTTTCTTCTTTTGTTTGCTATAACAGACGTGTGGCGGTGGGAGCATCACAGACTAAAAATACCTGTTTTTCCCCCTCCAGTAGCCCGTCCCGGCGAGTCGAATGAACTATTACCCTTGCAGCCTTGTTTTTAACATTTTGTTTGAATTATATTTTGTGATTCGGATTTGTTGCGACGGGATTGCTGCGTGTAGAAAGCAGTTTTTCCCCGGATATCGGCCCTTCGCAAAAGTCTCTTGAAAAACGACGTGTATGGAGCTTCACGAGCCTGTCCCCGAAGGCGGTGGATATGCCGATGTCCTGCTGCCTTTGGCATTACCCAGGACTTATACCTACTCGGTACCGCCAGATCTGGCTGGGGGGATACGGGAAGGGGTACGGGTAGAAGTAGCATTTGGTAAAAAGAAACGTTATTCCGCGATTGTACTCAACGCCAACGCAGCACAACCCACGGGATATTCCCCCAAACCCATTCTTTCGTTGATTGACGAGCAGCCGATTGCCCTGCCGGTACAGCTCCGCTTCTGGCAGTGGCTTGCCACTTATTACTGCTGCACCCTCGGTGAAGTCATGAATGCAGCATTGCCTGCTCACTATAAGCTTGCCAGTGAGACGAGCGTCACCCTGGGGCCCTTTTTCGAAGAGGGCCAGGTTGGACTCGACGATAAAGAATACCTCGTCGCCGAAGCCCTCAGCATTCAGCAGGAGCTCACGCTGCAAAATATCCAGGACATCCTCCAGCAGCAGTCTGTACTGCCATTAATCCGCAGGATGCTGGATAAAAAGCTTATTTCCCTGAAGGAAGACCTCAGGGAAAAGTATAAGCCCAAAATCGTTGTTTGTGTGCGGCTTTGCCCGGCTTATGCCGAAGATCCCCGGCAGCTCGAAAACGCTTTTGCACGCCTGGCGCGTTCTGACCGGCAGGTCGAGACCCTTATGGCTTATCTGCAGCTTTCCAGGCAGTATGGGTTCGTACGGCGGGAAGACCTCTACAAAACAGCCCAGATTGATACCACTGTGCTAAAGGCTTTAATCAAAAAAGATATCCTGGAACTCTACGAGCGGGAAGTCAGCCGCCTGGGTAGCTATGAAGAGGCAACGGTGGAAGCCCCTGCGTTATCACAACAGCAGGAAAGCGCCCTGCATGCGCTGAGGGATATTTTTAAAAATAAGGATACCGCCTTGTTGTATGGAGTGACTGGTAGTGGAAAAACACGGGTGTACATCGAGCTGATCCGGGAGGCGATCCGCCGGAATGAACAAGTGCTTTACCTGCTGCCCGAAATCGCACTCACTACCCAGATTATCGAGCGTTTGAAGAAAATTTTCGGCAACGATGTCGGAGTCTATCATTCCCGGTTCAACAATAACGAGCGGATTGAAATCTGGCAGCAGGTATTGCAGGGAAAACCACTGGTACTTGGAGCAAGGTCTGCCCTCTTCCTTCCGTTTAAGCGATTGAAATGGATTATCGTTGATGAAGAACACGACCCATCCTTTAAACAGCAGGAACCAAACCCACGCTACCATGGAAGGGATGCCGCGCTTTACCTCGCCTCATTGTACGGGGCTAAAACCATACTGGGCAGCGCTACCCCCTCACTGGAATCTTATTACCATGCACGCCGGGGTAAGTATGGACTGGTCAATATGCCGGAACGTTTTGGAGGACTGCAAATGCCCGCACTGCAACTGGTTGACCTCAAGACGGAAATACAGCAAAACAGGCTAAAAGGGCATTTCTCCCAACCTTTGCTGGAAGCGCTGAAAGACACCCTGGCCAGAGGAGAGCAGGCAATTCTCTTCCAAAACCGCCGGGGCTTTGCTCCTGCCTACCGATGTGAATTATGCGCATGGCATGCAGGGTGTATCCACTGTGATGTCAGCATGACCTACCACAAAAAAAGCCATCTGCTGAAATGCCATTATTGCAACTATCAGACCAGGACACCGGCTGCCTGCCCGGCTTGCGGCAGCATAAAGTTATCGCTGCAGGGGTTTGGAACAGAAAAGGTCGAAGACGAATTCAAGGGCCATTTCCCCGATACCACGATTGTCAGGATGGATTATGACACTGTGCGTTCGCGGTACGCACACGCACAGATTATTCAGGATTTTGAAGAAGGGCGTACACAAGTTCTCGTCGGCACACAGATGGTCACTAAAGGCCTCGATTTCGAGCGGGTAGGGCTGGTCGGAGTCCTCAGCGCCGACCAGTTGCTTCATTTTCCGGATTTCCGGGCTTCAGAGCGCGCATTCCAGCTCATGACGCAGGTCAGCGGGCGCGCGGGCCGAAAGTACCGACAGGGGTTGGTCCTCATCCAGGCGATGAATATCGGACATCCCGTCATACGGGAAGTTATGGCACAGGATTTTTACGGTTTTTTTGAGCGGGAGGCACAGGAGCGGCAACAGTTTAGTTACCCGCCTTATTTTCGCATCATGCGCATCACCCTTAAGCACACGAAACCAGAAGTGGTCAATCAGGCAGCCGAATTTTTATACGGGCATTTAAAACCGCAGTTCGGCACGAAGCTACAAGGACCTGCCCTCCCACCTGTGGCACGGATCCGCAGCTTTTTCCTGCTGGACTTCATGCTCAAACTGGAGCGCGACCATCCCAGGCTCAGTGCTGCGAAAGAAACTGTCCTTCAGGCTGCCGAGCGATTAAACGCGCAATCTGGTATGTCCGGGGTAAGGATAGCTATAGATGTTGATCCTGTGTGAATTCTTATTGATCCTCCAATCAAAACGGCTTGCCATCACGCAATACCTCAAAATGTAACTCCATCACTGTCTCCCCGGGCTTCAGCGCCTCCCTGTCCAGGCTGAAGCTGATGTTCAACCCTGTTGTATTGCCCACCAGTGCTTTCAAATCCCGGGTCGGGCTCCAGATTTCCAGGCTTTCCTCTACACTGAAGTCCGGCTGCAGCAACACCGGCAGGATTTCTTTCACCTCCACAGGTAACAAAGCAAAACAGTTGCCCGTACTGCCCGGCGCCTCCGCCTTGATATAATACTTGCCTGCTGGTACAGCGAACGGTGTCGTCAAAGGTTGGGTTGCCCCGGCATCCAGCCAGTAGGTATAAAACAAATTCGCGTC
>Ga0209985_10004000_pt1 | contig 12139 bp, 7 predicted proteins | sample NOAtaG_FD_187305 | JGI IMG/M metagenome (GOLD analysis project Ga0209985, IMG submission 187305) | Freshwater lake microbial communities from Lake Erie, under a cyanobacterial bloom - NOAA_Erie_Diel6S_1000h metaG (SPAdes) (version 2) | ecosystem: Environmental > Aquatic > Freshwater > Lake ...
TAGGTTGCCGACCCGCCCGCTTTGCCGGCGGGCCGGGGTCGAATTCAAGTGGTGTCTCCTGCCGACTTGCGGCAACACGCGCATCGATCTGGTGATGACGGCAAGCTGCCGAGTCTTGCCGGTTAGCCCGTCTTCCTCAACTCGCCGTTGCTTCTTTGCAAATCGGCCCGTTTTGCGCTCGTAAGTGTTGGGTCTGTATAGGCCGAAAGCGCCAGAACGCTTGTAGTGAAGACTTTGGTTGTTGCGGCAGGCTGCGCCGCTTCATAGAGTGCGGCGCATGTTCCTGCGCTGCCAACGCCGCAAGAAGGACGGCAAGGTCCACGAGTACTGGAGCGTGGTGGAGAACCGCCGCCTGGCCGACGGCCGCGTGGCCCAGCGTCAGGTGCTCTACCTTGGCGAGATCAACGCCAGCCAGCGCGAGGCGTGGCGCAAGACCATCGAGATCTGCGATCAGGGTCAGCGGCGCCAGGTGGCGCTGTTCCCCGCGGGCTCCATGCCGTGCGACGACGTCGATACGGTGGGCGTGTGCCTGAGCCAGTTGCGCCTGGAACGCCCGCGCCAATGGGGCGCCTGCTGGCTGGCGCTGCAACTGTGGCAGCAACTCGAGCTCGACAGCTTTTGGCGGCCGCGGCTGCCGCCTTCGCGCGAAGGCACGCCGTGGCTGAAGGTGCTCAAGACGCTGGTGGCCTACCGCCTCATCGACCCGGGCTCGGAGTGGCGGCTGCACCGCCAGTGGTTCGACACCAGCGCGATGGCCGACCTGCTGGAAGACGACTTCGGCCTGGCCGAGAAGAACACCCTGTACCGCTGCCTGGACAAGCTCGTGGAGCACAAGGACGATCTGTTCAAGTTCCTGGTGCGTCGCTGGGGCGAGCTGTTCGGTGCGAAGTTCGACGTGCTGCTGTACGACTTGACCAGCACCTACTTCGAGACTGACGAGGACCGCGGGAGCGATGACCTGCGCCAGTTCGGCTACAGCCGCGACAAGCGAGGTGACTGTCGCCAGGTCGTCATCGCGCTGATCGTCACGCCCGAGGGCTTGCCGCTGAGCTACGAGGTCATGGGTGGCGGCACCGCCGACAGCACCACTCTGGGCGGCTTTCTCGACCGCATCGAGCACCGCTACGGGCGCGCCAACCGCATCTGGGTGATGGACCGCGGCATCCCCACCGAGGACAGCCTGGCCAAGATGCGATCGATGGGAGCGAGCTACCTCGTGGGCACGCCCAAGGGCCGGCTCACGAGGCTGGAGCAAGCCTTCCTGAACAAGCCCTGGGCTCAGGTGCGCGAGGGCGTGCAGGTCAAGCGGCTGGCCACCGAGGAAGACGTGTACGTGCTGGCCAAGAGCGACGCGCGCATCGACAAGGAGCGCGGCATGCGGCGCAAGCGGCTGCGCCGCTACATCGAGCGCCTGAAGGCGCTGCAAGGCCAGAGCCTGACGCGCGACCGGTTGCTGATGAAGCTGGGGGCGGCCAAGCACGATGCCGGGCGCGCGGCCAACCTCGTGAAGGTCAGCCTGTCCAAGGAGGCGGCCACGACGGCGAGCCTGGAGTTGCAGCTTGACCGCGCCAAGCTGCGTCAGGTGCGACGCCGCGAAGGCCGCTACTTGCTGCGCACCAACCTCACGGCGCACGAGCCCGACGCGCTGTGGACGTTCTACATCCAGCTCACCGAGGTCGAGCAGGCCTTCAAGGAGATCAAGCACGACCTGGCGATCCGGCCGATCTTCCACAAGACCGAAGAGCGCATCGAGGCGCACATCTTCGTGGCCTTCCTGGCGTACTGCCTGCAGGTCACGCTCAAGGCCAAGCTGCGTCCGCTGGCCGGCGGCACGACGCCGCACGAGGTGCTCGACAAGTTCAAGACCCAGCAGATGGTCGATGTCATGCTGCCCACCACCGATGGGCGGGAGCTGACCCTGTCGCGCTACACGCAGCCCGAACCCGGGCTGCGCATGCTGCTGACGCAACTGCGGCTGACCTTGCCGGGTCAGCCGCCGCCGAGGATCACGGCCGGCCAAGTCAGGACCATGACCCGAACGCTGGCTGTGTAGTGAAGACCTTCGGGTCCCACTCTCGACGAATCAACAACTTAGCGGCGCTCTCGGTGGCGAGTTGAGAAAGACGGGCTAGGTGAGTCTTGCGCCGTCGGAGCGCGCAGCGGCCGCGGTGCATTCGCGCGCGCGAGAAATCAACTTTTTCGGTCGGCTCCAACTTAGGGTGGCGGAAGAGCCGTACTGAATGCCCATTTGCTTCTGCCGGGCAGGATCAACGTTCACATCGAACAATCCCGCATTATCCGATCCGAGGTTTTGGCGTTTAGGCTCTGTTCTTGACGCGTCTTGTGTTACGTAATAACGTGTTACGTAACACAGTACGATATTCTCTGAGGAGGCGACATGGCGCGAGGTGGGATCTATAAGTCCGAAGTCGTTCGGGCGCGCGCCAACCTGCAGGCACAGGGGCGCTATCCATCCGTCGATGCCATCCGCATCGAGCTGGGAAACACCGGGTCGAAGACAACGATCCAGCGCTACCTCAAGGAGATCGAGGAAGAACAAGGCGGCCGGGCGTCGAGTGCCGCCGGGCTAAGCGACGCCATCAAGGACCTCGCGGCTCGGCTGGCGGAACAGCTCCAATCCGAAGCAGATCAGCGAATCGCCGAGCTGCAGGGGCGGCACACAGCAGAGTTACAGGCCGCACGCGAGGCGACGGCCGCGGTCCAGAAGGACCTTCAGGCCGTCAACACGGCGTTGGAGCAGGTCCAGGTCGAACTGGCAACCGGCCAGCAGCGATACGACGAGCTCACTGCCCGTTACACGGCCGAGCTTCAGGCACGCTCCCAGGCGCAACAGCAGGCGGCAGACGTCAGGTTGCAGCTGGAGGCAGAGACGACGTTTAGGAGTTCGCTAGAGACAAAGTACGCCGATGCGCGACGTGCGCTCGAGCACTTTCGCGACGCCGCGAAAGAGCAGCGCGAGGCTGACAGCCGCAAACACGAGAGCCAGGTGCAGTTCTTCCAGCAAGAGATCCGCAACATGCAGAGATCGCTCAGCGACGTGCAGGCGAAGTACGTTCAAGCGAATGAAGAGATGGCCCGACAGACCAGCGAGCTTGCGGCTACACGGCGAGAAGTTGCGCAACTCGAAGGAACGAGGGGACAACTGGTCTCAATGACGGAGCGGCTGACGACTGCACTGAGCGAGCGCGATGCGGCGCGAGCTGCGCACAGTTCAGAGAAGAGTCGCGGGGATGGCCTCGCTGCGCAGGTCGCTGCCCAGGCCGAGGAAATCAGAGTTCTTGGCGAGCATCTTCGGCAGAAAGAAGCCGAGATTGCAGCCGCCACCGCGCGCGAGGAAACGGTCGAGCAGATGCATGCGCGCTTCGATCAGCACCTCGAAGCACAGCTCAGTCGGCTCGTTCATGACCGAAGTAAGCCGGCGAGGCATCGCTGAGCGTTGATCACACTCAACGCTTCGGCGTGCTCACCGATAGTGGCCGCGCCGAGAGGGGAATTCGCCTTAACGCCAAATTCAGCAGCAAAAGTACGGGAACCCTTGCTCGGGAGCGCACCAGTTGGCCCGCGACCTGCAGCCCCATGGCTAACGCGAGGGGCTTGCGCGCCGAGGTTGGTCATTGCCCACGACGTAGAGGTAACCGGATGACAACGGCCAAGATGACCAAACCCGAAGCGAGCCAGGCGGTGCCAGCCGTTGGCATTCCGTTTCACCGCCCTGTTGGGCGGCCGGCTCCGAAGCGCGCGAACCTGAGCGCGAACCAGATGCGCGTGCTGGGGCTGGCCTGCACGCACGGACATCTGGCGCAAGGGTGCCGCACGCAGAGCGACTACGGGGCGCTCACGCGCACGATCTACTCGCTGCGACAGCGCGGCCTGCCGGACGTGATGGACCAGCCGACTGATGCTGGCCGGCAAACCTACGAGCACAGCAAGACGCCTAACCAGTCGATCGCATCCTTTTGAGACCCTGCGCGGCGCTTCATTCGGCTGCCACGCTTTCCGATTGGCGCCTGCGTTGCATCGCCTCTCGTGACCAAGCCGGCAGCTGCTCTGTCAGGGTCAGGCGCTTGCGGAACCAGCGAGCGCGGCCGGTCCGCGCCAGTTGGAGCGCCGCCCCGCGCACCTGCATGTAGGAGCAGTCGAGCTCGCTGGCGATCCACATTTCCGGCAATGGTCCCGACTCCTTCAGTACCCGGACGACGCGGTCCGGCAGTGACGAGACGGGAACCGCGCCGATGGACCGGACGTGGTACTTCACGCCCATCGCATCGGCTTCGGCCATGAGCGCGTCCGCGTTGTAGCCAGCGTGCCGGGCCAGCAGCCCGATCAGCACGCCCACGAACCTCGGGCCGTGCGCCTCATTCGCTGGCGTGAGGCGGTGCGCCAACTCGTGCAGGATCACCCGTGGCGTCCTGGCCCAGCCGCGCGGCAGGCTGATGACGTGATGGTCAAAGGCGATCGCGTTGCGCTGACCCCGGCGCGCCGGCATGAACTCAGGTACCCGCGTTTTCGCCAGTCCGTACCGACCCCGCTCCGACCGCCAGATACGCGAGGCGTAGCGCGCGACCTCCTCGATCGTATTGACCGCGACCTCGTCGCGGTTCTTGATCTTGCGTTCCCATGCGTAGACGCGGCTGCGCTGGTTGTCTCGGCGCCGCGGCCGCCACCTGACTGCAATGTCCATCTGTTTCGGATTCCCTTTCTGTCCTCAATCTGCTTTGGACCCTTCCAACCTCGCATGAAAGGCGTCCCTCTCAATAGCCAAGCAATGCTGCTGGCATCAGTTAGAACGGGGTGTCATCCGTGTCGTCGGCCACGCCGGCGAGCGTGGCCTGCGTGCCATGCGCTGAGCGGCCCGACTCGACGCGGCCACTGTTGGCGGCCGCCGGCGCGGCGCGGCGCGCCGAGGCCAGCGCGTCGGTCTCGGCGTTGGAGCGGCGAATGTCGCCATTGCCGCCGATCATCTGGAAGGAGTCCGCGATGATTTCGGTGATGTAGCGGTTGTTGCCCTCCTTGTCGGTCCACTTGCGTGTGCGCAGACGGCCCTCGACGTACACCGTGCGCCCCTTGCGCAGGTAGTCACGCGCCACCTCGGCCAGGCGGCCGAACATGATGATTCGATGCCACTCGGTGTGCTCCTGGCGCACGCCGGTCGCTCGGTCCTTCCAGACTTCGGTGGTGGCCACGGACAACTCGGTGACGGATGTTCCTTCGTCCGGGGTGAAGCGGAGGTCCGGATCGTGGCCAAGGTGGCCGAGGATCTGAACTCGATTGACTGACGCCATTGGACTGATCTCCTATGTTTGGTGTCGCGCAGAGGCGATGAACCATTGACTCACGAAATCGCGATCGCGCAAGAGGGTATGGAGCGCAAGCGATGCGAGTCGGCATCGCCTGTGCATGCGATGCATCGCATGGCGCGCTGCGGCGCGCTGCCACTGGCACGTTTTTCATTGCACGCGCGGGCGCAACACGGCTACGATCCGCATTGACGGCAGGCAGTGCCGCCGTCCTCTCATCCATGGTGCGGGCGCCCGGTGCGCATCCGGCACCGCGCGGGCCATGACCCGCAGCGCGGCCCCCTAGCGGGCCGCTGACGATCCCCCCAGCGACGGCTCCGTCGTCGCTTGCCTTGCGCGTCTTGCACGCGCCTCTCACCTACTTCGCACGCGTGCATTGCGCGTGCACCCCTTCCACGTGGAGTGCAATGTCACAGAACTATGTCGAGCTGCGCGGTCCTGCGGGGCTGCCGGTGAACGTATGTGTCGGTTTCGACCGACGTCTGAACGAGCTGTTCTGCAACGTCCTGGCTGACGAGGCCGACGAAAGCGATTACTCGGGCGCATGCATGTTCAATGCGCAGTCGGTCGATGAGATCGGCAAGGTGCTCGACTCCGTGGGCCTCAAGGTCCCGGTGGCGGTGCTGAAGGCGGCCAACGAGGACATGCAGGCCAACCGCCAGACGGTGGTGCGCCGGTTCGACGCCGAAGGCAATCTGCTCGCGGAGCAGTTCCTCTAGTCCCACGCGCGCCTTCTGCGGCGCGTTCCCACGGCAGCCCGGACGGGCTGCCGCTCAATTCCACCCTGAAGGTGTTCCGTGCAGACCATTGCACAGGACTACGCCTTGCCGTGGCTCGCGGGTTTCGAACCCCCGGGCACCGGGCAAGTACTGCAGGACGACATCGACGATCTGCCGGCGCGCTGCGCCCCGGCGATCGACGCGACGCCGAGCCTGCAGCAACCGCCGGCGGCCGCGGCCGCCTGGCCGAGCCTGTCAGCCGATGCGCTGGACTGGTCCGGCCAGATTGGCCGCTACGACGCGAACATGACCGCGCTGCGGCTGCGCAAGCTGCTGCATGACGAGCGGCGGGCGCCGACTGCCGACGAGCGCCTCGTCCTGGCTCATTACGCGGGCTGGGGCGGGCTGGCGTCGATCATCGACCCGGCTCACACGGACGCGGCCGCAGTGGTCCGGCGCGATGCGCTGCGGGCGCTGCTTAGCGATGCCGAGTACGCCTCCGTCACAGAGACGGTGAACAACGCGCACTACACGCCCCTGGCTGCAGTCCGCGCCATGTGGGCAGCGCTGCGGCGCTTCGGATTCCTCGGCGGGCGCGTGCTGGAGCCGGCCTGCGGCATCGGCCATTTCCTGCACGCGGCACCGGCTGATCTGGTAGCTGCCAGCCGTTTCACGGCGGTCGAAATCGACACGGTTAGCGCGGACATCACGCGCTTGCTGTTCGGTCACGCGGCCGACGTGCGCTGCACGCCGTTCGAGAAGGCGGAACTGGAGGACGGCTCGTTCGACGTGGCCATCTCCAACATCCCGTTCGGGCGCTACCAGGTGCCCGACCTGCGGCAACTGCCGTACAGCGACTGGACGATCGCGAACTACTTCTTCGGCCGGACGCTGGATCTGGTGCGGCCGGGAGGTCTGATCGCCTTCATCACCAGCACGTACACGCTGGATGCAGTCGGCGGCCGGGTGCGCGAGTACCTGGCCCACAAGGCCGAGTTGCTGGGCGCCATCCGCCTGCCGTCGCGCACGTTTGCGCGGTGCGCGGGCACCGACGTGGCCGCCGACATGGTGTTCCTGAGGCGGCTGGACCGGGGTGCGCCCACCGAGAAGCCCGATTGGGTGGACCTGGTGAACTGCCAGTACCCGCATGGGGTGCGCTTCTACAACGCGCACTTCGGCAAGAACCCGGATCGTGTTCTCGGGGTCATGTCGCAGCACGGGCCGCAGCAGATGCTGGAGGTGCGCTTCGATGGCACCGACGTGTGGGCCGCGGTGGACGAGCAGATCGCCACCCTACCGGCCGATGTCTACGTGCCGCGCAAGGCGCGGCGGCAACGGGCCGCCGCGACAGCCACCGAGGTGGCGGCACCGAAGGAGCTCAAGCCGGGCGCCTTCGTGATGCACAACGAGCGCGTGCACCGGGTTGCCGAGGGTCGGCTGCTCGACGTGCATGACACGCTGCCGGCGCTATCGCGGCAGCGCATCGAGGGCATGGTGCGAGTGCGCGACATCACGCGGCGCCTGCTGTCAGCGCAAACCTGCTCGGATGACGAGGCAGCACTTGCAGTGCTGCGCGTCGAACTGAACGGCGTCTACGACGTCTTCGTCAAGCGATTCGGCTTTCTGGCCAGCCGCGCCAACGCGCTGGCCATGCGCAGGGACCCGGATTACCCGCTGCTGCTTTCCTTGGAGTTGTGGGATGAAGAGAACGAGACAGCGGAGAAGGCGCCGCTGTTCTTCCGGCGCACGGTCGGCAAGCCCGAACCGGTCACGCACTGCGAGTCGCTGGGCGATGCACTTCTGTGCTGCCTGGCCGAGTGCGGCGAGATTGACGTAGCACGCATCGCCGAGCTGGTCGGTCGACCGGCCGATCCGGTTCGCGAGCAGCTGCTTGGCGAACGCCATGTTTTCACGGAGCCGGCCAGCGGGCAGCTGGTGGCGGCCGACGAGTACTTGAGCGGCAACGTGCGCTACAAGCTGCGCGTGGCCGAGCAGGCAGGCGCGGGCTATGAGGCCAACGTCGAGGCGCTGCGCGCCGTGCAGCCGGAAGATCTCGAGCCGGCGCAGATCGACGTGCGGCTGGGAGCACCGTGGGTACCCGAGGACGACGTGGTCGCGTTCATGGACGAGCTGCTGAAGCTGTCCGCGACCGGGCAGTCCTGGATGACGGCCACCGCCAGACGCGACCGACACACGGGCGCGTGGCAGGTCAAGGGGCCGCAGCACGGTCTGCCGGCAACAGTGACGAGCGAGTTCGGCACGGGGCGGATGAACGCCTTTGCGCTGATCGAGCAGTCGCTCAACATGCAGGTGCCGACCGTGCACGACACGGTCGAGGGTGCCGACGGCAAGGACCGGCAGGTGGTCAATGCGCCGGAAACGGCAGCCGCCCGCGAGAAGCAGTCGCTCATCGAGCATCGTTTTAGCGAGTGGATCTTCGAGGAGCCAACGCGGCGGCATCGTCTGTGCCGCCTGTACAACGACTTGTTCAACAGCATCCGCGACCGGTGCTTTGACGGACGGATGTTGCGGCCGGTGGGCTTCACGGATTCCGTGCAGCTGCGGCCCAACCAGCGCAACGCCATCTGGCGGATCCTGCTGTCCGGCAATGCGCTGATCGCCCACCGCGTGGGCGCTGGCAAGACGATGACCTACATCGTCGCCAGCATGGAGCTGCGGCGGCTGGGCTATGCCCGCAAGCCGCTGCATGTGGTCCAGGGGAACACTCTGGAGGCCTACTGTGGCGAGTTCCTCCGGTGCTATCCGGCCGCAAACGTCTTGATGGCCACCAAAGAGGACCTGGCCGGCGACGCCCGGCGCGAGTTCTGCGCGCGGGTGGCCACCGGCGACTGGGACGCCATCGTGATGACGCACGCGACTTTCGAGCGCATCGCGGTAAGTGCATCAGAGCGCACGCGCTTCCTCGCGGAGGCGCTGTCCGAGATCGACGCGGCCCTTGTGGCGGCGGAGATGAAGGACAACCGCACCGCGATCAAGGAGATGAAGCGCCATCGAAAACACTGGGCGGCGCGGCTCGAGAAAGCGACTGAGGACATGAGCCGCAAGGACGAGATGCTCACCTTCGAGCAGCTCGGATGCGACTGGGTCTTCGTTGACGAAGGACACCGGTACAAGAACCTATTTAGGTTCAGTAAGTTAGGAAGTATCGCCGGCCTGCCAAACAGCGCGTCGGAACGAGCTTTCGACATGCTGATGAAGACGCGGCTGGTCATGCGCATGCATGAGCGGCCGCAGTGGGGCGTGGTCTTTGGTACCGCCACGCCGATCAGCAACTCGATGGCTGAGTTGCACGCGATGCAGCGCTACCTGCAGCCGCGCACGTTAGCGGAACTTGGCCTCGACAACTTCGATGCCTGGGCCGCGACGTTTGGCCAGGTGGTGTGCGCGCTGGAGATCGCGCCGGACGGATCGGGCTACCGGATGCACAAGCGGTTCAGCCGCTTCGTGAATCTGCCCGAGCTGCTTCGCGTGTTTCGCCTCGTGGCAGACATTCAGACGCGCGACATGCTGACCCTGCCGACCCCCGCGATCGCGGGCGGGAAGGCGCAGGTGGATGTGGCCCCGTGCAGCGACGAGCTGACCGAGGTGATGGGCTCGCTGGTGAGGCGAGCCGAGGAGCTGCGCGCCGGCGGGGTGGACCCCCGCAGGGACAACATGTTGTCGATCACGTTCGACGGGCGCTGCGCGGCGCTGGACCTGAGGGTCTACTCACCGGCGTTGCCGGACCTGCCCGACAGCAAGCTGAACCGCTGCGTGGCGCGGGTGTATGAGACTTGGCGGCGCACCGAGCTTCGGCGGGGCACGCAGCTGATCTTCTGCGACCTGTCGACGCCGAACGCCTCCGGGTGGAACGTGTACGACGAGGTGCGCGACAAGCTCGTGGCGCGCGGCGTGCCGCGCGATGAGATTGCATTCATCCACGAGTACGAAAGCGATGCGGCCAAGGCGAAGCTGTTCAAGCTGATGCGCGCGGGCATTGTGCGCATCTGCCTCGGTTCGACGGAGAAACTGGGCACCGGCACGAACGTGCAGCGGCTGCTCAAGGCGGTGCATCACCTGGATGCGCCCTGGCGACCGGCCGACGTGGAACAACGCGACGGCCGTGCCGATCGTCCCGGCAACGAGTGGGACGAGATCGAGATCTGGCGGTACGTCACGGAGTCGAGCTTCGACGCGTGGCTGTGGAACTGCCTCGAGCGTAAGGCCATGTTCATCGCGCAGGCAATGCGCGGCGACACCGGCATGCGGTCAGTGGAGGACGCGGAACTGGCGGCCCTCACCTACGCCGAAGTCAAGGCGCTGGCATCAGGCAATCCGATGGTTCTGCGCAAGGCCGAGGTGGACAGCGAGGTGGCCCGGCTGACGCTGCTGAAGACGCAGTGGAAGTCGAATCGCTGGCGGCTGGAGAACCAGCTGGCAACCCTGCCGAGCTGGATTACGGCCGCCTCGAAGCGGCGCGACGGCATCCAGGCCGACCTGAAGCTGCTGGCGGACTACGCCAACGAGCCAAGGCCGGTCGAGATCGACGGCACCATGTACGTGGAGGACGAAGCAGCAGCAGCGAAGCTGATGTCGCGGGCTCTGAGCGACGCCAACGGCGTCGGCGGGCGCTGGCGCGGATTGGCCGTGCGGTGCATGCAAACGCCCTTCGAGACGCGGTGGTTCGTCGGCGAGGGCGCAAGCTACGAGCTCGATGAGCTCAAGCGGGCGTCAACTCTGCTGGAGCGGCTGCGCAAGTCGGCAGCCGAGTTGCCGGAGCGGCTCCAGCGCACGGAAATGCGGCTGCAAGGCCTGCACACCGAGCTGACGGCAGCAAAGGCGTCCCACGGCAAGCCGTTCGAGCATGCCGACAAGCTCGATCAGTTGCTGGCCGAGCAGGCCCGCCTGAATGCCGCGCTTGACCTGGACCGCCATGGTCTGGGAACAGAAGCGGTCGAAGAAGAAGCAACCACCTGATGTACCTGAGCCCCGGCCCGCGCAAGCGGGTCGGGGCTTTTTCTTGTGGCCGCTTTCGGCCATCATTGACAACCGCCGCCGCGGGTCAACACTGGCGGCCAACCCACCGGCCTTTCCGCCATGGACGACCTGACCGGCCTGCTGGACCGCAAAGAGTTCGAAGACCAGGCGCGCGCCGCGCTCAAGGAGCGCCTGGCCGAGGGCCTGTCGTGCTCCCTGCTGCTGATGGACGTGGACTACATGTCCCACGTCAACATGGACTATGGCCAGCGCGTGGGTGATCAGGTTCTGCGACTGCTGGCAGACCGGCTGCGGGAGGGGCTTCCGGGCCAATCGATCGTCGGCCGGCAGGGCGGCGACCAGTTCCTCGCGATGATGCTGGTCGCCACGGCGCCGCCGGAAACGGTGGCGATGGTCAAGTCGCTCATGGCGCGATTGAACGAGCCCTATGAGTCTGATCACGGTCCTGTCCGCGCTACCGTGTCGGTGGGCGTTGCCAGTTGCCCGAACCACGGCACCACCTTCGACGAGCTCAGCGGCGCCCTGGAGTCGTCGATCGACACGGCCAAGCGCAGCGGCCGGGCGTCTTACTGCCTGTTCAGCGACAACGAGGCCCGGCGCCAGCTGATCCGCCGGCGGCTGATCAGCGTCCTGCACAAACCCGAACCGACCGAGCTGCAGCTGGTGTATCAGCCGGTGTACGGGATGGAGTCAGGTGCAACGGGCGAGATGATGAGCGCCGAGGCGCTGTTGCGCTGGGATGATCCTGAACTGGGCCCGATCAGCCCGCTGGAGTTCGTGCCGGTGGCCGAGAAGAGCGAGTACCTCATCGTGCAGCTCGGCGAGTGGGTACTCGGGGCGGTCAGCCGGCAGATCGAGGAATGGGGGATGAGCAGCCTGCAGATGCCGCCAGTGTCCGTCAATCTCTCGGGAAGCCACCTGCGCAGCCCTAAACGCGTGGACTCGCTGCTGGACGCACTGTCGGACCGAGGCATCCACACCAGCGCGATCGAGTTGGAGTTCACTGAGACCGGGTTGCTCGACACCTCTGCCCTTGCCCGCGAGGGGATGCTGCGAATGCGCAATGCGGGGATCGTTTTGGCGCTCGACGAGTTCGGCGTCGGG
>Ga0209985_10004003_pt1 | contig 12134 bp, 8 predicted proteins | sample NOAtaG_FD_187305 | JGI IMG/M metagenome (GOLD analysis project Ga0209985, IMG submission 187305) | Freshwater lake microbial communities from Lake Erie, under a cyanobacterial bloom - NOAA_Erie_Diel6S_1000h metaG (SPAdes) (version 2) | ecosystem: Environmental > Aquatic > Freshwater > Lake ...
AGACGCATCAGCTTCTGACTCGGCTGCGCGTCCCCGCAGCCACCGTGATGAGTGTCGGTGAGAGCTCCGGCTCGAAGACCCGACCGCCAACCGTCGCCCCATGGCGCACGGTGGCCCAACCGGACCGGCAGACCAGCGCCGGGCTCACGGGCGGATGGGACGGAACCTCTCACCGAATGCTCCCCATGCTTCCCAACCCACCGCGTCGCGTCCTGCTTCACGAGACGCCCGACACCCAGGTCTGGCTCGACCTCGACACCGGCCGCGAGCTCACCCTGCCGCGCCACAAGCCCACGCTCACCGAGGCCGTCGAGCAGTTCGTGCGCACGATGCGCGTGCCGTTCGAGTGGGAGGAGGACTCCATGGTGTCGGTGCAGCTGATCGGCCTTGTCCTGACGCCGCGGATGACCATCACGGCGCTCGAGGATCGGCGCGCGGTCGTCTTCGAACTCGACCTGCAGGTCTGCGTGCCCGAGACGAGCCGGTCGCTGGTGTTCGAGACGCTGGCCGTGCTTGGCCCCTATGTGAATCTCCCGGTCCTGTTGTTCGGCGATCCCCCCGGGCTCTTCGTGCGCCACCTCGTCGAGGTGGGGGCGATGGAACCGACCACCGACTTCCTGCGCCAGCAGTTCGTGCGCGTCATGGACGTGTCGCAGCCGCTGCATCTCACCCACGCGTCGGTCATCGCCGGCGGGTGTGCCCCAGCGGCGGCACTCGAGCTGTGGCAGACGGCCGTGCGGCAGATCGGCGGGCAGCGCCTGGTCAAGCGGGAGGAAGCATGAGCTGGCGACCGACCAACGAGTGGACGACGCCCGAGGACCTGGCGTGGCTGGTCGAGCAGCTCCGCGATGACGAGCGGCTGGACGAACCGATCGCGCTCGACGACCCAGCGCCTCGCTATGACGTGGCAGAGATCGTGAGCGACGAAGCGACGGACGCCTACTCCTGGGAGATCATCGTGGACTCGCCGGCCGGATCGGGGTTCGTGTCCTTGTACCGGTGGCGGGGTCGGTACTTCATTCGGACCGACCTGATGGACGGGCACTTGGGACCGATGCGCGATCCGGTGCCGCTCGTGCAGTCGTGGTTTCCGCTCAACGATGGAGTAGGGGGCACGATCCTCGAGATTTCGGGTGACGAGTGGCAGCGGTGGCTGTCCGTGTCGCTGGCTGACCACCGCGGGGGTGAAGTGCCGGTGAAGCTTGATGAGCGCGCGGCGGTGGTGTCGCGAAGCGCCGAGGGAGACGCACACTGGGAGTTCGCGCGGGACGGGCGGATCTGTGAGTGGGACGACACGCGGTGGGTGGCGGTGGCGGGTCGCTGGGTGCGCGCATGAGCGCTCCCGACAATCTCGCCCGCTTTGTCGAGGCGCAGGCGGCCATCTACGTCCAGGCGCTCGCCGAGCTCCGCGCCGGTCGCAAGACGACGCATTGGATGTGGTTCGTCTTTCCCCAGCTCAAGGGCTTGGGCCGGAGCCACGCGGCCGAGTTCTATGGCATCGCCGATCTCGAGGAGGCCCGCGCGTATCTGGCGCACCCGCTGCTCGGGCCTCGGCTGGTGGAGTGCGCCGAGGCGCTGCTCGCGCTGCCGAGCGGGTCGGCGGCGGACATTCTCGGGACGCCGGACGATCTCAAGCTGCGATCGTGTGCGACGTTGTTCGCGCGGGCGGCGGGGCCCACGTCGGTGTTCGAGCGGGTGCTGCGTCGCTTCTTCGAGGGATGTCCTGATCCGAGGACCATCGAGGCGCTGGACTTCGGAACCGGGTGCGCCAGTCGATCAACGTCTGCCTCGGCGAGCCGTGGTCCCGAGATGCCCTCGACCACGCCACCACCAACAGCAACCTGAACCCTCCGTAACCCTCCGTCGCCGACGCTTCGCGCGACGACCCGACCCTCCGCCGCTGCATCGGCATCGCGAAGTCGTTGGGCGGCGGCGACGTCGCCTCCGACTCGAGCGCAACATCCGGCCGGCCAGCATGCGATGTCGGACCCGCGAACGAAAGTGTCGCCCGGACACCGCACTCGGCCGTCCCGTGCGCATCACCGGAAGTGTGTCCCGCGTCACATGGCCCGACCCGTCACGTCGTGACCCTTTGCGGACAAGCCGTCGTCTGGCGGCCGTTCTCCCCCCACTCTACGTTTCCCGAATTGCCAAGTCTGGCTTCTGGACGACGCCGTTCGGAGAGTAGGTAGGTCGCCCCGCCGCGCGTCCACGGCCGGGCCCAATCGGAGTCTTCGCATGTCATTCCGCCTGCGCACCCAGCTGTCACTCGTCGCCTGCCTGGTGTTGCCCCTGACGGGCCTGTCGGCCCAGAAGCGGGTGCAATCACTGGACGACGTCAGCCGGCTGCTCGCCTCCGGTGCCCCGCAGCAGCGGGCGCTCGATCTCCTCCGGCTCGACTGCATCGATTTCCCGGTGGACGAGCGGGCCCGGGCCCGGCTCCAGGCGTTCGGCGCGCAGCCATGGTTCCTCGATCAGCTCGCGAACGTCTGTTACCTCGGGGCGGCCATCGAGGTGACGTCGCAGCCGGTCGGGGCGGTGGTCAAGGTGGGACGCGATGAAGTGGGCGTCACGCCGATGACCTACCGGCTCTTGCCCACGATGCAGTTCGCGTTCTCCGTGGCACAGGCCCAGGGGACGGCCGAGCGGACCGTCACCGTCGCGGTGCCGGCCGGCGCGCTGGCCAAGGTGACGGTGGCCATGCCCCGGGATACCGCTGCGTGGCCCGCCCTGCGTTCCAGCGAACAAGTCATCGACGACCTGCAGCTCCGGACCAAGTATCCCGATATCGGGGAGGATCCGCCGGCACCGGTCGCTCCCTCGGGCGGCAGCTCGGGCGGGCGGGCCTTCGTGGGCGGGTTGTTGCTGGGCGGTGCGGCGTTCGCCGCCTCGACGGCCGTGTGCGGGCAGAGCCAGACCGCCGGCGGCACCGGGGGCTACCTGAGCAACGGCACCTACGTGGCGCCCGGGGCCACCGTCTCTCTCGGCGCGGCCACGGGGTGCCAGGCGGGGGTCGCCGCAGCGGGTGCGGCGGCCGGCGGCCTGCTCAACGTACTGATGGGCAAGGGACGCGACGGGTCGGCGCGGTCGCGCTACCAGCGGGACCTGGCCGCCCACCCCGGGGTGCTGGCCGACCTCAAGCGCAAGCGTGAAGAGCGGACGCAGGCCGTCGCGCAGGACGCGCAGGTGCAGGCCGTCGTGAAGCGCGAGCAGGCGGCGCTGGATTCCGTCAAGGCCACCAATGCCGCCACGACGCGCTACAACGACGCGCTGCCCGCGCCGAAGATCGCGCTGGCGCTGGTGGATTCGAGCAAGGTGCTGGAATACAAGCAGACGCTGGCGGCCATCCCGCCCTCGATGGGCGGGACCGCCGGCGTCGCCCCTCTCGTGGCGGCGGGTGGTGCCGGATCCGCGGCGGCCGCCGCGGCCGGAGCCGCGGCCGCCCGCGCGGACGAGCCCCTCACCGACCCCGTGGACGTGGCGATTCCCAAGGCCACGCGGCTCAACGAGAAGGCGGTGGCGGTGGTCATCGGCAACCGCGACTACCGCAAGCGCGACATCCCCGGCGTGGACTACGCCATCAACGATGCGCGCACCATGAAGAAGTACCTCGTCGAGGCGCTCGGCTTCCGCGAGGAGAACGTGATCTTCGAGGAGAATGCGTCGTTCGCGGACCTGCAGACCATCTTCGGCCGCGAGGGGAACGCCCAAGGCAAGCTCTTCAATTATCTCGCCGCCGACTCCACGTCGGACGTGTTCGTCTTCTACAGCGGGCACGGCGCGCCGGACCCGAGCACGTCCAAGGCGTACCTGGTGCCGGTGGATGCCGACCCGCAGTTGATCCAGCTCACCGGGTACCCGATGAGCACCCTGTACGAGAACCTCGCCAAGCTGCCGGCGCGGTCGCTGACGGTGATGCTCGACGCCTGCTTCTCGGGGTCGTCCGACAAGGGGATGCTGCTCAAGGGGGTTTCGCCGGCGCTGCTGCGGGTCGAGACGCCCATTCTCTCGGCCCCCAACGCCGTGCTGCTCTCCGCGTCGGCCGCCAATCAGGTGTCGGCCTGGTACGAAGAGAAGAAGCACGGTCTGTTCTCGTACTGGGTCTTCCGCGGCCTGCAGGGCGAGGCCGACCGGGACAAGAACGGCGAGGTGGCCGCGTCGGAACTGGCCCAGTTCGTGCAGGAAAATGTCGTTCGGCTCTCGCGGCGCCTGAAGGGGCGCGAGCAGACGCCGCAGTTCGTGAGCAATGTGCCGGATCGTGTGCTGGCCCCCGCCCCGCAGAGCAAGTAGATGACCGCTCCTATCGTACTGGCCGCCCGTCGCGAGTCCGGCTGGCGTGAGGCCGTCCGCCGTTGGCGCCCCGTCGTGGTCGCGGGCTGGCTGGCCGCGCTGGGGTGCAGCGAACAGCTGACTTTCGAGACCGCCCGCGTCACCTCCGTGGTGGCCAACGGCACCGGGATCTCGTCGCCGGCCGGCAGCTCCGTGACCGTGTCGGTCACCGTGCGCGACCAGCGCGGCCGCGGCGTGCCCGGGCAGTCGGTGACCTTCACGCCGTCCGCCGGCACGGTCGCGTCGGCCTCGGCGACGAGCGACGGCTCCGGGGTGGCGACGGCCACGTGGACGCCCGGCACCACGGCCGGTCCGCAAACCATCACCGCGGCCGTGCCGGCGGCGTCGGTGTCGGTGCAGGTGTCGGCGACCATCACGCCGGGGCCGGCGGCCACGGGCACGATCAATCGCACGTCGGCGAACGTGGATGCGCTCACCGACACGGTGCGCTTCGACGTCACCAACGTGCGGGACGCCTTCAACAATGCCATCACGGGGGCGTCGCTGACGTGGGTGAGCAGCGACACCACGGTGGCGAGTCTGGTGAGCCCGGGGCTCTTCCGCTCGCGGGGGAACGGGACGGCGACGATCTCGGCCCGCGTCGGGACGACGGCCGTCGCCACGGCCTCCTTCGCCGTGGCCCAGGTGGCCACGGCGCTCACGCTGACGCCGGCCCGGAGCCGCGTGGTGGCCGTGAACGACACGCTGCGGCTCACGCTCGCGGCGACCGACCGGCTGGGGCAGGCCATCGCCTCGCCCAGCGGCATCACGTACTCCACCAGCAACGCGGCCGCGGTCGCCGTGCCGGTGAACACCTCGCCGGTGGTGCGTGCCGCCGGCACCGGGCGCGCCACCATCACCGCGACGCGGGGGACGGTCACGGCCTCGGTGCTCGTGGCCGCCGGCGCCGCCACGCCCACGCGCGTCGTCGCGACCGTGGATTCCGCGCGGGTGACGTCCACCAGCCGCACACTGACCCTGCAGGCGCAGACGACCGACCAGGACACGATTCCCATGACGGGGCGGACCTTCACCTTCACGTCGCTGCAGCCGTCCGTGGCCACGGTGGTGGCGGCGACGGGGGTCGTGACGTCGGTGACGGGCGGGCTGGCGGGCATCGTCATCGCCGACGCCGCGGGCGGGGCCATCGTCCCCGATACGGTGCCGTTCCGCGTGGTGCAGGTGCCGGCGAGCATCGTCCCGTCGGCGGACACGGTGCCGGTGCCGCAGTCGGACACGGCCGCGTTCACGTCCATCGTGCGGGACAGCGCAGGTGCCACGATTCCGAGCGTCTTTCCGACGGTGACGAGTGGTACACCAGGGACGGCGACAGTTTCGGTGACGGCCGGTACGACGCGTGTCGCTGGCATTGCGGCCGGCGCAGCGACGCTCACGCTCACGGCTGGGACCGCGCCGACGGTTGTCACGCGCACGGTGGTGGCCCGCGTGGATGCCGCCGCCCGTTGGAAGCAGATCGTCGGGCTGGGTTATCTCATGTGCGGCCTGACGACAGGCGACGAGTTGTATTGCTGGGGCGGATCAAGCCACGGCTCCAACGGGTTCGGTGGAACCAACAAGGACTCATCCTCGGTTGCACCGCGTCGCCCGTTGAACACAGCGACGCTGCGCTTCGCCCAACTGGCGGTGGCGGGCGAGGCGGTGTGCGCGCTGCAGACTTCCGCGACGGGTGGCGATGTCTATTGCTGGGGAGCCGGTGCCCGGGGCGAGCTTGGTGTCAGCCCGACCTCGTTGGCCAGCTTCGCGTGCGGCACCTTCACATGCCGGTACCGCAATTCACCGCTGGCCATCTCCTCATCCTTCAAGTTCTCCTCGATTCAAGCGCAACGGCAGGGTTTCTGCGGCATCGTGGCCACCGGTGCTACGCCTGGCCGCGTGGCGTGCTGGGGCGAGAATTTCGGCCAGCAGTTGGGCATCCCGTCTGGCACGGCGGACACGCTTCGCACGCTTCCCGTGCTCATTACGGATACCACGACCTTCACCCGAATCGCCGGAACGAACGACACCTTCTGCGGCGTCGCCGCACGCGACAACCTCACCTACTGCTGGGGTGGTGCGGCGTGGGGCATCAAGGGGGCGGGTCAGGCCGTGACGACCGGTAACGCCGCGACGTACACGCACCTGACCAGCCAACTCAGCGCGTCGTTGGTGTTCGCCTCGTTCTCCACGACCGCCGGTCAGGGCTCGGTACCTGTGCACTGCGGCATTGCAGCGGGTCAGGCCTACTGCTGGGGCTACAATGGTTGGGGGACGCTGGGCACCGGTGCCGTGAATACGTTGCGCAACGTTCCGACAGCGGTGACCGGCATTCCCGGGACTGTCACGTCCGTGTCGAGCAGCGGGTTCCATACCTGCGCGACGAATACAGCAGGAGAGGTGTACTGCTGGGGGGCGAATAGTTCCGGCCAACTGGGGTCCACGGTCACGGCGAATTGTGTTGGCGGAGGGGCTGACCCCCAGTACGGGTTTGCGTCACAGCCGCTCATCACTACGACCTGCGCCGCGGCGCCGGTTCGCGTGCCCACGAGCCTGACATTCACGAGCGTCGTGGCGTCCGGGCAGCGCGACGTCAGGGACGCCGGCAATACCTGTGCACTCCGCCCAAGCGGGGTCGCCTACTGCTGGGGTGCTGGCGCGCTTGGCAGCGATGGGCCCGCTACGATCGTTCCCCGCCTCGTCGCGGCCCCCGCCAATTGATCTCCACACTTTCCTGACCTGAGCGCTGGCCCCGCGATGTCCGAGATGACCAAGGTCTGCCCGATGTGCAACGCGGCGTACGCGGGCAACCAGACCTTCTGCTCCAATGACGGCGCCACGCTGCGCCCGATGGTCGAGAAGAAGGGCGACCTCACCGACACGGTGGTGGCCGATCGGTATCGCGTGCTCAAGAAGCTCGGCGAGGGCGGCATGGGCCAGGTGTACCTGGCCGAGCACGTGCGGATGAAGCGCAAGAGCGCGCTCAAGGTCATGCGCCCGGATGTCGGCGCCGATCCCGACGCCGTCGCGCGCTTCACCCGCGAGGCCACCAACGCGTCGCACATCGAACACCCCAACGTCGCCGCCATCCACGACTTCGGGGAGACCAGCGACGGGCTCATCTACCTCGCCATGGAGTTCGTCGAGGGGAAGCCCCTCTCGAGTCTCCTCGAGGACGACGGTGCGATGTCACCGGCGCGCACGGCCATCATCATTCGCCAGGCGGCCGCCGGGCTGCAGGCCGCGCACGAGCTCAGCATCGTGCACCGCGACCTGAAGCCCGACAACATCATGGTCGCGCGCCACAAGGACGGCACCGACAAGGTGAAGATCGTGGACTTCGGCATCGCCAAGGCCACGAACAGCGACGCGCAGAAGGTCACCTCCACCGGCGTCATGATCGGCACGCCGGCGTACATGTCGCCGGAACAGGTGGGCGGGGGCACGGTGACCGGCTCCACCGACCAGTTCTCGCTGGCCTGCACGGCGTTCGAAATGCTCACCGGCGCGCTGCCCTTCGAGGGCACCACGACCTACGAGCTGATCACCGCGCGCATCACCGGAAGTTCGCGGCGCCTGCAGCAGGTGCGCTCGGACGTGCCGTGGCCCGCCGGCCTCGAGGACGTGCTGCAGAAGGCGATGGCCCCCACGGCCGAGGCGCGGTACCCGACCGTGGTGGCGTTCGCCGACGCCTTCGAGGCGGCCGCCAAGGGACTCACGGTCCCCGACCTCCGTCCCTCGCAGGCGGGCACGCAGATCCTCTCGTCGTCGGACCTGCCACCGACGCGCGTGGGGCCGAACCCCGCGGCGCCGAAGCCCGGCGCGCCGACGCCTGCGCCGGCCGCCCCCGCGGCCCCGCCCGCGAAGAAGGGCAGCGGGATGCTCATCGGCATCGCCGCCGCGGCGTTGGTGGCGGTGGGTGGTGGAGCGTACTTCCTCAAGGGAGGCGGCGACGCGCCGCCGACGCCCTCGGCGACCACCGGTGCGCCCACGACGGCCGGTGTCACGGAGCTATCGAAGCCGGTGAGTGTCGGGATGCCCGAGACCGGGCCCAGCGGCCCCGTCGCCGCCTCGCCGACCCCCAGCGGCGGCCTCCGCGGGGCCGCCGCGCTGCCCGCGACGAAGGCGGGCGGCGGCACGGCTGGCGCGCCCGCCGCCACGCCCGCTGCCACGCCGGCTGCCACGCCGGCTGCCACGCCGGCTGCCACGCCGGCGCCGTCACCGGCCGCGCCGGCCGCCGCTGCGTTCGACGCGTCCGCCGAGCTGGCGGCCATCAAGACCGGCGCGCAGTCGGACGACGACGCCGAGAACCGCCAGGCGATCGGCAAGGTGGCGGCGCTGATGCCCAAGCTGACGGCGCGGAGCGATTCCATCATCGCGCTCTACTACCGCGCCCAGGCGCAGGCGAGTCTCGGGCAGGACGCCGAGGCGTGCCGCACGCTGGGGCGCGCGGGTGACCTGGCGTCCGGTTCGCGCATGGCGGCGACCATCGCCAACACCCGCCAGCGGCTGGAGTGCCCATGATCCGTCACCTCGCCGCACTGGCGCTGGTCTCAGGACTGCTCGGCCGCCCGTCGCTCGCCCAGAACGCCGGCGGCGGGGGAGGCGCGAGGCCAAGGTCGGCTGCCGCGGCGGCGGCGCAACGGGTGGAGGTGGACTTCGACGTCCTCGTCGTGGACCAGATGACGCTGGCGCAGGCGCGCCGGGCCGGCGTGGACCAGGCTCTGGCCGAGGCCGTGCGGCAGGTGGTGGGCACCAAGATCGATGCCATGGAGCAGCGCATGGCGAAGGACGGGGCCGGTATGGAGGACCGCTTCCTGAGCGTGGTGCAGTCGAACGCCGCGGGCCGCGTGATCGACTATCGCGTCGTCGCCGAGGGGCTCGTCGCGGTGCCGGACGCCGAAGGCCGGCCGCTCAACCGCTTCCGGGGCCGCGTCTCGGCGCTGGTGGCCGAGGAGCAGGGGAAGGTGGATGCCGGCTTCAAGGTCACCGTCGAGGTCAACCGGCCGTCGCTCCTCACGGGCGAGGAACTGGTGTCAACCATCACGTCCACGCGCGACGGCTACCTGACGCTGTTCATCGTCACCGACGACACCGCGCAGGTGATCCTGCCGTCGCAGTTCGCGATGGACAACCGCGTGTCGGCCGGTACGCCCCGCCCCTTCCCGAACCAGCGGGAGCGGGCGATGACGCTCAGTCTCATCATGGAACTGCCGCCCGGCGTCGCGAAGGCGAGCGAGACGGTGGTGGCGGTCGTGACGAAGTCGAACGTGCTCTACCCGGGCGTCGCCCGCCGCAAGCGGACCGACCTCAACGAAGTGCCGACCATCTTCGCGTCGGTGAACGAACTGCAGGAATGGCTCGTCGGGATTCCGCTCGACGAGCGGGCCGTGGGATTCGCGGCCTACGAGATCCGGCGCGCGGGCAAGTGACCACGCGCCGACGCACGACCCCTTGACCCTCACCCCGGAGTCCGCCACATGATCGTCCGTCGCCTGACCCTCGTCGTCGCCGCTGCCGCCACCGGGGCATGCGCCGCCGCGAGCACCAATCCGAACATCACACCCACCAACCAGCAGCAGCAGGCGATCGCGTCGCAGCCCGACTGGTTCGTGAACCTGCCGCAGGACCCGAACTACATCTACGCCGCGAAGACCGAGACGTCGCGCGACATGCAGATGGCCATCAACAAGGCCGTGCTGCAGGGCCGCACCGACATCGCCGCGCAGATCGAGGCGAAGATCGAAGGCCGCCAGAAGCTCTTCCAGGCCGAGACCGGCGTGGACACGTCGTCGCAGATCATGAAGGACTTCGACGAGGCCCAGAAGCAGATCGTCTCGCAGGTCATCAACGGCTCGCGCGTGAAGAACCAGGTGACCACCGCCGAGAGCGGCATCTACCGCGCGTACGTGCTGGTCGAGATGCCCATCGGGCCGGCGAACCAGGCGATGATGCAGAAGATCAAGGCCAACCAGGCGATGTACACCCGCCTGCGCGCCACGAAGGCGTTCGAGGAGCTCGAGAAGGACGTCGAGAAGTTCGAGGCCGCGAAGAAGGGGTCGCCGTAAGGCATGGCCGACCGGCCGTGGCGCTCGGGGATCGCCGCCGTTGCCGTGTGGGCAGCGGCGGCGCTTCCCGTCTCGGCGCAACGCGGACCGGTGATGCCGGCGTATCCCGCCTGGTTCCTCGACCCGCCGGCAGGCGCGGCCAGCGTGGCGGTGCCGCGCTATGCCACGGCCGCGAGCTCGTTCGCCGAGGCGCGCGACAGCGTGCGCGAGGCGCTGGGGCGCATCGCGCATGTGCGGGTGCGGATGACGCAGCGCGCCACCCAGGTCGAAGGGGTGCCGCTGGACCTCGAGCCGGAGCAGGTGCGCGAGCTCGTGCGGGACGTCCCGGACTCGGTGGTGGTGCTCGACAGCACCATCGTGGGTCAGATGACGTTCATGCTGGGGGCCGCTTCGGCGCGCCTCCTGCCCGGGCTGGGCGGTGCCGCCGTGGTGCCGCCGGCGGCCTCGCCGGGCTGGGTGACCAACCCCCCGGCGGGGCTGGCGGGTGTCGGGACGGCGCCCGTGTACGTGAACGAACACACCAGTTGGGCCGAGGCCGAGCAGCGCGCGCGCGCGGCGGTGGCGTCTGTGGTCATGACCCGGGCGCGGGCATCCACCCGGGTGCAGAACGGCGAAGGGGCGGCGTTGCTGATGTCGGACGTGCGGGCCGACCTGGCCGGCGTGCGCGTAGTGGCGCGGTGGCGCGGTCGGCGCTCGGTGCATGTGCTCGTACAGGCGGCGTCGGCCCAGCCGTTGTCGTGACGCGACCGCGTCGCGGACTCGTTCAGCAGGACGGAGGGAGGCGAGGATGAACCGGAAGAAGCTGGGCATGGCGGTGCTGGCGGCCGTGCTGGCGCAGGGCACGGGCTCGGCTGCCGTGGCGCAGCCGGCGGACGTGGTGGCGCGAATCCCCAAGGCCGTCAAGCCGCGGCCGGACGCCATCGCCGTGATCATCGGCAACCGCGACTACAGCAACCGCGACGTGCCCCCCGTCGAGTTCGCGGTGCGCGACGCGCGGGCCGTGCGCCAGTACGCGGAGGTGGCGCTCGGCGTGCGGCCCGAGAACATCATCTACGCCGAGAACGCCACGCAGTCGGTGTTCCGCCGCATCTTCGGCGCCGAGGGCACGGAGGGCGGCCAGCTGGCGGACTATGTGAAGCCCGGCCGGAGCGACGTGTTCGTCTTCTACTCCGGCCACGGCGCGCCCGCGCTCAAGGGCGGCAAGGCGTACCTGGTGCCGGCCGACGGCGATCCCACCTACATCACTGCCACCGGCTACCCGGTGGAGGCACTGTACGAGGGGCTGAGCCGGATCGGCGCGAAGTCGGTGCTGGTGGCCATGGATGCCTGCTTCTCCGGGTCGTCGGCCTCCGGCGGCATGCTCATCAAGAACGCGAGCCCGGCGATGCTGAAGGTGAGCGACCCGATCTTCAAGATCCCGAACGGCATCGTGCTCTCGGCCTCCGCCGCCGACCAGATCTCGAGCTGGGAGACCCAGCGGCGCCACGGCCTGTTCACCTACTACCTGCTGGCGGCGCTCTCCGGCGAGGCGGACGCCGACGCGGACAAGAAGGTGACGCTTTCGGAGGTCGAGACGTACCTCGCCGAGAACGTCGAGTACGCGGCCCGTCGGCAGGGCCGGAAGCAGAACATCCAGTTGCGGGGCAAGGCCGACGCCACGGCGCCCATCGTGGAGCTCTCGGCCGGGTTCGCCACGGGCACGCCGCTGGACAAGCCGGGCGAGGTGGGGGCTGCGCCTGCGCC
>Ga0209985_10004008_pt1 | contig 12121 bp, 11 predicted proteins | sample NOAtaG_FD_187305 | JGI IMG/M metagenome (GOLD analysis project Ga0209985, IMG submission 187305) | Freshwater lake microbial communities from Lake Erie, under a cyanobacterial bloom - NOAA_Erie_Diel6S_1000h metaG (SPAdes) (version 2) | ecosystem: Environmental > Aquatic > Freshwater > Lake ...
CCGTCCCCCGTCCACCGTCCCCCGTCCACCGTCCACCGTCTCCCGTCTCCCGTCCCATTAGCCAGTTACTTTTCCATCAGGAATTCAAGTGGAATATGTAGTCTTTTGTTCCAGGATTTCTCGTTATGGTCTTCTCCCGGAAAATACTTTGTAACCCAGCTACTGCTTGTATATCCTTTGGTTTGCATCACGCGATCTACCTTTTTTTGGATTTCCGGGTACAATGCGTCCAGGTTCCGGTCGCCACAGTCGAAGTATAGTTTATGGGTCCCCGGATCTGGAAGATATTCGCTCAGGTATTGAATAAATGCGTTTGGAATAGGGTTATTTTCTAAAGTAAATGTCCCGACCCAGTGCGTGGAAAGGCAGGCTGCCCCTCCGAATATCTTCGGATATGTACAAATCGCGTACATGGAAATAAGCCCGCCCATACTGCTGCCCGCAATAAACGTATTTTGCGGGTCGGTATAAACAGTATAATTGCGATCTATATAGGGCTTCAGTTCCTTTACGATAAAGCGCAGGTAGGCATTAGATTTTGGGTTGAAAGTTTCCGTTGTTCTCCCCGCGTTTTGCAAGTTCCTGTTAACCGAGTCTTTTTCGACCTGGGTCAATTGCTCGAATGGCTTTTGGGGGAAATATTCCTGATGCCTGGTCTGACCACTATTCCAGATGCCAACGACGATGAATTCTTTGAGGTTACTTTTGGTCGTTAAATCTGTGGCTACTTCATCAATATCCCAGGATTGCTTATTCCAGGATTGGGTGGAGTCATAGAGCATTTGCCCGTCGTGCATATACAATACGGCATATTTTTTTGAGCGGGAATAGCCTTCGGGCAACCAAATATCAATGTTTCTGGCACTTACATACCTGGATTGAAAATGCTCAAGGCGTTCAATTTTACCGCTTACCACGCCGGGGAGCATATTTTGAGCTTTTACCTGCATGGATAAGGTCATTAAAATAGCAATTGCTAAGATTTTCTGCTCCATATCATATCCTTTTGTAAAGTTCAGAGGGCGTAAAAAGCCCAAATTCCAAGATATTTATTGAAACCCCTATTTTATTGATTTTGCTTCGAAAAATCAACAAAACAGGGCTCTGAAATTAAAAACGCACCCTTACCCCCATCAGGAAATTGCGCCCCGCCTGGGGGAAGAACCCCTGATCTGTTATCGTCTGGTCATCATAGCGATAGCGGTATGACCAGGCATTGGAGGAATACCGGGCGTTGAAGAGGTTTTGCAGGAGAAACGTCAGTTCCAGTGTTTTCAGGGATTTGCTACTGGTGGTAAACCGCAGTCGCAGATTGGTAAAGGAATATGGTTCCAGGGCATTTTGAGGATCTCCGCGGTTGTCTATAAACTGACGACCAATCCAGCGGCTCATCCAGGCGATTTCAAAGTCCTTGCCAAAGGGTATTTTTTGGCTTCTGCTAAAGGGCGTGAAGGCGCATTCAAAGCCTGCGACCAGGTTAGGGGAGAAGGACAGGTCCGTGTTGCGATAGGTAACTGCGGATTGTCCTTTCCAGATGGTTTCGCCAGACTGGGGGTCGCTGACATAATTATCGAGAAAATCTTCGAAAGTTATAATCTTGTTGCGGCTTAGGGTGATGTTGCCCTGGACGTTCAGCACGGGTGCAGGCTTCCATGCCCCGGAGAGTTCTGCGCCCAGGCGGTAGCTTTCCGGTACGTTCACGCGGGTGTAGGCACCGACATCGTTGATTTGACCATTCAAGGCAAGCTGGTCGCGATAAGCCATATAATACCCATTGATTTCCCATCCGGTAGTATTCCCGGCATAGCGATATCCGATTTCTGTATCGTATAGCCGTTCTGGTCGGGGGCGGCTTTCGGGGGTGGACTGGACATAATCGTCTCGATTGGGCTCGCGGTTGGCAATGGCAAAAGACGCGTATGCAGTGGTTCGGGCGTCAGGGGCGAAAGTGAATCCCATTTTAGGGTTGAAAAAGCGGTGCTGCGCCTCCTGGCCTACATTGCGTCCTTCATTATCATAACCGAGGAAGCGGTAATCCACCCCGCGTACCTGCAGATCTGCGTAGGCGTGAAAGTCGTCGGAAATGGGCAACTGTGCTTTCCCATAGACGTTGATATCCTGCTTTAAGCCGTCGTTTTCATAATAGCGATGCCCGGGAAAGCTGTTGGAGGCGTATTGTGCCCAGACCAATTCACCGAAGTGGAGGCCTTCGTATCGGTGTATTGCCCCTCCGGCGTTGAAACTCACGCCTCGCCAGGCATATTGCAGGCTGAATACTCCCCCAAAAAAATGGTTGTCGAGCCAGAGCCGGCGCACGAGGTCGGTATTCAGCGGACGTCCGTTTTGAAGGACACCCTGAAGGCCGTAATCCTCCGGGGATTGATCGGCTTTATACTGCTCATAGAAGCCTGATCCACGGGTGTAGTGCAACGCTGCATTGAGGTTGAGCGATGGGGATAGTTGCTTGTTGAAGAGCAGTTGATAATGCGTCTGGCGGTAGTCGTCCACTTCGTTTTCGTAGGGATTACCGGGCTTTTCCGTACCTGCCGGGTTAAAGGTACGGGTTGTCCAATCGTCCAAAAGACCGGGCGGGACACCATACCAGGCCTGATAGGTGCGTTCGTGGCCGGAAAAGGTGATCAGCCGGAGCATGGAGCGCTCGCCGATGTACGCACCGGAGAGATAATAGGATTCGAGGTCTGAGGAAGCCCGGTCAATGTACCCGTCTGAAGTGATTTTTGAAAGCCTTCCGTCGAGGGTGAAACGTTTACCCAGGAGACCCGACCCGAATTCGATATTGCGCTTCCAGGTATTGAAAGAACCTGCCGATACATTGATTTCACCATACGGATCGTGCTGTACATTAGCGGTATTGAGGTTGATAGTGGCTCCAAAGGCACCGGCGCCGTTGGTAGAAGAACCCACTCCCCGCTGGATCTGGACATCTGCCGTGCTGCTGGCGAAATCTGGCATATTGACCCAATAGACTTGTTGTGATTCTGCATCATTGAGGGGAATGCCGTTGATGGTGATATTAATGCGTGTGGGATCGGTACCCCGGATGCGGATTCCGGTATAGCCGACACCATTGCCGGCGTCCGAAGTCACTACGACAGAGGGGGTCCATTGCAGCAGAAAGGGTACGTCCTGGCCCAGATTGAGGGGCGTGAGCTGTTGCTTGGAAAGATTCAGGAAAGTCATAGGGGTGAGCCGCTCCGAGCGGGTTGCCTTTACGACCAGCTCGTCCACCTGGTAGGAATATTCCTCAAGGACGATATTTTCGTGTTTTCCCGTTTCTCCCGGAACGATACCTATAATTCGGGTAGCCGTAGCATACCCCAGAAAAGAAATCTGGAGGGTATAGGAACCCGGGGCCAGGTCTGTCAGTTGGTAAACGCCTTTTTCGTCTGCGGCAGTTCCTTTACGGATTTCTGCCAGCCATATATTTGCCCCTGCCAGAGGCTGACCCTGTGCATTTTGGACAGTTCCGGAAAGCGTAGCCTGTCCGGAAGCGCCAGTCAGTACCGATGCCAGGAGGCAGATGGTACACCCGGTAATCAACTTTTGCATGTATGTGTATGTGCGGTAAACCAATCCGCTGCCTCTGAGGCGTCGCAGCGCTTTCAACAAATAACCCGGCTTGAGAGGACAATGGCTGTTGAAAGTCCTCATTTCCCTTTCCGGCATTACCCGGACAGGTTCTATGGGTGTGATCTCAGCCTTTTCAGGCACCCCAAATGAGATGTGCGAAGATAATAATTTTCTGTTGATGCAGACCTTACTCTGTTTTTTTCACCTGAAAAACCCGGGATAGGTTAAACCCAAAGCGGATATCGCCATTGCCCCAGTTGCCATTATTGTCGGTGAGGTAGGCCCGCTCATTCATACCAGTGGCATTGGAAAAATGGAGTTGGAAGACGTGGCCGCCGGTCTCGATATCCAGGCCGATGGAAAGTGGGTTGAGTGAGGGGTCGTTGGGCTCCCGGTTGAAGGCATACGCGTAATCCCAGGTAAAGGCCATTCTTTTGTTCAATTTAAGGCGGCCACCTATGCTGAGTGCATACAAATCATTCGGGGTAAGGGCATCTTCGACGACGTTGCGGTGTACAAAGATGGGGGCGAGCTGCAAGGAAAACGCCTCGCTGAATTTGCGCCCGATAAGGAGTTCGTGGTAAAACCCTAACCGCTGGGCAGCAGTCGGGGAGGTAATCCCCGTGAATGGCTCTTCCAACCCGTTGCGCGTAATCCCGCTGACCCATACCAGCGAGACCGGAAATGCTTTTTCGCCAGTTGCCTGTGCCTTGATCTGGTATTTGGCGAAAGCATCGAGTTCTTTTTTGGAAGTACTCCGTCCAAATCCCAGGCTGAGATTGTCGCTTATACCATAATCGAATCCAATGCGCATGCTGGCCTGGTCGAGGCCAAATAACTGATAGGCGCCCAGGCTCAAAGGCCCGAAGCGGTGCAGGATGCGAAAATCGAGCACCCCTTCACGCAGCATTTCTATACTGTGCCCGTTGATTACCCGGGTACCTTTAAATGCGTTGCGCACGGTTTGTGTCCCTTCTGTTTCGCCCAATAAGTCGAGCAGGCTGCCGCCTTGTGCATTTGCAGAACTAAACCCCGAAAGAAAAATTATTAACGTAAACCAGCTTGTTCTCATATCGTTGAATTTTATTTATGAGGTTGTGTGAAAAGACGAGTTTTTCGCATAAGTATGGGGTTGTGTAAAAAGGCCGGAGGCCTTCCTTCGTCCTTCGGCGGCGTAAGCCGCCAAAGGACGTGCCGGAGGCTTTTTACACAACCCCTAAAATTCTTTGAGGAGGTTGTCCCACAAGTCCTTATAAAAAAAACTATCCTTTCTTTTCTGGTAAAGGCTCCAGTTTTGCCTGGATAGCCACCTTTGCCGTTTTAGCAATTTTAAACCCGACGACCGAAGGGATTTTGATATCGTAATCTGCCAGTGCGATTTCGATATCCGCAGAGGCACTAATCTGTTTGTTTTTTATCGCAATGCTGCCACTGGCGGAAACATCCCGCGTCACGCCGTGTATGGTCATTTTACCCTGTACCTTCACCGGATAAACTCCGTCCTCGGCCCATTTGACCTGTGCGGGGTTTGCGATGCTCCCTTTAAAGATGGCTTTGGGGAATTTATCGCTTTCGAGATAATTTTCGTTGAAATGTTCTTCCATCAGGGCATTTTCAAATTTGAAGCCCCGGATATTCAGCGACCATTCCATTTGACCATTTGCAGCGTCCAGTACGCAGGTGGCAGCAGTGGTTTTGGCATGAATTTTTTCAATATCGTCCAGGGGCCCATCCGCATCGAATACGATGGTACCGGACTTGGTGTAGTAACGGCCCTGTGCGTTGACGGCCAGCGGGAGCAGGAAAAGCGCAAGATGACAGATAAAAAGGGATACACGCATCATTAATCATTTTTGGCGCCGAGGTCGAGCCATTTTTGGATCTGGTCGAGCTGGCAGGTGGAAAGTTTGGTGGCGTTCCGGGGCATTGGGGAATAGCCGGATAGATGGCGCATAGACCCCATGAACGATGGCTTACTGGATAACGCCTTCAGGGCGGTATAGTTTCCTGTGCGGATATTTCCCTGAGGCGTGGTCCCGGTATGGCAACCATTACAATACTTCGCCATGAGCGGTGCGACCGTGCCGGCGTAGGTCACGTTGGCCACGTCACAAGTTGCAGCGGTATTGCCGCAATTGACCGTATTTTTCGCACCCTCCTGGATCCACTGCGCAATCAGGGAGATATCCGCCTGGCGCAACGGCTCATAAGGAAATGGGGGCATACGGTCATCGCCGGTTTCTATGAGGGATTCATAGATTTCGCTTTTTCGGTAATTGCCGGGTACGATACCTTTCATTATACCGTTATAATTGCTCAGGTCGTAGCCATCGCGTCGGTCTTTGGAATTATGGCATCCGCTCTGTGTGCAATTGCTCTGAAAAATCGGCAGGATGTCGGTTTCGAAACAAATCCCGGAAGAGGCCGGTTCGCCTGTATCCGTTGGGGTGATCTGCTCGTAGGTACAACCGGAAAGGCAAGTCAATGCGAAAAGGAGTAGGGCTCCCAACCATACAGGTTTTGTAAAACCACAATTCATCATGTTGCTGCTTTTTTGTTTTTTGTTTGTTCTTAGCGTGGTAATTCTCCAGGCCACAAAGGAAAATACGTCGTTTTTTTTGAATTTGTTGCCTTCCCTCAAAAAACAAAGGCTGCTTTTGTTTTTTTGTACTCATATAAGGTGTATTGGCCAGCAGGAGATTGTACTTTTTTAGCGTTGGATAAATGGTATTTTTGTGCTGCCAACACTGACCTTCGACGACCTCAGGGCGGCAGCATGGTATAAAATGGATTCCAATGGCCTATAAAATCCCGGATACCTTCCCTAATACAGGCGCAAAGCACAAAAATGATGGGTTTTGGCGCTTGCTGATCATTGTCCTCTTTTCCTGGATGTTGGTGAGTTGGTGGCACCGTTCCTGTGTGCGGCCAAAGCGGCCGGAAGCGGTAGAAGCGTATGTGCAGCGCTTTGGCCCGACGGCTCAAAAGCTGCACGAAATCAGCGGGGTGCCAGCAGGGCTGCAGATCGCAGTAGCTGGCCTTGAGACGGGCTGGGGCAGCAGTGACCTCTCGCAGCGTGCCCACAACCATTTTGGAATCAAGGCATCCCGTCGCCATAAGCGTTTATGCCTTCAGACTTCAGAGTTTTATCAGCGCCGCCACCACCGAGTAACAGGATGTTTTCGTGCGTATGCCCATCCCGACGAGAGCTATCTGGACTTCTCGCAGTTCCTGCTTTCCAATCCGCGATATAACGACTTGTTTAAAATCCCAACGGATGACCTGGAGGCCTGGGCAGAAGGCCTCCAGGAATGTGGGTATGCTACCGACCCGCATTATGCCAGGAAGATTAAGCGGGTCATGAAAAAATATCGGCTGGACAGATTGTAGGGGGAATAAAAAATTACCCCAGGGAAATCTGTGTGGCAAAAGCCTTTTACGCGACCTCTTCAAAATAATCTCTATCGGTGCAATCCGCCGAAGTCCTTTTGAGACAGGACTGCGCGCTTAAAATCTAGTACCGGTAAAGCGCACAAATCCCCGCTTCTTCATAAGGCATTCCTTCTGCTTCCAGGAGGTAAACGTGTCCACCCTGGAGCAACGTCTGGATTGCCGCAAGCTCGCTGAGTGAAGTATTCGACCTGTCTGGGCCTGGGGCGATTTCCACTTCCGCACGGGCTGGATCATAAACCCCCCAGATATCGCTGTCCTTTCGGACAAACAAAGCTTCTACCTTTCCATAAATCGCAGCGGGAAGGATTTCCCTGATATCCGTGGAGGTCTGTGGGGTGTCGTGTAATTGCATGAACTTATCGAGATGCGCAAGCCTTGGGGTATTAAAGTGAGGGGCAACAACATCCCATGTTTTTTTATGGAGCGCCCCGGAATCGCTGTGCTGCTGGTTGCCAGGGATATGTTCCGGGTAGAGGGAACTATAACTGTTCGCTGTCTGGTACATTGCCAGCAGATAATCAGCACCGGTAAGGACGAGCGGCGCAGCTTCCCCGTTCAGCTTCCGGGTAATACCCTTTTCGACTTCCCGGATGTAGCTCATGATTTCTGCTTTGCGGTCATCTTTTCCTTCCCCGTAGCCGTGGTAAGATGCGCCCCTTTGACCAGCAGGTACGCTTCTGACCTGAATATTCCGCGGTTCATGGTCGTAACCGACTACTGCTTCGATCTGCCTGGGTACCCAAGCGGCCACATCTTCTTCTTCAAAGGTGTACTTACTGCCTTTGAACAGGCGAACGGTCTCGAGCGCAAGGTTGAGGACGTAATATTTTCCATCCCCCTCAAACAAGGGCAGGAGCGGCTGAAGGTAAAACCGATTGGCAAGAAAAAGGCGGGGATCCGGGGCGAAAGGCAGATGGTGGCAGACAAGCCGTCCTTCGGTCAGGAAAATAGCGAGTCCTTCCGTCAGTTTTCTCCAAAAGCCGGAATCTGTCAGCAGTGCTTCAAGCGGTTGGATATAACGCTCAAGGGCACCCGGGGCCATTCCCTCTTTTTCAAGCTGTTCCCGTAGCAGCTTGAGTTGGTATTTCAATGCTTTTGCATCCGCATGCTGCAGGGCAGCTTCCCCGCTACGGTGCGTCGGGAGGTAAATGGTGGTGCAAAATGCCCCTTGTACTTCGTTCAGCATGCTGAATTCATTCCTTGAGAGCGTTGCCATAAACATATTTTTAAGTGGTGACTTGCTAAAGGTGCAGTTGCTTTCAGCACCTTTTACAAGGTAAGATTAGCGGTATTCCGTGAAAAAAAAAGTGATTTTTGTCATCTTGTAGCATTGATTTTCCCTAAGCGACGCCCTTTTCTGTATCTTCGGCGGGCAAAAGAAAAGTGCCAGATGAAAATAGGGATTCTACGGGAGGGGAAGGTGCCGCCGGACTCCCGGGCACCGATTGCCCCGATACAATGTAAGGCGATTAAGGACCGGGCTCCGATCGAAATGATTGTACAGTCTTTTCCGGGAAGGTGTTTTTCAGATAAGGAATATTTGGCTGCCGGCGCCCGGCTGCAGGAAGACCTCGGCGACTGTCAGATTATCATGGGCGTAAAGGAAGTACCTGTTGATCTATTGATTCCGGACAAAACTTACCTGTTCTTTTCCCATACAATCAAGATGCAATCCTACAACCGCAAGCTGCTGCAGGCGGTGTTGAAAAAAAAGGTTCGCCTTATAGACTACGAGGTACTCACCGATGAAGCGGGCAACCGCCTGATTGCTTTTGGCCGCTTCGCGGGAATGGTCGGCGCGCATAACGCCTTATATACGTACGGTCGGCGCAGTGGTGCTTTTCACCTTCGCCGCATGAAAGATTGCAGGGACTATGCCGAGGCAAAAGCGCTCTACAGGAAAATCCAGTGGCCACCGGTAAAAATTGTCCTTACGGGTACGGGAAGGGTGGGGGCGGGTGCCGCCGAGGTATTGCGCGACATGGGTATCCGGGAGGTCAGTGCCGGGGATTTCCTGGAAGCAAACTGTACAGATGCCATCTTTACACAGTTGCGGGCGCCGCAGTATGTTGCACACAAGAGTGGTGCCCCTTTTGAGTCAAGGCACTATTATGCCCATCCGGAAGCATACCGCAGCGCGTTCGCGCCTTTCGCACGTACGGCAGATATCTTTATCAATGGTATTTTTTGGGATAATCGCGCCCCGGCTTTCTTTACGCTGGAAGAGATGTGCCGGGCGGATTTCCGGATCCGCGTCATTGCAGATGTGACCTGCGATATTGCCCCGGTCAGCTCCGTACCTTCGACGATCCGCGCTTCCACTATTGCACAACCCATTTACGGCTTCGATCCGTTTACCGGTCTGGAGGCCCCGCCACATCTGGAGCGCTCTATTGATGTGATGGCCATAGATAACCTGCCCAACGAAATGCCGCGGGATGCGTCTGCTGCGTTCGGCAACATGTTCGTCGAGTCGGTATTACCAGAATTCTTTAAATCCCAAAGTTCCGTCCTGGAGCGTGCCACCATTTCGGAGGGGGGGGTACTATGCCCTCGCTTTGCCTATCTTCAGGGGTTTGTAGATGGCAAAGTATAATCCAGGAGCAGGGCATTGTCCAGCCCCCGGATTTCCAGGCGGATGACGGGCTTATTGCCTGACCAGTCTAAGCGTATTACCCCAAAATTCCTTGCGATGATCATTTCTCCAATCCTTAGGGCATTGGGTTCCGGGCTTCCCCCCAGGGACCAGGTATGTGTAAGGCCACTGGAGGTGAGTTCAAAGGCATACTGCCCGGATTTTCCCAGCGGGGCTCGGCTTAGCTCCGCGATATGGCGGTCGCCGCTGACGAGTAATAGCCCCGGGGGGCGGGTGGCTGCCAGCAGGTCGAGCAGGCGCTTCCGCGCTTTGGGAAAGTTGGCCCATTTTTCAAATTTCTGTTCCTCGGCTAAAAACTGTATGCCGCAGCCAATAATGTGTACCTGGGCATCGCTGCCGCGGAGCTCGGATTCCAGCCATTTCCACTGCTTTTCACCTAAAATATCCCCTTTGGGATTGGGCTGGTAACGGATTCCGGAAAGTGGTTTGCCGGCTTTGAGCTCGTCGCGGAAGGACCTGCCGTCGAGCAGGATGATTTTGACTTTCTGGCCTTCTGGCCCAAAAGTATAGGATTGATAAGCCCCCTCCCTCGACCTGACAGGGTCGGTAGGGGGTACGTCCAGAAAGTCCAGCAGGAGTTGTTTGCTTTCCCGTTTCCTCGGGTAGTGCTTGTCGCCATCGTTGACCCCATAGTCGTGGTCGTCCCAGATACCGATAACTGGCGCGCCGGTGCGCAGCGCCCGGTATTCGGGAAATCTTTTTTGGATAAGGTACTGCCGCTTCATATCCTGCATGTTTTCGGTGTCGGCATAGACATTGTCGCCCAGCCAGACCCATAAATCCGGTCGGCTGGCGAGTACAGAGGCCCAAATCTGCTGGTCTTTGTCAATCCTGTTACAGGAGCCAAAGGCAATCGTAGTGAGGCGCTTGTCCTTGTTGATGGACTGCCCTTCATAGAGCATAGTGTCAATAGGTACACCGGTTGACTGGCAGGAAGCGGTCAAAAGACCAACAAAGAGAAAGAATAATGCACTTGCGGTGGCTTTCATGGCGCGGTGGATTTATTATTATTTGGCGGCGTAAGCCGCCCAGGGACGGCCGGAGGCTTTTTACACAACCACTAATCATTTTGAATGGACATCGTTTTACCTCATTTTGCGAAGCAAAATGAGGTAAAACGATGTCCATTCAAAACTTTCTTTCGCCGCAAAAGGCGGCGGAATATTTTTTGGACAACCCCATAATATTTTTCAGAACGCTGATTTTGTTGATTTTGCGAAGCAAAATCAACAAAATCAGCGTTCTGAAAAATATTATGCATACGCCAAAGGATCACGCAAATAAACTGGTGTAATAATACTAAATCCATAGATTTTACAATACATTTAGCGGCAAAAGCATTTAATATGGATATTGACGCGATAAGGATCAATTTTAATCCTGAACAACTCGGACTGCTCAATGCCTGCCTGGCTTTCATTATGTTTGGGGTATCCCTGGATTTACAGGTGCCGCGTTTTGTGGAAATATTGCGCAACCCCAGGTCTTTGTTTGTAGGACTTGTTTCGCAGATTATCCTGCTTCCGCTGCTTTCACTCGGACTTATCCTCCTCCTGAAACCACCACTGAGCCTGGCAACGGGTATGTTATTGATTGCCGTGTGCCCGGGTGGAAACGTATCTAACTACGCGACGCACCTTTCTGGTTCGAATACGGCTTTGTCAGTAACGATGACTACCATTACTACGCTGCTGGCAGCTTTGAGTACTCCTTTCTTTTTTGAATGGCTATTACCCCTGTTGCCATATGCGCAAACGGGTAGAAGCCGTCTGGAGGTGGAGGCTACGGCTATGGCGGGCTCCATTGTACAATTAATTATACTGCCTTTGTTGGCCGGATTTGGTTTTCAGCAGGCTTTTCCAGAGTGGACAAAAAAGTTGCTCCGGCCTATCCAGCGCTTATCCATGCTTATTTTTGTCGCTTTTGTGTTAGTTGCCGCGTATGGCAACATAGCGTATATCTTCAGATACCTGCATTTGATTTTTTTCCTGGTCTTTTTACACAACGGCCTTGCCCTGGCGCTTGGATACCTGTGGGCTAAAGGCGTTAATTGTCCAGAGGTTGATGCAAGGGCAATTTCTATCGAAACTGGTATCCAAAATTCTGGCCTGGCTTTGCTGCTGACGTTTAATTTCTTCGGTGGTTTGGGGGGGATGGCACTAATAGCCGCCTGGTGGGGGATATGGCATCTGATTTCCGCATTTGCACTGGCTTTGTACTGGAGGCGGAGGGGAAAAGAAATCTCCGCAGATTGAAGGGCTGCTTAGGAGTATTTGGTGAATTTTATAGCATATTCGGGGCAATGCCTGTCAGGGCAGAATTGCGCGCCAAATCAGCAGGAAAGTAGTCGATGGCAAACCAATAGAAATTATCCATTGATTGGGATTTCTGTGGCCTGCCATCTAAGGAAATTGTGTTTCA
>Ga0209985_10004010_pt1 | contig 12119 bp, 9 predicted proteins | sample NOAtaG_FD_187305 | JGI IMG/M metagenome (GOLD analysis project Ga0209985, IMG submission 187305) | Freshwater lake microbial communities from Lake Erie, under a cyanobacterial bloom - NOAA_Erie_Diel6S_1000h metaG (SPAdes) (version 2) | ecosystem: Environmental > Aquatic > Freshwater > Lake ...
TCTGCGATCCGCGACGGGCGCCAGCGCCGAGACCTGTGCCAATGGCAATGTTACGCAGGCGCTCCTCATCGCTTTCAGCGGGCGCAATACCGCCAAGCGTGCCGCCTGCAAGGGCGTTAGATGCGTCTGTCCGGCCAAATCCGAACGGAATTTCGTCGTAAACGCGCTCGCTGTTTTCGGCGCGTGCTTTATCGCGCAAAAACTCCTGATAAATGTTCCATTCTTCCGCTTCGCCTATGCGATAGGTTTTGCCGCGCCCCTGCAATTCATTAGAAAGCTGGCGCAGGAAGTCTTCATCGTCACCGATGCCAAATCCCGCGTCCCTGGCTGATCTTGCCAGTTCGTCAATGGTCTGGCCGGTTTTATTGTTAAGCAGCCCCGGACGGCTGCGAACGTCTCCGAGGATCTGCGCTACCGAACCACGCATATAACCTTGCTCTTGAAAGCGGCCAAATTCCTCTCGGATGCCGCCCTGCTTACGAATAAACGCCAGCAACCCACCCGGCTCGCGGGGAATTGGTCCGGTCCATTCCATGGTTTCCAATGGCGGGGGAAATGGCGGGGGGCCAGAACGCGCGGGAGCCGGTGCCGGACTGGGCGCTGGCGCGGGAGGCGGCACAACAGGCGCAGCCATTGCAGGCGCTACACCGACTGTGCGGGGGGCTTGTGGAGGGGTGCCGCCTGCGGGAGGGGTGCCGGGAGTTGGCGTAAGCTGTTCAATAATTTGCCCCCCGCCTGCTGGGGGAGCGCCAGGAGCAGGTAAAGCATTTGGCACACGTGTAGTTTGCGGCTGGGAAAGCAGCAGTTCTGTTACCTTGTCCACGGTAGACATAGCGCGCGTGTCTGCAACTTGACCCGCGCCTTCAATACCTGCGCGAGCCGCTGAAATTGGAGTGGGTCCGCCCGTAAAGGCAGAGCCAAGTATATCCAGCGGCGCACCGCCCAATATGTTGCCCACAAACCGTTGCACCGGGCCGCGCGTGTTACGCATGGCAAACTTGATGGCCTCAGCCTTTGGCACAGTGTCCGAGCCGGTCGCTTGAGGGTTTATGCGGCGGTTTGCATCAGTGCGCGACACAATGGCCTTGATGTCGTCTGCTAATTTTGTGCCCTGCTCCCCAAACACTTCGGACAGGGCTTTCAAAACAGGTTCTTTGCCAATCTCAGCGGTGCGCAGCGCGCTCGCGCCAAGTTCCGGGTCCACATAGCGCACGTTTTCAGCCGAGCCGGTTACAACGCTGCGCAACGATGCCAAAGCCATTTGCTTTTGCGCTTCGGACAGGTCTGCAAATTCTTCGGCCATGTCGGCCACGGCCACGTCATCTTTGGCGCGGGTAAGGAAACCTTTGGCAAAGTTGATGGCTTTCGTGACGCCATATTTGTCGCCGTATTCCATACGGGTCTCGCGGTAACCCGGCACGGCATCTTCCAGCGCGTCTAGAATATCCTTGCGGCGGTTGCTCATAATCCGGTCAGGCTTTACAGCGCCCGTAATGGTTACGGTTCCCCGATCATCTGCAAGCTGACGAGCCTTTGACTGCATCCAGTGCGCAGCGTCTGCGGGGTTGCGGGCAATCAAGGCGGCAAGGTCAATGCCTTCGCGCTCTGCGTCTTCGGCAAGTTCAGACGCGAGGGTTTTCATGCGCGGCAGATTTAGAACGTCAATAAGCGCCTGTTGTTTTGTCGCGTCAGCTATCGGACGAGCCAAAATCGGTTTATATCGCTGTTCCACAATGTTTTCGAGTTGGCCAATGGCCTGCCCCCGCAATTCAGGACGTGAAGTGGACCCCGCAAATTGATCGACCGACCTGTTAAAAAGCTCACGAGCAGCCGCGTTGTCTTCGTTAACAGCCCGCGCCACAGCCGTATCAGACGCGCTGCCAGAGCGTGCAGCACCGCCGCGTATCTGGGTCTCTATCGCCTTGCTTACCCCGCGCGCGCCCTCGCCAAACTCTTTGACAAGCTCATCCTTGAACCGCGTCGGCAATCCCGTGCCAACCTGGCCGCTTTGCAGTCGCTGGCGAATATTTACAACCCCGGCTTCTACGCGGTTAGCGGGCACGCCAGCATCGACAAGCATACGCTCGATGGTCTTCAGGACGGGCCGGGAAACCTTGGTCCCGAAAAGCTCAGCGTTGAGAACGTCACTCAGCGGAATATCACGCGGGATAACGGCTGAAAGCAATCCGCCAAACGCTCCGCCAACAGTTCCGCCTATTGCCCCCGCCTTTGCCCGTTCTTCAAGCGTGCCGTCCTCTGCCGCAAATCCGTAGACTGCGCCCGTTCCGGCACCCGCAGCCGCGCCTTTAGCTATTTGCGCGCCTTTAGTTGCTGCACGAGCCGTGCCGCCAACAGGTATCAGAACGCTCGCGGCAATTTCGGAGCCGCCAAACGTTACCGGATGTTGGGTGCGAGCCGCTTCCTCTTTTGCGCGCAAAACATCGCGGCCTTGCGTGTAAGATTGAGGCAGCTTGTCCGTCATGGCTTCCATTGCCATGCCGCCAAGCCCCATAGCAAAATTGGTCATTGAGCCAATTGGTCCGGGGGCTTGCGGGATCATGTTTAAAGCATTGCGGACGCCTTCCGCCTCATCAGCCGTAGCAAAACTGCCGCCGCGCTGTGCGCCAAGGGACGCGGCTTCCAAGCGCGACACAGGACGCGGGGCAGGCGTTGCCTGTGCACCGGCTACCATGTTCATGCCGCGCTGAAGGAAAGGACTTGCGGGGGCTGCGGGTTGAGCGGCGGGCGCAGCCGCGCTGCTGGCATACCGCTTGCGCATGGCCTGTTTCATCACGTCGGGCGAAGTGCCTTCAGGGAATTCGTATTCCTGCCCATCCGGGCCTTCAACGATGATGGGGCCGGCCATTATTCAAATTCCCCCGTTTCAACGTTGTATTTCAGGCGTTGCACCTGTTCGTTAGTCTGCGCCCTGAACTGCGCCGTTTCCTGAACGGTCGGGAAGTCAGCCGCAAACGCCTCTTGAATGCGCTGTTCGCGCCCTACCATGTGCTCCCTCAGGCGCGTCAGGTTGCGGGTCACGTTCTCCGGGCTGATGTCCTGACGCAGCGAACCGAAGACGGCTTGCAGGAAGGCCAGTTCCTTTTCAGTGACAGCGCCCAATGCGCCCCCGGTCGGGCTGGCCTCGCGCATGGCTTGCAGCTTATCAAAGCCCACGTTCGCCCGAATGGTTTCCATCAGGCTTTCCATTTGGCCTGCCGGCGTAATGCCGCCAATGACTGGAAAATCCTTCAGGACCGAACCTGCCCCAGTTGAGAACGCGCTGACGTTTTTGAGCGCCATGTCGATGTCGCCAAGCACAATTGAATTCTGCGCCACAAACTCATCAAGCCCGCGCCGCGCCTTGTTGTAAGCCTCTTGCTGGGGTCCGGGTGTTACAGCCGTGCCGCCCTCGCGGGTGCGAACAAAAGCTGGTTCCTGGCCCCTGGCCGCAGAGCCGTAGCCAATCCCATCAACAGGCCCGCCAATCTCGATAGAACCATCGGCGCCAATACGGATACCACCGCGCTCGGATCGCGGCGTTTCAAATCCTGGCACAGGCTGGCCAATGTCCGGGCCTTCAGTGTATCTGCGCACGCCCGCTGCGTCAGCGGCAGAGGCATACTGAGCAGGCTCAGGAGCAGGCGCAAACAACATTTTTCCAGCCTCCTCCAAGCCCACGCCTTGAGCAATCGCTGCGCGCTGCTGGTCTGTCAGGCCTGGTATGTTTTGCAACGCTGCAAGGCGCGCCTGCTCTTCTTGCGCGGCCTTTGCTTCTGCCTGTTGCGCGTCATACCGGGTAAGCGCGGAAGCAACGTCCCCGCCTTCAAGCTGTGCCCTTGCCGCTGCCGCATCAGGCCCGCCGCCCGTCGCCGTGGCGAGGAGGTCGCGTGTGATCTGCTCGCGTTCGGTTTCCGCCGTATCCGCCTTCTGCCCCGCACGCCGTGCAAGGAAGGCCTGCCCAAGCTGGGAAAGCCCGCCTGCGATGGATGTGTTATCCTGCTGCTGGGCGCCCTGTAGCAACATGTCTGCGATCTGGCGTTGACGGGAGGCTGCGGAAGTTGCCCCGCCAAGGTCAGGTGCCATTTCAGGCAAGCCCTCAGACAGGATTTCAGCGACGGACTGCTGCGGGCCGGATTGCTGCATCAGCGCCTCGCGCATAGTGGCCGGTGCCTGCATCATAATTTCTGGCGCCTGCATCACGCCCTGCATAGCGCCCCGCGCCGCGCCTTGGATCATACCCGGCGCGCGGCGAAGTCCCATCGACAGCATTTTAGGTGTGAGCATGTCAGCCTCCCGGTGGACGCGGGAAGCCCGCCGTAATACCCGCGCTACCCAACCCAAACAGCCCGCCTAACATCGCCTGATAATTAGCATTCTGCTGCTGGTAATTGGCTTGCTGGTTGTTAAAGCCCTGCTGCCGGATGCCCGCATAATCCGTGGTCGGGATCATGGCGCTTTGAGCAATCCCGAACTGCGGGGTCTGGACCTGCGATCCTGACATGAGCGCCGTGATTTCGTTAATCGGCTGATTGCGCAACGCCAGCTGTTCCTGCAACGCCCTCGCGCGGGCATTGTCCTGCGCGTCGAATATGGACTGTTGCTGCGCAAACTGTGCGCCCGCGATCTGGTCGCCGCGGCCCTGAATGGCCTGCTGGTTCCCAAACTGCTGCTGGGCCATCGTGTCGCCATAACGGCGCATGTCCTCGCCCATGCCGAACAGGCCCATGCGGTTAGCGAAATCCTGCTGGCGCGCCTGATTGGTAAACTCTCCCGCGCCCCGTGCCTCACCCAGAAGGCGGCTTTGTTCTTGTCCGCTGGCAAGGATGGCACTTGTCCGCATGTCAGTATTGGTGCGGTCAAAGTCCTGCAACGCACGGCTATAGGCTTCGGTGCCGATATTGACGCCCTGACCCAGAAGCTGCGTGCGAAGGCCCTCAAGGTCACGTTCGCGCTGCGTGCCAAGACGGCCCATCAGGGCATCTTCGACCCGCTGGCGATCTGCGCTGAACCCGCCTTCAGGGGTGTAAGTGTCTTGCAGGCTTGCCGTGCCAGGAAGTGGCTGTCCGCCTTGGCTGAATTGCGGGGTCGAAAGGTCGGCGCCATAGCTTGCAGGCCCGAACCCGGAACGATTCGCACCTCCCGGAACGCTGTCAAGGCTGAACGGCTGCGAAAGCAACTGGTCGGCACGGCCCGACTGGTTTGCGGCGAGCGTGGCAAGGTTAAGCGATGCAGCGTTGTTTTGCGCGCGGATTGCGGCGGCTTCGGGGGAAAGCGTCGTCGTCGCCGTGTAACGCGGAACAGTGTAGCTCTGGCCGGTCGATGGGTCGGTCCACGTATAATCCCCGCTCGTGCTATACGTCAGCGAAGCGTCAGGCGTGACTTGGTTAACCTGGCCCATCGCCGTGTTAGCGATAGCCGTGGACACGTTCGTGCCCGTTTGTGCACCGGCGACTTGTTGAGGATCAGGAGGCGTAGGCGGTCTCGGTTTGGAAATTTTAGCCTCCATGCGCCAGTTTTACTGGACTTTTAGGTCTAACGATGTTTAACCTTGCGAATGCCGCGCTACGATAACTTTTACGTTCGTGTCCTGAAGCATCCCGGCGACGGGTGTTGGGAATGGCTTGGGCCCAAAAACAACAAAGGCTATGGATTTACATACATTCGCGAACTTAGCCGAAGAATGACCGCTCACCGGGCGTCTTACACTTTGCGCTACGGCCAAATTCCTGAAGGGCTTTGGGTTTTGCATCGTTGCGACAATCCCGCCTGCGTTAAGCCGTCTCATTTGTTTTTGGGCTCCCCAAAAGACAACGTTCAGGACATGATTGCAAAAGGTCGAGACAACCTGAAAAACGGACCTAAAGGCGAAAGTCATGTCTGTTCCAAACATTCTGATGCAACGATTATCGCAATTCGGACGGACTACATTGCCGGGGTGTCGATTGATCGGCTTTGCGAAGTTTACTCTGTTTCTAGAAACTCTATTCACGACTACACCGGAGGACGCTCGTGGAAACATTTGCTTGGTGTAAATGGCGCCCCAAGTTTAGACCAGTTAAAAATTGAGTGCAAGAGAAGGAGCCGTGGCGGCTCTAAACTTGACTTTGCCAAGGCTGAAGAAATTAGAAAAAGATTGGCTGCTGGAGAATTAGGCAAGCTTCTCGCCTGTGAGTTCGGAGTTTCTAAAGCTACTATTTCCGATATTCGCCTTGGAAGAATGTGGGCTTGAATAGAAATTGTTAGCACGCCATGCGTCGTCTGTCAGCGTCCAGAATACCCCGTTTTCACCCCGGCCAAACAGGCGCGGAACGTCCCAGCGGGTAAACCCGTAACGGGCAAGCTGCCGGTGCAGGCGCTTGTTACTCTCGCTGTTACGGGTCAGCACCATCTGGCATCCGACTTCGTCAAAGGCATAGCTGAACAGCTTGTGCAGAATATCCTGCGTCATCCAGTGGGGTGTCAGGCTGGCGCCCGAAAACTCCATTGTCTTGGCACTTGGGTCCCAGCCATGCCAGACCCAGCCAGCAAGAAGTTTCCCGTCATTGTCGATCACGCCTATCGCCTGGCACGGGCCAAACCCGTCCGGGCATCGCGGGATCAATCCGGCGACGAACCGCTCCACAGCATCCGAATGGCCGAACAGCAGTTTCATCAGACGACAACCGCCCCCGTTTCATACTGCACGTCAAAACTTATCAGCTCTGCGTCCGGTTTGGGCGTTATCCCGCTGGTGATCTGCACTTGGGGTGCGAACACAAACCCGGCCTTAGCTATGCTCTGCCAGTTGCTTGTCACACTCAGGGAAGCCGCTGCTGCGTCCCACAGGGCTGTATCCCACAGGCCCGTGTCCCAAGTGTCCTCAGCCGAGTTGGCCACGCTGGACGGCGCTGATGGGAACGCTACGCTGTAATCTACGCTTCCCGAAACCTGCGCAATAAACGCATGGGTCGCGCGAAAGTTAGCCCTTACCAGATTGCAGGACTTGATTGCCGCATTTGTGCCTAGCGGGCTGAAATGCCCCGCATACTTGGCCACGTAAATCAGCCCATCGTCAGATCCGCCAATGTCGGTCTGGTAAATTACCCCTGTTCCTGTCCCCGTGTAATGCACACCGAGCAAAGCCGCCTGCGCACGGATTTCCCAAGGCGCGCCCGTGTAGCGTGCCCACGCGCCCGTCTCCAGGTTTACGAGGTAACAGGCCTTTTCCACCGAAGCTGACGGACTAGGCGTCCCGACAAACATCAGGTTCTTTTCGGCCACCTTCAGCATTGACCACGGCAGGCCGGAACGTTCGTTAACCGCTACGGCCCAGTCAGGCTCAATCGCGCGACTGATCGCTGAGAGGCTGAGTGCTGCCCGGTCCTTGCTGACCGCCTCGGAAATAGGGACGACGCCCTCAACCGTGGCCACAAGCAATTCACCGCCCGCCCGCTCGATGGCATGTTTCCCAAGCGGCTTGGCAATCTCATACCGGCCCACAAGCGCCCACGTGTTAGCACTGTTCGGGTTATCGCCCTTGTAGACCGCCACCTCGCCAAGCGTAGAGACGATCACGCACAGGTCATCGACACCGTCCCCGGCATCCAGCGACCATGTCCCCCCGAACAGCAATCCCCCGCCTTTGCCGAACACGCCCGCAAGGCTGAACTGCGACAGGCTCCCGGTCTTGGCACCGGCCGGCAGGTAATAGAAGTTCATGGTCCCGCCCTGGATAAAGAACAGGCGCTCCTTAAAGGCCCAGACGTGGGACAGCGTCGAGGTGGTCAAACCCCCGTGGCTCATCGTGCTGGTTGACCATGACGTGCCGTCATATTCGCGCGGCGTATCTGTGCCGTTGACCCCAACGAGGAAATCCCCGCCGCTCGTTTCAAACTGCACGAATGACCAGTCCCCGCCCGTCAGGCTGCTCACATCGGCGGCAGGCGCACTGGCAGGGTTGGCGACCGTCGTGATGTTGTAAATCGCCGTGCCCGTCGCTGCGAACAGCTTCTCGTTGGGGCCGCTTTCATAAATCCACATCGCCGTGCAGGCGCTTGGAAGCGTGGCATATTTAGCGCATCCGCCCCGCACCTTGATCCCTGTCTGGCCGGGTATCCAGTTATCCAGCACAAGCGCGGCCTGATCGACCGGAGCGGAAAGGTTTGTGTTCGTCACCCAGCCGCGCACGGGCGCCGGGAATGTTACCGGGCGCGCAGTCCTTGGCGCCGGATACATGGGCGGGCGCCGCGTCGGCTGCATCGCAATTCTCATGGGTCAATGCTCTGCGGGTAGGCCACGGTTGTATCACGCGGCAGGACAGCCTTGCCAAGGCGGATAATGCGGCTTCCCTTATCGCGCATGGCCAGCTTGGCTAACAGGCGCTCGTAAGTCGCTAAATCCTCTGCGTATGGCAGGCCTTTCATCTCCCGCCACTTCCAGATGATGCCCAGCTTCAGGAGCCGCTCGTCAATGCGGAACGTGTTCGTATCCGCCGTGAACTCACTGATCGGCGTCGAGCCGTTCAGGCCCCACAGGTTCGACTGGTAGAAATACTTGACCTGCACGCCCGTGGAAAGAGCGGGCTTAATGTGGATTTCGCCTGCGTAAAGTATCCAGGCATTAATGACGAAATCAAACGTCTTGATGTCAAGCTCAAGCCAGTCGTCCCGGTCGCTGATCGGTGACAGCGGGGTTTCCAGCGACGTGGACCACAACTGAGACTTATCCAGCATCCGGTCATAATCGGCAGGCAAGGCAAAGTCTTCGGTGGTCCCGTCGCCGGTAATGACCGCAATCTTGTTCAGGATTTGCCATTCATGGCTGGCCGCAATCATGGCCGCCATTTCGTTAGCAATGTTGGCAAGCTCGATATGCTCGCGGGTCGTCGAGCCGTAAACCGCTGACGGTTTCTCAAGGGCAATGCCTGACGTGCAGGCCTGTTGAAAAACCGTCAGCAGGCTCATGCATTGATCTCCGCAGCGCTTGCGACTTCTTCGGCCATTGTCTTGAGCGTGGCAAGTTTCGGATTGCCTTTAACCTTGGTGCCCGATGTCGCCTCAATATACCGGCGCAGATCACTTGCCGTGTGGCCCATAAACCGGCCTTCGGTGACGACTTCAGCCTTTGCAGGCTCATCGGTCTGGACCTTGCCGCCCATTGCCTCGATCTGCGCACGCAGCGCGGCAAGCTGGTCCTGCATCTGTGCGTTCTGTGCGGCCAGCTTGGTATCCAGCGCGCCTTCGCGGGCTTTCATCAGCCAGGTTTCGGCCTTGCCCTTCCATTCGCGGGCGCCGGGTCCGAGACGCTGGAGAAGTGTCCCATCCAGGCCAGCAAGGGCTTCAATTGAGAACACCCGCTGCGCCTTCAGTTCGGCAACTTTGCTGCCGGTGATGCCGGGAAGCTCGTCCAGCGGAGTGCCATCGACAAGCGTGGCGCGGTTCTCAACAAATGCCGCATAGTGGCGGGGAAACTGTTCTTTCCACATAATCTGCTCGCGCCGTTCGGGGCAGAACGTGAAATCGTTTGCAGGCGCCACAAGCTCGGAGTGCTTGTCGCCGACGTATTTGATGCGGACGAATTCAACGTCCTTAAACTTGGGAAGGCCAAGCTGCGCCGTAGCGGCTGCATCCTCGACCGTCTGGGAAAAGAACTCGATGTGGAGGTGTGATGTATCTTGCATGGCAGGGGTTCCGTCTGAGGGATTGTAAATTGTGAAAGGAAAACCGGGGCAGGTAATTAACCCGCCCCGGCTGTCAGGCTTAAGCCGCGAGACCGTCATCCATAACAGGATACTGTATCTCGAACTCGGCGAAGCTGCCCGAAGGCGTGCCAATGGCAGACGCGCCCTTGGCGTTCTTTACGCGGTCGCCGGCAACCACGGCGTCGTCTACACTGCCCGCAGTTGCGGTCGCGTAAACGTTGGCGTTGTCGGCAAACAGCGCCAGGCACAGACCCACGGCCTTGCCGTAAATCTGATACCAGCCGTAGCTGGTCGCTGCCGTGTTTGCCGACATGGCAATTGCGACCGGGCCAATCGCATTAGCTGCGAGGAGCGCGGTCGTGCCGTCGTCCTGGTTGTATGTCACCCACGAACCGACAGCGGTCGAGGCAACACCGGCCAGATAGATGAACTCGCCGGGACCATAGGTATCGTCCGAGCAGTGGAACCGATCCCCAAGGCGATGCCGCAGGGTGGTCGAAGTCTCTGCAATCGGCTGACCGATCAGAGCGTTTTGATTTGCACCATATGCCATGTTTCAGTTCTCCTTACGGTGTGCTGTCAAGAAGCTTGGCCATGTGAAGCGGGTTGTTCATGGTCAAATTGCCGAAGAAACCCACGTGCTGAACAACCGCGTCCTGGTTGATCGGCGTCTGTTTGCCGCCAAACTTGACGAAGTTTCTGTCTGGGTGATACCGGAACTTCAGCGCCGACGTGTCAATGAAGTAGCTGACGTTCGCCGGCATGGCCGAACCAATCCCGCCTTCCAGCACCACATCAACCGACTTGCCGCCGCCGTAATACTTGAGCGACGTAAAGCCCAGCTTACCAAGACCGTTCTCGTCATTGATGCGCTGGATGTTCGTGGTTGCTGCCGAGTAGGTAATGTAGTGTTCGGCAGAACACGCAATCAGGTTCGGGCCCTTCTGGCCGCGTGAACGCTGGATCATGATATGGTCAAACAGCGGCTTGACGGTGGTTGAAGTGACCGCCGTGATAGCCGTGCCCGCAACCGTGATCGAGTTGGCATCATACGAAGACGTGCGCCAGATGGCGTTATCCACGCGGGAAATGCCGCCATAGGTGCCGGTATTGGTCGTTGTCGGAATGACAAGCTGAAGCCCGCCAATCTGATTAGTAGCCGTGCCAGCCGAATGAAGGTCTTCGACAAAGCGGTCGGTCAGCTCGGTCTCAGCGGCGGAGATATGCTCTTCCATGATGTTCTTGAGCTGGTTGCGGCCTGAGTTTTTCAGGATGTCCTCGCCCGAAAGCGTCACCGAAACCGCTGCCAGCTTTGCGGTAAATTCCGCATCGTTGAACAGTTCGGCAGGCGACGGGTTCAGGTATTGATAGCCTGAATAGCGCGTGTAGGTGCCGCTTTCGTTGTAAAGCAGGCGTTCCCTGATCGTGGGGCCGCTGAACGGCTTGAACTGATCGCGGGATTTCATGACGGTCAGGATGGCGTTGGCGTTAGAAACGAGGTCTGCGTAACCTGCGCTCCGGTCCTCCAATGCCAGCGAGAACGCTTCTTGCAGCTTCTCTGTGGATGTCAGCGATGGCATGACAATCTCCTATCTGGTGGGGTTAAAGCCCGTATTGATCGAATGCCCGGTCAAGGGCCTCGCGGGCCGATGCAGGCGTCTTTCGGTTTGCAGGGTTTGAGCCTGACCCAGGAGCGCCGGTGATACTCAGTTGGCCTTTGCGGGTCTGATCCGCTATGGCCGGGGTTTGCGGGGCCGGTGCAGTGCGCGGCGCGGGTTTGAGCCGGTCCGCTATCTCATAGGCTTCCTGCAATCTCATACGCGGTTCGGTGGCCGTGACAAGACCTGACCGCAATATACCGGCTATCTGCGGCTCAAGCTCACCATATCTGGGATTCTTGACCGCGAAGTCGGTAATGAATGACTGGACTTCCTGCTGCTGACGCTGGGTATAGGTTTGCGTCTGCCGCTTCAGTTCCATGTTTTCCTGTTGGAGACGGGCAATCTCCTGGCTCGTCTGCTTGGCGTAATCGTCAAGGTCCTGGCCTAGCACATTCGCCGCCACATCCTGCAAGGTAAACCCATGCCGCTTGGCCAACGTGTCGAACACCTGCACGGGGTTCGTGGCCATCATCCGGGCCATACCCTCGTAATCGGCAAGCACGCCTTTGATGTCCATCCCGTATTGCTGGGCGAGGGTTTCATAAGGCGCCACGTCAGTCTGCCAGCGGGTGGCCTCAGTGCGGTATTTCTCAATCCCGCCTTGCATCTCGCGGATGGTGCGATGCACGTCAGCCTTTACGGCAGGTGGCAACGCGCCCCACTGGGCTTTCGCCTCTGCGCTGAGACGTGCGGGCGGCTCGTCGGGGTTGATAGGTTGCTCGGAGGACGTTTGCGAGGCGACTTCGCCTGACTTCGCAGCAACTTCGCCCGACTTCGCG
>Ga0209985_10004012_pt1 | contig 12108 bp, 8 predicted proteins | sample NOAtaG_FD_187305 | JGI IMG/M metagenome (GOLD analysis project Ga0209985, IMG submission 187305) | Freshwater lake microbial communities from Lake Erie, under a cyanobacterial bloom - NOAA_Erie_Diel6S_1000h metaG (SPAdes) (version 2) | ecosystem: Environmental > Aquatic > Freshwater > Lake ...
CCCCCACCGCTGCCGCTCCCGCACCATCCATCAATCAACAGCCCGCGCAGCCTGCACCCAAACCCAAACCCGCGCCGGTCACCACCACCCAGATCAACCCCGCCGCCCAACCCGCCCCCGCACCGAAGGACCCGCTCCTCGCCGCCGCACGTTTGCAAACTCTTCTCGCCCGACGGGGCTTCTCGCCGGGCCTCATCGACGGCAAGCCCGGCCGAAAGACCCGCCTCGCCATCGAGTTCTTCCAGCGTTCCCGCAAACTCCCCATCACAGGAGAGGCCGACGCCGCCACGCTCACCGCCCTCGCTCAGGAAGACACCCTCGCCACCACCACCGACACCTGGCAACGCCCCTACACACTCACCAGCAAAGACCTCCAGCTCATCACAGGCCCGATCCCCGAAGACTGGAACGAACGCGCCCAGCTCGATGTCTCTGGCTACAGCGACACGCACGAGCTCCTCGCCGAGCGTGGCTGGTGCTCGCTCGCACTCGTGACCACCCTCAACCCCGGGCTCGATCTCGCTTCGCTGACCGAGGGCGACGCCGTCAACCTCCCCGATACCCGCGCACCGGCCCTCCCCCCCATCACCCGACTCGAAATCGACCTCTCCGAAAAGTTCATCGTCGGCTACAACGCCGACGACCTCCCCGTCTTCCTCACCCACTGCTCCATCGCCAAGTCCGCGGAGAAACGCCCCGTCGGCCGCCTCACCGTCAAGGTCATCGCCGCCAACCCCGACTACACCTTCAACCCCAAAGACTGGCCCGAGGTCACCAACGTCACAACCAAACTCCGCATCGCCCCGGGCCCTCGCAACCCCGTCGGTGCAGCATGGATCGGTCTCGATAAACCCGGCTACGGCATTCACGGCACCGTCCGCCCCCAAGACATCGGCAAAACCGGTTCCCACGGCTGCTTCCGCTCGCTGAACTGGGAAGCCCTCCGCCTCGCGCACGCCGTCAAACCCGGCACGCCCGTCGACGTCAATGACTGACACAACGATCATCCCACTCAAGGGTTGAGCGTCAGGGCCTACCTTCTTCACCATGGATTTGTTGACCCACGCCGTCTTCGGCGCCGCCGCCGGTCTTGCCGTTGGCGCACGCAAGATCCCGCGCACCGCCACGCTCGTCGGCGCCCTCGCGGGCACGCTCCCCGACGCCGATATCCTCATCCGCTTCCCGGGTGACTCCCTCTCCACCTGGCTCGCCCACCGCGCCTTCACCCACGGCGTCGGCTTCATCCTCATCGGCACGCTCATCGTCGCCCTCCCCGCTTTCTTCGCGCCATCGTTGAAGCCGCACCGACTACGCCTCTTCCTCGCCGCTCTCGCCGCCATCTGCCTGCACGCCCCGCTCGACGCCCTCACGAGCTTCGGCACCATGCTCTTCTGGCCTTTCTCCACCGACCGCGTCAGCTACGACCGCGTCGCGATCATCGACCCGCTCGTCACGCTCCCCATGCTCGCGCTGGTGATCTGGGGCCTCTTCCGCGCCGTCAGAGGCCTCAAGGCCCGCGCCGCACGCTCAGCCAACCCGCAATCAACCGATGCACGCCTCATCCGCCGCGCCGCGTTCACCGGGCGTGCCTTCGCCAGTCTCGCCCTCGTCTGGGCCGCGGTCTACATCCTTGGCATCGGCTCCATCCAGCACGCCCGCGTGTGCGCCGTGCAAGACCAACTCGCGCAGCAACGCGGGCACACCATCGAACGCCGCCGCGTCCTCTTCACACCGCTGCAGAACATCGCCGTGCGTTCGATCTATGAGCATCAAGGCAAGGTCTACAGCGACTTCATCCGCGTGCCGTGGTTCGGTGCGCCCACCGTCTGGCAGGGCGGGCAAGGCGTCGAGCTTGTCTCGGCCGGGCATCCCTCCGTCACACGCTTCGCGCCCGAGATCCAGCAGCAGATCCTCCGCTTCGAGAAGTTCACCCAAGGCTGGATGATCAACGACCCCGACAACCCCGCCGCCTTCACCGACGCCCGCTACGGGCTCACGCCCGACTCCTTCCGCGCGCTCTGGTTCATCGAGGTCTACCCGGGATCGAGCGACCACCCCGTGCAGATCCGCTCATCAACCGACCGCGCCCTGCAACGCCGCGGCGATCTCATCGACGCCATCACCGGTGCAGACCCGCGATTCAAGCCCCTCTGAACGCACGCACCAAAAACATGAAGGGACCCCGGCACGCTGCCAGGGCCCCTTCGCTCGCAGGTCTGTTTGAAACGCTCACCCGATCACTCAACGGAACATGTTCAGGAAGTTCTGATCGATCACCCACGTCTGCGGCGTGATCACCCTGCTCCGATCGAACATCTCCGCAGGAATCGCACCCGAGAACATCTCCACGCGAACCTTCGCCCCAGCCGGCATCCCGCTGAAGTTCGTGATCTCCACATACTGCAAACCCACGTTCTCGGTGTACGACATGCTGATCGTCGCGGTGTGGTTCTGCTCATCCGGCGCGAGCGTCGAGACCAGCAGGTACGAGCCGTTGCCCTGGTTCGTCACCGTCACGCTGGAGAAAACGCTCGAATCGCCCCGCAGCATCTGCGCGAACTGGTCCACCGCCGCCCCGCCCCCCGTTCCCTGCAAGAGCGGCATCATCCGCTGAAGCACCTGATCTTCATTCAGTGATCCAGCCGCCGGCGTCGGTGAACCGGGGCGAACACGCGCACCGGGGCCCTCAGCATGACCAGCATTGATCCCCGCGAACATCGCGTTCATGCGCCGCTCAACCTCCGCCTTCTGCTCCGCAGTGAGATTCGCAGGATTGCCATCCGCACCAACAACACCCTTGGCAATGTCCAGCTCGATCTGCTGACGGATCGTCGGCGGCAAGTCCCCGGGCTCAAACTCATCATCCCCGTCGTCGCTCATCTGCCCGAGCGCCGGGATGCCCAAGAGCGTGTTCCCCTGCCGCAGCGAGTCCCTGCCCAGGTCCAGCAGCACGCCGCGCTGCGCCGCCGCCGTAACGAAGTTCGCCATCGGGTTCCCGCGCAGCTCTTCAATCTCGGGCAGTTGGTTGATCTTGGTGTACACCCAGTCCGCCTCGGGGCTGAAGGCCACCTCAGCCGTCGCGTCGAGCCCCGGCGCCTGCGACGTCGCATCGCCCTTCACCGTCGCAACCGCGTACATGCTCGAAAGCTTCGGCTCCGCGTGGTTGCCTTCGAGATTGAACAGTTCAACCGCCGTCATCTCGCGGTCAAAGTGCATCCGGGCGTCGAGGTTGACCTCGATCCCCTCTGCCTTCATGTTTGACACATACACCCGAAGCCCGGAGAAGGTGTTCTCACGCAGCGACCGCAGGATCGTCGCGGCCTGCACCGTGCTCGCCGACGAATGCCAGATCATCGCCGCACCCGCCGCCAGCGCCAGCGCCGCCGCCGAGGCCAAAGGCACCAGACGCTTGAACCGCGAACGAACCACGGGCCGAGCCGCGAGCGGAATCGCCGCCGGCGCGGTCCAGCGATCAAGCTGCTCCTCGCTGACCGATCCGGGGATCTCCATCGCCGGCAGTGTCCGCGACAGATTCGCGTGAACGTGCGCATCCGCCGCGTCGGGCTGGGTGTTCATCGGGGCGTTGTTCAGGTTCGAGTCGTTGCTGGTCATGGTCGTTTTCCTTCGCAAAGTCATCAACCTGCGAGGTCATGGTCTTTGTCGTTGAGCCCTTCGTCCGCCGAGTCGCTTCCGTCCTGCGTTTCACTTCGTCAGCCGCGTGAGCGTTTGTCGAAGCTCCTTGCGGGCCCGATACAAACGACCCTCCACCGCCCGCTCGCTCATCCGCATCCGCTCCGCGAGCACCGCGAACGCTTGCCCGTGGACATAGTGGGCAATCAGCAGTTCCTGATCCTCACCATCAAGTTCCGTCAGCGCTAGCAGCAACTGCTCACGCGCCTCGTTGGTCGTCAGCAGCTCCCCCGGCTGCGGATTCTCCAGTGCCGAGGCGATCTGCATCGCCAGCGCCGGGTCCGCCGTCACCATCCGCGAGGGCGACGAGGCCGTGCGAAAGTGCGACGCCAGCAGGTTCTTCGCCACCCCGCGCAGCCAGGGCTGAAACCGCTCGATGGTCAGATCCGCCGGTACCTTCCGCGCCGCCAGCCATAACTGCTGCATCAGGTCATCACACAACGCCGCATCGTTCCGCGTGCGGACCATGAGCATCCGGTGCACCCCGCCGGCCGCCTCTCGGAACGCCCGCAGCACCGTCGCGCCGTCAAGCTCTCCGCCGACGGCGTGGGGCAAGCCATTGGACCCCGCGTCTCGCTCCGCACCGGTTCTTCCCGGCGCAAGCCTCCCGGTCAGCCTGGTGGTCAGTTCGTTCATAGCCAGTGGAGCAGGGTGGCTGGTCATCGGTTGATCCTCACGTCTGCAACCAAGTCGTCAGCCAGGGCCCCTTCCCCACGCACATCTGCGCGGTTCTTAAAAATCCCGATCACCCACCGCTCCCCGTGCCGCGTCCGGGGTTCATTTCCTATGCTCAGACCATGACCACGTCGCAGCCAAAGGCCCAAATCTCCCCCAACTCCTCCCAAACCAACCCCCTCGCCATGGGCCACCGTTTGCGCGCACTCATGGACCAGGGCATCGTCGCCATGCCCGGCTCATTCAACGGGCTGTGCGCACTGGCCGTCGCGCAGGCGGGCTTCTCCGCCACCTACATCAGCGGCGCCGCCACCAGCGTCTGCGCGGGTGTTCCGGATGTCGGTCTGCTGACCATGGAGCACTTCTGCCGGGTGATCCGTGAGGTCGCCTCGGCCTCAAATCTCCCCCTCATCGCCGACGCCGACACCGGTTTCGGGGAGGCCGAGATGGTCCGCCGAACCGTGATCGAGTACAGCCGAGCCGGTGCCGCGGGCTTGCACCTTGAAGACCAGCAGTTCCCCAAGCGCTGCGGGCACCTCGACGGCAAGGCCCTGGTCCCCTGCGATCACATGGTCGAAAAAGTGCAATGGGCGTCAAAGGCCGCCCGCGAGATCGGCGGCGGGTTCATCATCTGCGCCCGTACCGACGCCCGCGGGGTCGAGGGCTTCGACGCCGCAGTTTCACGGGCGAAGGCCTATGTCGAAGCGGGTGCTGAAATGATCTTCCCCGAAGGCCTGACCACGGAGGACGAGTTCGCCAACTTCGCCAAGGCCCTCCGCACCGCCGTCCCGGGCACACGGATCTACCTCCTGGCGAACATGACCGAGTTCGGCAAGACCCCGATCATTTCTCTCGACCGTTTCAAATCCGTGGGCTACGACTGCGTGATCTATCCCGTCAGCCTCCTTCGCGTCGCCATGGGCGCGGTGACCAAAGCCCTCAGCGAACTGAAAGCCCAAGGCAGCGTCGCGCCCTTCCTTGACCGGATGCAGACGCGCAAAGAGCTCTACGAGCTTGTTCGGTACACGCCCGGGGTGGCGTGGGAAACACCCGCACGCTGAGTTAGGCTTGCGCGCAAAAACACCCCCATTTCAAAGAAATACTTGCTTTTCTCGGGCTCAGGGTTAGGTTTACCCCGGAGTGTCGGTTGACCGGTGCGCGATGTACGCGCTCTGTCAGCCTCTGGGAGTATTGAGATGTCGATTTCTCGTGCGTCGGTTGCCTCGGTTCTTTGCGTGGCCGGCCTTGCATCTTGCGCGCAGGCGCAGGTTCTCGCCCTGTACAGCTTCGACGACGCGTCGTTTGCCGACATCAGCGGCAACGGGCGCAACCCAACCCTCAACAGCGGCGTGACCTTCGCCGCCAGCGGCTACGAGGGTGGCTCGGCGTTCTTCAACGGCATCAGCTCGTACCTCGAAATCCCGCTGGATATCAACCCCGGCGTTGTGCCGCAGTTGACCATGGGCTGCTGGGTGCGCGTTGACGACGATTTCGACGGGCCGATCCGTCAGTTCCTCAGCCATGACAACGGCGGCTTCGACCGCACGATCGGGATCGATTCTCGCGGCAGCGGCACCGGCTACTCGGCGTTCACCGGCACCGGGGTCATCGGCGGCACGCCCGTGGTTGCCAATCAGTGGACCTTCGTCGCGGCGGTCTATGACCAAACCGCCGGCACCGTCACCCTCCACGTCAACGGCACCAGCTTCTCGACCAACTCCACGACCGGCAGCGGCTGGAACTTCACCCGCATCGGGACCAACCCCTCCTTCAACGAGTTCTTCGGCGGTCAGATCGACAACGTCTTCTTCATCGGGCGCGCCCTGACCCCCTCCGAGATCACCACCATCCGCGAAGGCGGCATCAGCGCCATCCCCACCCCGGGCGCGGGCGCTCTGCTGCTGCTGAGCGGTCTGGTTGGTGCGAAGCGCCGTCGCCGCTAACTCTTCGCAGTCGCTCAACTCATGGCTTGCCCGACGCCGGCTTTTCCGCCGGCGTTTTCTTTACCTTCTCGGCGGGATCCGTCGCGGGCTCATCATCGGGCGCGGGCATGGGTGCCGCCCCGCGCTGGGCGGCCTGGGCCTGCTGCCAGAGTTTCTGCTGCTGCGGGGTGAGCTCTGCGAGCAGTTTGCGGATCGTCTCGCGGCGCTGCTGAGGCGTGGGGTCGGTGCCCGGGGTACCGCTGCCGGCGCGAACGATCTCCCGGATCTTTGACTCTTGCTCCGGGGTCGCGTCGACGGCGCGGAGCATGGTGTCGAGCTGTTCGCGGCGCTGTCCGACCATCCCCGAAAACTCGCGGGCCATCTCACGGATGAAGTTGTTCAGCTCCGAGTACTCCGCGTTGGCACCGGCGCGGCGCGGCCGAGGGTTGCCGCCGCCGGTTGATGCGCCGGCGCGTGGGTCGCTCTTGGCGAGCTCCGCGTAGTACTCGCCGACCATTCGGCGGTAATGCGTGCGGAGATTCTCCGGGAGCTTCTGCTCAACCCGGTCAACCAGCGGCTTGTCGATCCACTCGCCCGCGGTCTTCCGCATCTCGCTCATGAGCCTTGGCAGCTCCTCTCGGCTGCGGGCCTGGCGTGCGCCCTGAAGCTCGATGAACTGGTCGTAGTGCTTCAGCGTGAACTGCAGCACCCGCGTCGAGCGTTCGGTGAAAAACTCGTTGAGCTCGGAGCGCTGCTGCGCGGTGAGAGGGAGTTTCTCGGCCGCGGCCTTCTCGGCGCGTTGATCAAGGCGGGTGATCTGTCCGGCGAAGTCGCGCTCGACGATGGTGAGCTTTGCCAGGTCGGCCTCGTCCATCGCGTGCCCGCTCATCATGGTGCCGTCGGAACCCGCCGCACCGGCCGAAGGCAGCGTGACCTTGGGCCCCGCGAGGGGGTTCTCCGGTTCAGTCAGGGCGGGAGAGGCCGCGGGGGGCGGCGTGCTTGCCGGAGTTGCTGCGGGGGTAGGCGCGGGAGCAGTCGCGGGGGCCTGCGCAAGCGTCGTACCCGCGTGCGTCAAAAGCACGATCACAGGCCACGCGTGAAGGTGAGAGAATCGTGCACGATTCTGCGACGGTGTGCGGCTCTTCACAGGCGGGCTCCACAACAGTTGGACTCAGTGGTCAGGCCTGTAGAACGACGCAAACGCGGCGCTATTGCAACCAAAGCCGTGCGGACAGACCGGCGCGGAGACACGGTTATCGGTTGGCGGGCAGCGTCTGCACCGACCGCCCGCCCTTGCCCTTGACGCTCTGACAGACCGTGAAGGCGGCGACGGTAGCGATGAGCATGTGGTACGGGCTGGCGAGCTTCAGGAACGGCAAGGCGTCCTTGACGAGCTCAGCGTCGATCACCACGGGCTTGCCGGGGCTCTTGGCCTGTGCGGCGCTCACGGTGCTCTCAACGATCGACGGAATAATCTTGCTGATGCCCAGCCAGAGCGAAGGGTTGAAGAAGAGCACCACCAAAAACCCCGTGACCAGTGCGGCGATGACGCTGGCGGTGGTGCCGCGCTTGGTGAAGAGGGCCGAGAGGAAGACCGCCAGCAAGCCCGAGTAGGCGTAGGTCATCACGCCCAGGGCGAAGTCGATCAGCGTGCGGTTCTCGTACTTCTGCCAGACGATGCACAGGCACGCGAAGCCCGCCAGCGCGGCGCCCCAGCCAACGGTCGCCCAGCGGCCGGCAATCATGTAGTGCCGATCGCTCTTGCCCGGGACCGCGTGGGCGTAGAAATCCTTCACGCTCGTGGCGGCCATCGCGGTGATGGCGGAGTTCAGCGATCCCAGCGCCACCGCGAAAATCCCCGCGACCATCAGCCCGCGCAGACCGGCCGGCAGTTCGTTGAGGATGAACGTCGTGAAGACGCGGTCGGTCATCGCGATGTCGTACGTCACCGGTGCGCCGCCGGTCAGGTCCGGACGCTGGTAGAAGATCCACAGCAGCAGCCCGATGAGCATGAAGAGCGTCACCACCGGGATGCCGGTGAAAATCGCGATGATGACACTTCGGCTGCCCTTGATGGCGGACTTGCACGTCAGACAGCGCTGCACCATGTCGTGGTCGGTGCCGTACGAAGCCATGTTCAGCAGCGACCAACCAACGATCGCGGCGAGGACGGTGAAGCTCTTCGTCACGTCGAGGCTGAAGTCGAAGATCAGCAGCTTCGAGCCCTGCGCGGCGGTGCCCGCGGCGTTTGTCGCGCCCGCGGCGGGCGTGTTGGATTGCAGAGCCTGCACGATGTCGGCGGCGGGCGCGTCGATGCGAGCAAGCAGCACCCACACAGCCGCGAGAACCGCGATGACGAGCACGACGGTCTGGATGACGTCGGTCCAGATGACCGAGGCGATGCCGCCGATGAGCGTGTAACCCACCGCGACGGCGGAGAGGATGAGGATCGCGCCGACGATGAACTCCGCGCGCTGCGATTGCTCAACGCCGAAGAGGACCATCGCCAGCGGGATGGCGGCGATGTAGATGCGCACGCCCGAGGCGAGCAGACGCCCGACCATGAACGCGAGGCTGGAGGCCTGCTTTGCACCGGGCCCAAAGCGGTGCTCGAGCAGCTCGTAAATCGACGTGCAGGAGTGCTTGTAGAACGCGGGGATGAAGAAGTACGCAACCACAAGCACGGCCAGCAGCCCGCCGATGTTCGTCGAGAGGTACGTCAGGTTCCCCGCGTACGCCTGCTGCGGCACGCCCATGAACGTCGCCACCGAGAGCGACGACGCGACGACGGAGATCGCAACCGCCCAGACGGGCATGCGCCGCCCGCCGAGAAAATACTCCTCAGCGCCGGCGGGTTCACGCCGAGCAAGCCAGATCCCCGAGATCAGGATGATCCCCAGGTACGTCGCGACGATGACTTGGTCGGCGATCGCCAAACCGGCGGCAAGTGAAAGCGTCATGCCCTGAGCGTAGCAAAGTTTGTTCGATGCCGTGACGCAGCGGTGACTTTCAACGCGTGTGCACGACCGTTCACGGCTTGGATACTTCGGGCGCCACCGGCTCGATGGTCAGACCAAACTCGGCCCAGCCCGAAAGCTCGAAATAGTCCACGCGGATCTCCATCATCACCGGGCGGCGCTCGTTGGGCTTGGTCGATGCCTCGGGTACAACCTTCAGCCGCCCGGCGGTGGTCGTGGGCACGGCACGCTTCCAGTTCTCCATCACCGTCACGAAGGGCGCGTTCGGCTCGCTGGCGCGTCGTGCAGAAATCCGCACGCCGTCGTCGGCGCGTGCGGCAAAGTCGTATTCGCCCGGCAGCATCGGCAGCGTGGTGATGGCGCGGAATCCGAACATCTCGCGCGGGTACGCGGCACGCGAAACATCCGAGTGCAGGTTGAGCTGGCTCGGGCCTTCATTCCCGAAGCGCATCGCCAGCGCGGGCAGCGTTACCTCAACCGGCGCGCCGGGCGCGATCGGTTTCACCGGCTCGTCGTCGCTCGACTCGGTTGATTTCGCACCGGCCGCACCGTTCGTGTCGGTCTTCGCGTCCACGTTCACCGGCGGCTGATTCGCCGCACGCTCAAAGGCGGTCGCGTCCGCCAACGGGTCGGCGTCGAGGGTGAAGAACTTCGTCTTCCAAGCCGCACGAACGATCGTGCCGCCGGCGCTGTGCGTGAAGTTCTTGTGGCTGATCTCCACACGATACGGATAGACCCCGTCGGCCTCCGCCGTGATCGTCAGCGGCTGGTACATTTGCTGGCCCTCAGCGTACTTCAGCTCGCCCTTCACGCGGTGCGTCCGCGCCAGCTTGCGGTCCGTCGGCACCGCCCACGGCAGCGTGTCAACGTTCACCTCCGCAAAGCCCGGAAGCCGGTAGACCTCGTACACATGGCGGTCGTCGCGCTTCTCACCCAGTCGCACCGCGGGGGAGATGAAATCCCACGGGCCTGACGGCGTCAAAACAATGTACTGCCGCCCGCGCGGGCGACGCTGGCCTGATTCGAGCGCGATCTTCTCGCCCGGAAGTGCGGTGATCGTGGGCGCTTCAAACTCCGGCGGCGGCGCGTCCGCCTCGGGCTCGATCACCGTGCTCGCCTCGTCGCGCTTGAGCATGGTGGCAACGTCGGTGACGCCGCCGTGCGAGATCAGCGTGTTCCGCGTGCGAACGAGCGAAACGCCCAGCTTGTCGGCGTTGAAGGTGTTGCCGATCAGGCGGTTGTCGCTCGAGCCCTTGTGGTTCGCCTTCGCCCACGGGGTTTGCATGAGCTTCGTGTCGTCGTCATCCCACAGGGCAATCGCAACGGTGTTCTCGCCGAAGGTGTTGTTCACCAGCGTGTTCTGATGGCCGTGCTCGATGTTCACGCCGCCGCCTTCGCGTGCGCCCGGCGTGCCGTTGTGGGTGATGGTGTTGCCCATGAGCAGGGTCTGCTGGCTATAGCCGCCCCAGAACCCGCAGATGGCGTTCTCGACAATCGTGTTGTTGATCAGGCGGTTGTTGAAGGAGAAGGTGATCTCCACGCCGTGGGCCGCGGCGTACGAGAAATCGTTCTCGATGATGAGGTTGTCGTTGCAGCCGAGGCGCTCAAACCGTTTGAGATCGATCGGCGCACCGGCGGGCAGATCCTCGCCAAGGGCTTCCTTGCCCGCGAAGACGAAGAGCCCGTCGCCGCAGTGCGTGGCGGAGTTCTGCGCGATGACGTTGCCGCTGCACTGCTCGAACAAGAGGATTCCGGCGGAGTCTTGCCCGCGGTTGTAGACCCCGTGCTCGTAGCCGCGGATGCAGAAGTCGAAGGCGTTGCGGGCGATGGTGTTGTTGCTCGATCGCCAGAGCGCCAGCCCCCAGCCGGAGAGGAACGAGCAGTCGTTGTTGAAGACCTTCGCGTTGGTGCAGCGGTCGAGGATGATCCCGTTCTGCCCACCGCGGACGCGGAGGTTGCTGACGCTCAGGTTCGCCGAGTCTTCGATGGCGACCGCCGCGCCGTAGTTCGTCAGCCACTCGTTGTTGTCGTTGCGGTGCGGCCAGAGCCAGTCGCGCTGGTCCTCCTTCGCGACGTCGCTGAAGAGGCGGTGCCGAAACAAATCACTCAAGTCGCCGCCGTCGATGATCAACCCGTCGGCGTTGCTCGCGTGCAAGCCGACCTTGAACCCCGAGGCCCGCAGCCCGCGCACGGTGACGTTCTTCTGCCGGTCGATGCGCACGCCCGTGCCGGTCATCCGCTCGTGCGGGAAGCGCTGCTCAGCCCCGCGCAGCACCGCGTCACTTGAGAACTCAACAACGATGTTGCTCGCCTTGACCTGCACCACGCCGTTGCCGTCGGCGTCGATGATCACCGCGCCGGGCTTGATCTTCACGACGCACGAGCGGTCGATGACGACGTTGTCGCGGTCGACGAGGATTTCAACGCGCTCGCCCGTCGGCGGCTTCGCCGGATCGCCGCCGGGCTTGGGCAGGTCGAAGGGTTGCGCGTGGGCGGTGGAGGCAAGGCCGCCGTACGTGACGATCACGAGCACGAGCACGAGCACGATCGTCACCATCTTCGTCGCCGCCGCCGCCGTCGTTGATGATTGCGCAGTGATCGCCCTCACCACCGGCGCGGGCTTCATCCTGTTGAACTCGCCGATCATGCTCCGCCGTGCTCCGGTGCGTTGCGTTCCGCTGCGCTGCGTGCTGCGATGCTTCGGTGTTGACACCGCCCGCCGCCGCGTGTCTTGACGACAACCAGAGCATACTTCGGCGCTCGCGGGAAAAAACTGAAGCACACCGGCGCAACCACAGCAGAAACCCCGGCACCTCCTTCCCCTTCCCCCCCCTCCCCCCTCA
>Ga0209985_10004015_pt1 | contig 12097 bp, 10 predicted proteins | sample NOAtaG_FD_187305 | JGI IMG/M metagenome (GOLD analysis project Ga0209985, IMG submission 187305) | Freshwater lake microbial communities from Lake Erie, under a cyanobacterial bloom - NOAA_Erie_Diel6S_1000h metaG (SPAdes) (version 2) | ecosystem: Environmental > Aquatic > Freshwater > Lake ...
TGGCTGCAAGAGGTGCATCTGCGCCTCTTGAATGACAGCCCGTCATTCAACCCTGTTCACCCTCTGATCAGGGCATTCGGGCCTCGGGTTTTACACCACGCAAAGGGACGCGGCCCCCGGTGAACCATTCCCCGATCGGATCAAAAATCTGATCGATGAGGCCCATGCCACAATCGCCCTGATCGGCAAGAACTGGATGCCCCTTCAGGGGCGTGAAACCACCAGGCCTAAGGGCATCGACTGGGTGGCCAAGGAATTAGTCCACTCTCATACGGCTCCGCTTGGCATGCCAACGAGTGATCAATATGGCCTCAACCAACGCCATGTAATTCCCCTCTTTGTGGATTGCGATCGTCGTTTTGATCAATTTTCCCTGCCAGCGGCAATCAGCTTCCTCTTGGATCTTCAAGCGGAACACATTGACTACGCGAGCTGGCCAAGCATGATCGGTCCCTTGCTAGATAGAATCGCCGTCAAGCTCAGCCTCAAAAAACGCCCCGATCAAGACGAATATCCAAAACCGGATTCAGCCAAGGCGAGAACTCAGCCACTTGCGGATACAGAACTGAGCACAATTCTCGCCTACGACGACTACGAGGGTTGGTATATTGACAATTTTGGCAATGCGGATGCCCGCTATTTAGCCAAGACCTTCAAGTTTCATGGCTTCAATCAAGCAGCAGATTTCATGGAGCTTGTGTCTGCTCACTGCAAAATTCTTGGACATCATCCGGAGTGGCGCAACGTGTTCAACCACGTCACCGTCGCGCTCACAACTTGGGATGCCCGCCGGAAAGTGACGATCTATGATCTCAGCCTGGCTCTTTACATGAACATGGCCGCGAAGTCTATCACCAAGGAATAGACTCATTCGGAACCTGGAAAACACACGCGGCCGCCGAATTGCAACTCACTTAATTTCTTGCAGATAAGGACGATAGGCATATCCCAAACATTCATCTCCATTGGCAAGCAAAACACTTGGGCTGCGAACTCCTACCACGTTCTTGCTATGCCGAGGTCCAACTGTGTCCCAAATCACGGAACCGATCAGCAGGCTGCCATTGGGGACCTGGCAGACGATATCACCATCGGTATCGCGAATATTGAGAGGGGTACCCGTGGGATCCACAACACGAAACCTCCTGCCTTCATGGCGCGCATCCGCAGGCAAGCTCAGGAAGGTGACCATGCCGAAAGAGAGGATCCAGCAGAGTTGAAGGATGGGCCAAGACACCAGCCATCGCCTCAGCAATGGGAGTGGTTGTGCCATCAGGAGAACAGCGCAAATGCCATCACATTGACCTCGAGACGCCCGTCGGGATTCCATTCACTTTGGTCACAAAAATCGCGTAGCCATTTTCAGGGCCAAGGTCAGTAAAAATGGACTTCAACAAACCCAAAGAGAAGCTATCGGCTTTTGCGTCGGCTTCGGTTTGGAAGAGTTGAATCCAGGCATCCGTTGACCCATTGCGAATGCCAAAGGGACAGAGCACATCCCAACCCTTGGGGCCCCTTCCATTCACCAGCACCCAATGACCACCTCCTCCATCGGTGTAGGCTTTGTACTTGACGCCGATGGGCACAGGGATACCACAGTCAAGGGAGGTTTCCACATCTTTGATTGATGCGGACATGGTGAAGTAAGCATCGATTCCAAGCCTGTTTAAAGCACGGATATGAACCGCTGGATTGGTTGTATCCCCGTCCATGAACGTCTGATAAACATCTTCCGGTTCGGCCAGCCCCTTTTCCTGCCGGATCGCGCTGAGCTTGCCCTTGGTGATGTGATCGACCAACATTGTGCAACTTGTCTTGAAACATTCCCGATATCCCCGTCCACCAGTGTTGTCACATTGGGTGTAATGCTTCACGGGAATCGTGAAGTCGGTCACCCCAGGAGGAGGCATCCAGATCCCGAGGGGATTGGGACGGGAAGGGACAGGGGTTGAGAGAGTGGGGCTGAGCTGTGAGGGAGGGGTTCCCTGTTGCGCGGGTGGGGCAGACGGAGTGGAGGGAGCAAGGCGGGGGGGATGATTCTTGAGTTGTTGCTCGTAGCGCTCGCAATCCTCCGGGGATTGGATTTCTTGATGCGCTTGCGCGCAGGCGGCTTTGGGTTCAACGCCGATCCAAATCAACCCCTCCGCCCGGCGTCGCCGACCAAGGCCCACTTCCGCGCTCCCCCCCGGGTTTCGATACATCATCAGCGTCCCGGGAATCGCGCTCCAGTTGCGTTCGCTCAGATTTCTGGTGATGGTGTCGTGATTGGGACCGCCATAAAACTTCGACCCGTTGTTGTAGGCAAAGCTACAGAGTGCGGCCCTCTGCTTATCCGTCATCTCCTCCCAATAAGGAATTTTGTCTTGCAGAATCTTCCAAAACTTATGGTAACAATTAAACGCGTAGATCTCATCTGCTTCGGCCTGAGTAACTTTCTCTCCCAATTGAATTGGCGAGCCATCTTTATAGAACGTACTTCCCCAGCCAATCGTGATCGGGAAGCCATCCGATGAATCTGGATCCGGGTAGGCATCCAAGCGGCAACTCTCGTAATAATGGTTGAGAGCGGCCACCTCCGGCGGGATCAGAGATATGGAGGAGGCCGCGGCTGTGGAGGTAGACACCGTTGTGGCATTCGCTGAACTCGGCTCCGGGGACGCCTGTTGGAGCCGAACCCAGGCCTCGTCTGGGATGAGGAAACGATTGGGATTCAAATACCGCAAGGCTCCCTGCTCCAGAGGTTGCGTCCCCCCTGGGAAGGTGTAAGGACCCGCCAGGCGGATGGTTGCCAGTTGGCTGTTGTCCGTCGCCTGAATCCAGTCGATGCCGATGCGCCCCCCAGCAGGCACGAAGGAATCGGCGGAGGCGGGAGTGGTGTCGGGACTTAGACCGGCATCTTCCTTGGCGGTGATGTAGGGCATCAGAGGATCCCTCCCTGGCGAATGCGTTGGAGAGTGGTTTGTGGCACCGTTGTGGGCCCAGCTTGCACAGTAGGCGAAACACTCGGCTGGGGCTCTTGAGGAACGGAGGGCACAGCTGACGTCACCCCATTTCCATTCTGCGCCAGGGCGTTCTGGAGAGTCGGCCGCTGGACAACGCCTGGCTGAGCGACTTGCTGAACCACGCCAGGCTGCTCGACGGGCTGCTGAACCAGAGGTTGTTGGCCGACGGGTTGCCACGAGACAGGAAGGTCTGAGCCCGTACCGACGAACAGTTCAGCCCATTGGGGTTTGTCTTTGAATTGAGATCTGAGGAAGTCGAGGAAATCATCCGGCTGAATCTTCAGGCTCGCGCTGATCACTCCACGATTTTTATGGACCCACCGTTCCACCGCCTGACTGTTAATTTCCGCGATGACGTCCTCGCGTTTGCCAAGCTTGTACCGGCAGAGCATGCGCTCAAGAGTATAAAACCAGTAATTTTCCCGATCCGCGGGGATCTCATCCCTTAACCGAATGGCTCCACTCAGGTCTTCCTCTCCCTGAAGCCAATGTTGACTGGCCTGAAGGCCTTTCAACTCATTGCCAATGGCCAATTGGTCATGGATGAATCCCTTGTGGGCCAGATAGCGGTGCTTATCGACATCTTTCTCCTTCGTTTTTTGTTCATAGTCGTCCGCGGCGGCAAGAAGTGCATCAAATCCCGCCGTTAGACACTCTTGAAGATTCAATCTAATGTTAATCTCTTGTGGGCTTAATCGGATGTCATGGCTGCTGATCAAATGGGCATTAAAGGCGGTCTGAAGACGTTCGAACACTTTGTTGCGCAGGTTTTTGGGAGCTTTGATCAGGAGCTGCTTGAATGCTTCTTTCTGCGACTCGTTGAGCGGGGGAAAGGACGGGTCAATCAAGGGATTGAGCAAGGACTGGATCTGCGCTTCCAAAGCGTCGACGCTTTTCAGTTGATGGATCAGTCCACTGTTGGCCTGGGCTTGGGCGCGAACCTCTTCCAGTTCACGGCTAATCCTCTTTGCCGCTTCGTCGAACAAGCTAATACCAGCGAAGCCGCCAATCAGTGAGAGCGCCATGATCTTCATCAGCAAACTCGCGACCTTGCCGACATCGCTATAATTCAAAAACAGGGACTCGAAAATATCCCTATCCGCCTGGGGAACCAAGTTGAACACAATGATTCCTCCGCCGATGCCAATCAGCATGTCGCCAAGGAAACCCAGGTCTAGCTTCTGAAATCCAGAGGCTCCGCCCACATCCTGCAAACGCATGAAGTGGGGAATCACGGCGCCACGATTCCGACTCAGACCATAGATCAATCCCCCAAACGCACCGCCGACGATGACACAGAGATAGAGCCAAAACCTCAGCCAAGCGGCGTCAGGGATCAGCTGCTTTTGGCCATCGCCTTGCGACTCGGTGAGCAGACCAGATGGTTGCCTCCCCTGGATCGCCCCACTCGGCATTGGCACCGGAGCCAAAGGGATGGCCTGTGGCGATGGCGTCGCCAGAGGGGGTGACGTGGATAGCCCCGGCGGCGCGGCCTGGGAGCCGAAGGGAACCACGATCAGCAGGACGGCGAGGGCGAGACATGGCAGGAAGAGAGTTCTTGCCCCCCGAAGAAATCGCCGAGAAGGATGCTTACGCGCGTGTGCCAGCCCCTTCATTCGCTTGGCCTTGAGCAGGATGAAATCAAATCGTAGAAACTACAATATATCCCGAATCTTGCCTGCAAAATATCTTCACATCTCCAGGGTCTGGCCTTCCTGATGGGGACAACAACACTCCGCTGCGGAAAGAGTGTTTCTGGCCAAGGCATCGCTCTTCTCGCAAGGCCTTGGCGGCTCCACGATCAACCGCGCGACCCAGCCCAAGCCAAAAAAGCCCCAACCCTGTTGAGGCCTCCGGGGAACTCCGTTCGCCACATCACCCCCGGGCACTGATCCCGAGGCGGTGGACGGCCCGTTCCGGGGGCTCAGCCCCCCACCACTTCCAAATTGATCTCCGCCACCACCTCGGGGTGAAGCTTCACCTGTACCTTGTAAGAGCCCGTGCGGTGGATGTCGGGCACCAAGATGTCACGACGGTCGAGCGTTTTGTTGGTGGCCTTCTCGATGGCCTCGGCCACATCACCATTGGTGACCGTGCCGAACAACACGTCGTCGCCGCCAGTTTGCTTCTTCACCGTGAAGCGGCCGATGGTGTTGAGGGCCGTGCGGAGGGTTTCCGCCTCGGCCTTGAGGGCCGCCTGGCGCTCCGCCTCCTTCGCCCGGCGGTGCTCCACCTGCCGCAGCACCGCCGACGTCACTGGCACCGCCTTGCCGGTGGGCACCAAAAAATTCCGGGCATAGCCCGGAGCCACCTCCACCAGGTCGCCATCCTTGCCCAGGCTCAACACGTCCTCGTTGAGAACGACTTGTACGCGCTTGGCCATGACGGCGACCCTCGAGACGGTTGGAACAGGAACTACTGACCCTACGACAGGGGGATCAGGCCCCCTGGCCGCCAGCCGCCGTGCGGGGCAGCCTCACGTGGGTGGCCAGACCCAGCTTTTGCATCAGCCGGATGTGCAGCCAGGTGAGGTCGATCTGACGCCCGAAGCCGTGGCGCGCGGAATGGGGGAAGGCATGGTGGTTGTTGTGCCAGCCCTCACCGAAGGTGAGCGCGGCCACCCAGGGGTTGTTGCGCGACCGGTCGCCGCTCTCGTGGCTGACCTGGCCCCAGGCGTGGGTGGCGGAATTCACCAGCCAGGTGACGTGGTACACCACCACCAGGCGCAGGGGGATCCCCCACAGCACCAGGGCCCAGCCGCCGGCGCCGCTCACCGTGCCCAGCCAGAAGAGAAACAGCCCGAGCACCACCTGAAGGGGGAGGAACCAATTGTTCAGCCAGCGGTAGTAGGGATCGCGGGCCAAATCCCCCGTGAGCCGAGGCACCGCCTCCAACGCTGGAATCTCCTCGAACATCCAGAGCATGTGGCTCCACCAGAAGCCCTTGTTGCTGTCGTGATGATCGGCGTCCGTATCGGAAAACTTGTGGTGATGGCGGTGCAACCCCACCCAGTCAATCGGTCCGTGCTGGCAGCTCAGGGCGCCGCAGGTGGCGAAGAACCGCTCCAGCCAGAGGGGCACCCGGAAAGCCCGGTGGCAGAGCATGCGGTGGTAGCCAATCGTCACCCCCAGGCAGGCCGTCACCCAATAGAGCACCAGCAGCGTCACCACCGCCTGCCAGCTCCAGAATTGGGGCAGCAGGGCGAACACCGCCAGGCCATGCACCACGGCCATGAAGCCCAAGGTGCCCCAGCGGCGACCCTTGGTGGCGGGCACGAGGGGCTCGCCCCGGCGGGGCTCGTAAAGAGCCCGGGAGCGGGCCTCCGAGCGGGGGCCGCCGGTGATGACGGCCGGCCGACGGGTGTGCTGGGCGGCGGGGACGGGGCGGGCGGGGAGAGACGTGGCGGTCATGCGGGACCGACTCCTGATCATTCGTTTACCATGGTAGCAATACGAATCCTGATCACTTGGGTTTTCGAGACGACCTCGCATCCGGCCGTGTCGCCTTCGCGCACCTGATCAGGCTGTGGCACGCCCGCAATGGCTGGTCGCACCGGGTGCTTCCCGCCCTCGCGGAGGCCCTCGACCTGGGCCGCGTCCACAATTCCCAGCTCTCCATGCTCCGCAACGGCAAGCTCGCCTCCCCCGGGCCCGAGGTGTTCCTCGCCCTTGGAAGCATCAACCGTTGGTTGGCGGATCAGGCTCCAAATGGTCATCTGAATTCTGATCAAGCCCTCGCCGCGCTACGGGGCCACCCCGAGTTGGTGGAGGCCCTCTCCACCTCGGCCCTTCCCGTGGTGGATGGGAATGGCGCCGTGCTGGGCCCTGGCGATCTGCTGGAGGTGTTCGTGGGCGCCAGGGCCGCCCCCGCCTCGTTTGAACTCACCATCCGCGAGGACGAGGCCCCGGGCCTCTGCGAGGCCCTCGCCCAGCTCCTCACGGCTGGCCGCCCCTGGCGCCAGTGCCGCGACCATCTGCTGGCCGCCTACCCCGCCAGCAAACGGGCCCGCCGGGACCGTTTCGCCGAAGTGATGGCCGGCCAACGCGACTTCACCGCCGCCGAGCTCGCCGCTGAGCTGCCCGATCTGCGCCGCACCCTCGCCCTGCTCGGGGTGGCCGGGGAGGACGACCTCAGCCCCGAGCGCTTCCTCGCCCTGCTCCGCGACAAGGCCAGGACCCTTGGAACCCAGCCCAAGGGAGCCCCCCTGGCCAGCGTCAGCGATCTGGCCTCGGCCATCCGCCGGGAACTCGCGGGCTGAGCCCGCCCGGGGGGGAGCACCATGGAGCCAGTGGCACTCCGGCTGTCCATGGCTGTTTCCTCACCCGCTCTGGCCCCCCCCGCCGAGGTGGTGGCCGCCGCCCTGGAGGCCATCCAGCCCCTGGCCCTGCGCCACACCCGGGCGGTGCGCCCCCCTCTGGAGCGGGTGCTCGCCGCCTTCGCCGCCGAACGGGTGGGTAGCCACCATTTCGCCTCGGTGAGCGGCTACGGCCATGGGGATCTGGGCCGCGACACCCTCGATCGGGTCTTCGCCAGGGTGGCCCAAGCCGAGGCCGCCGCGGTGCGCCTCCAATTCGTGAGCGGCACGCACGCCATCGCCGCGGCTCTGTTTGGCGTGCTGCGACCCGGCGATCGGCTGCTGGCCCTCACCGGCGCCCCCTACGACACCCTCGAGGAAGTGATCGGCGTGCGCGGATCGGGGATGGGCTCCCTGCGCGAGTTCGGCATCCACTACGACGTGCTCCCCCTGAACGCCGCGGGGGAGGTGGACGAGGACGGATTGGCCGAGGCCCTCGGCCCACCCACCCGCATGGTGCTTCTCCAGCGCAGTCGTGGATACAGCTGGCGCCCCTCCCTCTCGGTGGCCGCCATCGGGCGCCTCTGCGAGCGCGTCAAGACGCTCCAGCCGGAGTGCGTCTGTTTTGTCGACAACTGCTACGGCGAATTCACCCAGGCCGAGGAGCCCACCGCGGTGGGGGCCGATCTGGTGGCCGGCTCGCTGATCAAGAATCCGGGTGGCACCATCGCCCCCACCGGCGGCTACGTGGCCGGACGGCGCGAACTGGTGGAAATGGCCTGCTGCCGCCTCACCGCCCCCGGCATCGGCAGCGAGGGAGGCACCGGCTTCGACCTCTATCGGCTGCTGTTTCAAGGCCTGTTTCTGGCCCCCCAGATGGTGGCGGAGGCCCTGATCAGCGCCGAGCTGGTGGCCCAGGTGTTTCACAGCCTCGGCTACCCGGTGGATCCCCTGCCGGGGGCTGAACGGAGCGATGTGATCCAGGCCGTGCGCCTGGGCCAGGCCAGCTCCCTTCAACAGGTGTGCCGGGCCTTCCAAGCCTCCTCCCCGGTGGGGAGCTACCTCGATCCGGTGCCCGCCCCCATGCCTGGCTACGCCAGTGAGCTGGTGATGGCCGGGGGCACCTTCATCGATGGGAGCACCAGTGAATTCTCCGCCGACGGGCCCCTGCGGGAGCCCTGGGTGCTCTACGTGCAAGGGGGCTCCCACCATGCCCACGCGGCCATCGCCCTGGAGAGAGCCCTGGCCGCCCTGGCCGCCGCCCCCTGACAAACTGGGAGGCCTTCAGCCTCTTCGCCATGGCGCTCAGCTTTCCTGACGACTGCCGCTATTCCGACAGCCATGAATATGTGCGGGGCGAGGGGGAGCTGGCCCGCCTCGGGATCAGCGCCTTCGCGGTGGATCAGCTGGGCGACATCGTGTTCGTCGAACTGCCGGAGGTGGGCGCCACCCTGAGCCGGGGCCAAAGCTTCGGCAGCGTGGAATCGGTGAAGGCGGTGGAGGATCTGATCTCGCCGATCAGCGGGGTGGTGGAATCCCGCAATGAGGTCGTGCTCGCCAGTCCGGAAGAGTTGCAAAACGACCCCTATGGAGAGGGATGGCTGTTGGTGGTGCGCCCCAGCGCCCCGGCGGAACTGGCGGAGCTCATGGAGGCCGACGCCTATCGCCGCAAGGTGGAGGGCGCCTGAGGGTCCGGCATCCCCAGGAAGCGCCGAGGCGTTCCACTGCCTAGAGTTCCGGCCACTTTTTTTGGCGCCTGTGGCTGCTCCCTTCCTGCTCCGGCACCTCGGTCCCAGCGCCGAAGACACCGAGACGATGCTGGCGGAACTGGGGTTGTCTTCCCTGGAGGAGCTGGCGCGTGAGGTGGTGCCCCCCGGCATCCTGCTCACTCCCGAGGCGGCAGCCGAGGGACTCCCCCAGGCCGTGAGCGAGGCGGAGGCCCTGGCGGAGCTCGCGGAGATCGCCGCGAAAAACAGTGGGCACCGTGCCCTCATCGGCCTCGGGTACCACGGCACAGCCACCCCGGCGCTGATTCAACGGCATGTGCTGGAAAATCCTTGCTGGTACACCGCCTACACCCCCTACCAGGCGGAGATCGCCCAGGGCCGGCTGGAAGCCCTGCTCAATTTCCAAACCCTGGTGAGTGAACTCACTGGGCTTCCCATCGCCAACGCCTCCCTGCTCGATGAGGGCACGGCGGCGGCCGAGGCCATGGCCATGGCCCTCAACGTTTGCCGTCGCCCCGGGGCCCGCCGCTTCCTGGTGGATCAGCAGGTGTTTCCCCAAACCCTGGCGGTGCTTCAAACCCGGGCCGAACCCCTGGGCATCCACTTGGAGACCGTCGACGCGGAGGCCCTGGGACGCCTGGTGGATCCCCCCTTGGCCGAGGATGTCTTTGGACTTCTGATCCAGCTGCCGGGCACGGAGGGGCGGCTCTGGGATCCATCAGCCCTCTTGGCCGCGGCCCGGGACGCCGGCGTGATCTCCACCGTGGCGGTGGATCCCCTCGCCCAGGTGCTTCTGGCGCCGGTGGGCGGCCTGGGAGCCGACATCGCCATCGGCAGCCTGCAACGTTACGGCGTACCGATGGGATTCGGCGGGCCCCACGCGGCCTTCTTCGCCACCCTCGACACCTACAAGCGCCACATCCCGGGCCGGCTGGTGGGGCAATCCCGGGATGCCGAAGGCCATCCCGCCCTGCGCCTGGCCCTGCAAACGCGGGAGCAGCACATCCGCCGCGACAAGGCCACCAGCAACATCTGCACCGCCCAGGTGCTCCTGGCCGTGATGGCGAGCTTCTACGCCGTCCATCACGGGCCCGATGGCCTGCGGGCCATCGCCACCCGGATCCTGCTCTTCCGGCTTTCCCTGGCCAAGGCCCTGGACACCCTGGGCCTGCCCGTGGATGCCGACCCGGCCTTCGACACCCTGGTGGTGCGGACGCCCCAGGCCCAATCCCTGGTGGATCGCGCCGAGGCGGCGGGCTTCAACCTGCGCTGGGGACCCGACGGCCGGGGCTGCGAGGGGGGGCTGGCCATCAGCCTCGATGAGCTCACCACCTCCCAGGAGCTGGAGCGGCTGATCAGCGCCCTGGCCCCTGATGTCCATCAGGCGGCGGCCGCCATCGCCGCCCTCCATCGACGGCTCCTGGAGCTCGAGGACGCCTCCCCGCGCCAGCTGCTCCCTGGGGTGCCCCAGCGCCTGGGCCCCTGGCTGAGCCAGCCCGTGTTTCACGCCTATCGCAGCGAAACGGAATTGCTGCGCTACATCCAGCGGCTGGTGAGCAAAGACTTCTCGTTGGTGCACGGCATGATCCCGCTGGGGAGCTGCACCATGAAGCTCAATGCGGCGGCGGAGCTGCAGCCCGTGAGCTGGCCCGGCTTCAGCCAACTCCATCCCTTCGCCCCGGCCCATCAAACCCGGGGCTACCAGCAACTGGTGGCCAACTTGGAAGCCTGGCTCGGGGCCATCACTGGCTTTGCCGGAGTCTCGCTGCAGCCGAATGCCGGATCCCAGGGAGAATATGCCGGGTTGATGGTGATCCGGGCCTGGCACCACAGCCGGGGGCAGGCCCACCGCAAGGTCTGCCTGATCCCCACCAGCGCCCACGGCACCAATCCGGCCAGCGCCGTCATGGCGGGCATGGAGGTGGTGGCGGTGGCCTGCGATGAGGCCGGCAACATCGACTTGAGGGATCTGGAACGCAAGGCCACGGCCCACGCCAGCCAGCTGGCCGCCCTGATGGTCACTTACCCCTCCACCCATGGGGTGTTTGAGACCGAGATCGAGAGGATCTGTGCCCTGGTGCATGCCCATGGCGGCCAGGTCTACCTCGATGGCGCCAACCTCAACGCCCAGGTGGGCCTCTGCAAACCGGGGCTGTATGGGGCGGACGTGTGCCACCTCAACCTGCACAAAACCTTTTGCATCCCCCATGGCGGCGGCGGCCCCGGGGTGGGCCCCATCGGCGTGGCGGCCCATCTGGTGCCGTTCCTGCCCGGCCATCCCCTTGCTCCGTCGGCGGGCGGAGGAGCGGCGGACGGGACCGCCATCGGGCCGGTGTCGGCGGCGCCCTGGGGCAGCGCCGGCATCCTGCCGATCAGTTGGATGTACATCCGCATGATGGGCGGAGAGGGCCTGCGGCAGGCCTCCCTGGTGGCCCTCCTGGCGGCCAACGTGATCGCCGAGCGGCTGGATGCCCATTTCCCCGTTCTCTACAGGGGCGCCAAAGGCCGGGTGGCCCATGAGTGCATCTTGGATTTGCGCCCCCTCAAGCGCTCAGCGGGCCTGGAGGTGGACGACCTGGCCAAACGGTTGATGGATTACGGGTTCCATGCCCCCACGGTGAGCTGGCCGGTGGCCGGAACGGTGATGGTGGAACCCACCGAGAGCGAAAGCCTGGGGGAAATCAACCGGTTCTGCGACGCCATGGTGGCGATCCGCGGGGAGGCGGCGGCCATTGAGGAGGGGCTGGCCGATCCCCTAAACAATCCGCTGAAACAGGCTCCCCACACCCTGCTCACCCTCACCGCCGATCGCTGGGATCGGCCCTACAGCCGCCAGCTTGCGGCCTTCCCCGCCGGCCCCCAACAGGCCAGCGCCAAGATCTGGCCCGCCGTGGCGCGGATCGACAACGCGTTCGGCGATCGCAATTTGGTGTGCACCTGCCCCAGCGTCGCCGAGATGGCAGTTGAGAAAGTGGCCGCCTAGACGGGGGAGACAACTTCCCCGCGGTGGCTCCATGGTGCATCATTGCCGCACATGTTTTCAGCCCCACCCAAATTTCTTGGCTGGGGCCGCA
>Ga0209985_10004021_pt1 | contig 12087 bp, 7 predicted proteins | sample NOAtaG_FD_187305 | JGI IMG/M metagenome (GOLD analysis project Ga0209985, IMG submission 187305) | Freshwater lake microbial communities from Lake Erie, under a cyanobacterial bloom - NOAA_Erie_Diel6S_1000h metaG (SPAdes) (version 2) | ecosystem: Environmental > Aquatic > Freshwater > Lake ...
CAGGGTGCCAGAATCTTACCAAGTGAGCGGTTCGGGAAGGGGGTTCGCGGAGGGCCGGAGAGTACGGTCGCTTCCGCTGCGCGGCGGTGGCGGCGCGTGTCGATGCCGGCGGCGGTTCGGCTTGCCCTGATCTGGTCGTCGCGTTAGAATCGATTTTTATTGATGAGCAGGTACGGTGCCCCTACTACACACGCTGCATCCCGCCTGGCCATGGTCGCCGTTGAGGCGCCGAATCGGCGAGGATAAAATTTTTAACGGCCAACCGCGATGGTGAAAACGTCGTCAAAGGCTGTTGAGTCCGTCCGCGACCGCCGAGCCAGGATCAAGACAAAGATCGGCGTGCTCAGAAAGCCGGTCCGCCATCGCAAGTCGGTCCGCAGCATTGACGACCCACCGGCCAGCCAGTACCGCCACCGAAACTCCGCGCAATTGAGACACGGGCGAGAAGAGGGCGCAAAGAGGGAGTTTCGGTTTACTGCCATCCGAATTTATCAGGCCGCAAGAATCTGGAGTAGGGATAGAGAATGAAAGTCATTTGTCCGAGCTGTCAGTTTGAGAATCAGTGCAATTCATCACAGGTCTTCTGTGCGCGTTGTGCGACGTTGATCGATGTGCGGAGCCAGCGTGAGGAGCCGCCAGTCGGATTTAATCAAGCCGGTCCGGGACGATCCGGTCCGCCATTGCCGTATGCCGGCCAAGGAAACGGCTATGGCGATGAGCCGCCAAACCAGTATCCGTCCAATTCTTCGGCCGCGGGGCAGCGGGGAGGAAGAGGGCGTGACGCGTATGCGACGCGGATTGGCGACGACTTCGATGATCTCCTCGAGATTACGCCACCGAGCGCCGGCCGGGTGCGGGCGCAGACGGCGCCGCTCGATGCGGATGGTCTCTTCGAGCCGCCCCAGTATGGGGGCCGGGAGAGGTCGGCCGACAATCCGGCCGCGGGACGCCAGACGGTCGAATCCATCCCCCCGGAGTATCTCGGGCAGACGTGGCAGTCCGAAGACAGCCAAGGTTACGATCAGGGGGCTGGGCAGATTCCTGATCCTCCGCGTGGTCGAGCGGGGCGCGAGACCCGTGAGTTCAATGAAGAGATGCACCCGAACCTGATGGGCTGGCCGGTTCTGACCGAAAGCGCCGATCTTGATGATGATCAGGGGGGGGACGATCCATCGACCCGGCAGGGGATCGGGATGCGTATCCTGCTTGGGGCGGCGGTCTTTGCCGGCCTGATTGGCGGCGCCTACTTCTTTCTCGGCGATCTGATCAGCAAGCGGCAGGATCAGGCCGAGGGGATGATCGTCAGTGAGCGGGAGAGTGTGACGCCGGTGACCAGCCCGACCCTCAGCCCGACGCCAGATGTTCAGCCGGCACCACTGTCGGCTGGGCAGGTCGCGCCGTCGGCCGAGAGTGGACAATCGCAGCCGGTCGATATTCCCCCGGTGATTGGCCGCAACAATGCCACACCGGAGCCGGCGGTTCCGGTGCCGGTCGTGCCCGAGCCGGCCCCGCAATCTTCCCAGAGGTCCGCTTCCCCGCGGCCAGCTTCACCGGCGGCGGCGAGCATTCCCGAGAATGGCGACTGGACGATTCAGGTCGCCTCCTTCAACAACAAGGGGCAGGCCGATGAGCGGCTGGCGAGTCTGCGGGGCTCCAGTCTGCCGGCCCGGGTCGCCCGGGTCGATCTGCCCGGCAAAGGCACCTGGTATCGGGTGCAGGTTGGCGGGTTTGGTTCGCGGGAAGAGGGAGCGCGTTATGGCAATCAGCTCCGTTCCCGGGGAGCGATCCAGGACTTCATTGTCACCCCGCGTTAGGTGGTCAGCCGATCCCGGGGCCGGTCCAGTCAGGCTGACCGGCCGGACTGACCAGTTGCGCGATTGGGGAGTCGAGGGCGCCGCGTCGGGTTGATGCCGGATTGCCATCATCGAAGTCAGAGACAGTATTCATGGTTGATCGGATGACTAGTACCGTGGTCAAGCGGGGGGAACACAGTCGGCGCCCTGATCCATCAACCCTGCGTGCCCGGGCGATCGAGCCCTACATCAAAGTGGTCAGCAAGAGCAGTCGGGCGGACATCAGTCTGCGTTTCCTCCAGGACATGCACATGCTGCTCGAGACGCGCCACTCCCAGCTTGCGCAGTCATTCCGCTATATTCCCCGTCCGCTTCGCGGCTGGATCGATGAACTGATCCTGACCGGCGAGTATCACCGGTCGATTCAGCAGAACATGGGGCCCTACCAGGTGACGCCGGTGCTGCGGAAGGCGCTCACTGAAGTTCCGATTCCATTCTGGGCCAGCCTCTACTGTCAGCTCTACCGCACGCGCCACGCCATCTATGCCCTGGGAGTGGTGCTGGCCGGATTGATGATCTTCGCCACCTATTCGCTCGCCTCGTGGTCGGCGCGGCGAGTCAACAGCTATCTGACGCAGAAGTACCAGCGCTATCGGGCGCCGATCATCGTGACGACCGCCGGGCAGGCGAGCGCCGGGACGCCCGCGGCAGGATTTGCCGAGTCCGGGGCAAAGTATCTCCCGGGCTACAAACCGGAGCAGGTCTGGCAGGTCGAGGCGACAGGGGATTATGAGCGCTACAGCAATGGCGCCCGGATTCTGAAACGCTACGAGACCGACAACCGTCCGCGCGGATACTTCCTGATTCCGCGTGGTGGGGAGACGATGACCGGGCCGCTGCGTCGGGAAGTCGTGGGGATTGTCTACCATACCTCTGAGAGCGACATCGTTCCCTTTGTCTCCGCCAACAATCAGTCGATTCAGTATCGGTCGAAGGGGCTGCTCGATTATGTCCGTCGCAACAAATCATACAATTATGTGATCGACCGATTTGGCGAGATCTACCGGATTGTTCGTGATGACCACACCGCCTTCCACGCCGGACACTCGATCTGGGGAGATGAGCGGTACAGTTATGTTGGTTTGAACGAGAGTTTTATCGGGATCTGTTTTGAGTCGACGAGCACGGCCGGCACACTTGCCGAGACCCTGACCGAGGCCCAGATCGTCTCCGGACGGGCGCTGACCAATGTGCTGCGGAGCCGCTACAGTATCGAAGATGCCAATTGCACCACGCACGGCCTGGTCTCGATCAATCCGGACCGGATGGTTGTCGCTTACCACTATGATTGGGTGCGCAACTTCCCGTTTGAGGCGATGGGGTTGTCCGATAAGTACAAGGTCCCGCCGCCGAACATGCTCGATTATGGTTGTGTCTATGATGAGGAGACCCTCGAGAAGCTGGAGAATGTGCTCTGGGAAGGGGCGGTGACGGCGGAGCAGGAGTTTCGGCGGCGGGTTGAGCGATCCCGGATCGGGGCGGACTCCCTGCGCCTGAAGCTGCGTGACCGTTACTACGCGCAGCTCAACCGGTCGCGGCAACAGAACGCGGCGGGGGGCGGCAGCGAGGTCGATCAGAACACACAGCTCAGTACAGCCGAGAAGCAGCATTGAAGGCCAGGGCGAAGTCTCGCTGGCAAGGCTGGTGAGGAATTTGAGCAGCAGTCAAGGTAGAACACAAAGAATAGTGGAGGAGCTATGGAAGAGATTATCAAAGTGCCCGGGGTCATGGGGGGACCGGGAGTCAGCGGGCTCGAGTTGGAGAGCACCGAGTATGGGGCGGTGGGATTGGACGTCGGAACGAGTCGGATCGTCCTCTCGAGTGGTTCGAATGGCCACAAGTCTCTCTCGCAGCTCAATGCCTTTGTCGAGTTGCCATATTCGAAGATGACCGAGGCGAGCCTCAACCAGAACAAGGTTCTCTATCGCCGGAGTGGAAAGTTCATCTACATTTACGGAAACGATGCGGAGAAGTTTGCGACGGCCTTTGCCCCGCGGCGGCCGATGCAGTACGGAGTGCTCAATCCACAGGAGCCGATGGGGCAGGAGATCATCCAGTCGATCATCGAGTCGATCGTTCCGGCGGCGCGGAGAAATGAGTTGATCTGTTTCAGCGTGCCGGGCAAGGGGATCGGGGCGGACGCCAATCTGGTCTACCACGAAGGGGTGTTGAAGCGGATTCTCCAATCGATGGGTTATGAGGCCAAAGCGGTCAACGAAGGTTTGGCCGTCGTCTTTGCCGAGTTGCAGAACGAGAACTTTACCGGGATCGGGATCAGTTGTGGAGGGGGGATGTGCAATGTCTGCGTCTCGTTCCTCTCCGTGCCGATGTTGACCTTCAGCATTCCGGTCGGTGGCGACTACATCGATAACAGTGTCGCCGAGGTGGTCGACGAGCCGGTGACGCAGGTGCGTCTGGCCAAGGAGCAGAATCTCGACCTTTCGCGGAGTCCGCGGGACAAGATCTCCGGAGCGCTCCACATCTATTACGAAGAGGTGCTCAACCGGTTGGTCGACAAGTTGCGTGAAGAGCTGGAGTCGGCCCGCAACCTGCCGAAGATGGACCGGTCGATACCGATCGTTCTTTCCGGGGGGACGGCGAAGCCGCGCGGTTTCCTGCAGAAGTTTGAGGGGATCCTCAAGTCGAGTGAGTTTCCGGTTCCGATCTCCGAGGTTCGGCTGGCGGCCGATCCGCTGACGGCGACGGCGCGGGGTTGCTACATTGCGGCCATGTCCGAGGTGCGTTGAGGCGGTGGAGAGAGCGCCAAACGTATTGGCCGGACTGGCTGCGTCTGAGAGGGGGAGTGGTCGTTATCGCGACTGCTCCCCCTCGTTCTGTTTTGGAGAGCGGGCCTTGCGGGGTGGGGCGGGGGCTCCGGAGGCTTGTCGTGGGGCTTGGCGTGAAGGTATCCTCAGCAGGAGGAGGAGATAACTCGCAAATGGCTGGATGGGTGACTTTTCGACAGGTAGGGTTGGTGATGGCCCTGATCGTGGGGGGGCTGGGAGAGGTGGCGCAGGGTAGGGCTCAGGATGGGGCGCAGGGTGGGGAGGATCGTCGTCCCCGCCCGGCACTGACCCGGCGTGACCATCTGGTTGCCGAGCAGCGGCTTGCTGAGCTGGGATACTGGACCGGGCGGGTGGATGGCCGCTGGGATGGCGCCTCGCGCCACGCCCTGGTCGCCTTTCAGAAGGTTGAGGGGATGCGGCGGACGGGGAGTCTGACCCGGCTCGATCTCGACCGGTTGCTGGTGGCGAAGCGACCGAGGCCACTCGTTGCGGGAGCTCCCCATATCGAAGTCGATCTGGTTCGGCAGGTTCTCCTGGTGGTCGAGGCGGATGGGATGGTCAGGACCATTCTGCCAGTCTCGAGTGGCAGTGGCCGGCAGTTTGTGTCCCAGGGGTGGGCCCGTCAGGCAGTGACCCATCCGGGCTGGTATACGGTCGACAAGAAGGCGCCGGGCTGGAATCGGAGTCCGCTCGGCCTGCTCTACTATCCGGTCTACTTTATGTGGGGGACCGCGATTCACGGCGCTCCGTCGGTGCCCGCCCGACCTGACAGTCATGGTTGCGTGCGGATACCGATCTTCGCCGCTCGTCGGATCTATGACTCGACGCCGCTGGGGATGCTGGTCATCGTCCATCGTGGGGTGTTGCCACCCAAGCCACCGGCTGTCCTGATGCCGATCGTCGATTCAGTGGTCGAGGTTGGAGCGCCGGATTGATGGCGATGGGGGTGAGAGTGGTGGCGCGGAGGCGTCCGACTCTGGCCCTTGCTCGGCTTTGGCCTTATATTGTCGCTAGTCTGCACCCACGATCGAGGTTGATCCGACGAGAGGAGATCAGGTAATGAAAGGTTCCAGAGAGTCCGCACGCCGCCTGCTGCTGGCGCTGGTTGTGTCGCTGCCAATTCTTGGGGCACCGCTTCTGGTGAACGGGAGCGGGTCGGAGCAGGAGGGAGCGGTGACGCGCTCACTGCGGGTCATCGCGTACAAGGGATGGAAACAGAGTCTCCGGCTGACCAATGGAACGGTTGAGCTGGTCATGCCGCTCGAGATTGGGCCGCGGATTATGCGGTATGCCCGGGTTGGCGGACCCAATGTTTTTAAGGAGTATGAAGAGCAGCTTGGGCGGCAGGGGGAGCCGGAGTGGATGATTCGCGGCGGGCACCGGCTCTGGCATGCGCCGGAGGATGATGTCCGCACCTATGCCCGCGACAATGGTCCGATTCGTTACGAGCCGCTGGGAGAATCCGGGGTGCGTCTCATTCAGCCCATTGAATCGATAACCGGGATCGAGAAGGAGATGGATATTCATCTCGAGGCCACGGGGAGCGGGGTGACCATCGTTCACCGTCTGCGCAATCGCAATCTCTGGGAGGTTGAGCTGGCTCCGTGGTGCCTCTCGGTGATGGCCCAGGATGGGGTGGCGATCATTCCGCTACCGGAGAAGATTGCCCATCCCGGTTCGGTTGCGCCCGGTGAGAAACGGGATTTGCGCGGCTTTGTCGCCAACCAGCGGCTCATCCTCTGGCCATTCACGGACCTCGCGGATCCACGTTACCGGTGGGGGACGCGTTACATTACGCTGCGTCAGGACCGCCAGGCGGCCCGGCCGACCAAGATTGGGCTGGCTCACCAGATGGGGTGGATCGGATATCTCAATCAGGGGCAGCTCTTTGTGAAAAGGTTCGATTATGACCCCCACCAGAACTATACCGATAGCGGGAGCAATTTCGAGACATTTACCAATGCCGACATGCTCGAGATCGAGTCACTGGGCCCCCTGCGGCGGATTGCCCCGGGGGCGGCGATCGAGCATACGGAGCGCTGGTGGCTGATCGACGGTGTCGTGAGTGAGACATCCGATGCCGCCATCGATCAGAACATCAGACCGAAAGTCGAGCGGCTCCTGAGGTAGCGAGTTGTGGCTGGGCAGTGTGTGGCAGTGGTCTGGAAGGAGATAGTCTAATCATGAATGATAAATTGACGATAGCCGGGCGTGAATTCAACTCCCGGTTGATTATTGGGACCGGGAAATACCGGACCAACGAGCAGATGGTCGAGGCCTTTGCGCGGAGTGGGGCGGAGATGATTACGGTGGCGGTGCGGCGAGTCAACATTACCGACCGGACGCAGCCCTCACTGCTCGATTTCATCGATCTGAAGCAGTTTGCGATTCTGCCCAATACGGCCGGATGTTATACGGCTGAGGAGGCGATCCGGACGGCGCGGTTGGCGCGCGAGGTTGGATTGTCCGATTGGGTCAAAGTTGAGGTGATTGGAGATCCGGTGACGCTCTTTCCGGACAATGAGGCGACGCTCGAGGCGACCCGGGTCCTGGTCAAAGAGGGTTTCACCGTCCTCCCCTACTTTAGTGATGATCTGATCATGGCGCGCAAGCTGATCGATGCCGGCGCCGCCGCGGTCATGCCGCTGGCGGCCCCGATCGGCTCCGGCCTCGGCGTCCAGAATCCAAACAACCTGCGGATCATGCGCGAGCAGATCGATCAGGTGCCGATCATCGTCGACGCGGGGGTGGGAACGCCATCGGATGCCTGTCTGGCGATGGAGTTGGGCATTGACGGGCTCTTGATGAATACGGCGATCGCCGAGTCCGGAGATCCCGGCGCGATGGCTGAGGCGATGAATCTGGCCGTCAGGTCGGGGCGCATGGCCTGGAGAGCAGGCCGGATGCCGATCCGACTCTACGCCAGCGCAAGCAGCCCCCTGACGGGTCTGGTCAAGTAGTCGGACCATCTCCCGTGCGCCGGACCGGTGAGCTGGGGGGGGCCTGAGAAGAGCCAGACAACTTGCTGGCTCCCGGAAAAGAGAAGAGGCGGTGACTGAGCTGATCGGTCACCGCCTCTTCTCTTTTCCGTCTTTTTCGGCCGCCGGAGCGCCGTCTTCAGTTGATTGGCCGCGCGGGCCGGGTCAGTGTGGTCAGCGTTCTTCCTGGCCTTCGACCACCTCCGCCCAGCGGCGGAGGGCCGGCAGGCTCGAAGTCCCGTTGGCAAACTGGAGGGAGAGCCGGTAGGGGCTCGAGCCGCTCCAGCTTCCGATACCGACCAGATACTCGCCCGGCACCAGATCGAGCGTCATCGACTCGACCGTCCCTTCCATATTATTGGAGGAGTCGATGCGATCATAACGCCCCTGACTGTTGCGGCGCAGCAGGAAGAGGTCGAGATCGGCTCCCTGATTGAAGGTGAGGGTGATGGTCCCCCGGATGACAACGTCGAGCTTCAGGCTGAAGAGATCGGCCAGGACAACCTTGTTGTTGTTGTCGAAGACCATGGTCAGCGATCCCCAATCGCTAGCCGCGATGCGCCCCTCGACAGTGACCGGGAAGTAGACCTTGGTGGCCAGGTCGGGTGAGTCGTTTGGCTCGTCCTCATTGAGGCGGAAGTCGCTCCCCTCGGTGACGTTGAAGGTGAGGGGAGCGCTCTCCTCGCTGATCCGGCCGGTCTCGGTATCGAAGTTGAAGACGGTCACCTCGGCCACCCCCTTCTTGAGGCCAGAGGGGACGATGGTCTCGATCTGGTTTCCGCCGAGGGCGTTGAGCGGCACAGAGAAGTTGATAAACTCCCTGTTCTGGGTGAAGACGACGAGGGTGACGATCGGGTCGACCGTGTTGAGAATGTTCTGGGTCGAGAAGAAGCTGTACCCGAAGTCTTTTCCACTGGCCCGGATGCGGTCCCCGTCCTTGCCGCTCGGGGTGCCATTGCTGATATTGGCGACCGTCGTCAGAATGGGGGTCGATGGGGGGACCGGGTCGGAGGTGACGGTAAAATTGATGGCGTTCGAATTTTCGCTGGTCGCGCCGCTCGCATCGATTCTCCGGGCGGTAATCTTCAGATTGCCGCGGTTGATGCCAAGCGCCGGGACGGCGACAGTCAGTGAGGTCGGACTGGCCTCGATCACCTGACCTTCGACGGAGAGTCCCGACTGTCCACCCAGTCCGGACTGGGTAAAGAAGACCTGATTTTCGTGGCGTACGGTACTGAAGCCGGAGCCGATGATCGTGATTCTGTCGCGTGGGCGTCCCTCGCCGGGGAGGGAGAGCGCCAGCGTCGGGGCGGTCACGGTGAGGTCCGAGATCGTCAGCTGGATGGGGGCGCTGTTCTCCGAGATGACTCCGGAGGCCGGATCGATGACGGCGACGGCGACGGCGACCGGTCCCGGAGCGATGGCCGGAATCCGCACCCGCAGGGCGGGTTGGCCCGTCGAGTCGAGGGCGATCTCGTTCTCTGATGGATTGAGGATCGCCAGGAGTTCATTGTTGCGAAGGAAGGAGACGAAATGGTTGCTCGGAATCGGCTGGAGACCGGTTCCGGTGATCGTGATCCGTCCGCCAATCGGCGCAATGACCGGGGAGCTGGCGGACAGGACCGGACCGGGCAGCGCGACCGAGACGACCGCCGATGACTCGATGCTCGCGTTGCGGAGAACGGCCCGGGCATCGATGCGGGCGGCGCCTGGCCCGACCCGTCCGACATTGAAGAGGGTCGTTGTCTGCCCGGCGGGAATAGTGATCGTTCCGGGCACGGAGACGACTCCGCTGTTCTCGCTGATAACTGAGACCACCAGACCACCCGCCGGCGCCGGTTCGGTCAGGGTGACATTGACAGGCACCGCGGAGGTGTTGGCCGGGAGATCGATCGTAAAGGGTGAGAGGACGAGGCCAGCCTGCCGCGTGTTGCTGAGGGCGATCGTCCCGACGTTGGTCACTCCGCCGACAACGACTGGCGTCAGTCCTGACGAGCCCTGCGGCGTAATGCCAAACTGCTGGGGAACGATCGCCTCGGCCTGCAACCGGTTGTTGGCGGTGGCCGCGACGTCAGAGATGGTGAAGCCGCCATTGAGATCGGTCAGCCCGGTGCGGCCATTGACCGAGACGCGCGCTCCGGAGATGGGCTGTCCCTGCAGGTCGATAACGCGTCCGGTGACGGTGGTCACCTGCGCCGTTGTTCCGACCATCCAGAAACTGGCCATATCGACCGCCCGTCCGTCCGAATCGATCCGCGACCCATCGGCAGTGACAACGCCCGAGCCGCGTCTGATGAAGGAGCCGGTCGTCGCCTCGTAGCGGTAGAGGGGGACGCGGTCGCCGGGACGCAGCGTCTGCTGGTCGGGATTGGGGAAGCTGATCGAGGCTCCGGGTTGAAAGCGCGCTCCGAGGGGCGTGATCTGGGCAACCGACTCGGGGTTGATGCCGCTCGGGATGGTGATTCCCGGCAGCCGCGTGCCCTCAAGCACCGTCAGCTGGATCTGCCCGCTCGATTTGCCATCGGGAAATCTGACTGCCGTTCCGAAGGGAACTTCGATCGAGACCCCGCGATTGCTGATTTTGACCACCTTTTCGAGCGGCGCAAACTGCGCGAGCGGCGGCAGGGAGGCGGGATCGACGCTTGACAGCGACCCCGGGCCACTCTGCCCCGGCTGCCAAAATTGGTCCATCAGGGCCTCGACAAACTTCATGCGCAGAATGCTGAGGGAGCTCAACCCGGCGGGGCCAATCACCCCGCCGACATTGGCGCTGGCCCCATTGATCTGCTGCAGACTGATGGGTTGGGCAATCTGGTTGTCCCGGTCAGCCCGGGCGGCAAGTTTGAGGGTGACGGCCGGAAACGGTGGGTTGGCCGTCGTTGTTCCGCCATCGATCTCCACCAGCGAGACCCCCGGGGGGATATCCGAGAGGACAAAGGTTCCCTGGGGGGTGGTGCGGACGCTGATATTGGTGCCGGCAAGCCGAACGGTGACATTGCTGAGCGGCGAAGGCTGTGACAGCGGCGAGCCGGTCGACTGGATGATGCCGCTGATCGACGTTTTGACCTTGAAGACATCGATGCTCCGGGCCTCGACCTGATTGGTCTGGACGGTCACCTGTCCGGATTGGGCGCCGAAAGGGACAATGACGGTCAGCTGGTTGCTGGTCGAGGCGATGACCCGCGCCTGGGCCGGACCAAAGCGCACGACGTTGTCATCTGCTTTGGCGGAGAAACCGTTGCCGCGAATGGTGATCGTCTGTCCCGCCAGAGCCGGAGAGGTCACGCCGAAGCCACTGATCGCCAGCGCCTGGCCGCCTGTGCCAGCCAGGTCGAGCGTGATCGGATTGGAAGAGGCGCCATTGACGACGATTCGCAACTCGACCAGCCCACGCCCCTTGAGGGTATGGGGAAGGCGGAGGTTGATCTGGTCGAGGCCGGCAAAGTTGGCGACGGCCCCGAAGTAATCGACGGGAATCTCCAGTCCGCCGATCACCCCGCGGATGGACGACGGCTGTGCATTGCGCAACCCGGTTCCGTAGAGGACCAGGAAGGCCGGGCGCGCTTCGGAGCCGGCGTCGATCGGCGCCGGGATCATGCGTCCGGGGGTGACCGGGTCGGGGCGGTAGGGCGGCGAGGCGTCATAGCCAAACTGACCATTCTCGCCGATGCGGCCCACCAGCGCCGCCGGCGCGCCGGTTCCGCTCGCATCGGCGGTGAAGAGCGCGGGGGCGGTCGGCGCAATCCGCAGCTGACCGCGCGAGACCACCTGGTCGCCGTTGGCAAGGGTCGTGCTGACGACCACTTCGGTGTCTCCCGCCGGGGTGTTCTCCGGGATCAGGTAGTTGATCTGATTGGGCGAGACGAAGAAGAGTTGTGCCGGGACGTTGTTGACCAGCACCCGGGTGTTGCGGATCGTCGTCGGCAGCGGAATACTTGGCGCTACTTCGACCCCCGGGGCGAGCTGGGTTCCAAAAGCCGCCACGATCGAGTTGGGCGCGAGCGCTCCCGGAGAGCCAACATAGCTGGCCGCCGAGACAGTGGTCACGGGAGTGCTGTTCTGGATAGTGACCGCGGCCCGGACGGTCTTGGAGGATCTTCCGATGGCTCCGCTCCAAATGAGAAGCGCCAGAAAACCCAGAAATGTAATCAGCGGACGCCAACGAATATGGTGGCAGACGGAAGTGTTCAACATCGAGTTCATAAACCGCTCCAGGTCGATTGGCTTCGGCAGATATCGAGCCATCGACGTTCCAGCGAATCAGTGATGTGTGTGCCAATTTTTACCTGCGGGGCATATTATACGTTCTGGAGGAAATTGATGTAAATGAGCGATTCAATTGATGTCGTCGCTGCAGCAAGGAAAATCAGCAATTATGTGCGTCGAACGGAGCTGGAGCACTCTCCGGCCCTCAGCGCCTTGAGTGGGGTGGAGGTCTGGCTGAAGCTCGAGCATCTGCAACACACGGGG
>Ga0209985_10004024_pt1 | contig 12082 bp, 11 predicted proteins | sample NOAtaG_FD_187305 | JGI IMG/M metagenome (GOLD analysis project Ga0209985, IMG submission 187305) | Freshwater lake microbial communities from Lake Erie, under a cyanobacterial bloom - NOAA_Erie_Diel6S_1000h metaG (SPAdes) (version 2) | ecosystem: Environmental > Aquatic > Freshwater > Lake ...
GGCTTGTGTGCTGCAGCGGCCGCCGTCTTCCATGATCTCGGCCGCCACGCGGTCGAGTTTCTCGGCCTTGCGCCCGCTGATCAGCACGTGCGCGCCCAGGCTGGCCAACTCGTGGGCCACGCAGCGTCCGATCCCGCTGCCTCCGCCCGTCACCCAGATGAGCTGGCCCGCAAAGAGGTCGGGGCGAAAGACGCTGGCATAGCCAGGCGCCGGCTGTCCAGGAGCCGGAATGGGGGCAGCCTCGGAAGGCCGGGCCGGGGACTGAGGGTTTTCGAGCATGGGTACGGGAACTGGCAGACTCTGGTCCATCAAGACAAGTGGCACAGACTAACGCGGACCCGCCCGCTCCACCATCGGTGGAAAACCGGTCCCGCCTGGCAGACCGCGCTCGCGCTGCGCCACCCCACATCCAAGCCCCAGCACCTAAACGGAGTACCCACCATGGACATGCCAGCGATCACCCAAGCCATGCGAGACAAGATGGGCGAGGACAGTGGTCTGAATGCGACCTTGAAGTTCGACTGTGGCGATGACGGCGTTGTCGTGCTGGACGGGCGCTCCTCCCCCAACCGGGTGGTCAACGACAACATCGACGCCGACTGCACGATCAAGATCTCCCGCACCAACCTCGTGGCGCTGATGACCGGTCAGATGGACCCGACCATGGGCTTCATGACCGGCAAGTTCAAGGTGTCGGGCGACATGACGGTGGCCTTGAAACTGCAGCGCGTGCTGTGACCCAGCACAGCGCCCCGCGGGCCTTTTGACCAGGAGACCACACGCGATGAGCGACGCCTACATCTACGACCACGTGCGCACGCCGCGCGGCAAGGGCAAGAAAGACGGCCGCCTGCACCAGGCCACGCCCGTGTGGCTGCTGCGCACGCTGTTCCAGGCCCTGCAGCAGCGCCTGGCGCTGGACACGGCGCTGGTGGACGACGTGGTGCTGGGCTGCGTCACCCCCGTGGGCGAGCAGGGCGCTGACATCGCGCGCACGGCGGTGCTTGACGCCGAGTGGGCGCAGACGGTGGCCGGCGTGACGCAAAGCCGCTTCTGCGCCAGCGGGTTGGAGTCGGTGAATCTGGCCGCGGCCAAGGTCAAGAGCGGCTGGGAAGACCTGGTGGTGGCTGGCGGGGTGGAAAGCATGAGCCGCTGGCCCATGGGCAGCGACGGTGGCGCCTGGGCGCTGGACCCGCGCGTGAACCAAAAGCTCGGCTTCGCCCCGCAGGGCATCGGTGCCGACCTGATCGCCACGCTGGAGGGCTGGGGCCGCCCCGACGTGGATGCCTTTGCCATGCGCTCCCACCAGCGGGCTGCAGCGGCCCGCGCCGAGGGGCGCTTCAACCGATCCGTGGTGCCGGTCCGCGACATCGCCGGCCTGATGATGCTGGATCACGACGAGACCGTCCGCCCCGACGCCAGCCTGGCGTCGATGGCATCGCTGAAGCCCTCCTTTGCCCAGATGGGCGCCATGGGCTTTGACGCCACGGCGCTGCGCCGCTACACCACGGTGGAGCAGGTGAACCACGTGCACCACGCCGGCAACTCCTCCGGCATCGTGGACGGTGCCGCGCTGATGTTGGTGGGCTCCAAAGCCGGCGGGCAGGCGGCCGGGCTGAAGCCCCGCGCCCGCATCCGCGCGGCGGCCGTTATCGGCTCCGAGCCCACCATCATGCTCACGGGCCCCACGCCCGCCTGCCGCAAGGCCTTGAACAAGGCCGGCATGAGCGCCCAGGACATCGACCTGTGGGAGATCAACGAAGCCTTCGCCGTGGTGCCCATGAAGACCGCGCGCGACCTGGGCCTGGACATGGACCGCGTAAACGTCAACGGCGGCTCCATCGCCATGGGTCACCCCCTGGGGGCCACGGGCTGCATCCTCCTGGGCACCTTGCTGGACGAACTGGAGCGGCGTGACCTCACCACCGGTGCGGCCACCCTGTGCGTGGGCGGCGGCATGGGCATCGCCACCATCATCGAGAGGGTTTGAACATGAGCGATGCAGTGAGCCTGCAACTGGGCGATGACGGCGTCCTGGTCGCCTGGATGGACCTGCCTGGTCGGCCCATGAACGTGGTGGGCGATGCGCTGATGCAAGGCATCGCGCAGGCCGTGGAGCTCCTGGCCGACCCGGCCGTCAAGGGCCTGGTGCTGACTTCGGCCAAGGCGGACTTCTGCGCTGGCGGTGACCTGGACCGCATGGCGCGCTGGACCCGCCCTGAGGAGCCTTTCGAGGCCTCGATGACCATGAAGGCCGCATTGCGGCGCCTGGAAACCCAGGGCAAGCCCGTGGTGGCCGCGATCAATGGCCACGCGCTGGGTGGCGGCCTGGAGATCGCCCTGGCCTGCCATGCCCGCATCGCCCTGGACGACGCGCGGCTGAAGATCGGCCAGCCCGAGGTGAAGTTCGGCCTGCTGCCCGGCGGTGGCGGCACGGTGCGCTTGCCAAGGCTGATCGGCATGCAGGCGGCGCTGCAGCTCATGACCGAAGGCACGGATCTGTCGCCGCACAAGGCGCTGTCGCTGGGCCTGTTGACCGCCCTGGCGCGCGACCGGGACGACTTGCTGGCCCAGGCGCGCGCCTGGGTGCTGGCCCATCAGAACGGCCCCACACGCCAGCCTTGGGACGAGCCGAAGTTCCGCTTCCCCGGTGGCGATTCGCGCTCGCCGGCCATGGCGCAGTTGTGGACCGTGGCGCCCTCGGTGGCCTCAGCCCGCACCTGGGGCAACTTCCCGGCCGTGCAGCACATCATGAGCAGCGTCTACGAGGGCGGCCTGCTGGGTTTTGAGGCGGCCAGTGAGGTGGAGAGCCGCTACTTTGCGGCCTGCGCCATGTCGCAGGCCAGCAAGAACATGATCGGCACGCTGTGGCACCAGCTCAACGCGCTGAAGAAAGGGGCCTCACGCCCGGCCGGGCAGCCTGCCAGCCAGGTGCGCAAGCTGGGCGTGCTGGGGGCCGGGATGATGGGGGCGGGCATCGCCTACACGGCGGCCAAGGCTGGCCTGGAGGTGGTGCTGATCGACACCACGCAAGAAGGCGCCGAGCGCGGCAAGGCCTACTCGCAGGGCCTGCTGGACGCGGCCGTGAAGAAGGGCCGCAGCACGCCGGAAAAGCGCGATGCGCTGCTGGCGCGCATCACGCCCAGCACCGACTTTGAGGCCCTGGCGGGCTGCGACCTGGTGATCGAAGCCGTGTTCGAGGACCGCGCGGTCAAGGCCGAGGTCACCGCCCGGGCCGAGGCCGTGATCGGCTCTGACGCCGTGTTCGCCTCCAACACCTCCACCCTGCCCATCACCGGGCTGGCGAAGGCCAGCGCGCGGCCAGCCCACTTCATCGGCCTGCACTTCTTCAGTCCCGTGGACAAGATGCCGCTGGTGGAGATCATCGTGGGCGCGCAGACCTCGGACGCCACGCTGGCGCGGGGCTTCGACTTCGTGCAGCAGATCGGCAAGACGCCCATCGTGGTGAACGATTCACGCGGCTTCTACACGAGCCGGGTGTTCGCCACCTACTTGATGGAAGGCATTGCCATGCTCAAGGAGGGCGTGCACCCGCGCAGCATCGAGGTGGCCGGCCAGCAAGCCGGCATGCCCATGCCGCCGCTGGCGCTGCAGGACGAGGTGTCGCTGTCCCTGGGTCTGCACGTGGCCGAGCAAACGCAGCGCGACCTGGCGGCCGAGGGCCGCAGCGTGGCCGAGCACACGGGGTTGTCGGTCATCCGCGAGATGTGCGCCTTGGGCCGCGTGGGAAAGAAGGCCGGTCAGGGCTTCTACGACTGGCCGGACGCATCACAGAAGGCCGCCGGTGCACAGCGGCGGCTGTGGCCTGGCCTGGCCGAGCGTTACCCCGTGGCCGCGCAACAACCCGACCAGCGTGAGCTGACAGAGCGCCTGATGTTCATCCAGGCCAACGAGGCCGCGCGCTGCCTGGAAGAAGGCGTGCTGCGCTCGGTGGCTGACGGCAACATCGGCAGCATCCTGGGCTGGGGTTTTGCGCCGTTTGAGGGCGGGGCCTTGCAGTTCATCAACGCCCGTGGCGTGGAGGCCTTCGTGGCGCGCTGCCGCGAATTGGCGGCCCAGCACGGCCCGCGCTTCGAGCCCGCCGCCATGCTGGTGAAGCTGGCGGCTGAGGCGCGACCCGTGGCCGACTGTTGAGGGTGGGTTGAAGGCGTCAGCTCCCTTGGCCCGCGCCGCCAGCACAGGCCGGGTAGAGCCTCCTGTGCATCCTCAGGGTGGGCCGCATCGCTTCGACCGGCTTGACGCCCTGAGGGGGCTGGCTATCGTGTGGATGGCAGCCTTCCACTTTTGCTTCGATCTCAACCACCTGGGCTTCTGGGCGCCGCGACAGGACTTCTACGCCGACCCGTTCTGGACGGGTCAGCGCACCGCGATCGTGAGTCTTTTCCTCTTCTGCGCGGGGCTGTCGCAGGCAGTGGCACTGCAGGCCGGGCAGACCTGGCCGCGGTTCTGGCGCCGCTGGATGCAGGTGGCAGGCTGTGCGCTGCTGGTGAGTGCCGGCTCGGCGCTGATGTTCCCCCGCAGCTGGATCAGCTTTGGCGTGCTGCACGGCATAGCGGTGATGCTCTTGCTCACTCGTCTGATGGTCTGGGCTGCCCAGACCTGGGGGTTATCCGCAAGTGCGGCATCCGGCGGCACGCCCAAGCAGGGCCTGAGCGGCCCGTTACTGCTGGCGCTGTCCGTGCTGGGTCTGATTTGCCTGTTGCTGCCCACCTGGGCGTCCCACCCCTTCTTTGACAGCCGGTGGACCAACTGGGTGGGTCTGGTCACCCGCAAACCCATCACCGAGGACTACGTGCCCTTGCTGCCCTGGCTGGGCATGGTGCTGTGGGGCCTGGCCGCGGGCGGTTGGATCCTGGCTCGCCGGCCGGCGTGGCTGGCCGGCCCGCTGCCAGGGGCGGTGCGTCCCCTGGCGGTGCTGGGCCGCTGGAGCCTGAGCTTCTACATGGTCCACCAACCGGTCTTGATTGGCGCCCTGATGCTGGTGGCGACAATGCGCTGATGAGCTCCCACGCGCCGCCCCCCAAAGTGCTGTTCGGCTTTCATGCCGTCACCGTCCGTCTCAAGACGGCGCCTGCCTCCGTGATCGAGGTGCATGTAGACACCGCTCGGCGCGATGCCCGGATGCGCCAGTTCGTCGAGCGCGTGCAGGCGGCGGGCGTGAAGCTGGTGGACAGCGACGATGCGCGTCTGGCGCGTCTGGCGGGCTCCGGCCGCCACCAGGGCGTGGTGGCGCGGGTGGCGGCGCTCAAAACCTCGCATTCGCTGGACGACGTGCTGGACGCCGTGGAGGCCGAAGGCCGCGGCCCCGCCCTGGTGCTGGTGTTGGACGGCGTGACCGATCCGCACAACCTGGGCGCCTGCCTGCGAGCGGCCGACGGGGCGGGTGCGCACGCTGTCATCGCCCCCAAGGACCATGCCGTGGGCCTGAACGCCACGGTCGCCAAGGTGGCCAGCGGCGCGGCTGAGACCGTGCCCTACCTGATGGTGACCAACCTGGCGCGCACGCTGGGCGAGTTGCAGGACCGCGGCCTGCGTGTCATTGGCACCAGCGACGATGCGCCCCACACCCTGTACGACCTGGACCTGAGCGGCCCCGTGGCCCTGGTGCTGGGTGCCGAAGGCGCCGGCATGCGGCAGCTCACCCGCAAGACCTGCGACGAATTGGTGCGCATCCCCATGCAAGGGGCGGTGGAGAGCCTCAACGTCTCGGTGGCGTCCGCGGTGTGCCTGTACGAGGCGCTGCGACAGCGCCGGGCCGCCACGCCCACTTCTGATGAGTCACGCCCAGAGTAGTCCGCGCTCCTGTGCAGACAATTCCCCAAACCTGTTGAACGGAGATCCCCATGCCTGTCATCGACGTTCGCCACCCCCTGGTCAAGCACAAGGTGGGCCTGCTGCGCGAAGCCGACATCTCGACCAAGAAGTTCCGCGAGATCACGGGCGAGCTCGCCGCCTTGCTGACCTACGAAGCCACGGCCGACTTCCCGTTGGAAAAGCACGGCATCAACTGCTGGAGCGGGCCCGTGGACGTGGACCAGATCGCCGGCAAGAAGGTGACGGTGGTGCCCATCCTGCGCGCCGGCCTGGGCATGCTGGACGGCGTGTTGATGATGGTGCCCAACGCCAAGGTCAGCGTGGTGGGCCTGAGCCGCGACCACGACACCCTGCAGCCGCGCCACTACTACGAGAATTTCGTGGGCCGGCTGGAGGAGCGCACGGCGCTGATCGTGGACCCCATGCTGGCCACCGCAGGCTCCATGATCGCCACCGTGGACCTGCTCAAGGAGCGCGGCTGCAAGGACGTGCGCGCCCTGGTGCTGGTGGCCGCGCCGGAGGGCATTCGGGCCCTGGAAGCTGCGCACCCTGACGTGCGCTGCTGGACGGCGGCGGTGGACAGCCACCTCAACGAGGTGGGCTACATCATCCCCGGGCTGGGGGACGCGGGGGACAAGATCTTCGGCACCAAGGGCTGAACCGAACCGGCCTGCCGGGGCTTCCCAGTCCCCTCACACCCAGCCCAGCACCCCGGCCACGGCGCCCGCCGCGATGGGCCACAGCGGGCTGAAGCGGGTGCGCGTCATCCAGACCATCGTCCCGGCGAACAGCACCCAGGCCGTCCAGGTCTCGCGAGTCGGCTCGGTCAGTATCCAGCTGGTGGCCACCAGCAGCCCGATGGTCAGGGGCGCCAGGCCTTGCGTGAAGGCCTGCACCTCGCGCCGGTCCTTGCGGTCACGGCCGTAGCGCCCGGCGGCAATGGCCAGCACCGCCGACGGCACCAGGCTGCCGCCCAGGGTGGCCAGCACGCCCACCATGCCGGCAACGTTGAACCCGATGACCGCCACGAACAGCACATTGGGCCCGGGTGCGGCCTGGGCGAGTGCCACGCTGGCGCTCAACTGCGCGTCCGTGAGCCAGGACTGTTTGACGACCACATAGCGATGCATGTCCGGCACCGTGGTGATGGCCCCACCCACGGCCAGCAGCGACAGCATGGTGAAGTGGATGAACAGGCCCCACCAGTCCGCCGGGCCCAGGCCGAGGGTGCCGAACCAGAAGCTGCTCATGGGCGCAGCTTCCACCACGCCAGAGCCCAGGACATCGGCACCAGGGCGGCCAGCACGCCGGCCATCGGCCAGCGCATCACGCCCACCGCGAACACGGTGGCCGCTGCCAGAGCGGCACACCACACACGCCCCATGCGGTTGGATTTCAGCGTGCCGGTGACCTTCCAGGCGGTGGACAGGATCAGGGCCGCCGCCACCACGCCCATCCCGCGCAGCGCCCCGCTGACCTCGGCCAAGCCCGCGGTCTGGCGTGCCAGCAGCGTGAGGCCGAGCACGATGGTCAAGGGCGCCAGCAGCAGCCCTGCCAGCGAGGCCAGGGCCCCCCGCCAGCCGAAATGCTGGTCGCCGTAGATCAGCGCCATGTTGACGATGTTGGGCCCGGGCAGGATTTGCCCCAGCGACAGCAGTTCCACAAACTCGGCCTTGGTGAGCCAGCGCTGCCGCTCCACCAACTCGCGCTGCGCCACCGGCAGCACGCCGCCAAAGCCTTGCAGGGCCAGCCGGTTGAAGGCCAGGAACAACTCCAACGGCGAACCTGGCTGGGCGCGCTCCTGCGCCGGGGCGGCCACCTCCTTGGGGGGCGTCGAAAGGGTCCCGGGGACTGCGGCCCCGGGTTGGTCGTCCGGGCCTGGGCCAGCCATCAGCGCTTGACCTTCAGCGCCTCAGGGTTGACGATGTTCGTGGGCTCGCCGCCGATGAAATTCACCACATTCTCGAACGCGGCGCGGAAGTACAGCTCGTAGCTGTCTTGCTCCACATAGCCCAAGTGCGGTGTGCACACGGCGTTCTCCAGGCGCAGCAGCGGGTGTCCTTGCAGGATGGGCTCGCTCTCGAAGACGTCCACCGCTGCCATGCCGGGCCGGCCGCGGTTGAGGGCCGAGACCAGGGCGCCGTCTTCCACCAGCTCGGCCCGCGAAGTGTTGACGAACAGGGCGGTGGGCTTCATGCGGGCCAGGTCTTCGGCCGTGACGATGTGTCGGGTGGCGTCGTTCAGGCGCAGGTGCACCGAAATCACATCGCAGTCGGCAAAGACGGCTTCTCGGCTCTGCGCCACCTCATAGCCGTCGGCCACCGCCTTCTGGCGCGAGGGCTCACGGCCCCAGATCACCACCTTCATGCCGAAGGCACGGCCGTAGCCGGCCAGGAGCTGGCCGATCTTGCCGTAGCCCCAGATGCCCAGGGTCTTGCCCCGCAGCACCATCCCCACGCCAAAGTTGGGGGGCATGGAAGAGGCCTTGAGCCCGCTTTGCTGCCAGGCGCCGTGCTTGAGGGTGCCGATGTACTGCGGCAAGCGCCGCATCGCGGCCATGATCAAGGCCCAGGTCAGTTCGGCCGGCGCCACCGGTGAACCCACCCCTTCGGCCACGGCGATGCCCAGCTTGGTGCAAGCGTCCAAATCGATATGCGCCCCGACCTTGCCGGTCTGCGAGATCAGGCGCAGCTTGGGCAGCTTTTCCAGCAGCTGGCGCGGGAAGTGCGTGCGCTCGCGGATGGGCACCAGCACCTCCGCATCGCGCAGGCGCACAGACAACTGGCCGATGCCCTTGACCGTGTTGGTGAACACCTTGGCGTGCAGCGGCTCCATCAGGGCCGCGCATGGCAACTTGCGCACGGCGTCCTGGTAATCGTCGAGGATGATGACGTTCATTCGGGTCAGGTCATGAGGCCGTTGCGGGCGACGGACGCCGTCGGCCGGTGGAATCCCTGACGGCGGCAGGGCAGTTCACGGGAGGCGTGATTCTGCCCTCGTATCGCACCATTCGAACCTCTGCCGCCGCGACGGTACCATCTGGGGCACTACCCGGCCTGCGGCGCCGGCGCCCTAGAGGGTGCGCGCAGACAGCCAGGCCTCACCCGGAGAAGACTTCCATGACCATCTCGATGCACTCGGCCAGCGCGCCCGTGTTCCTGCGCATGCTGCGCAACATGCTGACCTGGCTGGACAAGGCCGAGGCCCACGCCCAGGCGCGTGGCTTCGACCCTGTGAACTACCTCGGTCTGCGCCTGGCGCCCGACATGTTCCCCCTGTCGCGGCAGATCCAGATCGCCAGCGACGCTGCCAAGGGCTGCATGGCCCGCCTGGCCGGACAGCAGCCGCCCTCATGGGCCGACGACGAGGCCACGCTGGAAGATTTGCGCGCGCGCATCCGCAAGACCATCGACTACGTGGCGTCGTTCGAGCCTGGGCAGATTGATGGGTCTGAAGACCGCGAGATCGCGCTCGTCAAACGCAATGGTGACGTTCTTCGCTTCCAAGGCGAGGAGTACCTCAAGCACAACGCCATGCCCAACTTCTACTTCCACGCCACCACTCTGTACGCCTTGTTGAGGCAAGCGGGCGTGGCGGTGGGCAAGGGCGACTACCTGGGCGTCTGAGCCCATGACGGCCACTGCACCGCACTTCCCGGCCCCGCGTCGGGCTTGGCGCACCTGGCTGCGCCGGGTGCTTTGGGTCTTGGGGGGCCTGCTGATGGCCCTTGCGGGCGCGGCAGGGATTTATGCCTGGCGTGCCAGCCCCGTATCGGACGGCACCCTGCAGCTCGCTGGCGCGAGCGGCGAGATCCGCATCCTTCGCGATGCCCATGGCATCCCGACCATCCGCGCGGGCAGCGTGCGCGACGTGATGTTCGGCCTGGGTGTGGCGCACGCACAGGACCGGCTGTGGCAGCTGGAAACCCACCGCCGCATCGGCGCGGGCCGCCTGGCCGAGGCCTTTGGCGAAGGTGCGCTGGAGACGGACCGCTTCCTGCGCGCCTTGGGCGTGCGGCGTGCCGCACAGGCTCAGTGGGACGCCACCCAGGGTGAGTCGCGTGAGGTGCTGCAGGCCTACGCCGCCGGTGTGAATGCGGTGATGCGCCAGGCCTTGAAGGCGCGCCCGCCGGAGTTCCTCATCCTGGGGCTGCAACCCCAGGAGTGGACGCCCGTGGACAGCCTGGCCTGGGCCATCATGATGGCCTGGGACCTGGGCGGCAACTGGAACAGCGAGTTGCAGCGCATGCGGCTGGCGCTCAAGTTCCCGGTGCAGCGGGTGGACGAACTGATGCCGTCTTATCCTGGCGAGAAGCCGCCCGTCACGGCCGACTATGCCGCGCTGTACCGTGAGTTGAAGATCGGCTCCACGAGCACGACGCAGGCTTGGCTGAATCTCCCCGAGCTGGCGCCTCCCTCAGGCGTGGAAGGGGTGGGCTCCAACAACTGGGTGCTCTCGGGACAGCGCACCACCACCGGTGCACCCCTGCTGGCCAACGACCCGCACTTGAAGCTCAGCGCCCCCGCGCTGTGGTACTTTGCCCGGCTGGAGGCGCCTGGTTTGAAGGCGGCAGGAGCCACGATGCCCGGCGTGCCCTCCATCGTGCTGGGGCAGAACGCCGACATCGCCTGGGGCTTCACCAACACCGGCCCCGACGTGCAAGACCTCTACCTCGAGCGCGTGAAGGCCGGTGACGCCGCCCAGTACCAGACCCCCGAGGGCTGGGCCGCCTTCGGCTCGGTGGACGAGGAGATCCGCGTCAAGGGCCGCGCCGAGCCCGTGCGCCTGAAGGTGCGCAGCACCCGTCATGGGCCGGTGATCTCCGACGCCGGCACGGCCGCCGACCTGGTGGGCGCCAAGGGCGGCTCGCCCGATCTGGTGCTGGCCATGCGCTGGACCGCGCTGGACCCGGACACCGACCCAGTGGGCGCGGGCTTGCAGATGATGCGCGCGACCTCGGTGGATGCTTTCGTGCAGGCCTCGCGTGCCTGGGTGGCCCCCATGCAGAACATGGTGGTGGCCGACCGCGCCGGGCGCATCGGTTTCGTGGCCGCCGGCCGGGTGCCGCTGCGCCGTCCGGACAACGACCTCAAGGGGCTGGCCCCGGCCCCAGGGTGGGACGCACGCTACGACTGGGCCGGCTGGGTGCCACTGGACGACACCCCGCGCGAGTTTGACCCCCAGCGCGGTTGGATCGCCACGGCCAACCAGCGCATCCACACGGCCGACTACCCGCACCACATCAGCAGCGACTGGGCCGCACCCTGGCGCCAGCAGCGCATCGAGCAGTTGCTGGAGCAGCGCCCCAAGCACTCCATGGACGACCTGGCCCGCATGCACGGCGACGTGGTGTCGCTGGCCGCCCTGAAGCTGCTGCCCTGGCTGCAGGGGGCGCTGCCAGAGCACGCGCTTACGGCTGCCGCTCAGGCCCAACTCTCTGGCTGGGACGGCACCATGGACGCTGCCCGCGCTGCGCCCCTGATCCACTGGGCCTGGGTGCGGCACCTCACCAAAGCGCTCCTGGCCGAAGAGTTTGGCAGTGATGAGGCTTTTGCCAAGGTGTTCCCCAGCCGCTCCTTCCGCGATGCGGTGGAAGGCATCCTGGAGCGGCGTGATGCATGGTGGTGCGACGACAAGCGTAGCGTGGCGGTGGAAACCTGCGAAGACATCGCCTCACGGGCGCTGGCTGCCGCCCTGGATGAGCTCTCGGCGCGTTTCGGTCCGGACCCGGCCGCCTGGCGCTGGGGTCAGGCGCACCAGGCGGTGTCGGAGCACCGGCCCTTCAGCCGCGTGCGGGCGCTGGCGCCGCTGTTCGAGTTGCGCCGGCCTGTGGGCGGCGACACCTACACGGTCAACGTGTCGCGCGTCACGCTGCGGCCTGACGCGGTGACCGGTGAGCTCTATCTCAACGACCACGGTCCCAGCTTGCGCGCGCTGTACGACCTGGGAGATTTGCGGCAGTCCCGCGTGATGCACAGCACTGGTCAGAGTGGCTTGCCCTGGAGCGCCCACTACCGCGGCTTCAAGGACGCCTGGACCCGTGTGGACTATGTGCCGCTGTGGGCCGAAGGCCCGGCGGCCGCGGCGGGCGGGAGCTTGACCATTCAGCCGGCCAAGCCCTGAGAGCCTGTGAAATATCCCCGCACACCCGCTCGTTCGCCCCAAGCGGCGCCGCTCGTCGTTACAAATGCTCGCCGTAGCCCGAGCTACGGCTGTGCTTTGCGCCTAGATCGGCACCGTTTGGAAC